>Ga0335073_10015498_pt1 | contig 10657 bp, 11 predicted proteins | sample Lox_Sample_22_FD_207093 | JGI IMG/M metagenome (GOLD analysis project Ga0335073, IMG submission 207093) | Soil microbial communities from Loxahatchee National Wildlife Refuge, Florida, United States - Lox_Sample_2.2 | ecosystem: Environmental > Terrestrial > Soil > Wetlands | place: USA...
ACGGAATCCAAATTGTCGACAGAGATAGTACGATACTCTTCGATGGCTGCCCCCAGCCTCGCATACCGTAATAATGGCCTGGGTATTTTGCATATTTCCTCGCCGACTTGGAAGGGGTCGGGGTCGGGGTTAAAATTGACGTAGATTATGGGGTTTCAACCCCCCGTAGGGCCAACGCGTGCAGGGTCTTTAAGGGGCGTTGCGATTCCTTTTTAATGTGGTATCTGTAGCCGCCTGGGTGATTGCCGGCCGCAACGTGTTGGCCCTCGTTACCACGATGATTCTATCATGCCACGTCTTCCATAAGTCGTGAAATACACGACTTCCGGCGTCGGGGATCTGCGTGAGATCCACACACCTTTGTGTGATGTATTGTAGACCGATTCGGTCGAGAGGTTATTTCACCAATCGCTCTTGGTGACTTTTTGTGCGTGGTTTAACGAAAGGGTCTCTTCATGCAGGTGATTGTTATGTGAGAAGTAATCCTCTTCGGACTGGACTTCCATGCCGCATGCGGGACACACGGCGAACTTGGAACAGCCATGAGCATTGAGATGGACTTCTAGCCCCTCGAAGCTTACGAATGACTTTTCACAGCCATCTGTTGGACACTGATGACATGTGTTACCCTCGGTCTTGTGGCATACTTTGACATGCCGTCGACAATTTTCGACGTCCCGTGGTGGACTCACAGAGCCAGCACCGGTATCGTTTGATACCATGGTACTGCTCCCGGGGAGCCTTGATTCCCTCGCGCGTCTTGAATTGTCTCTCACACAGAAGACACTTATACGGGAACTCTTCTGTGTGAGTCTGCCTGTGACGACCGAGGTGGTGGCTAGTCACGACGATACCGACAGTCGGAGCTTTTCGACGCGGAGTGTTTTCGTGTGTACCGTAGCAAAGTGATAGCCAAACTACTGTCGGTTTTCGTGAACCCTTTCCCGCAGCCTGCTTCGTCGCGAACCCATTTACCGGCTGCGGCGTATGGTGTTTCAAGATCAATGCGGTCTTAAATGGCCGCCCACATTTCTTTGTGGCGGCGTAGATGTCATGTTTTGGCGTCCTCGTCATTGGTATGAAGGTATAAAACGTATCTTGGAGACGCCGGAGAGTGTCGGCTACATAAGTACAGCGGAGTTCTACACAAGGGTCAGATTATGGCCCTTTGTGCACCATGTTCTCATTTCAAGACGGTGAATCTCGTCGTGCAGTAGAAGGTGCACGGATAAGATCATTCTAGATAGTGAAGGATAGCCATGTGCCATGTGATTTTGTGAACCTGTCCTCACAGCTCTTGGGGTATCCATAAAGCTTATGGCTTTCGATGCTTCTTAATCTGAGGGAGCTTATCGGGTGTCCCAAGCGCTACTGTGGCAGCGCGACACAGAAAGCCATATTATATAGCATCGAGATATGTCCATTCTCGGAAAATTTGCCGTGTGAGATATGCCAACGGCTGAGATCGACAAATAGTGTCTCCTCAGGTTTGGGGTTGCGTGGCTTGGCAATAGGGTGGAAGGCGAGTCATCCATCCGACTTCTCTGTCGTGCCGTCAGCTTCTACTTCAGCATCATGCGTCACGATTTGCGAAGTTATAGATTTCCACCATTTCTCTGGCAGTATTTGCCATAATAGTGAATATAAGACGTCATCTGAATACTCTTTGTTCCTTTCATCCAATAATCTCCTGTTTCAGATTATTATTTTTTGTGTCCGATTACTCTTCAGCGGGCTTATAGTCACCCCTCGTAGGTTTTCAACGTCACATTTGAAATGACGGTCCATCGCTTTAGACATATTTTGAAATCATTTGTGAATACGACGAAATGTCATGAACAATAAGCTCCATGCCCCATTTCGGGATGTGATGATAGAGCCTGCTTGAATAGGCTCTGTTTCAAGGAGATTACATTGCTTGACGTGACCATTGTTGGTCATGATCATGAAAAATTTGCGAGGTTTTGGGCGAAATGAAAACTTTGATTTGATTTCAGACAACTTAGATTACCCTTGGTAACACACTTGTCATTGTAGCATTGTGAGACCTGGCAAAATGGCATTCCTCTCGTCCGACTTAGGAGTAAATATGTTAATCCGGCCTCGTTCAAAAGTGCTCGGTTGTCTACATGGAGAGAATTAATATCTTTTACCGTCAGCATCAACCGGAATATCCCGATCCATCAACTTCAAGTTCGTCAGATCCAAGCCATAATTTCGAGTGCAGTAGCCTGCACCAGAATATGTAAAGTTTCAAACTTAGCGATTCAAACCTAGAAGAGGGAGTTGGTAATGGATATACATTAAGTATCTTGGAATCATCCCTGGAAGCTGTGTAAGTGGTTCCAGATCCTGCAAACTGCCCTCCTCCAAATCCTCAATCAATTCCTCCACACCAACGGCTGCGATAAGAAGTTGGGGCATGTTCCATAGAGATGCGAGGTTCTGTTTGACTGGTTTAGCCAACGATTGACCGAGGTTATCGAGATGCATTAACTTTGAGTACATCCACATCCGTAGTTCCGGAGGGCATGACAACGCTGCAATTATCAGAGGTGTGTGAGAAGGAATGAGTATTTCTTCGGAGATACACGTTTCAAGCCCAGCGTATGCCCGACAAATCTCGACCGAAAGCTCTTCCGCCGTAGCTTCCAACGGTGTATAGGTCTCCATCCCAGAACACAACGGATGAAGTGAAGAGCGGATATACGTTTGCATGCACAGCGCGGCAACTTTGAAAGTTCCCACCGGTGGAAATTTGTACAGGTAGGGATCGACGATAGCGGAGGGCAAATTGAACTGGGCTGGTTCCAGTACCTCCTGCACCAGACTTGAGTTCATAAATTGCATGAATCGATTGTCGAAGTCCCGTAGGTTGCTTTCAAGTTCGGCAGCAAGCTGGGCCTTTGCTGTGGCTTGCAGCGATTTTAACCGAGGCGTCTCTTCCAGTATCTCACGCATTCGATAACCGTAGATGTACATTTGGGCCCATATGTCGTCCAGGACTCTTGGAATGCGCTCGCCCGGAGTCAAATATTTGTATTCCATCTCTGCGATGCTCGACTGTATTCGAACGTCTTCGCGCCGCCACGACGTCGGAAGCATTGAGTGATATGCAGCAAAAATACAATAGATGTCTTCAAATCCAAAAAAACATTCGAGAATAAACGACCGAGTGCAGTGGAGGATTGATCGATTGAGCTGGTGTATCGCATCATTATCTTGGCTGCTCCTTCCAGGTGTCGAAAGCATTTCGCATCATCACGCGCAAATCGCTACCATCAGGAATCCGGCTTCAAAAGAGATGTACATGAAAAGACGACAATTGCATTGCGCAGATCGTTGCAATTTGACATCCATGGGTTTGTCGAGCAGTGATCGGAGCTCCTTGACTGCTAAAGAATAAAAGCAGTACGCGGCATGTCGCGCTGTAGGATCGATCCTTAGAGAATAAATGAGTGCCGAGAAGGCGATCAGGCCATAATACACCGCATTCGACTCGTCCGCGAGAGTAAGTAAGCCTTTGGTGAACAGTTGTTGGTAATCGTAATACGAGTAATAATAACATCCATTGATTCTTTCTCGGTGGTGATCGAAGTAGAAGCCAGCCGATCGAACTGAAGACGGCAATCGGTGTATCAAGGGTCCAAAATCGAGGTCGAAAATGAAAGGCTGCGGCATTTGAAACTCGAAGAATTCCATCTTGTCGAAGTCGAATTGGACATCGGCTTCATAGTCCGATTGTTGCGCTGATGTCGCTACGATGGCCAATTCCGTATCGTCACATGTAGGATTGAATTGTTCTGGCGATGTGTCGCTCTTTGGGGAGGTTTCAGGGACATTGTCGAACTCTAATTCCGAACTTGACTCGGAACTAATGTACAACTCGATTGGTGGTGGCCTGTCTCTTGGCGATTTGGGGTATGTACAGTCCAGGGAGAGTTTTTGACACCTTCGGCAAATCGGCTTTGTTTCGACGCACAGCGGTCAGCCTTCGCGCGCTCGTCCGGGAGTGCCTTGAGTCTTCGCCGTCTGCAGGTGAAGCAGCCTGATTCAGTCAATACATTGCAAGACAATAATTCGTGCGAGTTCGCGTATGTTTCTTGGGCTCCGAATCCCGTGCTTTGCCCATATCATTCCATTCGAAAGACTCTGGGGATCACGAGTGAACCGGTGTGACCTTCTAATTTCGAAGCCATCGGCTCCACAAAAAGTTTCATTTTAGGTCGTTCCAATTTACAAACTCAGGATATTTGTAAATATATTTACTACTTGCTATTCTGCTTATGCCGCCGTTGTAGCTCCCTGACGAGTGTCGCCACCGTATCCGTCATGTGTAAGTCTGTCATCTGCAAGAGTGTGGTTCCCTTGGATGCAGGCGCTTGATTCGCAAGACTCAACGCCGTCGATCCATATGTATCTTTCGCCTTAACATCCGCTCCTCTGCCCAGTAACAGTTTGCACACATTTGCCTGCTCATTCTTTGACGCCATTATCAGTGGGGTCTTGCCTTCCCTATTCTTCGACTCAATATTGGCTCCACGATCTAACAAAACTTGAACAATCTCTTCATATCCATTCATCGCCGCAATATTCAATGCCGTGCCTTCCCTGCTCGAGGCCTCGATATTTGCTCCTTTGTCGAGCAGCATTCGTACAATCCCCAATGACCCTCCCCAGGTAGCCTCGATCAGAGGTGTCCCCAACTTGGACGTTGCCTCCATGTTGGCGTTCTTCTCCAACAATAGCCGGACAATCCCTTCATAACCATATATCGCCGCGACAATCAACGGAGTTTCCCCAGATTTCGCCTCTGTTGTTGCTCCATGTTCCAGAAGGACTTGAACACAACGTTCGTGTCCTTTGAGAACCGCGACGCCCAAAGCCGTGCCCGTTTTTGACTTTGCCTCGATGTTTGCACCCCTCTCCAACAACAATTTGACAGCATTTTTGTGTCCGTACTCCGCCGCGACGATAAGAGGCGTACCGGCATCGCACTTTGCCTCGATATCCGCCCCTTTATCCAACAAAAGTTGAAGCGCTACCTCCGCCCCTCGTGACGCAATTTCATGAATCAAACTCCATCCCCGACCCGAACCCATAATCCCGTGTTGCAGTATGTTGTGACGAACCGATTGCCGTTTGGTATCCGAAAGACGCCTGAACACAGTTTTCCCGACCTGCTCTGCCGCCTCCCTCTTATCTAGCAAACAGAGCTGCTCTATCTCAACGCATTCTTATTTAGCAAAATGTACTGCAGGTAATACCTTGAATGCCGGGGGATAACTCGCCGAGTACGCTTTCGTATGCCGCGTGATCCATATTTTCGGTGTTATAGATCCGGGCAAGAAGAGTGGTAGCCTCATTCTCTCCTCCCATTATAGCCTTCAAACACCATGCTTCTGCCTCTCTCCAACTTCCTTCTGCAAAACATACGTACCCCAGTGCATGCATCCTCTCCGTCCGCGTTTGCTGATCGGTTTCACAGTACAACAACTCAACCAAGAGCCGCTTTGCCTTATCCCATTTTTCTTCCTTTACATACGCTTCCGCCAACAGCTCCATCAACGGCTCTTTCCCCTCGAAGTGCTTTCGCAATAGTCTCTCCGCGCTGTCTTTATTTGCATCGATGGCGTCCCGTGCGAGCCGCCCCATTAAACTGGCCCGGCCGTTGAACTGTTGGTCAAATAGACGGTCAGCTGCGTCCCATTTGCCCAACAGCCATGTCGTCTCCGCCAGCATACATATCGTCTCGTCTTTGCGTACCGCTGACCCTTCCAGAAGTTGGCGCAAAAGCGGTTCGGCGGCTGCGTAATTGCCGGCCTTGAATTGTTCGCGGGCTGCGGATATTCGAATGTCTTCATCAGAGACTTGTTCGTTGGACACTGGTAGGTCGGTACGCGCCGAAGGCACGTCCATCGAACCTCCTCGCGGAGAGCTCTCTCTGGCGATGAGGATGAGTTCGGGTGGTGGGGATTAGTTTCGATTATGCGCAGTGGGCGATAGGCGGAACGCCAATCATAATTGAAAGATCGTCCATGTGACAAACGTGAGATGGGCTATCCAACCAGTTCTTCTAGTTGCGCCTAACTAATCTATTACCCCGCGGGTTACCCAGCACCAAAGGGAGCTACAATGCCACGCTAATGGCGTCTCGAAGGCCTTCGGACCCCCACTCCAGCCACACCACGGTCCACGCAAGCACAACGAACGATAAAGTCGAACGATAAATGGAGAAAGTATTTGATTAGGAGTCCAGACAGGGCAATATCATCTATATAAGTCTAGATGCGTTTGACATGCATCGGACAATCGTCAGACGGTATATTCTGCACATGTCAGATTGAAGAGAGAGGCCGTACAGTCAACTTAATTACCCGATAGACTTCCGCCGCCGGTATGAAATGAAACTTTCGAATCGTCAAAGCAAGAATAATCCGCATCTAATATCAATCTCGAAACAACTCGGAGTTGTACCTCAAGATAAGCGAGATTTGTGCCAATGCAATCACGCGGTCGTTTAGAAAAAGGCATGAATGCAATAGGAATGTTTCCGGCAAGAAACCTTTCCGGTTTGAACTCTAAAGCATCCTTCCCCCAAATGTTCTCTGTCCTCGCCATTTGATATGAATTGATTAGGATCGCAGTCCCCTTGTCAATGACATACGAGTTGCCGGAGCGGGTGGTGACGTGGTAAGGTTCGTGGGTCGTTCGAATCATTTGCGCGGGGGGTTCAAGGCGTAGCGTTTCCCTTATTACTGCCAGCGTGTAGTCCAATTGGTTGAGCAATTTTGGATTCTCGATGATCTGATTTGCCACATCTTTCGTACCAAAAACGTCCGCGATTTCCTTCCGTAAAGTAGCAAGCGCAGGTGGATTTCGATGCAAGTACACGAAGACCCAGCACAGGACAGAGGAAGTCGTATCGTTTCCGGCGAACCAGAATGTCTTCATTTGATCAATAATTTCTGAAGTTGTTGCTTGTTTGCCGTACTCTGGGTCGTTGAGCGCGAGATCGAGGATGTCACGCGGTCCTGATTTCTCTAAGGACGCATTTCGATGTAAGTCGACTTGTTTACCGATTGCTTCGTCCAAAACACTACGATTAGATGACTAAAATATGATTGTACCGTTCTGAGAGCCAATTTTGGAACCAGAAGAACGGATTTAGGTCGCGAAATCCAGCCAACAACGAATTTTGGTCGTTCAATTCAATCAATCGTCTCAGCGAAGTTGCCATCTCATTGCCACGTAGTTGCGTCTCTAATCGAATATCGAAAATAACCCTGAGTTAAACAGATAATTGACAAGGTTACCGAGCGATGACGTCCATCGTAAGCGCAGGCAGACACTCACCGAGCCTCAACACTTTGTTCTTCTCGGCGGCTTCATTGAGGACCTCCATAAATACCAGCGCTTCCTCCACCATGCCGGGGACCAAGGTTTCCAGATGACTCGTAGCGAAAGCTGGGCTAAACATCTTGCGAATTTTACGCCAATAATCCCCCGTTACCGTAACAAGACTCGTTTTCCCGATTATTGGGACCATAAAGTCGTAAGTCTGCAGATGTTTTGGAAGATTATCGGTATGAAGGATCCGTTCGGCCACCTCATCATCTGCTATCAGCATTCTAGCGTATGACTTCGTACCATAAATCACACACATCGGTGGTCGCGCGGGGTACAAATCGAGACTGCCATTAAAAATATCCGAGGGTCCGAGTATACAAGAATATACCGTCACGACAGTACTCGGTGCCAATTTTAAGCAGCGGAATATCGATTGCCGTCGCTCGCCCACCCATATTCTCCCCAAGCCATCGCAGATGGCCCCAGAGAAAGGAGTGCGGTGCAGAAGGCTACGCGTCAACGCAATCCGGAACATTCGGAAGTACCAATTTTGACCATTTCCTTCGATGAAGGGTGAATTTGACGGCAAATTGAGCCACGCCGACGGTAAGGAAGAGGCAAAAGATATTCCACGATTTGCCGGTATAGAGGGCTACGAGCAGTGCCCCGAGGATGGCCAATTTGCCCAACATTGGGAAGTCTGGATCGTGACGAGAAAAAGCCTTTTACGGAAATGTACGCCCTGATTGTAATGATTGGTTGGGAGTATTATTAAATACACGCGGTTCAGGGGCTAATTTTAGGGAAATTCACCGCCCCCGAACTGCTACTCCATTCATTGGATGGACTGATGGATCCACTTTTGATTTTGTATTGGACAAACTGATGGTGGCGCTGATTTTGAATTTGAGTTTTTTTTGATCAATTTCCCACTGGGGGCCGAGGCAGGCATTTCCGTGCTATATAAAGTCCCCCCCACCCTTTTTATCCTGTCGATGCTTGCACTAATCTCCGTTTTCCTCATCACTGTCGTTGCTGGGCAAGTATTGAGCCCGGCATGTTACGACAACTGCGTTCTCTCTTCATGCACCGACCTCACCCATCTCAACTGTGTCTGCAACAACGAAGCCAATACTATTAACCTCTGCGTTCTGGCTTCATGTGACGCCACCGATCAAATTCTAGCCCAACAAGCCCAAGCCAGCGTCTGCGGTGCTATCTTTTAAAAAATTCACTGATATTAGGCAACTTTAGTGTCACGTCCACTTCGAGCGCCAGTAACCCGAGCGCTAGTTCGAGTCAAACTTCCACATCGTCCGCTCTGTCCTCCACTTTCTCGGCACCGACAGTGTTGCCGTCATCTGCGGTGTCTTCCACAATGAGTTTCCAAACTGCTCTCAACAGCATCGTTCCAACTCCTACTGAATCCGCCACAACTTCCAGCAGCGGGCTCTCCACGGCAGCAAAAGGTGGGATTGCAGGCGGCGTGGTGGGCGGCGTCCTTCTCTTTGTCGGTCTTATCGGTTTCTTCATCCTCATGAGGAGGCGTAAAGCCAGGGAGCAAGAGTTGAGGAGCGGGCCACTGCCGCCTTATGAGGAGAGGAAGGAAGTTGAGATGAGTAACTTGGCGGCATTGAAATATCCTGAAGACACACGACCCGAGGAAGTTGGAGCACGGTTGCGAAATGAAGCCGGGGTACCTACTTGATCGTAATGCTAGTCAGTAGTTTTACAAATATGTCTCTACTTCCAACAAGCTTGGCATTTGATCGAAAACCCGTTGAACTCCTTGAGCTTATGTCTAGCTTTCTGGAACTCCGAAGGTAAGCAAACATTTTCTGAAAGTCACCAAGGGATTTCAAGAATTTCAAGATCCTGGTACATAAAACGTAAGTCATGAATTCCAGAAGTCGCTGTTGCAACTTCCCTCGCTCCACATCCAAAGCTCTTCCTTTGTCCGACAGAATTGACTTCATAGTTCTATACGTGTGGAAGGTATAGGTATCCGCAGGTTCGGACATTTCTCCTTCCGTTGGGGAATCCCAGTGGGGATTTTCCACGGGAGTCAATTGGAGGGAATCACTTAATCGTAGGGAATTTAATAGTTCTCTCTCAATATACGTTTCCTTTTATAAGATGAGTACTGTAAAACCTTGAGATCGCCCATCATTCAGCTGATGATTCGTGGCAGACACGAAACCTGTGGCTGCTGAGAGTCCTCTATTTACCTAAAGGCAAGACAAACCCACAAATGATCAAGGTTCAAAATAAACTTTTCTTCCACCGCACTTGAAAGGAAATTCTGGAGACCAGTCGTCCCCCATCGTCCTGCTCTCCTTCTCCATCTTCGACCTACTCGCTCTATCATCAACCTTTCCAGCTTTTCTTATCGTTCGACTTACAGACCTATAGAGACCGTCATGCTCAATGAATTGCGCCAGGCCGGCCACTTCATCGACCTCGCAGGATCTCTCCGCATCAAACACGCCAGTCCCCGCCGCCCTCTCCACTCCATCAAGCCAAATTCTAACAAGCTCAGTCACAACGATTCAGTCAGTTTGAGATTGATTGTGCCTCCATCGTATACAACCCAAGTTATCCAATGTGAAACAACGGACGAACTCAAAGCAATTCATCAAAAATTCTATAAAAGACTATTGGTTGTTTCCGGCAAAGATGGTTTGACCAAAAGTATCCCGTTTTCGAAATATTCTGAAGTGTCGCCGTCCACCGTCTACGAGATCGAATCTCCTTTTTTACCCTCGTTGGATGGAGAGCTCCGTCACACTCAAATCACTGATAAAGCTTTCAAGGACAAGAGTTGACTCGCCCTCACTAGGTATCTTGAGGAACATCAACACTCATTCCGCGACTTGAATCAAGATGGATTTGAAAATTGTGGCAGAGTGGGAGGGTGTGTTTGAGTTGGAAGATGGCGAGATTTGGTTTTTGGAATGCAAAGATTGTGTTCGACTGTATCTCCTATTAACTTCCATCTAATAGTGCTCTAGGATGTTGTCGTCCGTCAGTCGTCTCGTTTGAGGAAGAGCTTTCAGGCACTTGGCAAACATGAGAGTAGCGGAAAAGTGTTTATTGCAGGTGAGTCTTGGAGGCCGATTGATGGAGATGATCCAAAATTGGCGGCCGAGGAACGAGGTTAGGGAATTCTCCACCACAACGGACATGCAGTTGAAGTGGCGAGTGTGTTCCTTGTATTTTGCTGTCAGAGCATTTCCGTTCGCTGTTCTTTATCGTTTATTTTTGTTGAAAATTGGGAATATCGAGCATACTTAGTTTTGACAAAGGT
>Ga0335073_10015499_pt1 | contig 10657 bp, 11 predicted proteins | sample Lox_Sample_22_FD_207093 | JGI IMG/M metagenome (GOLD analysis project Ga0335073, IMG submission 207093) | Soil microbial communities from Loxahatchee National Wildlife Refuge, Florida, United States - Lox_Sample_2.2 | ecosystem: Environmental > Terrestrial > Soil > Wetlands | place: USA...
CGAAGAAGGCGGTGGAACCATCTCGACCAACGGCTCTCAGGCATTTGCCACGGGAGCCTCGGCCAGCGTTTCGCAATCGGCCACCACGGCTCTCGACCGCTTCCTACAGATTCCGCCGACGATTACGATTCGCGAGGGCCACCGCGTCAAAGTTTATTTCACGCAGGATATGCTACTGCCTGCGTATGAGAACCACACGATTCCGCAGACTTTCTAAAGGAGAAACGATGCGCAGAAAGACGATGCTCTTGATAATGGCTACAATTCTCGGCTGCACGTTAGCGGGATGCAAGAGCCATGAGGCGAAGGTATCGGACTTGCAAAATGAATACGACAAACTCGCAAAACAATTCCAGCAAGACTGCTCGGGCGAGTATCTGGACGTTCCTCCCAAGATCAGTCCGAAGTGCAAGGACGAGGACGCAAAAATGAAGGCCGCATGGGAGCGTCTGCAAGCCGAACGCGCTAACAAATAGGTAGGAGAAACCAAATGAGACTCTCGCTTACGCTCGCGATCTTCGCGGCGACACTCGGAGTGTTGCCTGCGCAGGGTCAATTCGGTTCAGGCATTGTTTACGATCCCACGCAGTCGGTCCACGCCATCGAACAGATCTCGCAGGGACAACAAATATTCACGAATTCTGTCCGACTGGCTGACAATGCGATCGCCACCTACAACCTTGCGCACCAAATGTCGTTGGCTCCGCAGATCCTTTATCAGCCGTTCCTTTCGCCCTCTACATATTGGATGGCGCTCAATCAGGCGGCCAATACGTACGGTAATTCACGGCAGTGGACGGCTTCTGTCAATACGGGGATTGGAGTCAGCAATGGCTACCAGCAGGCCACGATTCCACGAACAGGGCAGATCAACGGTTACTCCAACCTGAGCCCTCTCGGGCAACAGCAAATTGCCGCACAGGGGGCCACGGTTGATCTCAGCGATTCGGTGACGACGAGTAATATGCAAACGCTCGGCACGATTCGTGCCAACTCGGAGCAAAGGCAAGCCGACATCAACGCGCTGATCAGTGCCTCGCAGTCGTCAGATCCTGCACAGCATACGGAAATGGCAGCCCTGCAGCGGATCAATAAGGCGATGATCCTGCTGATTCAGGAACAACAAGAGGCCAATCAAATCAATCAGGCCGTTGCATTGCAGCAAATCATCGGTCAAAAGGTGCAACAGGACAACCTGAAGTCGCTTTTCATCACAGCGAACGGCTACCAGCAGAATTTCAACGCAGTAACACCACAGCAGACCAGTGCAGGCACGAACTGGGCTTTTCATTACTGAGATGGAGGAACTGCGATGGATTTTCTCATCCTTATCAAAAACGGCTGTGACAACCTCACCGCGACTGTCGCGCCGTCTGTCGATGCACTCGGCTTGCACATGGTGCTATCACTAGCGACGATTATGCTCGCTTGGTTCGGAGTTCAGGAGGCGCTGGCATCCGCTCATGGCGGATCGGGTTTCCAGGTCGGGAAATTCCTCAGCTTCTTCGTACTGATCACCTTTGCCTATACCTTTGTAAGATTTTATGACGGGGCAATTCCAGGCATCGGATACTCGCTTAGGGGCTTTATCAGTAGCGGTACCAGCAGTCTCGTTGACTACATTGGCAGCGACTCAACCCAAGAGATTCAAAGCACTATCCATGCGGCGCTAAACAAAATCGGCACTATGTCGCCGTCGCTCACGGAGCCTTACACGCTGGTCTGTACATGGACAGTTCAGATTATCCTCTCTATTCTTACGGCGCTGATTGGCGTCATCATCGCGTACGGAGCGATTGGAGCCACTGTCGTCGGTCTCGTTGGTCCTATATTCATCCCTTGGATGGTGTTCGACAAGACAGAATTCCTCTTCTGGGGATGGCTGAAAGCCTTCGTCGGATTCGAGTTTTACAAGGTTGTAGCAGCCGCCACCCTGAGCGTTCTAAGTCACCTTCTCATCACCTACTTCACGAGCGGTGCAATGAACGTAGACGCACCACAAAAGCTCATCACTCTAATGCCCGGTCTCCTTATCCTCTGCTTGGTTGCTGGCTTCATCCTGCTAAAGATTCCAACGATGACAGCCTCACTCTTCTCCGGCCATGTCGGCGGCCACGGAATCGGCGCCGGCGGGCTCATCACCGCTGCGGTTCTCAGGATGGTCTAAGAGACAAGGAGGGGTTCAATGGCGACCATGGCGAAGCCTGCACCGGAGATCACACGCGCGGCGGAACACTATTTGGAACAGTACGGCGATCCTCTGGTCATGAACACGTACCTGAAAGTCACGATTCTCGTGCTTGCCGCGGTCTGTGTCGCGCTTGCCGCCCTTGTGTACCACAGCCAGATGGCCCTCGCGAGCGTTCATCCGCTCATTGTCAGAATCAACGAGGTTGGCCGGGCCGAAGCGATCGATTACCGCAACTTTCAGTACAAGCCACAAGAAGCAGAGAACAAGTATTACCTGACGCGCTGGGCGGAGCTCTACTTCAGCCGGAACCGGTTCACCATCGAGCGCGATCAGACGAGCGCTCTTTACTTCCTCAATGGCGACGTGCAGCGTGCTGTGATCGATCAGGAACGCAAAGACAATGTGATCGCCGACTACGCCAAGGATGCCTCGCTCCCGTTTGTGGACGTGGAGGTGAAGAACGTCATTCTCGACGACCTTCGGCAGTCGCCCTATTCGGCTCGTATTGAGTTCGAGAAAGTCTTCACGAATCCCGCAGATCAATCTCAGCTCAAGCGGGAACGATGGACCGCCAGCGTGACCTACGTCTTCCGCGAGCAGGTCAAGAATAACGAACTGGCCGTAAATCCACTCGGGTTGACCATCGTCCGCTTCCGAGCCGACCAGGCGTTCGAGTAATCGAAGCCACTTCCCATTGCGAGGCAGTCATCATGTCCCGTCGCGGCTTTCAAACACGGCTAAGAGTATCTTTAGAGCTTCGCAATAATAGCTGGCGCTGGACGATGCGATGCAGAGGATTTGGCCTATTCCGCCGGCTGCCGTCGTGCCTTGTGGTGGCGAGAAAGCGGTTCGGCGTTATCTGGCATACGCCGCAGGCTCCCAATGAAACCGGCGGCGATGCGATCCATCGAGCACTCGTCTCCCGGTTTCTCCCTTGCTTGTCCAGTCACGCGCGTCGAGTCATTTCCGGCGCCCGGCGGCACGGCGCCGCTCTGCTTCATTCGCTGCGGCGAACGCCCTTCGGGTCTTGGTTCCTCCCCAAGGGGCACCCTCCAAGAAAGCGCGACTTGGCACTTGGGAGCCGGGCCTCTCGCTCAGGCTTCGCCAATGGGTGACCCGGCCAATCCGGGAATTCACCTCAGGAGACTTCACCATGTATCAGAACCGCATCTCGCTTATCGGATTCCTCGGGCAGGACGCCAGCGCCCACACCGCCAACAACGCCAGCTTCACCGTCCTCTCGCTTGCCACCAAGAGCTCGTACAAGGACAAGAAAACCGGCGAGTACAACGGCCACACCGAGTGGCATCGCTGCATCGTCTGGGGCAAACTTGCCGAATATGCGAAGACCCTCAAGAAAGGTGCTCACTTGGCCGTCGAAGGCGAACTACGGAGCCGCGAGCGCACGGACAAGAAGTCCGGCCGCAAAGAACGTGTTTGGGAAGTGCGCGTCTCTTCGATTCTCAAGCTCGACCGCGCAGAGAAATCCGGCCCGGAAGAGACTGCGGACGCCGAGTTCAACCCCGAGGAAGAGGCGGCCTGAACCGCCTCTTCCTCTCACGCGAAGCCCGGCGTCAAACGCCGGGCTTCTACACCGGAAGCGCCGCCATGAGCTTCGATCTTCTGATTCCGTTTCTCCGCCCCATCGAGCCGCTCTTGCTCGACGATGACGTGAGCGAGATCATGGGCAATCCCAACGCAACCTGGTATGCGGAACGGGAGGGGCAGATGCTTCCGCAGCCGGAGATTGCGTTCGATCCCGGAAGCCTTCGTACCGGACTCGAAGTCATTGCCAACAATCTCGGCAAGCGCCTCGACGAAGACAATCCGGTTCTTGAAGCACAGCTCCCCGATGGCAGCCGCATTTGCGCCTACATCCCTCCTGCGGTTAAGCCCAGGCCGGGCTTAACCATTCGCAAGTTCACCGGCCGGCACTTTGCCGCCGATGACCTGATCGCTCGCGGGACGCTTTCTCGCCGGCTCGCCGACTACCTGACGGATCAGATTCGCAGCGGGAAGACCCTACTCATCAGCGGCGGGACGGGAACCGGCAAGACCACGCTACTCAACGTGCTTGCCCAATCCATTCCCGATGAGGAACGGATTGTGACCATCGAGGACACCGCCGAACTTCGCATTCCGAAGCCCAACCTTGTCTCGTTCGAGTGTCAAACCGATACGTTCAAAGAGCCACTTTCGTTTGAGAAACTGCTCCGCACGGCTCTGCGTTGCCGCCCGGATCGAATCATTGTCGGCGAAGTCCGCGGTACCGAGGCGCGAACCCTGCTCGATTCGCTTAACACTGGGCATTCCGGATCGCTCGCGACCATTCACGCCAACTCTGCGGCCAAAGCATTAGGCCGCTTTGCCAACCTGGTTCTTCGGGGCAACTCCCAGATGACCTACGGCGACATCGAGGCCGAGATTGCCGAGGCGGTCGACTATGTGGTTCACATCGAACGCGAACCAGGCCGCAGGATTGTCCGTGAAGTGTTGCGGGTTATCGGATATGACCGCCGCTCGCAGCAGTTCGAAACCGAGTATGCATTCCCCACGGAAACCCATCAGATAGTGGAGGCAATACCATGCTGAAGAACACCTGCAAAGGCGAAGTTCGTGGACCTCAATCGCTCTGCGCGAAGACCGCATGGGCGAACGGACGGCTGAGGGAATTCACTGCTCATCACCGATCGCTTCGCCCCGCCGAAGACATCCGATCAGCTCAACTTTGGCTCGCCCATGGCATCCCGATTGGCGACGTGTTGACCATGCTCGAAGCTAAGCGTCGCTTCGAGTTTTCCCCGGCCCAATGCCGGGCCTATGCCGTCCAGATCCTCTGGTCCGCGCAGACTCTTGCCCTGTCCGAAAGCGATCGCATTCCCAACCCCAAGGAGTCCCGTTATGCCGCTGCTTGAAATCGCTCAGACCCGCCGTTATGTTTCCGCCATGATCCGCATCGAGGACACGACTGCCCAGCGGATCGACCAGTATGCCGCCTTCTTAAAGACGAGCGCTGATGAAGTCGTAGATAAAGCCATGGCCTATGTCTTCACCAAAGACAAGGACTTCCAGGAATTCCTTGAATCTCCGCAGGCTGCTCATGTTCCACAGAGTCTCCGGGTCCGCCAGCCTGGTCAGAATGGGCCGGCGTCTGAGCCCACGAACGGCTCCGCTAAACCAACTAGACCATCCGAGGCGGCCCATGATTCGCGCGCACGCGGCTAATCGTATCGGTACGAGTGCCCGTTCGGTGCTGCGCACCGGTTTTATTTCGACACTCCACCCCTGAAAGGGTTGCGTTTGCTATCGCATGGTAGCGAATGACACCACATTTGGAATGAACAAGTTGATCGCGTCGCGATAGCGGTTGATACCGAACGTTGTCGCTTGGCACAGCGCGTATGGAGATTGCACATGGCCACGAAATCATTGATCGATAACGAGGCCCGAGCTCCACAGCGGCCAGACACAAGAAGCCGCCAGGTCGGAGTCCGCCTCAGTGAATGCGAATTTGCGGCACTTGAAAAACTTGCATGGTCGGAGGGTCGGACGCCGGGAGAGTGGGCGCGCGAATTCCTGTCGAGGGCCGTCAGAGTCGGAACCGAAGAGCGAATCGCAGAGTACGCTTTCGCGGAACTCGTTGGACTTCAGTTGCTGCTGCTTAACGTTCTGCAGCCGCTTGCAGCAGGCCAGAAAATGAGCCCAGAGCAGTTCCATAGACTCGTCGAACAGATCCAAGCCACGAAGCAAACGAAGGCGCGCGAGCTGCTCGCCCGGCGTGCGTCAAGGGAGGAAAGGCCCGATGACCAACATCTATAAATGGGGCAGGAATGAGTCTGTCATTTGGCCACCGCATGGCCCGGTCTATTCATGGGCGGCAGTGTTCGCCTGCGCCTTTCTACTGGCGTTCTTCATGTATTTCTGCTTCCGATTCACCCTCTCGCCGCTCCAGCAATACTATTTGCCCTACTACCTGCGCAGCGAGATGGCCGGCGCGATGCGGCCCGCAGGGAAGTATCAGTTGCTTTACGTTATCGATGCCAGTGGCAAGCTCCGTCCTGCTCTGGCTGACGACGTGAAGCAAGGGAAGAGCGAACAGCCGAGTGGTAAGCCGATTCCCATGGAGCTCTCGGCGGACGCCATGAAGGGCGGGGCGCGGACGCTTTTCCGAGAGCCGGAGCGGATCTATCGGAATGCGCCTCTCCACGCCTGGCTCTCGCGATGGGTCTATGCGGGCCAGGGACCGCTCCAGCTTTTCGTCCGCCCACTTGAGGCGGCGCCTGCTTTGCTACTCATTGCTCTTGTGCTCGCCATCCCGAAGGACATCGCTCGTCGCAGACAACTGCGCTACGGTCGCCGGCTTCGCGGACCCGAAATGCTCGAGCCGGCGGCTTTCACGGAAAGATTCAAGCCGCACGGACTGGGCTTGGTTGTGAACAAGAAAGGCACGGTGGTCCGCTTGCCTGCACTCGCAGAAAACAAGCATCTCGCCGTGATCGGCGATACGGGTTCGGGCAAGTCAACAGCGATCCGACAAATCCTTCTTGAAGTCCGAGCCCGCGGAGATAACGCAATCCTTTACGACTCCTCAGCCGGATTTCTCAAGCAGTTCTATGACGAAAAACGCGGCGACGTCGTTCTCAATCCCGTTGACCTGCGCTGTCCCTACTGGTCACCGGTCGATGAGGTTGAGGATATGGCCGAGGCCGAGACCATGGCGAAGGCCCTATTCCCGGAGCATGATCTGAACAGGTTTTTCATCGATGCGCCGCGCAAGATTTTCGCCTACCTGCTTACGTTTGGGCCCAGTCCGGCGGACCTCGTGGCGTGGATGTCGAATCCCGCAGTGATCGAAAAGAAGGTCCAGGGAACCGAGATGGAGGAGTTAATCGATGCCTATGCTCCGAACCAGCGCGCTGGTGTTCTGAGTTCGTTGAGCATGGTGGCGAATGCTCTTCGCTATCTGCCGCCGGTCGAGAAAACCAAGATGCGGTGGACAGCACGCGAGTGGGCACGGGAACGCAAGGGATGGATCTTCATTACCAGTTTCCCCAGCTACATCGAGGCTCTTCGGCCCCTCATCACTGTCTGGTTTGACCTGCTGGTCATGCGTCTCCTGAGCCGGCCCGAGCCACACCACCATCCGAGCTGGTATGTCATCGACGAACTCGCCGACCTCGAAAAGCTTCCTTCGCTTCACAAAGCGCTGACGCAGAGCAGGAAGTGGGGCAACCCTATCGTCCTTGGCTTCCAAAACGCGGCGCAGCTCGAAGCCAACTACGGCACGCAAGCAAGCTCCATGCTTTCGCAACCCGCCTCGAAGATGTACTTCCGGGTCACCGACCCGCCCTCGGCACAGTGGGTGAGTAAAGCCGTTGGCGACGTGGAGATCGAACGCTTGAAGGAGACACACTATGACGGCACGCGTCGGGGCCGGAACTTCTCGCTCGATCGGCAGATCGAGCCGCTAGTCATGGCGTCGGAAATCGAGGGTCTGCCTGACCTGCACGGGTACCTAAAATACGAGAATTGCGTTACTCGTTTCCGGTTGCCCAAGGTGGAGTTGCCCGAGATCGCTGATGACCTCGTCAAGCGCGACCTGCGCGATGTGGTTCGGCCTATAGAGCGCGACAGAGCGCCGAAGCGCGCGAAACAGCCTGCGCCGAACCCGAAGCAAGAGGCTCTCTCCTTCGACACTAACAAGCTGTGACGACGTATGCTCACGATCTCCAAACCGCTCTCTGCGGGCCAGGCGCAGAGCTACCATCAGAAGGAATTCACCGCCAAGGAGCAGAACTATTGGTCCCAGCGCGGCGAGACGATGGGGGAGTGGCAGGGTCGGCTAGCGGAGAAGTTCGGACTTGCGGGGGCAGTTGCCGCCGAGGAATTCGCCCGGCTCAGTCAAGGGCAGCATCCGCAAACCGGCGAGCAGCTCGTTCGCCAGCGCGCCTCCTATGAATATAAGGATGGCGACGGGAACAGCATCAAGACGATGGAGCATCGCGCCGGGTGGGACGCAACATTCTCCGCTCCGAAGTCGGTTTCACTCACAGCTTTGGTCGGCGGTGACTACAGAGTGCGCGAAGCGCACCGTGAGGCAGTTCAAACAGCGCTCGAACACCTTGAGCATTACACGCTGGCGCGCATCGGCGGGAATCACCCGGCCGAGCCCACTAGCAAATTCGTTGCCGCTAAATTCGAGCACGACACGGCCCGGCCCGTCGATGGCTACGCTGCTCCGCAACTACACACGCACGCCGTTGTCTTCAATATGACGCAGCGGGAAGACGGCCAATACCGTGCTCTGCAGCCGCAGAGTCTGTTTGCCTCCCAGCAGTTCGCTACAGCGATCTACCAGTCGGAATTGACCTACCGGCTCCGTCAACTTGGATATGAAATCACGGTCGGACGCAGCGGCGCGCCGGAAGTGAAAGGTTACACGCAGGAATATCTTGACGCTTCGAGTCCGCGCAGCCAACAGATACGCGAGTACCTGGAACGAACCGGTAGGAACGGGAAGGAAGCAGCAGAGATCGCCGCCCATTCAACCCGGGATCACAAGGAGATTCACTCGCTCGGAGAGGTCATGGCGGCGCACCGGAAGCTCGCCGGCGAATATGGCAATCAGGCCGAGGCAGTCGTTCGTGCGGCGCAGGAGCATGCCCGGATGCAGAACCAGGAACTGAACCCTCGACAGCGCGTGCGAGAGTCGATCACCTTTTCCCGTGATAAGAACTTTGAACGGGAGGCGGTTGTGGATGAGCGTGCGCTTGTCCGTGACGCGCTCCGTCGTGGCATGGGCTACGTTACCTACTCGCAGGTGCGAGCGAACCTTAATTCCCGTGTGGCGGCGGGCGAATTCCAGACCGTCGAACGGCAGAGCAATGTGCCGGGTCGCAAGTTCACAACGGCACGGACCATCGAGGCGGAACGGGAAATCATTCATCGCGTCCGGGAGGGCCAACGCCAGCTAGAGTCGGTGACAAACAGGCCCGAAGCGTATCGGATTGCTCAGGATCATCCGAACCTGAATCGAGCTCAGAGAACTGTGGTTGAAGAAGTGCTGAGTTCAACAGACAGAGTTCAAGGCCTACAAGGATTCGCCGGGGCCGGTAAGACGACGACGCTGTCTGTTCTGCGGGCCGCAGCCGAAGGCCACGGCTACGAGGTCCAGGGGTTCGCTCCCACATCCCGTGCCGCAAAACAACTCCGTGAAGCGGGGATCGAAGCGGGAACCCTGCAAGCCTTCCTTGCGAGCGTCCGCCCAAACGAGACCACCGCAGAAACCAGGCGGCTCTACTTTGTCGATGAATCGAGCCTGGCGAGCACTCGCCAAGTGCGCGAGTTTCTCACCCGCCTTGGACCAAATGATCGAGTGCTCCTCATCGGCGACACGCGGCAGCATCAGGGAGTCGAAGCGGGCCGTCCCTTTGAGCAGTTACAACAGGCCGGAATGCGCACCGCAAAACTCGACGAGATCGTCCGTCAGCGCGATCCAACTCTCAAGTCCGCCGTCGAGCTACTCGCTCATGGCCAATCCGCCGCCGCTTTGGATCGCCTCCAGAGCCAGGGCCGTGTTCAGGAGATCGCAGATCCACGAGAACGCATTCGCACAATCGCGCGTAAATATGCTGAATCGCCCGCGAATACGCTGATCGTATCGCCTGACAACGCCTCCCGGCGCGAACTGAACAATGCTGTTCGTTCAGAACTGAAAACAAACGGCGCACTTTCGACCGTAGACCACGCCTTGCGGATTCTCGTGCAGCGGCAGGACATGACTGGCGCCGAGCGAGCGTGGGCAAACCATTACGAGACGGGCGACATCGTGCGCTACGCGCGTGGCAGCAAAACTGTCGGCATCGATGCCGGTTCCTACGCTAAGGTCGCCGCAGTGGATGTTTCGCAAAACCTGCTGACTGTGCAGAAAGACTCCGGCGAATTCATCACATACGATGCCCGTCGACTTGCGGGCGTCAGCGTCTTTCGGGATGCGGCTCACGATTTCTCGGTCGGCGACCGCATTCAATTCACCGCGCCGGACAAATTGCTCGGTGTCGCCAACCGCGATCTCGCCGTGATCGAATCCATCTCACCAGACGGCAGAATTGCCGCCCGGCTCGACGACAACCGCCATATCGAATTCAACTCCGCCGAACATCGTCACTTCGACCATGGCTACGCCGTTACCAGCCATAGCGCCCAGGGGCTCACTACCGAACGCGTGCTGATTCATGCCGACACTAGCGTCCACCCGGACCTGCTCAGTTCCCGATTTGGCTACGTTGCCGTCTCCCGCGCCAGCCACGAAGCAACGATATTTACCGACGACGTTACGAAACTCGCTCGGCAACTCGGCACAGAGGTGACCAAAACGGCCGCGTTCGAGATTAACCAATCTGCATCGATTGGTCACGGACTCGGAATGAGCTGACTCAACTTGCGAATTTTGCAGACAACGTCTGC
>Ga0335073_10015500_pt1 | contig 10656 bp, 4 predicted proteins | sample Lox_Sample_22_FD_207093 | JGI IMG/M metagenome (GOLD analysis project Ga0335073, IMG submission 207093) | Soil microbial communities from Loxahatchee National Wildlife Refuge, Florida, United States - Lox_Sample_2.2 | ecosystem: Environmental > Terrestrial > Soil > Wetlands | place: USA: Florida...
TGTAGCGGTAAACGTCTTCCCAGTCGCCAATACCCGCATTAACGTAAGGAACGGTAGATACTGCAGTCATGTCAATCAGAAGATTGCGTGTCGCTAGAGACAATTCTAGAAGTTGGCCTTTAGGGGCCTAAAATCCACCCGTTGTTTGCGAATTCGGCATTTACTGAGCCGCAAGCTTTTGGTGATGCAGAAGTAGTTGATGTTGCTCAATTGATTTCCCTCAATTGCAAATAAGGTTAAGCTGAGGCACACCGCCACCGCCAGAGAGATAGCAACCAATGTGAAGTGGAGTTATGTTCCCCCCGCGCGACGTAGCGACAGTGGCATGCATTGTCTCTTCACTGTTTTTTATTAGTGCCGCACAGGCACGAGGCTGAAGGGGTCCTTCTTCCCAAAGAACATTGTAGCATGGCAGAAAAGCAGACTGTCAAAAGGTTAGCCGTGGATGACGACGATTTCGTGGAGGCCGGATGCTGTCCGAATTTCCGAAAGCCCAAAAAGGGGACCAGATCGGCTGCCAACAATCGTCCGAAATCGAGTTCGCTCTCCAACCGACGGGGCTTGACAACCTCTCCTGTTCCTCAACCTCCGCTTCAGAAAGTCGAAAGCCCGCAAGAACAAATCAACACTGGGCAAGCTGCAGATTCAGACAAAAATGCTTCAATTTCGATTCAACCTCGATTGGACCTGTCTCCCATTCGTGTCACGGATCTCGCATGGGATCCTGTACAGGTCGATGACGCCCCGAATAATGCTGCCAAGAGTTCTGATAAGCCTGAAATAGCAGAGTCAGAACCAAGAGAAGACAGCACCCCGACCGCTCCCAAAAAACGCGAAATTGCAGAGCAGGGTTTAAAAGAGTCAGCTGCGAAGTTGGATAGATTACTTCCACAAGAAGCCACTGAAAGACAGATCCACGAAGCAATCGCTTTCCAAGTCAGTCGGTTTGAAAAGAAGGATGTCGAGGATATCACGAAGGGATTGGGTCAGGCAATTGGAACTTACATGGATCAACGCATACAATTGAAACAAAGTCGAAGCCCTGTCAAAATATTTGTACAGAAATGGTTTATGATTTCTTATCCGTATATCCAAATGGGACTGCGCTCTGCGGGGGTAAGTAACTCCTTGTATAAAGTGTGCTAACCTCTAGCCATTGATTCCACCCCCATATGGACTGGTGGTAACGGGTGTGTTGTACCTGGTGAGGGTATTGCCTGGAGTGTTTCGATGTATTAACTCCTGATAGACAGCACATGATGCAAATGTCAGGTCAGAGCAAGTTGACGAGACGATACTGTATCTGTCGAAAACGATGGATTCCATCCAATCCGATCACCAATCTACCGCCGGAATAGCCGACGAAGTGATTGAAACAATTCAGTGTGCTGCGATCAACCTTTCTGCTGCAATCATGGATTGCCTCAGCACAGCCCTAAGCTCCGCCAAAAATCGCAGTGGCTCATCACCAAGTTTGTCTAGTACCCAATTTCCACTTTCGGCGCATGCTGACAGTTTAGTTTTGCTAAAAACCTTTACTGAAAAACCAGACCTTGTCAATGCCAGGCTTAAAGTCAAAGAGGCTGTGGAAGCATACAACACAGCCGCGATTCATCTGACGACTGCGGTACTCCTTCAAAATAAAAGAGAGGAACGGAAGAAAGATGTATTGGAATGGATCTGGGAAGGCGAATTCGATTCAGAAGAAAAGCATAAACTTCTAGTTGAAAACCACATCCCCGAAACTGGCAAATGGTTTTTAGAGTCAAATGAAGTACAAGGTTGGCAGGGGATGACGGAGGACTCAGCTTCCATGATCATTTGCTCCGGAATAGGTAGCACTCATCTCACCGCTATTTACTAATGTTAGCTGGCGCAGGAAAGACGTATATAACGTATCTGCCGGAATTGTACACTCTGACAACTTAGTTCTGCTACTATCGAAGAAATCCAGAGGATGGCAAAACCACCTGATCTCGGAGTGGCATATTTTTATTTCGATTATCGAAACCATCGCCAACGAGCAGCAGACTTTGTTCGTTGCATCTTAAAGCAATTACTCTACCAGCTTCCGCAACTCCCAGAAGAAATTGATAAAGAGTACGAGGCTTGGGACAAAGGAGGTCGCAAATCTAAACCGGATGGAGACAAGTTTGTAATATTGATGATTTCTTGTGCCAAGAAGTTTAAAAAAGGAACATTCGTCATTGTGGATGCTCTTGACGAATGCTTGGAGAGGCTCGAAGAGGACAAGGTCATTGGGTACCTCAAATCATTGTATGCTGCAGGAATCAGATTGTTTATCACAACTCGGCCGCACATTCTGGATGAGCTTGACTTGAGGGCTGTTTTTGGCAAAGCAAAGATTGTAGAAATTAGTGCGAAGGATGATGATGTGGAAACGTATTTACGAAAGAGATTGTCCCAGGAGAGATGGACGAAAGGAATACCGGGGAAGCTAAAGCAGGATATTGTGGAGAAAATTAAAACGGCTGCCGTTGGAATGTACGATTTCCTAATTTTGCAACGGATACTGATTTATAGGTTTCTACTGGCGAAATTCCAACTTGACTTTGTTCTCGACAAGTTTGAACCCCATCGGATGACCTTAATGAAAGAGGCTCTCAATTCATTGCCAACAAATTTCGAGGAAGCATACGGTCGTGCTCTGCAAGCCATGACCCCAGGACAAAAGGAGGCGGCATTCCGAGTTATGTCGTGGATTTTTCATGCTCGTCGGCCTTTGCGAATGAAAGAACTCCAGGAGGCGCTTGCCATTGATGAGGATAAAGGGGAATGCCACACCGACACTCTCCCAGACCCGAAAGTGATAGTCGCAGAATGCGCCAGTTTGATTGTACACGATAAAGCGGCGGACGCAGTCGGATTCGCTCATTACACTGTCCAAGAATATCTTCGCGATCAATGCTTCGATAAACTTCTCTCTTCCAACTCAATAGCAAAATCGTGTCTAATCCAACTTGGAGCCGTATCTGTTGCCGAAATTCCGGAGGACAAAGAAGAATTCGTCAAGTGGTTAGATGAACATCAATTCGCCCAATACGTAGTTTATCAATGGGGGTCACATATCCGAGAAGAAGATGTCACTGAATTGAGTGAAATCGATCGACTTGTTTCGGAAGTCATTGCACCCGCCAAGAAGAGGCAAGTGTTTTTACGGATTGAGCAAGAAGTTGCTGAAAGTTTTCCAGGCTATTCCGATTCGTACTCGGCCTGCTTTTCGGAACCTTTCATTCATATTCTGGCAAGAAAAGGTCTAGCTACCCTCTGCAAAGGGTTTCTTGAGAGAATTGAAAAGAAAACAATAAGGTATCTTCCCCCTGTAATACTGATTGCTGATAATTGTAGCTCCGATTTCCCGTTTGAGGAAATGGATGTGGAAATCCCGTCGAACTGGGCTCAATCGCCACTTATCACCGCCGCTGAACACGGGTTTTGGGATGTCGCCAAAGTCTTAATCGAGAAAAATGCCGATGTTAAGAAACACAATGCTTACTATCGGCAATCCGTTCTCCATCTGGCAGCTCGTGCGGGTGCAATAGATTTGATCAGATTGGTCCTTGCGCGGAGTGACGACCCGGAATTCATTCTGGAACGCGATTTTTTGGGATATACATGCTTGACTTGGGCCATTGAGTCTAGATTCCCAGATATTATCGAGCTATTCCTAACGACAAGTCCCGATTTGGTGCACATCGCGAATAACCAGAATGCTTCACCCTTGCACCAAGCGGCTACAATTGGACAAGTCGGCATTTTGAAGTTACTTCTCAAAGCGAACGCCGTTGTGGAAATCAAAGATGTTTACGAATTGACACCACTTCATAGAGCAGCCCAAGCTGGAAACACAGAAGCTTTGCAACTACTCCTTGATCATGGTGCACAGATCAATGTCAATCCCGGAGACGGAACTCCGTTGCTGTGTGCTGCTCGAGCAGGGAGTCTGGGATGCGTAAAAGCTCTGGTTAGCGCAGGGGCAAACTTGGACGAGCAAGACCAAAACGGACGCACAGCCCTCCACGAAGCTGCGACTTATGAAGATTCGGTCTACCGCGAAATCATGGAACTGCTGGTAAAGGCACAAGCCACCGTTGATTTGAGAGACAAGGTTGGGGAAACACCTTTGTTCCGTGCGCTTACGCGTGAGAATATTGCGGCAGCAAACATCTTGTTTCAATATGGGGCGGATCCCACTGCTCGGAGGGAAGACGGCGACACTCCGCTACACGATGCATCGAGATGGCTCTATTATCATGGTAACACCAACGCACTGGAGTTCTTGTTGGAGAAAAGTACTGTGGATATAAATGCCCAAGGACTTGGCGGAGCAACTGCTCTCCACTGCGCTGCTGGAAGTTATGGCATTGAACCCGCGAAGTTGTTGTTGGAGAAAGGCGCATTTGTAAACGCACGATCGGACAATGGCGAAACACCATTACATTGGGCGACAAACTACCAAGACATTGCCTGTATTAATCTTCTGCTCGAAAATAAAGCATGGGTGAATGCATCGTCAACAACTGGGCGCACACCCCTATCACTTGCTGCTACGGTCCAGAATCTCGAAATAATGAATCTACTATTGGAGAAAAAGGCGTATGTCAACGCTCGAGGAGAGAATGGAGATACCCCTCTCCACATTACAGCCAGAACATGCAACATTGATCTGATACGGCCTTTGATGGAAAATAATCCGGACGTCAATGCCCATGGGCAAGATGGCTACACTCCGTTACATCTTGTCGTAGCAGGATCGACGGATATAGAGCTCGCACAACTGCTGGTTGAAAAGGGGGCTGACTTGGATGCCATTACTAACAGCGGAGAAACGGCTTTGCACATCGCTGTCAATTCATGGAATGAAGAGATGATGGAATTCCTTTTGGACAAAGGAGGAGATAGGGATGCGGCAAATTCTAGCGCCAGTACGGCATTGCATATGGCTGCCTCAGGGGGTTATCTGTTTGGAATGCGGCGTCTTGTTCAAAGCGGTGCCAACGTCAACATGATCGATATCAATGGAAATACTCCTCTACATCTTGCGGCGCAGCAAAATAATTTAGAAATGGTTCAACTTTTGTTGGAGAATGGAGCAAATATATCGATGCATGTTCAAGGATACACGGTATTACATGCGGCGCTGGACCATGAGACATTCAACCAGGATATTATTGAGATGTTGGCAAGAAAAGATCCTTTCCTCTGGTCAGTCCGAAGTAAGGATTCAGGGACTCCTATTGACGTTGCCGAGAAAAATGGTCACAAGGATGATATTTTGCTCCTCTCTGAACTCAATGTATTGCCATCCTCACCATCCGAGGTGAAAGGGAAAGATGGAGGAGAGCCAATCATGTTGAATTAGTACAGTCCAAAGGTTTTCTTATGAAGTACAATATGACATGTAGTATTTATATACTTGCTCTGAAATGCAATTCGTATGCTATATTTGATTAATCAACCTGCTCGATAAAAGATGTCGAAGTTCGGGGTGGCGCCGCCGTTCACTGACTTTACAGTTAAGCCACATTATATTCTCCCTGATACCGCCAGTACCATGCAGATGGCACATATTTCTAACGCCATCTGAGGGGTAAAGCCCTGATTGCGGGGCGGGCCATGGGGGCTGTGCGACTCACGAGACTCAATTATTCGATCAATGAATGCCTCGACAATTGAATGCACCGAAAACGAAGATCGACGAAAGGCCTTATCGGTGGTTTGTTTGATCAAATTAAGGTTGTTACGAGTCATAACTCATTGGCTGAAGGATGTGGATGAATCAAGTAAGCTTGCACAGCTATTTCGTCGTCGCTGCCCCAGGCGCCACAGCGCTCCGGAGGCTGGTGGAAGCCGAAGGGTATTTAAAAGGGCCGTTTCTTGAAAGTAGTCCCCCCATTTCACACGACCACCTCCCCCTCCCTCACGACAATGCCAGAGATAACAGAGATTGACTCGGACGAGAATAATCAAGTTCAGTCAGTTGAAGAGTCTACAACAGTCATATATGGCGGACTGGATGAGGACTTACCGACGACATTCCTCTTCACGCATCCTTCGGCGCAATTAACCTCCAATAGCAGCAGCCTTGAGGGTGAGGGGGCCACACAAGCCAAGGTGGCTCTGAACAACACTCCACGTCGGCGGTATCTTCTCGCTTTTTGTAATTTCTAACAGCTTAGCACCCGGCAAGTTTTTGGCCCCGTGAAAGGCAATAACTCGAGTGGACGAAGGGGAAAACTGCGCTGCACCGAATGCCGAAAGGTCAAAGCAAAGGTGTAACCTCCACCTGTCAGTGTTAACCTCTAGTGTATTTATGCCTCGGAGATATTCCCCTGTGAACGATGTGACGAACGAGGAGTCATTTGCGTCAAAATGTGGGGTCCGAAGCATCAAAATGATCTTGAGGCTGAGCCGACTTCCGCTCTCGAGGCGGTTGAACTCATCATCCCCTCCGGCGGACTGAACACGATTTCATTTCTCACCGAGTTTCCTGCTAGTGTGGCGGCTGATGAAGCAACTGCCGAGTGTTTCCGAAGGATGTACGGAACTATAGTCCCAGACTCAGTATTTGGCGTGTTTCTGCGACTACTTTGGCCCCGGTACGGGCTTTTCCTTGCCAACGATCCTTTTATGCAAACTGCAGGCATGGTAATGGCAATACATCCAGATTTAGGGCCGACAGCTTTGCCCCTATTTCGTCAACGTTTCTCTCATTTACAAAGACTGCTTGCACGGGTGCTAGAAACGAACTCGCTAAATGAAACTCACCTTATGGCGTTGTTTTTCATCCTCATTACATCACGGAGCAACAAGTGGAAGAAGGAAGAATTCGACTGGACAAACATTCTTCCTGCTTATCTCAACGCAGTCGTCATGTTTATCCGCCATTTCAAAACCACTTTGAGAACACAATCGCAATATTTGGAGTTTTGGCCGTTCCTTCTAAATTGTGTGATTCAGGATATCGTATATCATCCTTGGAATTATTCGATTACCAGCGATACAATTTCGAACACCATGTGGACCGTCTTCTCTCTTTGGAGAGATTCCGACTATACAGTCCACGATATATTCCCGTCATTCCACTGGAAGTGGCATGGCTACAGATTTTTCTTTGCACATGAGATATTCTTCGCACTCAGAACATGTTTGTTGTCCTACCTAATCACACCCTTGACAGGACATTCACTATCAGAAAGCCGTAGGCAGGAGATTGAAAAGGCCATTCCGCTCATTAATCAACGAATTGAACATTTCATTACGACGCATGAGACCGTGGTTACGATACTGGACCCAATGGTATGTGCCCCACGCAGCAGTGACTAATTCATCTTAGAAAAATCCGTTTCCTTCCGCATGGTGTCTCTACGATCTTGAATTTGGTGCATTGTATTGCAAAGTGGTTCTGTCCTGGATTTTCCTTGCACAATTGTTCCTACAAAAGATTGTCAATGATGTTACAGCGACGAACCCCGAGGACGTGCTCCCGTTTATTTGCCGGCTTTCTCGAGAATTGGCGCAGGGGATTGCTGAAGGTAAAAAGTTCTATTTCAGAGCGCACCAGCCTTTCTACATCATTATTTTCCTTGCGGCTGCTTTTCTTCCGCCACATTGGGAACAAGGTAAACCTGTTTTGGCATTTTTGTAGCTGATTCTCATCAGAAAAAGCATGGATTATCCATCAGTTAAGTTGTTACGATGGCGCCCTTTTGGTATTTCTGAGTGATCCAGTGGAGGCTCTAGAACGCTTTTGGGTATCGGAACAGCATGCAGGTGATTTCTACCAAGTCCTCCTGGCCTCAGGCGTTTTGACTGGACGAGTGACGTACTAGAGTTTTTGACATACAGCGAGCAGTCAGATACAAGTTGAATCTGGGCGCAGTAGTTAAGGGTATACAGTCGCAGTACGTGGAGCAAAGTCCTGGACGGGGACATTTAGGTTTAACATAAGCGTGCCCATCATGAATGGTAGTAATGTATAGCTGAATTGCATATAGTAACTAATTTTTATATTTCAATATCGGGTATCCATCATATTCTATGTTGAATTCCTCTTTACTCCCAGCTTATGAAAATCCGTCAACTCCCTGATATTCAGGTTTCGTCCCAAAAATCCGCCGCCAAACTCCAAGTCCTTCCTCCTCTCCACAAAGTTCTATGCCCGTTTTAACGGCGTGTCGCCAATAGATGGTTGCCCATTGCCGCTCACTTTAATTGAGATAACCCGTAAGATAAGTGAGTGCCGTGACCCAACAATAATTGTGACAGAACGGCGGCGGAAATAGGAACCATAACGAGCGCAGAAAGAAGTAGAGGTGCGTCGTAAGAGAATAAGAGATATGGTGCGACCATTTCCAGACAAGTGAAGGCATTACAGTTGCTCAGACAGATCTTCAGACAGAGGGGACATGACCAAAGTCCAAGTGTATTATTGTAAACGAATAGAGGAAAGAAATACTGTGTAAACGTTTGTAGTAAGCGAAGGGGAAGTAGTCGATGGCGAGGAGCGGCCGATAAAACACTTCGCCTGCATTATGCCTCCCAGAAGTACACCAACCGCGGCACTTCGATGCTTCACGCACAACGTTCATATGTACACCAACTATTCATGACCGATTTCCAAAAGAGGGAATAGATATCGCAGTCTGCGACAGACTGAGTTTCATTGCTTTTGAAGGTAGCTTAACGTGAGACTTTCAGGCCTAACAGTGAGGCAAGTGGGCACACTGGACCGTATAACAGTTGTGCGTGAAACACCAAGCCGGATTCTAGATCCATCAGAAAGAACACAAAAGAGATGGGAATAAGGGACAAATAAGGGGCAAACCTCGCTGAAAACTTCCCGAAATAGTCTTCGAACTTCTCCTTTCAGCAGCCCCACAAGTTTAGGCATGTTAAAAATGCTTTGAGTTCGTCTTAGATCTCACGAAGACGATCTCTTGAAAAAGAGGAGAGAGAAAGACGTACAATTTATGCTTTTCGAATTTAGACTTTCGAGAGGCTGGTGGAAAGAGGCAGAGCGGAAGACGGTATATAGTACCGCACGACTGTGTAGAGGAAGAGGGTAGTGGCTCTGTTTGAGAGCAGAAAAGGTTAATTCGACCTGAAATGAAGAGCTGGCTGGTGCATTTTAGCGATTATCCATAGCCCACGAATGACAGTCCGTTATACTGTGCGAAATGACATAAGGTCCACGCCACGGGGGGAGGCTACTGAAAGCCGACGTGACGCGTAAGCGTTATCAAGTGTTGATAGCGCGTCGTGGAATGCGGCCTCGCCGATGGAACATCAGCAGTGACTTGCGCATTCGTGAGATCTAATCTAAGACGATCTCCAAACACTTTTGAAGATGCCCAAACTAGTGGAGAAGCTGAAAGGAGAAGTCCAAAGACTATTTCGGGAAGTTTCCAGTAAGGTTTGGCTCCTGTTTCTCCCTTCCCCATCAGGGACTTTCGTGCATGAACCTGTTCGCTCGATCATCTGAATAAGGGAAAATAGAGGTCGAGGATGAGAGGTACTCTGAGGCGCGAAGAGCAAGCTAACAAGCAGGATCAGAAGAGATTTGCCATTGGAGACCTGCTTCGTCACAGCCAAGATGGCTGGTGAACCCGAACTTAAATCGTAAGAAGAGGGTGTCAACGCGAAATTGCGCCCAAATTGTCCGACGTGAATAGTGAATCTTTGGAAATCCTAACATCAGTAGGGAAGTGAAGAGGGGTGAAGAAGTATATCCTAAGGAAAAGCAGTGTCGCCAAAGGAAGGAGGTTGGTCAGGACTAGTGAATTGCAAACAAAGAGACCAAAAAGAGTGGAGAGAATTCGCCAGTTCCTAGCAAAGAATTGTCCTGTCTCAGGATAATAGGAGATGAAGAACGAAACATGGATATCGAATAACCAAACAATTGCGGTTTTAAGACGGAGTCACGCCGAACCATGGGATTCCAAGCTTCTGAGAAGGCAATTCGGAGAAGACAATTCAGAGAAGACAATAGGATCAGGAGTTGGGCGTTCGCTGCTTTGTTCGGTGATTCGATTTCGTCCCCTGACGTCCAGCTGTCCGCGACCCACCAATTTTCCAGGCTCTCACCACCAGATTAAGGTTGTTACGACCACCGCATAACCCAAGGCAATCATCGTCGATTCGGGTATTCGGAGACAAATTCTTCAAGTTCGCCGATAAACGTGCCGGAATGGTTGACAGTATCAAAATGGAATGATTCAAAGCGAGAACTGATATTGCGAGGAGGAGACGTTGACGAAATAGAGGTGCGTACAGGCGAGTTTGGTGTACCTTACAGCTGAGATCTCAGAGTAAAGCTATAGATTTATATATGAATAAGATAAATGAATTCCAGCGCCATCTCAGACCATCATTTCCAACAGGAGCTTTTCCTTTTTTGTTCCGGGAGAATGCGCGGAAGGTGCAAGTAGATAAGAAAGATATTTGTTATTCTGAATTATGCACATTCTACACATGAAATTAGATCTACATACGTACGAGATCGACCCGTTCTTAGTTATAACATGAAAAGCCAAATACCACAAGATCGTATATAGAAATAGCTTCGTGATTCACCTAAACCATAGCACATCATTTGGATTTGCGGAGGGAAACTTTCGGCCACAAGATACACCA
>Ga0335073_10015503_pt1 | contig 10656 bp, 7 predicted proteins | sample Lox_Sample_22_FD_207093 | JGI IMG/M metagenome (GOLD analysis project Ga0335073, IMG submission 207093) | Soil microbial communities from Loxahatchee National Wildlife Refuge, Florida, United States - Lox_Sample_2.2 | ecosystem: Environmental > Terrestrial > Soil > Wetlands | place: USA: Florida...
CGCGCGGTACGCCAGCGAGTGCCCGTCGAGCAGCAGCAGCCTGTCAGTCACCTTCTGATCCTATGACCAGACGGCGGTGCCCGGCGGCCGGCCGCAACGGCCGCCGGGCACCAGTCTGCGCCGGATTTACGGAACTGTCAGGACGAGAACGCGAAGATCGTCGTCGAGGTGAAGGTGTCGTTCGGGCCCAGCGTGGTGGACGGGAACAACGGGTTGTTGGGCGAGTTGGGGAAGTGCTGCGTCTCGAACGTGTACCCCGCGCCCTGCCGGTAGGTGTTGCCGCTGATCCCCACCAGCGTGCCGGTGAGGAAGTTGCCGCTGTAGAACTGGACGCCCGGCTGGTCGGTCCAGACGGCCAGCCCGCGGCCGCTCCCCGGGTCATACGCCTTGGCGGCCAGGTTGAGGCCGTCAGGACCGGTGGTGGCCGCGGTCTGGGCGTTCAGGATCCAGTTGTGGTCGTAGCCCTGGGCGATGAGCAGCTGGCTCTCGCCCTTGGTGAGCGAGGCATCGCTCGCCGGGGTGTTGTCCGGCGCGCTCACCTCGCTGATCCGCGAACCGATGGTGTGCGGGGTGCGGAAGTCGAACGGGGTGCCCGCGACGGGGACGCCGTTGGGCAGGTTGGGCAGCGGGATCTGCGTGGTGTCGGTCGGTGAGTAGTTGTTGGCGTTGATCTGCACGTACTGGCCGTAAGCAGAGCCCGCCGCGGAGTTCTCTCCGGCCAGGTTGAAGTAGCTGTGGTTGGTCAGGTTCTGGACCGTGCTCAGCGTCGACGAGTCGTTGTGCACCTTGTAGTGGATGCCGTACTGGCCCGCGTTGTTCAGCGTGAACGTGACGTCCACGGTGATCTGCGCGGGGTACCCGGTGCATCCGGTCGGGCAGCCGGGGCTGCCCGCGGGGTGGCTTTCGTCGCCGTTCGGGCTGACCAGCTGGAGGGTGACGCCGACCTCGCGACTGTTGTGGATCAGCGGGCCGACCTGCGACCAGATGTGGTTGCCGAACCCGTTCAGGCCGCCGTGCAGGGCGTTCACGCCGTTGTTGATCGGCAGCGTGTACGTCGTGCCGTTCAGCTTGAAGGTGCCGAGAGCGATCCGGTTGGCGTACCGGCCGACGGTCTCGCCGAAGTACGGGCCGCCGTTCGCGGTGACCGGCGGGCTGGCGAAGGTGACGTAATCCTGCAGCGTCTTGAAGCCGAGGACCACGTCCGCTTTCTGGCCGTTGTTGCCGGGCACCCAGACCGCCTGGGTGATGGCGCCGTACGAGAGGAGATCGATGCTCACGCCGTTGGCGTTGGTCAGCGTGTACCGGTAGGTGGGCGTGTTGACGCCCGTGTACGGCTCGATGGTCTTGCCGAAGAACTGCTTGCTGATGCTCAAGTGGCCATACCCGCCGCCTCCGGCCTTGGCGGCTGGCGCCGCCGACGCGGTCGTTGCTGCGAGCGCTCCTAGTGCTGTCAGGGCCGCGACGAGCGCCGCGCCCACCACCGTTCTGGTTATTCTTCTCGGGATTCGCGGCCTGATCTGGGCACGCGACCGCAAGCCTCTCCTGATAGTGCGCATGAAGGTTTCCCCTTCGTTGGGTTCCTGTCGGCCGGCCCCATCGGGGCCCCAGCAGCCGGCCGGCATGCGCATGCCTTACACGGACTTACTAGAGGAATTGTGAACGCTCACAACGCGAAAGTCACGCAATAACCGACAGATTCTCGCCCACCACTTCAGAAACTGCTCTGCCTGCCGCCACCAGCGCCGCTTTCGCGGCAGGCACTGGCACCCCCGCGAACCGCTCTCGATCATCCCGCGACACGCCGGCCGCAATGAGATTGTTATCTATAGCCGGCTCGCCACGCTCCGCGCGCGTGCAATTTCATATGCATCTGTGGCGGCGTCGGCCGTCGCCGAAGCTGCCCAGTTCGCAGCCGTTAAACGGGTCCGCCAGCGAGCGGTCCGCTACCGGCCGCCACCGGACCCGGGCTTATCTGGGTAAACATGACGGAATCGGGGGCTGACCTTCCGCAGTCCTAGTGGCAAACTTTGCTTTGCCGTGGGGGCGGCGGGTCGCTAACGTGAGTTCAGCGGACCCGGGGGTCCAAGTAGAGAACGTGTCAGCCCGGGGAAGGCGGACACGGTACCAACGGGTCCCCGGGTCCCGGCCTGTCGCGCTTTCCTGCCCGGTCTACTCGGCCTGCTCCGCGTCCTTGACTGTGTCCCCCGCACTCCCCGTGTTCCCCGTGGCGTCGGCGCCCATGGTCCCCTCGATGACCGCCTCCGCGACCTTGCGCATCGTCAGCCGCCGGTCCATCGATGTCTTCTGGATCCAGCGGAACGCCTGCGGCTCGCTCATTCCGTGCTCGGACTGCAGCAGCCCCTTGGCGCGGTCGAGGAGCTTGCGCACCTCGAGCCGCTCACGCAGCGTGCTGACCTCCGAGTCAAGCGTCCTGATCTCGGTGAACCGGCTGACCGCCATCTCGATCGCCGGCACCAGGTCGGCCTTCGTGAACGGCTTGACCAGGTACGCCATCGCGCCCGCGTCGCGGGCGCGCTCCACCAGCTCGCGCTGCGAGAAAGCCGTCAGGATGACCACCGGGGCGAGCCGCTCGGCGGCGATCCGCTCGGCGGCGGAGATCCCGTCGAGCACGGGCATCTTCACGTCGAAGATCGCCAGATCCGGCCGCAGGCTCGTCACCCGCTCGACCGCGGTCTCCCCGTCGCCGACCTCGGCGACGACCGAGTAGCCTTCCTCTTCCAGCATTTCCTTGAGGTCCAGGCGGATCAGCGCCTCATCCTCGGCGATCACGACACGCAGCGCATTCTGACTCACGCCCAGAAGCCTACCGGGAACCGGTACATTGTCATTCGGGCACCGTCTGGCAATCGGCGAGCGCCCACGCCCCGGTACCCCAACTGGCAGCAGGGAGCGGCCTCAAACACCGTATAGTGTGGGTTCGAATCCCACCCGGGGCACGTCACCTGCGGTTTTGTCAGTGGCCGAGCTGATACTGCTTCTGTGTACAGTTCCGAGATCCGAGTGCGCGCGCTGACTCTCATCGAAAAAGGGTTCCCGCTGCGCGCCATCAGCATGTCTACCGGTATCAGCCGCTCGACCTTGCGCGACTGGCGTGACCACCCCGAGAAGGATGGCTCACGGGCCACGTGCCCGCGCTGCGCGGACAACCCCACGTTGCCGGAGCAGCCTGCCGACTACGCGTACCTGCTGGGTTTGTACCTCGGGGACGGCTGCATTTCCGCGGCAGGAGATCCAGCCAAGGGGGTATGGAAGCTCCGGGTCATCTGCTGCGACGCGTGGCCAGGACTGATCGAGGAATGCGCCCGAGCGCTCCGGGCGGTACGGCCCGACAACAAGGTCGTGATGGTGCGCAAACAAGGATGCACCGAAGTGCTGAGCTGCTCTCGCCACTGGCCGTGCTTGTTCCCGCAGCATGGGCTGGGTCCCAAGCACAGCCGCACCATCGAGCTCGCTGACTGGCAGCGGGTCATCGTGGACCGGTATCCAGGGGATTTCGCTCGGGGGCTGATTCACTCGGACGGCTACCGAGGCATCAACCGGGTGCGCAGGAATTGGGGAGGTGGCGACCACTGGTACGGGTACCCGCGTTACCTGTTCGTCAACGACTCCGCGGACATCCTCCAGTTGTGCGGGCAGACCTTAGATCAGCTCGGGGTTGCCTGGCGCTTCTCGAAGCCGAACACCATCTCGGTGGCGCGCAGGGAGGCCGTGGCCCGGCTGGACGAATTCGTCGGGCCGAAGTACTGAGGTCGCCTGTGCCCGGCCGGCGAGCGGCGTCCGCGGCCGGGCACAGCGTGATTGGGCTGCTAGGACTTGTTGTTCCGTTCCGTGATTACCCAGTCGACTGCGACAGCCAGCAGGCACACGGTAGCGCCGAGCACCAGCCCGATCCTGACCGGTCTTCCCATCGGATCCCCTTTCCGTCAGCACTCTGACGAGCTAATGGTGAGGCCCGGCGGGTGAACTGACACCACTCGGCCAGGGTGATCCTTGTCCGCGCTACGGGACCGTCGTGGTCGGCGTGGTGGAGGGCGTTGTCGGCGTCGTGGTCACCGACGTCGAGGGGGTCGGGGTTGGCGTGGCGGATGTCGAGGGCGACGTGGTGCTGGGCGTCGCCGACGTCGATGTCTGGCTCGTGCTTGGCGTGCTGGCGGGGGTGCTCGAGTGCGGGGACGGGGTGGCCGGGGCGGTGCTCGCCGGGGTGCCGCGCGCCGGGCCGACCAGGCTCGGGCCCGCCACGTGGTGGCCGCCGAGCATCAGCGCGATGGCCAGCGCGGCCACGCCCGCTACCGCGACCGCGCCGCCGGTCGCGATCCCGGCGGCCAGGGTGTGCCGCTCGCGGCGGTACTCGGTGCGGCGGCGCTCGCGCAGCTGGGCCGGCAGCGCGGCCCTGCGGGCCGCGAGGCTGTTGTACGGCGCGGCGGCCAGGCCGAGCGTGGGGAACAGCAGCAGCGCGGCCAGCAGCGGGCCGCTCAGCTCGCCCGCCTTCGTCAGCGCCGCGACGATCCCGGCGAACCCGAACAGGGCCAGCGTCGTCTCCGCCCAGTTGGCCCGGAAAGCGGTGAACCAGCTCGTGTCTTCGCCTGTCTTCGGGGTGCGCAGGAAGGCGGCCTTCTTTGCGAACAGCGCGAGCACCGACGCCCTGGCGACGACCAGGGACGTGGACTGCCAGATGAAGAACGCGCCGATCGCGTCCCGCCACGACGCGCCGGTGCCCCGTCTCAGCAATGCGATCGCGCGCACCAGGCCGAGCGCGACCAGCACGGGCACAGTGGCGACGAGGAAAATGGTCAGCTTGCGGAACAGCTCGCCGCCGCCGGTGGCCAGGTTGACCGCGCCGGCCAGCAGGAAGATGAAGAAGAGCAGGCTCAGCAGGTCGCCGTACCACTGAAAGGCGCCGGCCAGGTACGCCCAGCGCTGCCCGGCGGACAGGTGGTTGGCCTGGTTCGCGCGGCCGGGCAGCAGGCTCCGCCAGTGCACCCGCAGGATCTGGATGCCGCCGAAGCACCACCGGTACCGCTGGCCTTTCAGCGCCTCGAACGTCAGCGGCATGATGCCGTGCCCGCCGGACTCGTCGACGTGCAGGCCGGACCAGCCGGCGCGCAGCAGGCGCAGCGACAGTTCCGCGTCCTCGGTGATGACCCACTCGTCCCAGCCGCCGAGCTCGTCCAGGGCGACCCGCCTGATCAGGCCCATCGTGCCGGCGAAGATCGCGCCGTCGTGCTCGTTCCGCGACGGCTGGGAGACCGAGAAGAAGTACTTGTAGGAGTAGTACAGGCGGCGGTAGTACCGGGCGTGTTCCCAGTCCCGGTAGTCCTGCGGCGCCTGCACGAAGCCGATCCACGGATCCTCGAACGCCGGCGCGCAGCGCATCAGGAACCCCGGTTCGACCTGGTAGTCGGAGTCGACGATGCCGATGAGCTCAGCGTCGGGGTCGGTCATGTTGCGCAGCGCGTAGTTCAGCGCGCCAGACTTGTAGCCCGGCCAGTTCTCCAGGTGCTTGAACTTGACGCCGTGGCTGGCGCACCAGGCCTCGACCGGCCGCCAGAGGTCCTCGTCGTCGGTGTTGTCGTCGATGAGGATGACCTCGTAGCGGGGGTATTCCAGGCGCAGCAGCGCGCGCAGCGTGTCGATCACCATGTCCGGCGGCTCGTTGTGCGCCGGGACGTGCAGGCTGACCATGGGGAACCGGGCGACTTCCCGGACCATGGTGGTGTCCCCGGCGACGGCCGGGGTGAGCCTGCGCCGCCAGTCCTCGGTGCCGAGCGCGTCGCAGATCTCCCACAGGTAAGCGATCGACAACACCGCCGCGAGCACCTCGAGGAACCACAGCAGCACGCCGCCGGCCGTGCTGGCCGGGCCGAGGTGGCTGGCGAACGTCCAGTCGAGCGCGAAGGTCAGGTAGACGACGAACAGGAACGTGGTCGACGCCCAGCACAGGTGCGCCCGCGGCGACCAGCGCCGGGTCACGGGCAGCCAGATCACGCTGACGGCGACCAGGCCCGCCACGCCGGCGATCAGGTTGCTGCTGGTCGCGTGCAGCAGTTTCAGGACCGCGGCGGCGGCCGCGGCGAGTACCACGGTGCCGATCACGGCCAGGATCAGCCTGCGGGTGACCGGCCAGGCGCCGGTCACCCGGCGGTGCAGCCGCCCGGGCAGGAACAAGGCCGCCGAGCCTAGCGGCGCGGCGACGATTCCGGCGATGACGAGCGCCTCGAGCATGGAACTCCCCTGTTCGGAAGCTGCTTCCCCGCCGTTCCCCTCCTCCGACGGCCGTGTGTCGGAAGCAGGCACTTCCCGGCTAAGAGCGATCCATGCGTAAATGGCCAGCTTTGCGGCTATGAGGCGCCGAGCGGGACCGGGATAAGCACCACGGTGATGTTGTCCAGGCCGCCCCTGTCCACGGCGAACTTCACCAGGCCGGCGGCCGCGGACAGCGGTTCGGTCTGCGCGGCGGGCATCGCCAGCGCGGCCAGGTCGGCCGCCTCCGGGCGGTAGTTCCACAAGCCGTCGGAGCAGACGAGCACCACCCCTGGCCCTGGCGGGGTGAACCGGGCGACGTGCGGCTCAGGGTCGGGCAGGTCGGCCCCGAGCCAGCGGGTGATGACGTGCGCCTGCGGCGAAGACATCGCCTCATCAACGCTGGCGACGCCGGCCGCGACGATCTCCTCGGCGATCGAGTCGTCCTTCGTGAGCCGGACGCTGCCCGCGGGGTCGTCGGTCAGCCAGTAGGCCCGGCTGTCGCCGAGCCAGCACAGCGTGACGTGCTCGCGGTCGACCGTCGCCGACACGTAAGTCGCGGCGGGCGCGGCGTCCGGGTCCGCCATGTCGGTCAGCGCCTGGGCGGCCTCCCTGGCGGCGGCGCCCGCGGCGGCAGCCGGGTCGTCCCCGGCCCTGGCGCTGGTCAGCAGCACCCGCATCGCGGTCCGCACCGCGGTCAGCGACGCCTCGTCGGGGCGCGGCGCGGACGACACACCGTCCGAGACCACGGCGAGCGCGACCTGGCCGTTCGGGCCCGCCGCCGTGGCCAGCGCCATCGCGTCCTCGTTGCGGGGGTGCCGCAGGCCGCGGTCGGTCACGCCGGCGAGCAGCCGCAGATCGATCTCGGCGTGGTCACGGCTGACCGGAACCTTGCGGCCGCAGGACGGGCAGTTGCCGTCCGGCCCGGCCGCGGCCAAACCAGAAGGATCGTCCGCCGAACACACCGGACAATCCCGCGCACCGGAGGAGTCCGGCGTCGTCGACGCGCTCATCGCCCTTTTTTCTCCTGTCAGCCGGCTGGGAACGACCGGCGCGCCGCAGCCTGGCCTTGTGCCTTGTCCTGGACGCCTATCGTCTACCCGTTCGCCAGGACCATAGCCTATGTCCGCCGACGCTCAGGGCGCTATTTTTCCGGCGTGGTCAGGGCTGCCGGGGTCAGGGATAGGGCAGCCCGATGGCGTCGCCGATCCTGTGCACGCGCAGCGCGTTGGTCTTGCCCGGGCTGCCAGGGGGGCTGCCAGCCACGATGACGATCTTGTCGCCGATGGCGCAGCGGCCGAGGCGCACCAGCGCGCTGTCCACCTGGTGCACCATGTCGTCGGTGTGCCGCACGGTCGGCACGATGAACGTCTCCACGCCCCAGGTGAGGGCCAGCTGGCTGCGGGTGGCGGGCTCGGTGGTGAACGCGAGCAGGGGGATCGGCGACCGGTACCTGGCCAGCCGCCGCGCGGTCTCGCCGGTCATGGTGAACGCCACGAGCGCCTTCGCACCCACGATCGCGCCCACCTCGGCGGCGGCGCGGGCGATCGCCCCGCCGGTCGTGGTCGGCATCCGGGTCAGCGCGTGCTCAGCGCGCAGCGAGTTGTCCTCCGCCGCGACGACGATCCGCGCCATGGTGGCCACCGTCTCCACCGGGTACGCGCCGACGCTGGTCTCCGCGGACAGCATCACCGCGTCCGCGCCCTCCACGACGGCGCCTGCGACGTCGGAGACCTCGGCCCTGGTGGGGCGCGGCGCGCTGATCATCGACTCCAGCATCTGGGTGGCCACGATGACCGGCCTGGCCCGCTCCCTGGCCAGCGTGATCGCCCGGCTCTGCACTGCGGGCACCTGCTCGAGCGGCAGCTCCACGCCGAGGTCGCCGCGCGCCACCATGATGCCGTCGAAGGCGTCCACGATCTCCGGGAGCACGCGGACCGCCTCTGGCTTCTCGATCTTGGCGATCAGCGGGACGCCCGAGCGGCCGGCCTCGGTCATGATCTTCCGTGCCAGCATGGCGTCGTCGGGGCTGCGGACGAAGGACATCGCGACGATGTCGACGCCGGTCGCCAGCGCCCAGCGCAGGTCTTCCTGGTCCTTGCCGGTGAGCGCGGGCGCGCTCACCGCGACACCCGGCAGGTTGATGCCCTTGTGGTCGGAAACCCGCCCGCCGACCACTACCTGGGTGCGGACCCGGGTACCGGCCACGCCGGTCACGTCGACCTGGACGTTACCGTCGTCGATCAGGATGCGGTCCCCGGCCCGCACGTCGTCGGCCAGCCCCTGGTAGGTCGTGGACGCCTCGTGCTGGTCGCCGGGGATGTCGTCAGTGGTGATCGTGAACTCGTCGCCGGCGTTCAGCCGCACCGGGCCGCCGGGGAACTCGCCGAGGCGGATCTTCGGCCCCTGAAGGTCGGCCAGCACGCCGACGCTCCGGCCGATCGCGTCGCTTCCGGCCCGCACGAGCTGGTAGGAGCGCAGGTGATCGGCGTGGCTGCCGTGGCTCAGGTTCAGCCTGGCGACGTCGAGTCCAGCGGTGATCAGCGCGTTGATCCGCTCCTGGGTTGAAGTCGCCGGCCCCAGCGTGCAGACGATCTTGGCGCGGCGGCTCATGGCGGATCCTCTCGCAGTGGTCTATACCACTTTAGCGGACAGCGGACAATTGGTAACTGCCACCACAAAGGGTTCACTGAACTAGCCAGGGGGACGACCCCCCGCAACCCCCCGCAGGCATGTCACGCTCTGTCCGCGTGCGCAGAGGCGCACCGGCACATAGGGCGCGAAAGGAACGTTTTATGTCCAGTTTGACCCGATTAAGAGGTCACTTTCGCGCCCTATGTCATCGGTGGTATCGCGATCCGGCGGTGACAAGCCACCCGGGCCATAGCCCGAGGGGCGTGGGATGCCTGTGGGACTGGTAGGGGTGGAGGGAGATGGCTGCGGGCACTCGGTTTGGGGGGCCGCGTAGGGCAGTTCTGTGGTGGGGTGGGGTTCGTGGACGTGGCGCGCCCGGGCTAGCGGAGCGGGCGGGCCGTGGAGGGGATGGCCACCGGGAGCCGCGGCCGGTCGTCGGCCGGGCCCCGGAGGTACTCGTCGACCGCGGCGGCGGCGCTGCGGCCCTCGGCGATCGCCCAGACGATCAGCGACTGGCCGCGGCCCATGTCGCCGGCGACGAACACGCCGGGCACCGTGGTCTCGTACGACCCGGACCTAGCGACGTTGCCGCGCGGGTCGAACTCGACGCCGAGGTCCTCGAGCAGGCCGGGACGCTCCGCGCCGGTGAATCCCATCGCGAACAGCGCCAGCTCGCAGGGGATCTCCCTGGTGCTGCCTGGCACCGGGACGAACTTGCCGTCCTCGAAGGCCACCTCGGTCAGCCGCAGCGCGCGCACCGCGCCGGAGTCGTCCCCGAGGAACTCCTCGGTCGACACGGCGTACACCCGGTCCCCGCCTTCCTCGTGCGCGGAGGAGACCCGGTAGATCATCGGGTACGTCGGCCAGGGCTGGCCCGCAGGCCGGGACTTGGGCGGCTTCGGCAGGATCTCCAGCTGGGTGATCGACGCGGCGCCCTGCCGGTGCGCGGTGCCGAGGCAGTCCGCCCCCGTGTCGCCGCCGCCGATGATCACCACGTGCTTACCCGCGGCGTTGACCGGTGACGACGCGCCGTGCCGGTTCGCCGGCGGCAGGTACTCCATCGCCTGGTGGATGCCGCTCAGCGAGCGGCCAGGCACCGGCAGGTCGCGCGGCACCCGCGCGCCGCCGGCCAGCACGACCGCGGAGAAGCCCTCCAGCTGGTCCGCCGAGGTGACGGGCATGCCGCACTCGAAGCGGGTCCCCTCGGCCTCCATCTGGGCGATCCTGCGGTCCAGGTGGCGCTTTTCCATCTTGAACTCGGGGATGCCGTAACGCAGCAGCCCGCCAGGCGCGTCGTCGCGCTCGAAGACGGTGACCAGGTGCCCGGCGCGGGTCAGCTGCTGCGCCGCGGCGAGCCCGGCGGGTCCCGAGCCGACCACCGCGACCGAGAACCCGGACAGCGCCTGCGGCGGCAGCGGCACCACGCCGCCTGACGCCCACGCCCGGTCGATGATCTCCACCTCGACCTGCTTGATGGTCACGGGCGACCCCTCCATATGGGGCGCTGTGATGCCGAGCACGCACGCGGACTCGCACGGCGCCGGGCAGAGCCGGCCGGTGAACTCGGGGAAGTTGTTGGTGGCGTGCAGCCGGTCGGCGGCCGCCTCCCAGTCGGAGCGGTAGACGAGGTCGTTCCACTCCGGGATCAGGTTGCCGAGCGGGCAGCCGCTGTGGCAGAACGGGATGCCGCAGTCCATGCACCGGGCCGCCTGCCGCTCGGCGCGCTCCCGCGCGAACGGCTCGTACACTTCCCGCCAGTCC
>Ga0335073_10015506_pt1 | contig 10655 bp, 20 predicted proteins | sample Lox_Sample_22_FD_207093 | JGI IMG/M metagenome (GOLD analysis project Ga0335073, IMG submission 207093) | Soil microbial communities from Loxahatchee National Wildlife Refuge, Florida, United States - Lox_Sample_2.2 | ecosystem: Environmental > Terrestrial > Soil > Wetlands | place: USA...
TGCTTCCCGACTCATGATCTTCACTGCTCCCGATGGCGCCTGCGCCATCAATGTTTTTGCTGACGTACTTGGCCAAGTAGCCCGTGGCACTGCCCTTGGATCGATCGATTACTTCGACTTTGAATCGATGCTCGGCGGCGCCCGGCTCATCCGCATATTCCCTGAACCAGGCGGCGCGCAGGGCGCGAGTTAACAGTGTGGGGCCGGATTCGCTCGGGCCCATCAGTCCCGGGATGGGATCCACGCCCGGCCAGCGGATCAGTCTGTCATACGGACCTGCCGCGCGCGGTACCAGTGGCGCGCCTGGCACGAATAACACCATATGCCAATGTGGAGTCCCATCGTGGTGCGGTTCAGCCACACGGAAGCCGTAGTATTCCAGATGATGTTTCGCGAGAGCAGCGCGCGCGATAGCCCAGCTGCTACGCAACCAAGCTTGGGCATCCCGCACGGTGGCACCCGAGTGGTTCGGGTTTTCGCCTTCAATCGTGTAGGCATGATAGATACTCGGGCAGGTGAGGGTGAAGAAAAGCGCCACATCGCCCAGCTCTGCGGCCAGTTCCTCGAACCCGCGCATGCGGCACATGAACTCCCCACGGCGCAGGGCTGGATTGGCCAGGGAGTGCTCGGCGACGGCTGCCAGGTCGAGCCGCGTTCCATCCTCGTGCTGCAGCTCATGGGCGCCCAGGAAGGCCGCGGTTCGCTCAGCGGCCTGGGCGCGGTACTGGACGGCGGAGTCCGAGGCGTACACCGCGCGACCCTTCCTGATCAGTCCTAGGCGCCTCATGTGCCCCTCGGCAGCGCGCGTCCAGATCGTGCGCAGCTGCCGGCGCCACCATTGGGCATCTTCCAGACGCGCGGCACGGGCTTCGTAACGGTCGGTGAGAGATTCGGCGGCCGGTGGCTCAACGCCCAGGGAAAGTGCGAACAGCTCACGCTCGGTGAGCATCCCCATGCGGGCGCAGATCGCGGCATAGTTGTCCGCGTACTCGCGGATCAGCTTTTCATCAAAGGCCCGGTGCGCGCGGGCGCTGCGCAGCCCCTTGACGATGTCCGAGAGCCACGAGCGCGCCATGAAGCACTCATCCATGTTGCCCGACACGAAGCGGCCGTAGCGCGCGTCCCAGCCTTTCAAGATGTGGCGCTGCAACTCGCCACTGAAGGCATCGGACTGGAGGACGGCGCGGCTGCGTTCGTCCGCATGCCAGTGCTGCACGCGGCGCTTGAAGTCGCGTTGCGCCCAGGCGGGCCAGTCCGACTTGTCGGCCAGGTACGTGTTGACCCGCACGCGCGGGTCGAACCCGATGTAGGCGTGCGGCTTCACTCTGCGGTCAGCGCGCGGAACTCGGCCTCGGCGGCGGCGACCTCGGTCAGCAGCTCGGTAGTCTTCGAGTTGGCCCAGGCTTCGTGCTGGGCCAGGCGGGCGCGGGCGCCGCGTAGCTTGCGGCCGGCCAGTGCGAGCTTATCCGCGCGTGCGATGAGCGCTTCTACGCGATCTTCGCGGGTGGGATCGGAGAGCGGAATGGACGCCAGTGACTGGCTGTTTACAACGGTCATGTGTGCCTCTATTGCCCCGGAAGGGGGTGGCGCCCCCGGGGAAGCACTGCCCTCACCATGCGGACTCGGGACCAACCGAAACCGGGGTGTGGGCGCCACCCTGAACCGAATACTTCCACGGAAAAGACGCGCTGTCAACGCAGTAGGGGCGCCCCGGGCCCGCCACCCCTACATGGTCGGTTTTCACCCGGACCCTGCATGAGGGGCACCGACCGTGAGCGCGTGAGGGGAAGGATGCCACAGACTCGCGTTTCGCACAAATGTCAAGACTTGACAGTTAGGCGTGCGACGTCGACCAGCCACTGCGCCAGGGCAGTTGCTCATTCATGGAATCATCCTCTGTACTGGCCGCCCCGTCAGCTTCGCAATCTGCACCAGCCGCCACAGCGTGCAGCATGTCTGCCCGCGCTCGATGCGCGTCAGGCTCGATTGCGATATGCCGAGGCGCCGCGCAAGTACGGATTGCTTCCAACACTTTGCGCATCGCGCATCAATGATCGCTTGCCCCACCAGGCGGTTGAAGGCTTCTTCTTCACTCTTGGCTGCATTGAGCAGCCGCGCGGCGCGCTGGGCGTAGATTCCCATCACGCGCCCTCCCAATCCGCCTTCGACGGCCGTACGCTCACGTACAAGCGCCCATCGCGCAGGGCCAGCACCAGCTCCTGCCCTGCCTCGACGTACCAAGCCTCGATTTCCAAGGTTGCCATGTCTTGCCGAGCATACATGTTGTCCGGGAACCCCTTGCCCGATATTTCCGGCGGGCCTAAGAAGTAGAGCACTGGCTTAATGTAAAACCCCTCACCCAGCGGTGCGCGGAAGGCTTTGTTTGTAGTGCTTGAGACGGTTGGCCATTTTGGACTTGTCATAGGATCCATTATGCGAAGTGAGATAAGTTCAACCGCTACGGCCACCACGGTGGCCTCGTGCCCGACACCTGTACCCACACATGGTGTGACTGAGCCGTACGCTCCACCCGGTGCGCAGCCGCCAGGCGTCCTGGACGATAGCTCGTTAATTGCAGCATTCGCCTGAAGTCGCGGCCGTCTGTGTCCCGCGATATGGTCCACAGCGGCGAGATGTCCCACACCGATGTGCTACTCCGCATTCTCACTGTGGTGTGCGCCAAGGCCATAATATCTTCGTTTGTCAGGGGTTGCATCACGGGGAGGATTCCACTATACGAAGTTAGATATGTCGCCTGCTGTGAACGTGGTCTGTCCGGTGGCCTTGAACTGCATCAACAGCCTGCGGTAATAGGCGTCCGCATCAGGACTGAGCGCCGATCCCGCCTTGTAGCTGCGCAGGATGCGGCGCATCAGCTCAAAGTCGCGGCGGTCAGCTGGTATGCCGACATTGCTTAACTGGTGCAGGAATTGCGGACTTCGCGTGTGGCTCCACCTGAACAACCATACCGGATCAATCCCGATAATCTCCCAACCACTTGATGGGCCTCTTAGGTCGCGGCGTTCAATCATGGCGACGATTCCAGTTGAGCGGCAGGCCGCGGAATGGCAGCTCGCGATGGAAGATCGTGCCCATGGCGCTGATCACTTCCACGGCACTGGCCTTCAATGGGTTGCTCTGCGCTTCCAGCATAAGCGTGTAGTCGCTGGCATCTTGGCGCATGGAGAGAGTTTCCAATGGCCATCCCGGCCGGCGCGCGAGTACCTGATCCCATATTTGAAAGTCCACGGGACAGGTGATCCAGCGCGCCGGCTTGGGGTCCTGCATACTCAGTCTCGCGAGAACGCGAGCGCCATCAGGGCTAAGAAGCAGAAGCCCAGCAGGATCAGGGCGCCGCTGGACAGATGATGAATGTGCATGGTGTGCTCCTAGTTGATCGCGGCGCGACGCCGCAGGGACTCGATGGACGCGCGCAGCCGTGCGGCGTTCCATTGGATGTAGTAGCGGTACAGGTAGCAGGCGCCCCACCCGGCGGCGAAGCCACTGCCGCTGAAAAACAGCTCCAGCGGCCAGGCAAAGAGCCGACACTGATGACAGGTGAGCCAGGCGCTCACGAGCGGCCTTCGGCGCGGGCGATGGCGGCGCGGGCACGCGATAGAACCGCAGCATCTTCAAAATCGTGATCTTGGCTGCCAATAACATCCCCCCAGCGCTCCATCGCGCCGCGCAGCGCCGCCAGCAGCTCCGGCGCGGCGGCGATCAGGCGGGCATTGGCTTTCCGGTCGCCACCCTGATGTTCAATCACCGTGCAGATTTCCGCGCCCTGCGCGATGACGACCGTGTTGTAGGCGTCGCTGTTGGCGATGACCCACTGGCCGGGAGTGTGTTTGCTGGTCATGGTTTGGTCCTCGTGCTCCAGTGCCTAATTGGCACCCTATGGGAAGCTTAATACGGCTCCCGCGCGTGCGTCTACACCGGCTGCGCAATGCGTGAGGCGCATCACGCTTTGTCGTTATGTCAAACCCGGTTCCTGATTGGCGTTCGCCATGGCGGCGGTGCGCAGCAGCAGCGTCTCACCCCTGGCCAACCGGTACACGTGCTTGGTCCCACAGCGTAGTACGCGCGTCCCGTGGCGGCTTGACTGCACGATCAGAATTGCCTCGGAACTTCCCTGCGGGGTCAGCTCCAGCTCGGGTTGCGCGGACTCCTGGCCCTTCACCACGAGCAGCTCACGGGGAGCGATGCCTACATCGTGCGCGATGGGCGCCTGCCAGGCGTGCCGGCGGCGAGTGAGCATCCACGTGCTCTGCAGGGAGGACTGCACCGAAACCCGGTCGGAATCCTGATTCAGGCCCCTGATCTTCACCCCGTTGCACAGCGGTTCATTCATCATCTTCCCCATCCCGAAAAGGCACGCCGAGCTTAGCAGACATGAATCCCAGATAGGTAGTCACCCGCACCAGGCGCACGTGATTGCGCGCAGATTGCCTGATCACCTGACGCAACTGGTAGGTGATGCTCGCGTAGACGATCCCGAGCAACCCCGCCAGGGCACCGAACAGCCACTCAATCGGGATCCCGGTGAGGGTGTGGTGATCCATCAGGCATTGGCGGCCGGCACGTCCGCCAGAATGTCGGCGACGTAGTTCTGAGTCTCGCTGTAGGGCGGAATCTGATTGCCCGCAGCTTCAACCGCGCCGGCGCCGGCGTTGTAGGCGGCAAGCGCGAGCGCCCAGCTGCCGAACTGACTGTAGAGACTCGCCATCTGTTGCGCGGCCTGGGCAATCTGTGCCTGCACGTCCGCGGCGGTGAATGGCGTGGGCACCGCCACGGAGCTGAAGTACTGCGGCAACATCTGCATGATCCCGAGCGCGCCAGCGCTTGATGGTTGGGTGCCATCGATCACGCTAGATAGGAAGCTGGATTCTTGGAAGGCTTGACGCGCTAGCAGATTGGTCGGCAGGCCATACTGAACTTCCGCGGCGTTCAGCACCGGCACCCAGGTGGGACCTTGATTGACGTTCTGCCAGCCCACCACGTCTGCCTCAAGGCTCGCCGCAGCGGACTCGGCTGACGACAACAACCCGTACTGATACGCCAGCCAGATCCCGACCCCACCCAGGATTACCAAGAGCCCTGCGGTGCGTCCGTCCATGCATATCAGCTCGATGGGAGCGTGGTGCCGGTGGCGGCCATCTGGGCATTGAAGGCCGCGGCCTGGGATGCGGTCGCCGGCACTGCGTAGCCCAGCACGCTCGAAATCAGATCGAAGGGCATGCCGCCGGCGCCACTGCCACCGATCTTCGCCGGGCCGTACTGGTTGTACCAGAAGGCGAAGACCTCATAGGCGGCGATGCCCCCCAGGACATACTTGGTCGAGCGTCTCACGTGCCCCCCGATGGCACCCAGGGGGCGGTAGCCGTGACCACATCGGCCGCAAAGGCTGCCACCAGCTGCTGGACCTCGGCTGCGGTGGAGCTGCTGCCCAGATCGCGGCTGATTGCTGCGTTCAAGTTGGTGGTATTCACGCCCAGAAGCCCCGCTAAGGGCGCCAGGGCGGTCGCGGCCGCTGTGGCATCCGGAAGGGCGGCCTGATCGATCGCTTCGACCTGCTGGGCTACGGCACGAATCTGGGCGGCTTCCTGGGCCTGGCCGGCCGTGGGAGTCTTTGCCATGACGGCATCGACGCCTAACGAGGCAATCTCCGCCAGGGCGGCATCCTGCACGACCACGGGAAGCGTGGTGCAGCCGGCCAGGGTGACGGCACCCGCGGCGCCCAGGACCAAGAGCGGCAGCAGGAAGGGTAGCAGAGCCTTGGCGGTACTCGATGGCGTTGTGGGGCTGATCACCCCGAACTGGTGCAGTGCCGCCAGTATCGCTCCCGCGGTTGCGATCACGGGGGGCAGGTATGGCGCCACAGGCCCGAGCGCGGCCACGAGCGTCGGGCTCAGCGATGCAAGCCAGGTCAGACCCGCCACGACATAGGTCACCCAATGGGGAAAGGTTTTCATGATGAGGGCGTAGCTCCCGTGAGATTGGCGATGGCGTAGGGCAGCTGCTCACCGGCGACGATGGGCAGCGCGTATCCGTAGACCGCGACCTGGGCAAAGGATGTGTCGCCCATGCTTGCATCCGAGGACACAGTCAAACCAAAGCTGGTCTGCTCTTCGACCAGAAAGAAGCTGCGGATGTCGGCTGCGTAAACTTCCGCCAGAACCAATGCATTGGCCTGGGCTGGTGCTGGCTGGATCAGCGCCTTATTGAATTGAAGCGCGCCGCCATTGTAGTTCAGCTGGGCATACAGGCCGTCGGAATTGACTGGATCACCTGCTTGTCCACTCGCAGCTGTTTGAACATAGACATTCCAACGCAGCGGCACGAGCCGATAGCCCACCGGCGCGTTAAAGGTGACCGTGATCGATGCGACCGATGACCCTTTGGCATAGCCCGACAGATTGAAGTCCAGTGCATTGACGGGACGCACTGGGAACACGGAGCGCACGCTATAGGGCGCGGTGGCATCGCCGATCGGCACGGCATCGACGTTCGGCTGCGGAATGCCGCCCGTGGTCTCTAGCGTTGGTGGGATCACCACCTCGCGCGCTTGAAACTCCGCATCCTGAAAGACCTGGCCGCGGCCCGGCCCCAACCAACCAATGAAGTCACGGATGTGCATCAGACATTGCTCGGCTTCAATGGTGCCAAAAAGGCGCGGATGCCATGAAATGTGAGATTCAGGGATAACACGTCTTCGCCATCCACATTCGTGACTTCGGCGGTCAATGTTTGAGTTGCGTAAAGTACTTCAAACTCCGGAATGATGGTAGGGAAAGAGGCGTAGAAAATAGTGTTGCTCAACTGCGGGTCTGACCATGGCGGATCCGCGGATGGCACAATGCCCAACATGTCCGACATGCTGCCGAATAAATTAGCAATCGGCACCGGAGCAGTCATGTATTGACGATTTGTCCGACCATTGGTCAACGTTGCGAGCAGACCAATACCGAAGACTCCACCGTAAGGGCCACCGTCTACGGGATCAAGGGGTATATTCCCCATCATCCCCGTCCAGAAGAAGTCCGAATCCTTCGGGAAGGTCAGCACCGCGGTCTGCGTTGGCCCGGGGGTTGGCGGTGTCGCAGTTGCTGGAATGGCACCCAGGTCCAGCTCGTATGCGAACGGCCGGAAGTAGGTGTACTTGGTTGTGTCTTCCCAGGGGAGCATGACGTCCCCTCTAGGACGTGAAGGCTTTGATACCGATGAACGAGAGTCCAATGTACTCGTAGCCATCACTGCCCGGCAAACCCGTCAGCGAGACCTGAATGGTGCTCTTCGCCGCCCATAATGTGACTTGCGGCAACAGGAACGGCAGCCCACCCAGACCCATTATGTTTGCGAGCGGTACGCCTGCACTCATGTACTGCCGCCCGGTTGTCGTGTTGATGATGGTCGCGAGTACATCTGCTGGCACAGCGCCAAAGACCGGCGTGTCTGATGTTGGCGCCGCGGTAACGCAGATCTTGGTCAGGAAGAAGTCCGAGTCGCCCGCGATGTTGAAGCTGGATGAGACATTCCCGCCCGAAGGCAGCACGTCGGTGTCTACCGCATTAGAATTGAAGTCCAGCTCGTATACGAAGAACGAGCGGTACTTGTACTGCGGTGCCGCCCAGGGCGCGCCACCCTGATTGCCCGGCAGCGGCGGGGCAGATGCGGGGGCGATGGCGGCAGCGCCTGCTGATGGGGTGCTCATGGTGCGGCTTTCCTTTGTGCCCGTCTACGTGCGACGGCGGCAGCGTTGGCGGCGGCAGCGGCTTTGCGCTTCGCGGCGAGGACCTGCAGATTGTGCTTGCGCTCTGCTAGGTGATGCTCATAGGCCGCGTTGCGCGCGGCCCTGAGCATCGCCCGGCCAAAGAGCGCTCGTGCCACCTTCAGGTCGCCTGACGGATCAGGTACCCACGCAGCCGGTCACCCAGGCGGGCAATCTGCTGGGATGGCGTCGGGATCGCGGCCTGAAAGGTCACGGTGAGCGTGAAGGACTGATTGCTGTCGATGAAGATCGGCACCAGCGAGTAGGGCGCGCCGCTCCCGGTCGCGTAGGCAATCTCTTCGCCCGAAGCGGTCGCACCGCTTGCAAGCGCCGCATGCACCGCCAGGCGCGCGACCGGCGGGAACATCAAGAGCGGCCCGTCTTGGATGTAGTTGCGATCCGTGCCGACGGCGAGTGTCTTCAGGCCGCCGTTCAGGATCGACCATACGTCGTTGACGAAGACGCCGATGCTGGTCGCGGTGCCTGGGGTGTTGGAGCGGCCCGGCTGGATGGTCAGCGGCAGTGCGGCGTTGCTCACGCCCGGCAACACGAGAGTCTCACTTCCCACGGCCAGGAACTGATTGCCTTTGGTCAGCTGATTGCTGATCGCCAGATTCGTGTCGTAGAGCGTCTTTGCGACACCGGCGCCACCGCCCGGGGTGCTGGTCACGCCCTGGCCGATGGGGTTCGCGTAGAAGGTGAATTGCGTCCCACCCGCGCTCGGGTAGGCGACGAAGTCGTAGCGAGGCGACCAGATCACATCCGGGGTGCCCGGGACACCTACCTGATAGTTCTGAATCTGCGTCTGAGTGAGGACTGGAAGACCGAGAGCACTCATGTTCCAACTCCCTGCCCCGGGGTTTGGTAAATGTGACCCGGGGTAGATGACGGCGCGCTTTGCCAGCGGGTGCGCCTTGACCGCAGCTCAAAGGCGGCGCGGGGCGTCACCGCCCCGCACCACCACCCCTACATGCCATCGCTCGTATCGTAGCCCGCGAGCCCATGCAGGTTCGCAGGGGCGGCCACGGCCGGCTGCGCGACACGCATGTACGCGCCCAGGCCGGTCGCGCCCGTCACGCCCTGCGCGGCGGGCGTACCGCCTCGCACCATGGGGGCTGCGCTGTAGAACCCGAGCTGTCGGCGCCCCGCACCCATGTATGCACCCATCGCGGGACGGGTGTAGGCGTGCAGATCGGCGTAGCCGGACAGGCCCAGACTCGGCACGTTCGCGATCAGGTATGACTTGACCTGGCCGTAGACCAGCACGGTTGCGGCACCCACCGCTGCGGCCTCAGCTCTCGCCGGGCCCAGCAGGCGCCGGCCACCGATGGCAATGCCGATGGCAGCGGCGAGCTGCAGGGCGAGTGCCGGTAGGCCGGTCTGTAGAGTCGTGGGCAGATAGCTCGACAGCTTCGCGAACACCACATTGATCGCCAGCCCCCCAGCGGCACCGATGGCCGCGGGTACGAGGGTCTCCTGAATTTGCCCCGTCAGACCCCCCGCACGCGGGTTGCGGCGGCGGTGATGGCGCGGGTTATGGTGGCGACGGTGATGGCGCGGGTTCTTCCGGCGCCGGCGTGGGTTCTTGCGGCGCTTGCCGGCCCAGTAGGCCTCCAGGGCCGCTGGCATCTTGCGGGAGTTCTTCCGGCGCCGGCGCGGGTTCTTGCGGCGCTTGGCGCGGCGGGGGTTGATGAACAGCATCTCGGCCATGTCCCACTCCTTGCGGGGTCATGTCCGAGTGCACGGCGGGAGCACCCTCGACTGGTCCGCCTCTTAGCACGCCGCGGCGGTGAGCGGACGTTATGACAAAGCGTGAGGATATGTCAAGCGGGCGCTTCGGCCAGCTCGTAGAGCACGTCTATGGTCTCACGGGCATCCTCGGGGGAGAGCGCCTTGACTATGTGCCAGCGATCACGCTGCACCGACCAGAACCCCGCGTAAGTCGGCAGGCACTGATAGCCGCGGTACTCGAAGGGCTCACCTGCGGTGGGCACTGGTGGCACGTATGGACGCACGCGCTTAACGCCGCCTGGCTTTGGATGGTGCGGGTTTCTTGCGTGCCTTCGGGTTGATCGTGCGATGCCCGCCGCCATCGTCAATTTCCCTTCCGCGCGCGTCCAGATCCACGATTCCGCGCTCGGTCACGTGATAGCGACCTTCCATCAAGTAGAGCTGATTCTTGTCCGGGCCCGCGCACAGCAGCGGCTTGGAGCCTGCGGCGAAGTCGTGCCGATAGCGCACCACTTTGCCTGCGTGCGTCGTGGTGTAGTCCACGGCATCCACGCGCCCCATGACCATCACGGCACGCGGGAAGGTTACTTCCACGCGTCGGGCCCGGCGCGGTGGACGCTCGCGGAAGTCCTGATAGAGCTTGCTCGCGCGGTCAATTTCGGCCTTGGTGCTCATTTGATCGGCCAGACTTCCCACTGATAGATCGAAGTCAAACTGCGCGGGAATGTCTTCAGGATGTCTGCCAGCACGCGCTCGGCATGCGGACGGCTTGGCCAGGTCACCGCCTGCCCGTGCTCGGTAGACACACGCGCGCCGCCTGCGTAGTAGAAGCGCATCCCATTTTTGATCTTGATGGCCAGTATCCCCCACCTTCCGGGGTTGCCCCTGCGGCAGCCGCGCTGCGGCGCATGGTGTTTTTTTTTCGGGTTGGTGGCGGGCGCGGCAAGCGCGGCCAGGCGCGAGCGCGCAGCGGCGATTTCATCGCGGGCGGTCGCGTGCAGCATGCGCCCGCCCGGCATCTTGGAGTCTGGCATCTTCAGGGCCGCGCGGCTCCAGTCCAACATGCGCTTAATCTGCGCGCGTTGCTTGGCCACGCTCAATGCCTTCGGGTTCACCTTGCGCGCAGTGCACACTGCGTAAGGGTTGTAGGCGGAGT
>Ga0335073_10015507_pt1 | contig 10655 bp, 9 predicted proteins | sample Lox_Sample_22_FD_207093 | JGI IMG/M metagenome (GOLD analysis project Ga0335073, IMG submission 207093) | Soil microbial communities from Loxahatchee National Wildlife Refuge, Florida, United States - Lox_Sample_2.2 | ecosystem: Environmental > Terrestrial > Soil > Wetlands | place: USA: Florida...
GCGGTGTTCCGCTTCGAGACCTTCTTCAACCCCTGGTCGGGCGACATCTCCGACGCGCTGAAGTCCGTCGCGCTCAACAACGGCAAGCCGCTCACGGCCCAGACGACCGGCGTCGACAGCAGCATCGCCGGCCAGTTCTTTGGCGGTGCGGCCTATGCGGGCTTCAGCTCCCCGACCTACGGCAGCTTCACCTTCGGCCGCCATGTCACTTTGCTCGCCGACGGCATCGGCAAGTACGACCCGATGGGGGCCGCACAGGCCTTCTCGCTGATCGGCTACTCGGGTACGACCGCCGGCGGCGGCGATACCGAGGACCGGCGCCTCGATCAGTCCATCAAGTATTACGCCAAGTACGACTGGCTGCACGTCGGTGCCATGTACCAGTTCGGCAGCCAGAGCGGCAGCATCAACACCGGCTATCAGTTCCAGGTCGGCGGCGACTACGCGGGCTTCTCGATCGATGGTTACTATTTCAAGAAATACGATGCCATCGGCGTCGGCTCGCTGAGCGCGGCGCAGGTCGCCACCCTGCAGAGCGGCAGCTGCACGGCAGCGGCTCCCGCCACCCCGCAGTGCTGGCCGATCAGCAACTCGCTCTCGGGCACGATCTCGGATAACCAGACCTACGCGGTCATGCTCTCCTACGCCATCCCTTCCTCGACCGTGAAGCTCTCGGGCGGCTATGAGCGCATTCAGTTCGACAACCCCAGCAATCCGCTGCCCGCGGGGACGCTGACGATCGGCGGCTACATCCTCGCCTTCACCAACAATGCCGCCTACAACAACGAGAAGGTGCTGGACGTCTACTGGGCCGGCGTCAAGTGGGGCATTACGCCGAAACTCGACATACTGGCGGCCTACTACGGCTACAACCAGGACGCCTATGCCACGGGCGCCAACGCCGGCTGCGGCACCACGGTGAGCGGCGGGTGCAGCGGCACCGAGACGGTGATGTCGCTGGTGTTCGACTACCGGCTGTCGAAGCGCTTCGACGTCTATGCAGGCAGCATGTACTCGGGCGTGTCGGACGGCCTCGCCAACGGGTACCTGTACCACACCAACATCGCGACGACGGCGGGTCTGCGCTTCAAGTTCTGAGGCTGCAGTCCGGATCGGGTCCGCCCTCCGGGGACCTCGAGCAGCAAGGCCCGCGCAAGCGGGCCTTGCTGTTTTCCGGGGAAGAACCGTGCGTCTGCGCGGGGCGGGCGGCTAACCGAAACGCCCGGTGATGTAGTCCTCGGTGAGCCGGTGACGCGGGTTGGTGAACACGCGGTCGGTATCGCCGACCTCGATCAGCTCGCCGAGGTGGAAGTAGGCGGTGCGCTGCGAGACGCGCGCCGCCTGCTGCATGGAATGAGTGACGATCACGATCGCGTAGGACTCGCGCAGCTCATCGATCAGGTCCTCGATGCGCGCGGTCGCCACCGGGTCGAGCGCCGAGCAGGGCTCGTCCATGAGGATCACCTCGGGCTGCACCGCGATCGTGCGCGCGATGCACAGGCGCTGCTGCTGGCCGCCGGAGAGACCGGTGCCGGGGCTGCCCAGCCGGTCTTTCACCTCGTCCCAAAGTCCCGCGCGCGTGAGACTCGTGCACACGATGTCATCGAGGTGCGCGCGGCTCCTTGCCAGCCCGTGGATGCGCGGCCCGTAGGCGACGTTCTCGTAGATCGACTTGGGGAACGGATTCGGCTTCTGGAACACCATGCCGACGCGCGCGCGCAGCTGCACCACGTCGCGACGCCCGTCGTGGATGTCGGCGCCGTCGAGGGTGATGCTGCCCGTGACGCGCGCTCCCGGGATGGTGTCGTTCATGCGGTTGAGACAGCGCAGGAACGTCGACTTGCCGCACCCCGACGGCCCGATCATGGCCAGTACCTGGCGGCGGCCGACGTCGATGGTCACATTCTTGAGTGCCTGCTTGGCGCCGTAGTACACATTGACGTCGCGGCAGGAAAATACGGGGTTCTCAATGGCTGCCTGTCCGGCAGTCGATCCCGGGACGGCCTCGGCCGCCACGCTGACGTGCACCCGGGCGCTCGGCTTGAGGTTCAGGCCTCCCTCGGCGAGGTGCCGCTGCGGGGCGGCGGGTGCGGCATCCCCGGAAGCCGCGCTCGCTTCGCTGCCGAGTGCGCCATTGCCACCGGCACCCGCAGCGGGGGTGGCGGCGCCGTTGGCGCGTACTGCGGCGACGCCGGCCGGCGCGGCGCTCTCCCCGGCAGGTTGCGGCTTCTCGTGGGTGGGTTCGCTCATGGTGGCATCAGCCGAATCGGCCGGTCACGTAATCGTCGGTGCGGCGGTACTTCGGCGCCGTGAACAGCTGCTCGGTCGGCCCCATCTCGACGAGCTCGCCGAGGTACATGAAGGCGGTGAAGTTCGACACCCGCGCCGCCTGCTGCAGGTTGTGCGTGACGATGGCGATGCAGTACTTCTCCCGCAACGACTGCAGCGTCTCCTCGATGCGCAGCGTCGAGATCGGATCGAGTGCCGCGGTCGGCTCGTCGAACAGGATCACCTCGGGCCGCACCGCCAGGGTCCGGGCGATGCACAGGCGCTGCTGCTGGCCGCCGGAGAGCCCGCGGCCGTCCTCGTGCAGCTTGTCCTTCACCTCTTCCCACATCGCCGCATCGCGCAGCGCCTCCTCGACGCGATCCATGAGCTCGCTGCGTGCGATGCGCCGCACCAGGCGCAGTCCGAAGGCCACGTTGTCGAAGATCGACATCGGGAACGGCGTCGGCTTCTGGAACACCATGCCCACCCGATAGCGCAGCGCCGCGACGTCCACGGCGGGCGCGAGGATGTCCTCGCCGTCGAGGCGCACGTCGCCTTCGGCGCGATGCCCCGGGTAGAGCGCGTACATGCGGTTGAAGACCCGCAACAGCGTCGATTTGCCGCAGCCCGAGGGCCCGATGAAGGCGGTGATGCGGCGGTCGGCGAGCGTGAGGCTCACGTCCTTGAGCGCCTGGCTCGCGCCGTAATAGAAATTGAGATTGCGCACCTCGTACTTCACCGGGTGCGCGCCGGCGTCCGCCGCAGCCGGCGCGCCGAGCGCGGGTGCGGCGGCGCCCATCAGCGGTTACCTCCGCTCGGCCCGAGGCGCGACACCACGATGCGTGCCGTGATCGACAGCACCAGGATCGAGAGCGTGATGAGCAGCGCGCCCGACCAGGCGAGCTGCTGCCAGTTGGGATAGGGACTGAGTGCGAACTGGAAGATCACCACCGGCAGATTTGCCATGGGAGCGTTGAGATTGGTGCTCCAGAACTGGTTATTGAGCGCCGTGAACAGCAGCGGCGCCGTCTCGCCGCTGATGCGCGCGACGGCCAGCAGCAGTCCCGTCACGATGCCGCTGCGCGCGGCGGGGTAGATCACGCTGGTGATGGTGCGCCAGGGATAGGCACCCATGGCGGTGGAGGCGTCCTTCATGCCCTGCGGCACGAGATTCAACATGTCCTCGGTGGTGCGCACCATCACCGGGATGGCGATGATGCCGAGCGCCACGGCGCCGGCGATGGCGGAGAAGTGCCCCATGCGGATCACCAGCAGCTGATACACGAACAGGCCGACGATGATCGAGGGGGCGGACAGCAGCACGTCATTGACGAAGCGGATCACGGCGCTCACCGGCGAGGTGCGGCCGTACTCGGCGAGATACGTGCCGGCGAGCATTCCGACGGGTCCGCCGATGAGCAGGCCGATCACGGTCATCACCACGCTGCCGTAGATGGCGTTCAGCAGTCCGCCGCTGCTGCCGGGCGGCGGCGTCATCGCGGTGAACAGCGTCCACGACATGCCGGCCAGCCCGCGGCTGACGAGCGTCCAGAGGATCGCGCCGAGGAAGAACAGGCCCACCGCCGTGGCGAGGCCCGAGAGGCCGAGCGCCGCGAGATTGGTCAGCTTGCGCAGCAGCCGGCGGTTCATACCGAGGAGAGCGCGCGCCGCTCGAGGCGCAGCAGCATGAAGCGCGCGGCGGCGATCACCGTGAACGTGATGAGGAACAGCAGCGCGCCGAGCGCGATCAGCGAGGAGGTATACAGGTCGCCGACCGCCTCGGTGAACTCGTTGGCGATGGCCGCCGAGATCGTGGTCCCGGGCGCGAGCAGCGAGGAGCCGATGCGGTGCGCGTTGCCGATCACGAAAGTGACCGCCATCGTCTCCCCGAGCGCCCGGCCGAGGCCGAGCATGATGCCGCCGATCATCCCGGTGCGCGCGTACGGCACGACCACCTGCCAGATGACTTCCCAGGTGGTGGCGCCGAGCCCGTAGCCGGACTCCTTGAGGACATCCGGCACGGTCTCGAACACGTCGCGCGTCACCGCCGCGATGAACGGCACCACCATGATGGCGAGCACGACGCCCGCGGTGAGGATGCCGATGCCGAACGGCGGTCCCTGGAAGAGCCTGCCGACGAGCGGCAGCGGTCCGAGGGTGTCGATCAGCCACGGCTGCACGTGCCGCTGCAGCACCGGCGCCAGCACGAACAGGCCCCAGATACCGTAGATGATGCTCGGCACGGCCGCCAGCAGCTCCACCGCGATGCCCACCGGCCGTTTCATCCACACCGGAGCGAGCTCGGTGAGGAAGATGGCGATGCCGAAGCTCACCGGAATCGCGATCGCCAGCGCGATGACCGAGGTCACGACGGTGCCGTACACGGCCGCCAGCGCCCCGAACTGGTCGGTCACCGGGTTCCACACTTCACTCGTGAGGAAATGCAGCCTGAAGTGCGCGAGCGCCGGCCAGGCGCCGTGCACGAGCGATACCGCGACACCGCCCAGGAGTACGAGCACCAGGGTCGCCGCCACCCAGGTGGCGGCGCGGAACGCCCGCTCACGCAGCCGCTGCCCCGCCGCGTGTCGCGGATCGATGGCAGCCGCGGTATTCATCGGGTGCGGTACAGACTACATCCGTTTGGCGTCGGATGCGCTGGCCATCGCCGGGACGCCCTTGATATCGGCCTTCCAGGTCGCGCGGATGAGCTTGATGAGGCTCTCCGGCAGCGGCACGTAGTCGAGCGCGGCGGCCATCCCGGCGCCGTTGCGATAGGCCCAGTCGAAGAACTTGAGCGCCTCGCCGGTCGCGGCCGGATCGGGCGGCGTGGCGTAGACCAGGATGAAGCTCGCACCCGTGATCGGCCAGCTGGCCGGGCCCGGCTGGTCCGTCAGGATGAGGTAGTAGCCCGGCGCATGCGCCCAGTCGGCATTGGCGGCGGCGGCCTGGAACGACTCGGCGCTTGGCGCGACGGCCTTGCCGGCGGAGTTGATCAGATCGCAGTAGGCCATCTTGGTCTGCTTGGCGTAAGCGTACTCGACGTAGCCGATGGCGCCGTCGGTCTGCGCGGTCATGTTGGCCACGCCCTCGTTACCCTTGGCGCCGATGCCGCTCGGCCACTGGACCGAGGTGTTCTCGCCGATCTTCTCCTTGAAGGCCGGGCTCGACTGCGACAGGTAGTGGGAGAAGAGGAAGTTCGTGCCGGAGCCGTCCGAGCGATAGATGGGCGCGATCGTCGTAGCGGGCAATGCCAGCTTCGGATTCAGCTTCTGGATGCGCGCATCGTTCCACCGGGTAATGTCCCCCATGTAGATCGAGGCCACCACGGCGCCGGTGAGCACCATCTGCCCCGCCTGCACTCCCTTCACGTTCACCACCGGCACCACGCCGCCGATGATCATCGGGAACTGCACCAGACCGGCCTCCTTGAGGTCCTCGGGCTTCAGGGGCATGTCGCTCGCGCCGAAGGTGACGGTCTTGGCCTTGATCTGCTTGATCCCGCCGCCCGAGCCGATCGACTGATAGTTGAGCCCGATCCCGGTCTGCTGCTTATAGGCGTCGGCCCACTTCGAATAGATGGGATAGGGGAAGGTGGCACCCGCACCGGAGATATCGGCCGCCTGCACGACGCCGGCCACCGCCGCCGCGCTCAGCAGGGCGACCAGCGCCCGGCTCAATCTGCTTGATTTCATGGTCTGAACTCCTGCAATTCGGAAAAACGTCTCAGGGCACTTCACCGCTTGCGCGCATTAGATGACACTAATGTGACGCTTCGATGACAGGACCGTACCGGCCACTGCCGGCAACCTCTTTCCGTAGTCTTGCCGCGGGAGTTTTCACGCTCGTGACAGCCGGCTTGCCCGAAAGCCGGGTGCACCGTATAAACGCGAACCGCTTAAGTCCCGGGAGCCTGCCCACTCCGATGTCACCCGTCCTCGAGCTCGCCGAGAAGCTGATCGCCCGGCGCTCCGTGACCCCCGCGGATGAGGGTTGTCAGCAGCTGATCGGCGAACGGCTCGCCGCCCTCGGGTTCAGCCTCGAGGCCCTGCGCTACGGCAACGTCGACAATCTCTGGGCGCGGCGCGGCACAGGCGGGCCGGTCTTCTGCTTCGCCGGACACACCGATGTGGTGCCCACCGGGCCCCTCGAAGAGTGGCGCAGCGACCCCTTCCAGCCGACGCTGCGTGAGGGCTTACTCTATGGGCGCGGCGCCGCCGACATGAAGACGGGGCTCGCCGCCATGGTCACGGCCACCGAGCAGTTCGTGCGTGCTCACCCCGCCCACCGGGGCTCGATTGCCTTTCTCATCACGAGCGATGAGGAAGGCCCCTCGGTCGACGGGACCCGGCGCGTCGCCGAGACCCTCGCCGCCCGCGGCGAGCGCATCGACTGGTGCCTGGTGGGCGAGCCCTCGAGCGAGACGACCATCGGCGATACCATCAAGGTGGGGCGGCGCGGCTCACTCAGCGGCCGGCTCACGGTGCACGGGGTGCAGGGACACGTCGCCTACCCGCAGCTTGCCGAGAATCCCGTGCATACCCTCGCCCCGGCGCTCGCCGAGCTCACCCGTCGGGTCTGGGATGCGGGCACGGAGCACTTCCAGCCGACGACCTTCCAGGTCTCCAACCTCAACGCCGGCACCGGGGCCCCCAACGTCATTCCGGGGGAGCTCAAGGCGCGCTTCAACCTGCGTTACTCGCCGGTGCAGACGCTCGAAAGACTCAAGAGCACCGTCGAGGACATCCTGCGCCGTCACGGCGTGCGCTACACGCTCGAGTGGTACGTGTCGGGAGAGCCCTTCTACACCCCGCCGGGGCTGCTGTCCGAGGCGGTGGGTGCGGCGGTTGCCGAGGTCACCGGCAGCGTGCCGAAGCTCTCGACCGGCGGCGGGACCTCCGACGGCCGGTTCATCGCCCCGCTCGGCGCCCAGGTGGTCGAGCTCGGCGTGGTCAACACGTCCATTCACAAGGTCAACGAATGCGTGCGGGTGACGGACGTGGAGGCCCTCGAGCGCATGTATCTCAACGTGCTGCGGAAGCTGCTCGCCTGAAGTTGGCGAAGCTCCCGGGTACGCCGAGCAGCACTGCCGCAATCAGCACCCAGGCGGGCATGGCGAGCCCGAGGAAGGTCCAGTTGACCTCGCCGCACTCGCCGCTGCCGCTCAGCACGCGGCGGATCACCTCGGTCACGGGCATGAACTTCAGCAGCATCGCGAGCGGTGCGCCGCACGAGGGCAGCGTCCCGGGCGGCAGGCTCTGGATGTAGAGCTGGCGGACGGCCACCGCCGCCGTGAGGAGTGTGACGAGCACGAGCAGGGCGCCGTAGACGATGCGGCCGCCGCCGCGCGGGTCATGGAGCGCCGCGGCGAGAAACACGAGTCCCATGAGAATGAAGCCGATGCGCTGGAAGATGCACAGCGGACAGGGCTCCAGTCCCAGGCCGTACTGCGCGTACAGGGCGTAGGCCAGGAGGGCCGCGCAGGCCAGGAAGCCCGCGATATTGATCAGGCGGCGGCGTGACATCTGCGCAGTTTAGCGGAAGGCGCCCTCAGGCCGCCCGGACCGGCCGGCACACCGGCGGCTAGGACGTCGGGCCGCCGCTCCCCGACCCGGCCCGCAGCTCGCGCTCGACGTCATCGAGGGAGGTGTGGCGGATGTCCTTGCCGTGCACCATGTAGATGACGTACTCGCTGATGTTCTTGGCGTGATCGCCGATGCGCTCGAGTGCGCGCACGACCCACATGACATCGAGAGCCCGGCGGATGGTGCGCGGATCCTCCATCATGAAGGTGATGCTCTGGCGCTGGATCGCCTCGTACTCCTCGTCCACCAGGCGGTCCTGGCGCGCCACGCGCAGCGCCGACTCGACGTCCATGCGTGCGAAGGCGTCGAGAGCATCGTGCACCATTTCCGAGACCACGCGCCCGAGGTGCTTGATCTCGCGGTACTTGTCCGCGGGGCGCTCCATGGTGGCGAGGCGCGAAGCGATATAGCCGATCTTCTCGCCCTCGTCCCCGATGCGCTCGAGGTCGGTGATGGTCTTGATGATCGCGACGATGACCCGCAGGTCGCCGGCCGCCGGTGCCCGGGTCGCGAGGATGCGGCTGCACTCGTCGTCGATCGCGACCTCCATGTTGTTCACCTGGTAGTCGTCCATCGCGACCGACTCGCCGAGGGAGCTGTCGCCCTCCACCAGAGCGGTGATCGCCTTCTGCAGCTGCTGCTCGACGAAGCCGCCCATACCGAGCACCTTGCTGCGCACGCGCTCGAGGTCTTCGTTGAAACGGCGCGAGATGTGGTGGCTGAGATCGGCGGTTTCCATGGCGGCCTCTTCCCGATTCACCCGGTCAGGCGGCGCGCGGTGAGGCGCGCGGTCATACGGCCGATGATAGCGGAACTGCGGCTGACACGGGCGTCCGTTGCGAAAACGATCCTCACGCCGCGTCGGCGATGAGTCCGGCGGCGGCGCGCCGCGCGGCGGCAGCGGCAGCGGCGTGCGGCCAGCGCAGCAGCTGCAACTCACCCCCCGGGGCCTCGATGAGCGCCGAGCAGGACTCGACCCAGTCGCCCGTGTTGCAGTAGAGCGTGCTGTCGATGTGGCGCAGATTCGCACGGTGGATGTGCCCGCACACGACACCGTCGTAGCCCTGCGTACGGGCGTGATCGGCGGCCACGCGCTCGAACTTCTCGATGTAGCGGACGCTCGTGGGTACGGCCAGCTTGATGCGCTCGGCGAGCGGCCAGTAGGCCTTGCCGAGCGCGCGGCGCAGGTTGTTGACCCGGTCGCTGACGCGCACGGTGGCCTCATAGAGCGCGTCCCCGAGGCGCGTGAGCCACGGCGGGCAGCTGACGATACCGTCGAACTGATCCCCGTGCAGTACCAGCAGCCGCTCGCCGCGCGCGGTGCGGTGCACCCACTCGCGGTGCACCTCGAACTGCCCCTGCAGCATCTCTGCGAACACCCCGAGGCTTTCGTCGTGGTTGCCCGGGATGTAGATCAGCCGCGAGCCGGCACGCCCGCGGGCGAGGAGTGTGCGGATGACCTGGGTGTGCTCGGGCGACCAGAACACCCGCCGCGCCAGACTCAGCGCATCGACGATGTCGCCGACCAGCACGATGCTCTCGGCCTCGACGCCCGCCAGGAATTCGTTGAGCTCGCGGGCGCGCGCGTGGCGGTAGCCGAGATGGATGTCGGAAAGAAAGAGCGTCCGCACATGCGTCCTGCCCGAGCGCCTCGCGTTGCCGTTTGCCATGCCGCGCCCACCCGTGATGGCTCCTGAGGTGGGACTAGGGTCGTCGCTGCATATTTCCTCAGCATGACAGCACGAATAAGGATTTCTTACTAATTTAGAGGCTTGCGAGCTAAACCTAAGCCAGTTCTGTAGTCAGCGCTGCAACCGGCGGCCGGGCCAGCCGCTCCGGCGGGAAGTGGCAGGTGAAGGTGCTGCCTTCCCCGAGGATGCTTTGCACCTCGAGCCGTGCCCCATGCCGCTGCAGCACGTGCTTGACGATCGCGAGCCCGAGACCGGAGCCTCCGGTGGCACGCGAGCGCCCGGCGTCGACCCGGTAGAAGCGCTCGGTGAGGCGCGGGATGTGCTCGCTCGGAATGCCGAAGCCGGTGTCGCTCACCGCCAGATGTCCGCCCTCGGCGTCCGTCCACCAGCGCATCTCGATCGAGCCCTCGGGTGGGGTGTATTTGGCGGCGTTGTCGACCAGGTTGGAGAACGCCGAGTGAATCTCCGGGTCGTCGCCGATCAGCTGCGTGGAGGACTCGGCGAGCACGCGCACCTCGTGCGGATGCACCGCCCGCGCCAGCACATCCTTGCGCAGCAGCGACAGCAGCGCCGCCACGTCGATGGGCGCGCCGCCCACGACCTCGTCGGTCTCCTCGAGCCGCGAGAGCTCGAGCAGGTCGCGAATGATGCCGGTCATGCGCGCGGCCTGGCGGCGCATCTCCGCGAGCGGCCCCGCCAGATCCGGATCGAGCGCCGGATCCTGGCCGAGGGTCTCGAGGTAGCCCGAGATCACGGTGAGGGGCGAGCGCAGCTCGTGCGAAGCGTTGGCGACGAAGTCGCGCCGCACGGCCTCGAGGCGCATCTGACGCGAGACATCGCTCACCAGCAGCAGCAGCTGACCGTCGCCGTAAGGGGCCACCTGCAGCGAGAGGTAGTTGTCCTCACCCATGGTCGGACGGATGACGACGGGGTTGGCGTAATCCTGCCGCCCGAGGTAGCGCAGGAACTCCGGCTCACGCAGCAGGTTGTCGATGCGCAGCCCGAGATCGGCGGTGCTGCGCAGCTCGAGCAGCTGCGCCGCCATGCGGTTGAACCAGACGATCTCGCGCTGCGCATTGAGGATGACGACGCCGTTCGGGAGCGCGGCCGTCGA
>Ga0335073_10015508_pt1 | contig 10655 bp, 8 predicted proteins | sample Lox_Sample_22_FD_207093 | JGI IMG/M metagenome (GOLD analysis project Ga0335073, IMG submission 207093) | Soil microbial communities from Loxahatchee National Wildlife Refuge, Florida, United States - Lox_Sample_2.2 | ecosystem: Environmental > Terrestrial > Soil > Wetlands | place: USA: Florida...
CGCTCCGCAGCAGCGAACATTTGGTCGAGCAGATGCGCCGTGAGAGTTGAGTAGCAAATATGACGATGGATTCTACCCGCCGTGATTTTCTGAAAGTCTCCACTTTGGGATTGGCTGCTGCGGCTATTCCAGCGTCTGCACCGGCGAAAGTCGATGAATCTGGCGCTGCGCCAGATGGCATGATCGAAGTGTGGGTCACGAATTCTAATCTGCGCTGCGCCCGCGCTGGATCACTGCGATGGCAGCCAGCCTCGGGGACGCCTCTCGCCGAGGCCATTGTCCTGCGTCCCGACAAGAAGTTTCAGGAGATTCTCGGTTTCGGCGCCGCCTTTACCGACGCAGCCTGCTACCTCTTCCAGCAGCTCCCAGAGGAGGCGCGCGACCAGCTGTTTCACGAACTTTTTCACCCATCGCAGACTGGGTTGAGCGTGTGCCGTACCTGCATCGGAGCCAGCGATTACTCCAGAAATGTCTTCAGCTACGACGAAGGAGATCCCGACCCGGAGTTAACCCGTTTTTCGATCGCGCATGACCAGGAATATATTTTGCCGGTGCTGAGCCAAGCTCGCGCCGCCAACCCCGATTTGTTTCTGTTTTGCTCGCCCTGGAGCCCGCCCGGTTGGATGAAGGCTGGGGGATCGATGCTGGGGGGATCGATGCGGCAGAAATACTTTGCCAGCTACGCACAATACTTCCTGAAATTTCTGCAGGGTTATGCAGCTGCTGGCGTGCCCGTGCAAGCGGTTACTTCGCAAAACGAACCCGATACCGATCAGGACGGGCGCATGCCGGCCTGCATTTGGCCGCAGGAATATGAGATCGGTTTTGTGCGCGATCATCTTGGTCCGTTGTTCGAGAAAAACGGGATAAGCACGAAGATATGGATCCTTGATCACAACTACAACCTGTGGGGCCGGGCCGTGTGCGAGCTGGATGATCCTGGCCTGCGTCGCTACTGCAACGCAGTAGCCTGGCATGGATATGCCGGGAAACCGGAAATGATGAGCAAGGTCCATGAAGCCTATCCCGAGGTAAACATGTATTGGACGGAGGGTGGCCCGGACTATACCACCCCTGACTATCTGACCGATTGGGTTGGATGGGGAAACATTTTTACCGGGGTACTGCGAAACTGGTGCCAAGCGATCACCGGCTGGAATCTGGCGCTCGACGAGCGGGGCCAGCCGAATATCGGGCCATTTTCCTGTGGCGGTCTAGTGACTATCCATTCGCAGACCAAAGAGATTACCCGCAGCGGTCAGTACTGGGCGTTTGTGCAGTTCTCCCGTTTCATTCGCCGTGGCGCGCGCCGGATAGAGTCGCAAGGCGCATCTCCCGGCGTGCAACATGTCGCGCTGGAAAATCCCGATGGACGCCGCGTCATCATCCTGACTAACGCCGGAGCCGAGCGCACCGCAAAGATTGCGATGAACGGGGCCGTCGCTGAGGTTCACCTCGACCAGGATTCTCTAACTACACTGCTGTGGAAGTGATCTTCATTTGTTGGTCATTGCAGGCGACGCCCAGGTTGGCTGTTATACGATGCCGGCACGCACGCGCACCGGCGCGCCGGCATCGTCATCGCAGCCGTTGCTCCGGCTTGCGAAGGGCTTCAACCAAATCGTTCAGGAATAATGCCGCCCGCGCACCATCGACTACCCGATGATCGCAGGAGAGAGTCAGGGTCATCATGGGACGCACCGCCGGCTGGCCCGAGACCGCCACCACTCGATCTGTGATGCTGCCCACCGCCAGAATGGCAGCCTGCGGCAGACTGATAATGGCGCTGAAAGCGTCGACGTGATACATGCCGAGATTGCTAATAGTAAATGATGCGTTGGCCAGGTCGGTGGGGTGCAATCGGTTTGCCCGTGCCCTGTCAGTTAACCCTTGGCGTTGTGCGGCGATCTCCGCCAGTGTCGCTTTTTCGGCGTTGCGTATAACAGGCGCCACCACGCCTTCCTCCACTGCCATCGCCACCGCGATATTGACTTCCGCATTCAGGCGAATCCTTCCCTCGCTCCAGCTGGCGTTCAGGCGGGGATGTTTGGCAAGCAGGCGAGCCACCATCGCTACCAGAAAATCCGTGTAGGTGACAGCAGGTAGCGCAGATCGCTCATGTTTGCGGGCGGCCATGAGTCCGCCGGCATCCACTTCCCGGACCACAAAGAAATGCGGCACGCTCGTCCAGCTTTGGGTGGTTCGCTCCGCCATGAGACGCCCGATGGCGCCGAGTTTCTGGACCGGCGAAGTGCCTGCCCCCGACTGCTGGGTCGCAGCCGCAAGGATATCCGATGCCAGAATCTCGCCGCTCGGTCCGGAGCCCCGGAGCCCCGCCAGGTCGACGCCACGTTCTTTGGCAAGGCGACGGGCTTTAGGAGAAATTCCAGCACTTCGTGTATCCGGCCCCACTGCTGAGTCGGCTTTAGCAACGTCCCGCTTGACCGGGCGCGCCTGCTCGCTGCTTTGTAACACCGAATTCGGAATCACCTCTTGCGGAACCTTCTCCCCGGGCCGGATGATCCAGGCAATCGTCTTGCCCACCGGTACCACCGTGCCCGCGTACACAGTGACGCCGGCCAGAACACCATCGGCGGGAGCCTCTACTTCGAGCACGGCCTTGTCGGTTTCGATTTCGAGCAAAGGCTCTCCCTTCGTCACACTCTCGCCCTCTCTTTTCCGCCAAGCTACCAGCTTGCCGGTTTCCTGCGCCATTTCAAGAGCAGGCATGACCACACTGAAAGCCATAGTTTTCTGGGAAAGTCAGTCTCCGACTTCGACTCGTTCCGCTTTCGAGCTCGCCTCGATCATTTCCACCACTCGCTGGCTGGGTTCGCTCTCGTTCTCCCGCGTGGTCGGCAGGGGCCCATTCACCGTAAAGTAGTGCGCTCCAGCCACGAGCAATTGCTCGGCCGGGAATCGCGTGATCACTTCATGCCCTGTCGGTGTGACTACGATCTCTTCCTCGATGCGGGCCGCGCTCCAGCCATCGGTCGAAGGCCAGAAAGTTTCCAGCGCGAAAACCATTCCGGGCTTGATCTCGTGTGGATGCTCAAACGAAACCAGGCGGCTGATGACCGGCTTCTCCCAGATTGCGAGGCCGACCCCGTGACCATATTGCAGTGCAAAGCAGGCTTCTTCGTTGGGGAACCCGAACTCCTGAGCTTTGGGCCACACTGAGGCAATCTCCGCCGTGGTGCGACCCGGCCGCACCAGTTCGATGGCGGCATCGAGATATTCGCGGCATCGCTTATAAGCGTCGACCATGGCATGCGAACCGTAGCCGATGGTGAAGCAGCGGTAGTAGCAGGTGCGGTAGCCCATGTAGGAATGAAGAATGTCGTAATACACGGGATCGCCGGGACGAAGCACGCGATCGGAAAATACATGCGGATGCGGGCTGCAGCGCTCGCCCGAAATCGCATTCACCGCCTCCACGTATTCCGAACCGAGATCATAGAGAACCTTGCTCACCAGCCCGACAGCCTCGTTCTCGCGCATTCCCGGCTTCATGGTGCGATACAGCTCGTCGTACGCCGCGTCCACCATCATGGCGGAGGTGTTCAGCAGAGAAATTTCGTCCTGGGTTTTGATCACTCTCGCGTCTGACATGAGCTGCTGGCCATCGACCACCTTGATGCCCTCACGCTGCAAAGCGAACAGCACCGGCGGCTCGATGATGTCGATGCCCAGCGGTTCTTTGAGCAATCCGCGCATTTCAAGTTCAATACGAATCTTCCGGGCCACATCCTCCGCCCGCCCCATCTCCGGCGACATCGCTCCGCGCAGCATCGAAATTCCTGGCCGCGAACGTTCGCCGAGCCAGGGGCAATTCAGCTGGTGGTGCTTGGCGGCCGAACCGAAATCCCAAAGGATGGGCTCGTCGTTCTGCGGAAGCAAAGTAAAACGGTTGCACTTGTCCTGCGCCCAGCTGCCAATGTGCGTCGCTGTGAGGTAGCGCACATTATTCATATCGAAGCAAAGCAGGGCCCCCATCTCGGAGTTGGCCAGCAAGTCTTTAGCGCGCGCCAGCCGTTCCCGCCGCAAGCGGTCGAAGTCGATCCGCTGCTCCCAGTCGACTGCCATGGTTCCGTGCGTTTTCAGTGCCATGACTTACCTCCCTTGCTCACTGCAGCTAGGCTCGCCCGCAAAGCTGCCGGGCCGCCTCGAAGACCGACTTCTCCGTGGGCACGGTCGCATCCTCGAGCGGCGGAGAGAATGGGATGGGGACGTGCATCGCTCCCATTCGTTTCACCGGCGCGTCCAAATCATAAAAAGCACCTTCCGCAATGACCGCGGCCAGCTCGGCCGCGACGCCATAGCGGCCGTAACCCTCATCCATCACGATCACGCGCGAAGTTCTTTTGGCCGAGTCGATCAGTGCTCGTTCGTCGAGCGGCCAGGTGGTGCGCGGGTCGATTACCTCCGCGCTGACTCCGCTGCCGGCCAGCAACTCAGCCGCGCCCAGCGCTACCTGCACCATGCTGCTGGTGGCAACCAGCGTGATGTCATCGCCCTTGCGCTTTATGTCAGCCACTCCGAAGGGGATGGCGTAGTCTTCCGCCGGAACCGGGCCCTTGAGTTTGTACATCATCTTGTCTTCAAAAAAAACCACCGGGTTCTCGTCGCGGATGGCGGTTTTCAATAGACCCTTGGCGTCGTAAGGGGTCGACGGCAAGACCACCTTCAGCCCGGGCACGTGGCTGAACCAGGCGTGGAGCGATTGCGAATGTTGTGCCGCTGAGCGCCGCGTCGCGCCTAGTGTCGTGCGCATCACCATAGGAACGTTCCAGTTGCCTCCCGACATGTAATGCACTTTGGCGGCTTGATTCACCATCTGATCCATGGTGAGGGTAATGAAATCGCCGAACATGATGTCCACGATGGGCCGAAGTCCGGTCATCGCAGCGCCCACCGCCACTCCGGTGAAGCCGGCTTCCGAAATCGGAGTATCTACAACACGGTCGGCGCCGAACTCCTCCACTAATCCAGAAAGCACTTTGAACGGCGTCCCGGCCTCGGCAACGTCTTCGCCAAAAATGCACACCCGCGGATCGCGGCGCATCTCCTCCGCCATGGCTTCGTGGATGGCTTGCGCGAAAGTCAATTCGCGAGCGCTGTCAGGCATAGACATCCTGCTCCACTTCTTCTGCTTCGGGATAAGGCGCGCCCACGGCGAACTTCACCGCTTCCTCGATTCCCGTCCTGACTTCGGAATCGATGCGACTGAGCGCGGCGGAATCGGCCATTCCGTGATCGATCACCCAGGCAGCGAGCAACCTGATCGGATCACGATCCGCTTTCCACTGTTGCTCCTCTTGTTTCGAACGGTAATACTCGCGGTTGATATCTCCGACGTGATGGCCGTGGTAGCGGTAGGTGTTGCACAAGAGGAAGCCGGGGCCGCCTCCGCGGCGAGCGCGATCGATTAGCTCTTTCGCCGCCGAATAAACTGCGCGAACATCCTGCCCGTCCACGGTACGCGTTTCGATCCCGAAGGCGGCGGCACGGCTGGGAATATCGCCTGCAGTCGTCTCGGAATAATGCGTGTATTCCGTATACAGATTATTTTCGCAGGCGTAGATCACGGGCAGCTTCCAGAGTTGGGCGAGGTTCATGACTTCATAAAGCGAGCCTTGGCCCAGCGCTCCTTCTCCGAAAAAGCAAACCGTGACTTTGCTCGTCCCCAATCGCTTGGCGGCGAACGCCGCGCCCGTAGCGATGCCGACGCTCCCGGCCACAATAGCGTTGGCTCCCAGGTTGCCGGTTGCCGGATCTGCGATGTGCATGGAACCACCCTTGCCGCGGCAATATCCGGCTTCCTTGCCCAGTAACTCGGCAAACATGCGATCCGGAGAAGCGCCCTTGGCCAGACAGTGGCCGTGCCCGCGATGTGTGCTCGTGATGTAGTCGTCGGGCTGCAGAGCTTCACAAATACCCACCGCTACCGCCTCTTCACCGATGTACAGGTGCGCCAACCCTGGCATCAGGGCACGCGTGTACAGCTCATTTACCTGCTCTTCGAACATCCGGATGCTCACTATCTGGCGATACATGTGCAGCCAGGTGTCGGCCTTGACCGCTGCATCGGTCGCGGTTTGGCCGGCGGCGATGGTCACTTGTTTACTCCTGACATCCGCGCCAGAACGTCAAACATGCAGGCAAAATCGAGCTTGGCCCACCCCATCCCGCGGGCGGCGGTAAGAAACTCATTGCTGACGGCGGTAGTAGGCAGAGGCACATCCAGTTGGCGGCCGAGTTCCATCGCCAACAGCATGTCTTTCTGCATCATGTTCACGTCAAACCACGCTTCGGGCGGTTGCTTGAGGACAAATGGCCCACGATACTGAATCATCGGCGAGGCGACGGCACTGTGGGTCAGCACATCGACGGCAGTCTCGCGCGCGATGCCGCTTTTTTCGGCCAGCAGGACTCCCTCCGAGAACGCCAGCATCTGCACCGCGAGACTCAGATTCACGGCGATCTTCATCGAGAGCGCCAATCCGTTATCCCCGACATGAGTGACCTTCGGGCCAATGTCCTGCAGAATCGGTTTGACCCGCTCGAATGTTTCCCGGTGTCCTCCGACCATCACAGACAGGCGTCCCTCTTGCAGAGTCGTTACGCTGCCCGAGACCGGCGAGTCCAGCATATCCGCGCCCTGCTCCCGCACTTTGACAGCAAAGCTGCGACTCACATTGGGACTTACGGTGCTGATGTCGCAAAAAATCTTTCCAGCGCTAAGCCCTGCCAATATTCCTTCCGGTCCCTCCATGATGCTGGTGAGAGCAGCCGAGTTGGTGACCATGGCAAAGGTTATATCGGCGGCGGCAGCTACGGTTCGTGGAGAATCCGCCCACCGCATGCCTTTGTCGATGAGCCACTGCGCTTTCGCACGAGTCCGGTTGTAGCCGGTGACGGTGTGCCCCTTGCCCAAGAGCCGGCTCACCATCTGCCCGCCCATGGTGCCGAGACCGACAAATCCCAGATTGGCCATGCGTCAATGTCTCCCCACTAAGTGGTTGTCTTCGCCAGCACCGGTTGTGCTTCGCTGGCACGCGAATCTTCGCGCACCTGCTGTAAATGGGCCTGCATGGCGGCGCGCGCTTTGGCTGCGTCGTGCTGCTCCAGAGCATCGAGAATGCGTTTATGGTGATACTGTCCGCGCTCCGGTCCGCCTTCCACGTAGAAGATCCGCATGCGCTGCTCGCGAAGCAATCCGACGATCGAATCGATCAAGGAGAGAATCAGAGGATTCGCCGCCCCTTCAGCCAGCGCCAGGTGAAAGTCGAGATCCGCTTCGATGTAGGCGACCGGATCTTCCCGTGCCCGATCCATCACCGCGAAAGCCTCGCGCATCGCAGCGATATGCTGCTCATCTCCACGGGTCGCTGCCAGGGCAGCGATTTCCGGCTCCAGAATGGCTCGCACCTCGGCCAAATGGATCGACCCGTCCTGTTGGCCGATTTTCATCATGAGGTCGAGCGACTGCCGGATCGCCTGCGAAGTTCCATTGGTGATGAAGGTCCCGCGCCCGGAGTAAGCCTCCACCAGTCCTTTTTCGCGCAGCGCCTTGACCGCCTCCCGCACCGCCGTGCGGCTTACCCCGAATCGCAACGCCAACTCACGCTCCGCCGGCAGCTGATCCCCAGGCTTGAGTGTGCCCTTGAGGATGGACTCCTCGATCTGCTGCACAATTTGCTCGTAAAGCCGTGAGGTGCGAACGGTTCTGTACATGGCCTTCTCCAAGCCAGAAAAACCTGAACGGGAGTGGAAAAATCGGCTAGCCGATTTCACTCAACACAAGCCACAATTGGCTTGCTGTATGGTGGTAGGACCAATATACCACGATCCTTCAACTCATCGAGACTGTCTTTGCATTGGTGAACTCACGGATTCCGTAAGGCCCAAGTTCGCGGCCGTGACCGGACTGTTTCACGCCACCGAAGGGAAGGCGCGGATCTGATGCCACCATGCGATTAATGAAGACCATTCCCGATTCGAGTTCGTCCACCAGTTGCTGCCGCTCATGATCGTCATTGGTCCAGGCACTGGCCCCGAGACCGAAGCGGCTGTCGTTGGCAAGGGCAATCGCTTCATCGATGTCCTTCACGCGAAACAGGCATGCCACCGGACCGAACAGCTCCTCGCGATAAGCCGGGGAATTCTGGGGAATGTCGGTGAGCACTGTCGGCGCATAAAAATTCCCCGGTCGCTCCAGCTTGTTTCCTCCGGTGAGAACCCGCGCTCCCGCGGCCACAGTTTTCTGCACATCCCGATCCAGCTCCTCGACGCCGCTTTCTGTCGCCAGCGGTCCGAGGTCGGTTTTGTCGTCGAATGGATCGCCCACCTTGAGCGCCTGCATCTGATTCACGAACCGGCGCTCAAAATCGTCAGCAATTCGTTCAGACACGATGAAGCGTTTGGCGGCGATGCATGACTGTCCGTTGTTAATGATGCGCGCTTTTACACCCGTCGCGACCGCCTCATCCAGATTGGCGCTGGGCATCACAATAAAGGGATCGCTTCCGCCCAACTCCAGCACAACCTTCTTAATCCGCCTGGCCGCGCCGATTCCCACTTCAATGCCCGCCTGCTCGCTGCCGGTCAGAGTGGCGGCGACCACCCGCGCATCATTCAGAATTCCGTCTACTTGTTTCGACCCTATGAGCAAAGTTTGAAAAACACCTTCGGCAAAACCGGCGCGGCGAAAGATTTCCTCCAGACGAAGCGCGCACTGGGGAACATTCGAAGCGTGTTTGAGCAGGCCAACATTCCCCGCCATCAAAGCCGGAGCCACGAAGCGGACGACCTGCCAAAAAGGAAAATTCCACGGCATCACGGCCAAAATCGGACCCAGCGGCTGATAGTGGATGTAACTCTGTTTGGCGGTGGTGGCGATGACTTCGTCGGCCAGAAAACGTTCTGCGTTCTCCGCATAATAACGGCACGCCGAGGCGCACTTGACGGCCTCGTCGATCGCGGACCGCAGAGTTTTACCCATCTCGATGGTCATCAGTCGGGCGTGGGATTCTTTTTCGCCCTCGAGGATCTCCGCCGCCTTCGTCATCATGCGGGCGCGCTCGGCGAATGGCACCGTCCGGTGTCTGGCGTAGGCAAGCGCGGCACGTTGCAGCCGGTCTTCGATTTGCGAGTCCGACAAGGGCTCAAAGGTCTTCAGGGTCTGGCGGGTCGCAGGGTTGATGCTGGCTATGGCCATTTGCAGCCGTAAACCTCCATCGCTTGGTCCAACCACCATACCATGCTAACCACATTCCCGCAAAAGGCTTGACAGTCGATCCCGTATAGTGGTACAGCTGTCGGACCACACATCCTGGGCGGCGGAGGAGATGTGCCTATGCGGATCTTTACGTTGCGGTTGTCCCGGAGCTGGGCCACGCAGGTTTTCGTGGTGGGTCTTTCAGTCTTTCTTGCTGGCGCGTCGCTGTTCGGGCAAACCGTAACCGGCCGGATCCTGGGAAATGTCACCGATCCCAGTGGCGCGGCTATCAGTGGCGCCCAGGTGACTATTACGGATGTCCTCCGAGGGGTCACTCGGACGGTACAGACCGACGACGCCGGCCTCTACGTTGCCCCAAATCTTACCCCCGGAGCCTACAAGGTCCGAGTGGAGGCCAAAGGGTTCAAAAGCGTGGAGCGAGTGAATGTCCAACTCGAGGTAGCCAAGGACGCACGCATCGATGTGGCCCTCCAGACGGGACAGGTGAGCGAAGTGATCCAGGTGTCAGGAGAAGTCCCATTAGTCGATGCCACTTCTTCCACGCTCGGCGGAACACTGACCACCGAAACGATCAACGACCTCCCGCTGAATGGGCGCAACTATGAAAACCTGCTGCAGCTGCGCCCCGGTGTGGTGCGTTATCCCGGCGGCGGTTTCTCCACCACCAGCACCAACGGTCTGCGCGCCGAAGACAACGCCTATCTTATAGAAGGCCTGTTCAACAGCGAACCATTTTCCGGCCAGAGCATTATCAATGGAGCTGGGATTGCCGGGGACTCCGCCACCATTTTGCCTGTCGATTCCATTCAGCAGTTCAACCTGCAGGAGAATCCCCCCGCAGAATACGGTTGGAAGCCAGGCGCCATCGTAAATGTAGCCCTGAAGTCGGGAACCAATGCTCTGCATGGCACTGCCTATGCCTTTGGACGGGACACGCCGCTGGATGCGCGCAACTACTTCAATCCGGTGACGCAAGCGAAGAATCCGCGCAACCTTGAACAGTTTGGAGGAAGCGCGGGCGGCGCCCTGGTTCCCGACCGGCTCTTTTTCTTTGGAGCTTACGAAGGTCAGCGTTATACGGTCGGCAATACCGGTCAGATTTCGACCCCGGCCACGGTCACGCTGGGAGGCGATCCCAACAACAGCGTGGTCGATGCAATTTCCGCGGTGCATGCGGCTTTTCTTTCAGGAGCCATTCCACACGATGTGAGCGCAGCCAGTTTGCAGATCGCGGGATGCACCATGGGTCCTCCCATTACCTGCAACGGCACCGGCTTTCCGACCAACGACGGGACCAATCCCTCGGGCCCGACTACCATCAACTTTGGTTTACCCAACACGGTGAGCTCCGACAATGCCGTGGGTAAAGTCGACTTTCACCTCAACGAGCGCCACGTTTTGAGCGGCATGTATT
>Ga0335073_10015509_pt1 | contig 10655 bp, 9 predicted proteins | sample Lox_Sample_22_FD_207093 | JGI IMG/M metagenome (GOLD analysis project Ga0335073, IMG submission 207093) | Soil microbial communities from Loxahatchee National Wildlife Refuge, Florida, United States - Lox_Sample_2.2 | ecosystem: Environmental > Terrestrial > Soil > Wetlands | place: USA: Florida...
CGGCCTTCGGGGCCGGTTTGATGAGTGACGAGCGTCATGCCGAGAATCTGTTTAGCGAGCTCTTCGGCCTGTTCGGCGTTTTTCGCGACTTTCACCCCGCCGCCTTTACCTCGCCCGCCCGCGTGGATTTGCGCCTTCACGACGACGCTGCCACCGATCTTCTTCGCCGCAGCTACCGCTTCTTCCGCCGAGAACGCAACTTCACCGCGCGGCACGGGAACCTTGTAGTGAGCCAAGATGTCCTTGGCCTGATACTCATGAATTTTCATGGATTATGCCGTGCTAGTATGGCGAGACAGCCAGACTAATTCTCCACTATAACATGTCATTTTTGCCGCTCCTGCATGCCGTCGCCGAGCATCGCCATCTGCAAACGGAGGAGGCGCGCGCCGCCATGCAGGCGATTCTCGCGGGTGAAGTATCGGCGGTGCAGATTGCATCGTTCCTTACGGCGTTGCGCATGAAGGGCGAGACGGTGGAGGAATTGGTCGGGTTTGCGCGAGCGATGCGCGAAGTAGCCGTGCGCGTGGATGTGGGACTGGCAGGCGAGCCGCTGCTCGATACGTGTGGCACAGGCGGCGATGGGCAGGGAACGTTCAACATCTCGACTATCGCGGCGTTCGTGGTGGCGGGTGCGGGCGCGCATGTCGCCAAACATGGGAACCGGTCGATATCGAGCGAAGGAGGGAGTGCGGACCTGCTGGAGAGTCTCAGAATTGCGGTCGTCCTTCCGCCGGATAAAGTGGCGCAGGCGATTCGCGAGATCGGCATCGGATTTCTATTTGCGCCGGCGATACACACCGCGACCCGGCATGCGCACCCCGTGAGGCTGGAGCTGAAGATGCGGACGGTGTTTAATCTGCTCGGGCCGTTGACGAATCCGGCCAATGCGACGGCACAATTAGTGGGCGCGCCATCGGAGCACGCGGCGGAGTTGATGGCGGGTGCGCTCGCCGAGCTAGGGCTCAAACGGGGATTTGTGGTCCACGGTTCCGACGGGTTGGATGAGATCACCACGACGGGAACGACTACGGCGTTCGAAATCCGCGAAGGGCGAGTGGAGCGGCAGACGCTATCGCCCGAGGATTTTGGTGTGGCGCGCGGGGAGAGTGCCGCGCTGAAGGGGCAGGGAAAAGAAGGGAACGCAGCGATCGCGCGGGCAGTGTTGGGGGGCGCGCAAGGTGCGCAGAGGGATGTTGTGCTGGTGAATGCATCGGCTGCGCTGGTAGCGGCGGGAAAAGCGGGGGATTTCCGGGAAGGGGTCAAAATCGCGAAAGGTTCGATCGACTCAGGAGCGGCGTGGAGGAAAGTGGAAGCGTTGGAGCGGTTCCGATAGGCCGAGGGTGGCTTTGCGACTACACGACGCCGGCGTGGCGCTTGAGAATCTGCGGCAGGTTCTGCGAAAACGCGGAGCGCGCAAGAACCATGTCGCAGCCGGTCTCATGCGCCTGTTGTTTAAGTTCGCCCTGCACGTGCGAGAGATACCCGATCATGCTGACGCCCTTATAATCCGCGCTGGCTTTCATCTTGCGGATAATTTCCAGCGGGTTGACGCTATCGAAGTTGAGATCGAAGATGATCAGCGCCGGCTTGGCCTTGGCTTTGATCAGCACCTCGTCTTCGTCCTTGACGAACTCCACCGACATGCCGGCGCGCTTGGCTGCGTCATTGATCTTGACTGAAAAGAACAGATCGCTGACGACTGCCAAAATTTTCTTGCTTCCCTTTTGCATACAATTCGGCTACAGCAACTCCTCCACGGACAAACTCCAAGCTGGCCTGGTCTTTGGACCCGATTGAAAATCGGAAGGAAGAATCATCTTACTTGGTTCACAGATGCTGCGCAAGCGTGGTGGGGTGCAACGGAATCGTAACAAGGCCGGGTTTAGAACAGGAACCAAGGCTCACCGCCGAGGCGCGGAGGCGCGGAGAAAAGCCAGCAACCCAAAAGCACAACAGGCAAGCGGTGCGAGAAGGTTACGATCACGAGCGCACACGGAGGGAATGAGGGCGCAGAGGAATCACGGACGTTTTTATACGCCGCTACGGTTAGGCCTTGAGATAAGCTGAAGAACATGCCTTTGGAGAATCCGTTTCAGGATCCGCTGCGCTTCGAGCGCCGCATTCCGGAGTGTGCTGTCGCGATTTTCGGCGCAAATGGCGATTTGACGAAGCGAAAACTGTTGCCCGCGCTCTACCGGCTGGCTTATGAAAGGCGGCTGGCGCCTGGGTTCGCCGTGGTGGGGATCTCGCGCACGCCGATGTCGGACGAGCAGTTTCGCGCGAGCATGCATGATTCGGTCGCCAAGTTTTTGGAAGATTCGCCGTTCGATGAGGAAGTCTGGTCGGCGTTCGCGCAAGGCCTGTACTACATGCCCGGGGACATCGGCGATCCCGCCTCATTCACGAATCTGGCGGCGCACCTGAAGCAGATCGAAGACTGCCGGCACACGGCGGGAAACGTGCTGTTTTATCTTTCGACGCAGCCGAGCCAATACGCGACGGCAGCGAAGGGTATCGGGGCGGCCGGCATCGCACAAGGCAAAGGGTGGCGGCGCATCGTGATCGAAAAACCGTTTGGGCACGACTTGGAAAGCGCCCGTGCACTCAGCAACGAACTGCACGAGGTGTTTCGGGAGTCGGACATTTACCGGATCGATCATTACCTGGGCAAGGAAACGGTGCAGAATATTCTGGCTTTCCGGTTTGGAAACGGCATCTTTGAGCCGTTGTGGGACCGGCGTTACGTAAACAGCGTGCAGATCACGGCGGCGGAATCCATCGGCGTGGAAGGCCGCGGCGGTTACTACCAGGAAGCGGGCGCGCTGCGCGACATGATTCAGAACCACCTGCTGCAAATCATGGCGACGATTGCCATGGAACCGAGCGCCACGTTTCAGCCCGACGCCGTACGCGATGAGCGCGCGAAGCTGTTGCGGACGGTTCGCGTAATGAAGCCCGACGAAGTTCTGGCGAATACGGTGGCAGGGCAATATGGGCCTGCACGCATCGGTGGCGCGGACGTCGTGGGTTTCCGGCAGGAAAAAGGAGTGGATCCAGAATCGCAGACCGATACGTATGCGGCGGCAACGTTTTTTGTAGACAACTGGCGCTGGGCGGGGGTGCCGTTCTTTATCCGGTCAGGCAAACGGCTGCCCAAGCGGGTGACCGAGATTGCCATTCAGTTCGACGCGGCGCCGCATGCGATGTTCGGGGACAATGGCGACGAGGCTACGCCGAACCTTCTGATTCTTCGCATTCAGCCGGAAGAGGGAATCTCACTGCGCTTCCTATCGAAGCGGCCGGGGGCGGGGATGAAGTTGCGTCCCGTTTCGATGGATTTCAATTACGGATCGAGTTTTGGCGAGCGGTCTCCCACCGCGTACGAAACGCTGTTACTGGACGCTATGATCGGCGATGCCACGCTCTATACGCGGCAGGATATGGTCGAGGCAAGTTGGGGCGCCGTCGAGCCGATTCTAGATGTGTGGCAAAACCATAAGTTCGATTTTCCGAATTACGACGCGGGGACATGGGGGCCGAAAGCGTCGGATGAAATGCTGGCGCGCCACGGGCAGACGTGGAGGACGCCGTGAGCGCCACCATCCAACCCGAGCGCGTGCTGCGGGAACTGGCGGAACTGTGGGTAACGCTTGGAAAAGAATCCGATCCCAGTCACTCATCGGGTGTGCTGCGCGCGTGTACGATGACGCTGATCACGCTGGTGGAGGAATCAGAAGACCCGAGCGATGTCTGGTCGACTATGGCGGCCCTCATGCCGGAGCACCCGAGCCGCGCTATTGTGGTTCGCTTCCGCGAGTCGGCCTCGCGCGATCTCTCGTCGCGTGTGTTTTCACAGTGCTGGATGCCGTTCGGGCACCGGCGGCAGATTTGCTGCGAGCAGGTGGAGATCAGCGCGTCGGACGCTAGTTTGCCAGACCTGGCGCCGGTGGTGCTGCCGCTCGCGGTTGCGGATTTGCCGGTGATCGTGTGGTGCCGCAGCCCGCGTCTGTTCCGCTTGCCTGACTTCCCGCAGATTGACAAGATCGCTCATAAATTGATACTCGACTCCTCGGCGTTTCCAGATCCGGCTGGAATTCTGGCGCAGATTCGCGACGGGAAGAAAGTTGTGGGTGACCTGGCATGGACGCGGCTCACGCACGTCCGCGAACTCATTTCACAGATTTTCGAGACCCGTGACTACCTGGCACGATTGCCCGGAGTAAACCAGGTTCAAGTGACCTACGGAGGCTCTGTTCGTCCCACAAGTGCTTATTACCTGGCGGCCTGGATTCTGGACTGCCTGGAAAAGGCGGGCGCACACCCGCAGTTGAGTTGGGTAGCGGCCGCGGGGGAGCCGGCAGGAAGGATTTTCGGCATCGAACTAGCGGGCTCGGCGGATGGTGGGCTGCGCGTAAACATCAGTATCTCGGGGGATCGGGAACGGCAATACGCCGAAGTGCAGATCGACTCCCTGCCGACGCATACGGCGTTCCCACCCGACAACGACTACATGTTGCTTCGCGAAGAGCTGGGGATACCGGCGCGCGACGCCGTTTATGAAAGAACGCTGGCGCGCGCCGCGGAACTGGCGGGAGAGAAACGGTGAGCATCGAACGTCAGGTGTCGCCGGACCCACTGGCTGCTTCACAAGCTTGCGCCAGGTACATCCTCAAAGCATTGGAGCAAGCGCGCACCGAGAGAGGACAGGCGACGATCGCGCTATCGGGCGGTTCCACGCCGAAATTACTGTTCGCGCGCATGGCCGCGTCGAAATTCAAATGGGCCGGGATCCACTTCTTCTGGGTTGATGAGCGCCCAGTGCCTCCTGATGATGACCGCAGTAACTACAAACTGGCCGCCGGGGCGCTGCTAACGCCGGCAAACATCCCAGAGCCGCAGGTGCATCGAATCCACGCGGAGTTGGAACCCGCGAAGGCTGCGGATCAGTACGTGGAAGAAATTCGGAGCTTTTTCCAACTCAAGCCGGGCGAGTTGCCGAAATTCGACGTCATTCATCGCGGCATGGGGCCGGATGCCCATACCGCGAGCCTCTTTCCGGGGGAGCCGCTCATTGCCGACCGGCAAGGGATCGCCGCGGCGGTGCGCGTGGAGAAACTGTCGCAATGGCGCATCACGCTGCTTCCCGGTGTGCTGCTATGCGCTCGCCGCACCGCGATGCTGGTGGCTGGAGAAGACAAGGCTAAATCGCTGCGATCTGTGTTCGGGGAGTCCTATGATCCCAATAAGTATCCCGCGCAGCTCGGATTGCGTGATGCCGGGGAGCTTGAGTGGTTCCTCGACGAGCCTGCCGCCGGGCTGTTGCCACACTGAGTAGCGGAATCAGCGATAATAAACTCAAGCGCTCATTCCCTCGTGAGGTAATGTAACCATGGCTGTACTCAGCCAACCCCAGGCCCTCATCGGGCGACAGGTCACGCAGGCCCACAGCGGCGTTAGTGTGTGGGTAACAGCGCGGGAGGCTTTCTGGATCGCGCTCGAAGCTTTACGCAGCCACAAACTGCGCTCGTTCCTGACACTTCTTGGCGTGGTCATCGCCACGACCACGCTCATCGTTGTCATGTCGATTGTGAACGGGATGAACGTTTACATCGCGACGCACATTGCGAATCTTGGCAGCAATACTTTCGTACTGCACCAGTTCAAATGGGCTCAAGGATTCGATTCGTTTCTCAAGGCAAAGCGGCGCAACCTGCCCATTCGCATGGACGACTACGAGTATCTGGTAGAGAACCTGCGCGGGTACGAGCACATTTCTGCCATTGCACAGCTCCAACCTAGCCCGCGAGCCCGTTATCGCGAGCACTCGATCGATGAGATTCAACTGACGGCGGTGACGCCGAGTCATGCTGATATCGGCCGCGAAAAAGTGGCGCGCGGACGGTACATCAACGATACTGATTATCAGCACAACGCGCGGGTCTGTGTGATCGGCCAGGATCTTGTAGACAAGCTGTTCCCCTGGGTGGATCCCCTCGACAAAGACGTGCAGTTGGCAGGTATTCCGTTCCGGGTCATCGGCGTCATGGAGAAAGTGGGGAGCACTTTCGGGCAGAGCCAGGACAACTTCGCGTTCGTTCCCCTGACGACCTATCGCGCGGTTTGGGCGACGCGGCCGGAGCTGCTCGTTTTCATCATGGCTCCGGACGCACCGCACATGCTGGAGTTGGAAGATGAAACACGTGCCTTGATGCGCGTTCGCCGGCACGTTCCCTACAGGGAAGAAGACACGTTCGGCATCAACGCTTCCGACACGATCATGAGCGCGTGGCAGAACCTGACGGGCACCATCTTCGCGGTGACCATCGGGCTTGTGGCCGTGTTCATGGTGGTGGGCGGAATTGTCATCATGAATATCATGCTGGCCAGCGTGACGGAGCGAACGCACGAGATCGGCATTCGCAAGTCATTGGGGGCTACGCGGCGGGATATTCTCTGGCAATTTATTATCGAATCGGGAGTGATGGCCGCGACCGGCGGCATTGCGGGCGTAGTGATCGCGATACTGATCGCCAAGCTGGTTAACGCCGTCTTTACGGCTTCGGTCCCCACCAGCGCCGTGATCGTGGGCTTGGGACTTTCGACCGCAGTGGGGTTGTTCTTCGGTATTTACCCGGCGAGCAAAGCTGCGAAGTTAGAGCCTATTGAGGCCCTCCGAACGGAGAATTAAGCGCGGCCAAGGCGATGCAGGCATATAGTCAACACATTCGAGAGAATCTGCGGCTGGCGCTGGACACACTGCGCACGCACAAGTTTCGATCGTTTCTCACCGTACTTGGCGTTGTCATCGGCACCACAACGGTAATCGCCGTCACTTCGATCATTGCCGGGCTGGATAAACAACTGGTCGATGTCGCGGAGCAGTTTGGCACTCGCACGTTATGGGTCTATAAGATCGAGCTTGGCAATCCGCATCGATTGACACCCGAGGAAAGGACGCGCAAATCGCTTACCTACGATGACGCCATGGCCATTAAAGACCAGTGTCCTTCGGTGGAGACTGTGTCGGTCGAGCTTTTTCCCGGCCTGAGCGATTTTGGATTGCCACCCGTTACCGCCAAGTATAAAGGCCACGATATGGTCGATGCGCTTTTTCTCGGCGTGACGGCTGAGCACGTGCACCTCCTCAATGCCACGCTCGGTCAGGGCCGCTTCTTTACCGATGTGGAGGACCTGCACCGGCGCGACATCGCCGTAATCGGCGATGGTGTTCGCAAACGGTTTTTCCAGAATGAAGATCCGATCGGAAAGACAATCGTCGTGGACGGGCATAGCCTGGAGGTGATCGGCACGCTCACCAAGTTCAAGTCGTTTCTGGGCGATGATCAGAACGACAAGGCCATTCTCATACCATACAACAGCTTCAAGAAAAGCTATCCGGAAGCCAAAGACAACATCATCTTTGTTCTGGTGCAACAAGGGAAGATGGAGCAGGCGAAAAACGAAGTGACCGAATTGCTGCGCCGCCGACGGCATGTGAAACCCGTCGATCCCAACAATTTCGGGATTGCGAGCGCGGAATCGGTTATCGGCAACTTTCGCCAGATCATTAGCACGGTCGCGCTGGTCATGGTGGTGATTTCCTCGATCGGCTTGCTGGTTGGCGGAATCGGCGTCATGAATATCATGCTGGTTTCGGTGACGGAACGGACGCGCGAGATTGGCGTTCGCAAGGCCATCGGCGCGAGGCGCAGCGACATCACCTGGCAATTCCTGCTGGAGGCGATGACCTTGACGGCCTCGGGCGGTGTCATCGGCATTCTGATTGGCTGGCTTTTCAGCGCCACCGTTCGCACTCTGGTGCCGAGTCTGCCGTCAACGGTGCCGTTGTGGTCGGTCGTCACGGGGTTCGTCGTGGCAACCAGTATCGGTCTCTTCTTTGGTATGTGGCCGGCGGTGAAAGCGGCGCGCCTCGATCCGATTGCGGCCCTGCGGCACGAATAGCCGTTACACGCGGACAAACCAGCCGCGCCGGTACATCCCGTACGATACCAGAAACATCAGCAGCGTGTAGGAAATCGCGAAGAGCAGCGACGCATTGATGGGCGATGCCACGGTCGCGAATAGCGAATTCAACCACCAATGCAAGTTGACGGTCTTGCCGCCGGAGGTGAACCGGATTGCATCAAAAACCTGATCGAGCAGTTCGGATACCATGTAGACCGTAATCGCGTTCATGCCCATGATGACCAGCGGCTTCGTGAATCGCTTATAGCCGCGAACGTCCACCAGCCAGATCATTACGGCGAAGATAACAAAGTCCAATCCAGCCATGAACAGCGAGAAGGAACTCGTCCACAGTTTCTTGTTGATGGGCAGCCAGATGTTGCAGATTTCGCCCGCGGCAAGTAACAGCACTCCCACGCCGAAAAGCCAGGCTGCGCGTTTAGCGAGCGTGCGTTCCATGCGCAGAATATGTCCCGCCATGATTCCGAAAAGGACCGTGCCAATCGCTGGAATGGTGCTTACAATGCCTTCCGGATCCCACGTTTTCGTGTTGGCGTAATTGTGGGCTCCCAGCACGATGCGATCGATGTAATGCGCGAAGTTGCCCTCGACATCCAGCCGGCCGGCGCCATACCCTGGAACCGGAACCAGCATCATGAGAAGCCAGTAGCCGGCGAGAAGCGAAACGATCCAAATGATCTGGCCGCGAACCTTAGTTGTTAAGTAGATCGCCGTGCCGATCAGGTAACAGATAGCGAGCCGCTGCAAGACTCCGAGGAGCCGCTGCGTGGAGAGATCGAAGCTTGGATATGCGTAAACGATAAGTCCCAGAACATAGAGAATCACGGCGCGCCGGAAAGCCTGCGCGAAAATCTGGGTTCGCGGTACGCCGGCCGCCAGGCGACGAGCAAGCGAGATCGTAATGGCGACGCCGATGATCCACGCAAATGATGGAAACACGACGTCGGTGGGAGTCCACCCGTTCCACTCCGAGTGCTGGAGCGGGGAGTAGACGTGGCCACCGTCCCCTGGAGTATTCACCAGAACCATCAGCGCCATAGTCGCGCCGCGAAATGCATCGAGAGAAACCACACGTTCGGTAGCCGGCCGCGCGGGCGGGGCCGGGTCAGTTTGGACGCCGGTAGACACCGCCGTCATTTGAGGCCGAGGCATTGTATGTATGATGATACGCCTAAGTGACGGGTTACAGGCCAAACTTCCGTACAAGGGCCAGCGTCCCTGAATCGGGTCCGCTCTGTTTTCCCTGCTGGGTCGTGGACCAGACCAGTTGCAGGGCGCTATCCGAGGCAAGCTTCAATTGGATTTCGCCTTTCGATCCGTCCTCACCCACCCAATTGGCATTAGCGACATCATCCTGAATCTTGCCTTCCAAATAGAAACGCACCATGGGCGGATCGGGAGCGCCCATGCCGGGATAGCGCGCGCGGAAGCGGCCTTGGAGGGAATCTTGCTGTGCGTTAAGGATGAGATCGACGGATTCGGGGGTAAACGCCGACGAGGCAGCCTGAGTTTTCGCGGCCGGTAGAACCCAAACTCCGGAAAGACGGCCGGAACCGAGTGCTGTTCGGCCATTCAGCACGCGGCCGGTGAGAAAATCCAGTTCCTTGGCCTGAAGTACGGTCTGTTCCAATGCGCGATCGCGATCCGCTTGTGCCGCAGCAAGTTCGGAATGAAGCGCGTCGAGATCCACCGTCTTGTCAGGCGCGTCAGATGGCGTTGCGGCGGGTGGGGCCGCAGCCGGCGTTGATGCGGGCGGATTTGGCGCGGCGCTTACCTGCGCGGGCGGCGATGGCTCGCCGGCCTGCTGGCTGACATACCATCCGATTCCTATAATGCCGGCGAAAGCGCAAATCAGCCAGCCAAGGGTGATCCAGGCGCGCGCGCGGGACCGGCCCACAGCGCGGTTTTCGGTAGCCGGTTCGTCGAGTTCCTCCTCGTCCGGATGCGCTTCATGCAATCCGGCCAACTGCGCATCATAACGGCGCCGCCGGGCGGGATCGGAGAGTACAGCATACGCGCGGCTTACGCGTTTCAACTGGTTCTCGGAGAATCGTTTGAGGGAAGGCTCGGACGATAGATCGGGATGGAGCAAACGGACGAGGTTCAGGTACGCTTCCCGGATCTCCTCGCCGGACGCGCCGGCAGCGAGACCAAGGTCGTCGTAATGCGTCAGAGCCGAACTCTCCTGTTGTCGATCTTGGATTCGTTCCACTCACCCAACCCCATTGCGCCGGCGATCTCCACGTGCTCCGGCTGCCGGTTCCAGAAGGTACTGTACTTGTCCGGCCGGTCTTCCGCGATGGTCTTCATTCCCATGGCGACGCGCTTCTGGTCAATCGCTTTCCAGCAAATGTGGTCGAGCGCCACCGGGTCCGTCGCAAAGTAAATCGTTTTGTGCTCCCAAACGAACTCCGGGCGCGAACCGGGCCCGCCATGGTACAAGCCCTTGACGCCATCAAGCACATGCAACACTGCTTTATTACGGATGACCGGCATGGAAACCACAGCCGGAATAAATTGGCCGCAGGTGTTGAGGGTGCTTGTGGAATGGCTGCGGCAGACGTTGTTGACCAGGCCGTGTGAAAGATTCTTCAGGGCCAGCGTCACCCCAGCCGACTGGTGATCCTTCAACACGGGCAGATTAATCAGTTTGTTGACTTCCTTCG
>Ga0335073_10015510_pt1 | contig 10654 bp, 7 predicted proteins | sample Lox_Sample_22_FD_207093 | JGI IMG/M metagenome (GOLD analysis project Ga0335073, IMG submission 207093) | Soil microbial communities from Loxahatchee National Wildlife Refuge, Florida, United States - Lox_Sample_2.2 | ecosystem: Environmental > Terrestrial > Soil > Wetlands | place: USA: Florida...
CGGCGGCATGCTCGGCACTTCGGCGAGCTCGGCCGGCGACAGGGCGTAGATGTCCTTGTCGAGCGGCTGGCCCGGATCGAGCCGGCGCTGGATACCGTCGAGACCCGCCATCAGCATCGCTGAGAACGCGAGATACGGATTGCAGGTCGGGTCGGGGAAGCGCACTTCGATTCGCTTGGCCTTGGGCGACGGCGAGTACATCGGGATACGCACCGAGGCCGAGCGGTTGCGGCTCGAGTATGCGAGGTTGATCGGCGCTTCGAAGCCCGGCACGAGGCGGCGATACGAGTTGGTACCGGGGTTGGTGAACGCGGCGATCGACGGCGCGTGATGGAGGATGCCCGCGATGTAGTGCATCGCCAGCTCCGACATCCCGGCGTAGCCCGAGCCCGCGAACAGTGGAGTCTCGCCCTTCCAGATGCTCTGGTGGGTGTGCATTCCCGTGCCGTTGTCGCCGAAGATCGGCTTGGGCATGAAGGTCGCCGTCATTCCATGACGCTTGGCGACGTTCTTCACGATGTACTTGTACCAGGTCAGCCAGTCGCCCATCTTCACCAGCGACTGGAAGCGCATGTCGATTTCGGCCTGACCGGCGGTCGCGACCTCGTGATGCTGCTTCTCGACGCGGATGCCGACGCGCTCCATCTCGAGCACCATTTCGGTGCGGATGTCCTGCAAGCTGTCGGTCGGGGGAACGGGGAAGTAGCCTTCCTTGTTGCGGACCTTGTAACCGGTGTTGAGCCCGCCGAGAACGGCATCCTGGCGGCCGCTGTTCCAATTACCTTCGTTAGATTCGATGTGGTAGTAGCTCGAATTCTGCGTGGTATCGAAGCGCAGACCGTCGAAAATGAAAAACTCGGGCTCCGGGCCGAAGAAGGCGACGTCACCGATGCCGGTAGACTTCAGATAAGCCTCGGCCTTCTTTGCGATGTTGCGCGGGTCGCGGGTGTAGTCGGCGCGGGTGATCGGATCCGAGATGTCGGCGATCAAGCTGAGCGTCGGGTCCTTGGTGAAGGGATCGAGCACCGCGGTGTCTGGATCAGGGATGACCAGCATGTCGCTCGCGTCGATCGCCTGCCATCCGCGAATCGACGATCCGTCAAAGCCAAGGCCCTCTTCGAACGGGGCCGTGTCTTTGAACTCCGAGATTGGAGCGGAGAAATGCTGCCACGTGCCGAGCAGGTCGATAAACTTGATATCGACCATCACCACTCCCTTATCTTTGATAAACTGCAGTACCTCTTTAGGCGTCATCGAACGACTGTCCCTCCTCGCCGCTAATACGGGGCGGCGAACCCTTCATCTCTAAAAGCCAAATTGGTTTGGTTGTGGGCGGCAGCCGATCGAAGAGAGCGGGGAATCCTCCGCCAAGTCGAAACCGAAACCAACCGCCTTGGTTTCATCATGAAATCCGAGTTATCGCAAATGCACTCAAAAAAGGCATTCGACGCCTGTTTGCGCAGCAAACTGGCGCCGTTGCCATCGCGCTTCCCTTGAAACTCGAACGCAGGTGGCCCTTTTAGCGTCCCGCTCTTCGCTTTCATGAGGCAAGCTTGAGTACAGCAAAATAGATACCCAGCAGCACGATTCCAATGGGAACTCCGACGCGAGCCCATCGCTGGCTGTCGATCCTGAGCGCACCGGCGCTCACGATATTCGGAATATTGCCCGGAATCAGCATCCCGCCCGAGACGAGGAGAGAGATAATCGCCTCGCGTGCGCGATCCAGCGGCATCTGATGAACTTCGAGTGCAACCAGCGTGGCGTTGTCGAGCGCGGCCGACACCATGTTGGCGAAGAAGAGCGCGTCGTTCGAGAGCATCGCAACGTACTTGGTCGCGATCGGACCGTAGGCGTGGCTGATCAATACCAGGCCTGCGACGAAGGCGAAGACCTTTGCGGTTTGAATCACGATCGAGCTGACGGTCTGATCCTTGTGAGCCGTTCCTTGCGCATGAACGTAATCGCCGCGCGCTAGGAATCCGGCCAGTAGCGCGGTGGCGACGACACCGGGAATGACCCATGGTGCGAGTAGCTCAAACAACCCAAAGAAGCTGAGATTGAGCGCATAGGCGGCCAGCGTCGAGAGCGGCTCCCCAATCGGAGTGAGCGAGGCGCCCATCCCGACGGCGAAGCATGCCGCGACTGTCACGGTTGGCCGTCGTTCCGGTTCCAGATGCAGCAGTCCAATGACCTGCACGAGGACCAGGGCGGCAACGATCGCGGTGATAAGGCTCGCCAGCATTGCGATCGCAAAAATCGATACGGCAGCCAGCATCCCGCGCGAGGCCTTTGCTCGCAGCCCTCCGAACGCGTCGTCGATACGCGGTCCGACCCAGCGGAAGATCAGAGCTGCAACGAAAACCGCGGCGCTTATCTCCAACGGCTCGGTGAGCGCCTCTTTCAGCAGATGCGCACTGAAGCCTTCGCCGATCAGCGTCGCGATAACGCCGAGGACGAGAAAGTACGCCTCGATGTTGTGCTCGACGGACGCAACGGCGAGCGGACCGAAGAGCAGCAGGACGAGCAGGATGACGCCGGCGGTTTCGTTCATCGCGCAGACACTGGTATCAGGCGCCGCAGCTTAAGCGAAGATCGGGATTCGAAAAAGGAGAGGGGCGGCATCGCGCCGCCCCTCCTGTGAACTTGCTGAGTACCTCCGCAGGTTTAGAAGGCGTAGATGAGGGAACCCGTGAGGGTGTCCTGTCCGCGCCAGAGCTGCTGAGCCGGTTCGTTTTGAGTCGTAGAGTTGTTGGTTACGAAGTTGTTGTTGGTGAAGTAGTGTTTGCTCGAGTTGTCGTGCCGATACTCGAGGCGCGCGAGCAATCCTGTAACCTCAGGCACCTTGTAAGTGAGCGTCTGCGTGACTTCCCACAGGTTCTGGCGGGCGGGGCCGGTGCCATTGGGAGGGCTGTTGGGTCCAGGGCCGTCAAGAACCTCCGCAGTGCGGGCGCCGTCCATATCGTCGAACCATTCACCGCGCGTCGCAAACTCCCACTCCTTCCAATCGTAGACGAAGTACTGAGCCACGCCCTGCCAACTCGCACTGTGGCCGTTGACGACGGGGCCGCTCTCAGAGGCGTACAGATACTCGGTCTGGAAAGTGGTGTTGGGCAGGAAGCCGGGCTTCAACGTGAGGATTGGATCGATCGCACCAAGGTTCGAATTCGAGGTGCCAGTTGCGACGTTCGTTCCAAGAGCGCTCGCCGTGTTCACAAGGTTGGGGCCCCAGATGCCATTGACCACCAATGCATAATTCTTGTCTTTGGTGTTCAAGGTTAGCTCGCCCTCGTAGTTCGGCCCATTGTTGCTGAGCTGGGCCGGATTATCCCATCCGTTGTTCACGCCACCGGTGAAGGCGACGTAGTCGTTGAACGTATACGAGCCGCGGATACCGGTGTGGGTCAGCGGTTCGCCAAGGGTGAACAGCAGGCCGCGCGTCTCGTTGTAGTTCTGGTTGGTATAGGTCGGGATGATTTCGGCGCCGAGCAGGGTGACGAAGCGTCCGCCCTGGAGCGCGATTCCCGAGCCGAGCGGCAGTGTGTATGTCAGGTAGTACTGCGTCGGATCGATCCACGTGCCGCCCGAGCCGAAGCCGTTCGAGTTACCGGCGGTGTTCGAGTAGTGCGTTACAGACGAGACGGAGTTGGCGACCTGGCCGACGTTGATATCGGTCACGAAGCCCACCGTTCCGTCCTTCTCTATATGCAAGTTGCCCTGCGTGAGCTGGAAGCCGTTGTTATCCCAGGCGTGGGTCAGGTTGACGTTGTTGATCGGCTGGTTGAAATTGTGCTCATAACTGGCATCGACCAGGCCGTGCACTTTGATGCCGAGGTCAGTTTCGATTTGAGTCTTGAAATCGCCAAAGTTCTTTTCGTCAACCGCGACGTGTTGCCCTACCGTCGTCGGGGCCGCGCTCCCAGCCGGAGGCGCGACCGTGATTGCGGCTTCGATCTGCTTCATCTCGCCGGTGTTCTCGTCGGTCTGCTTCTGCAGGTTGCCGACCTGTCCCGCGAGGGCGTTGAGGCGCTGATCCTCCGACACGCTGGTCGTGACCGTGGTAGTAGTCGTGGTCTCTTCCGCGTGATGGTGATGCACCTTCTTTTTGCCGGTGGCCGCCCATGCGCTGGCACTGGACAGCATCGCGACGGTTACTACGCCGGCGATGAGCCGTGCTCTGCCCGGTACGGCAGGTTTATTCGGAATGTTCACTCTATCCTCCTCCAAGCGGCCCCCTCGGCCGCGTTCACTTTGCCCAAACCAATGGGACGCTGGTGATGAACCGCGTTGCACGTTTACAAGATTCGTACCGTCAGCTTAGGGAGGACGAGCAAATAAAGTGTGGAGAAATCGACAAAATTTCCATTTGCCCTGAAAATGTGACCGGAAAATGACGCCCGTCGGATGGGCAGGTGCCGAAGTTTTACGCATCCAGGCTGCGCCTTATCACCGATCGATAGGTTCCAAAACATCCTCGATCGGTTCACTTTGGAATGGAGATGAACGATGAATTTTGAACTGACCCAGGCCCAGGAAGAGATCGTCCGCCAGGTTCGCGCCTTGTGCCAAGGATTCCCCGACGAGTATTGGCGCGAGCGCGATCGCAAGGCGGAGTTCCCCCACGACTTCTACGCCGCCATCGCCAAGGCCGGTTACCTCGGCGTCGCGATACCGGAGGAGTACGGCGGCAGCGGCCTTGGAATCACCGAGGCCGCGCTCGTGATGCGGGAGGTCGCCGCATCAGGTGCGGCGATGGCGGGTGCGAGCGCTATCCACCTGTCGATTTTTGGTGTGAGCCCGCTAGTCTTTCACGGCAGCGAGGAGCAGAAGAAACGCTACTTGCCCAAAGTCGTCAGCGGGGAGATGCACGTGGCGTTCGCGGTGACCGAGCCTGACGCCGGCAACGACATCACGCACATAAAGACGGCGGCGCGCCGCGAGGGCGATTCATACGTGATCAATGGGCGCAAGGTCTTCACCACCAAGGCGCGCGAAGCCTCGCGGATGCTCCTGCTGACCCGCACCACGCCGTTTGAGCAGGTGAAAAAGAAAACCGACGGCATGAGCTTGTTCTTCGCTGAGCTCGAGCCGTCGGCCGTCGAGGTCCGGGAACTCGAGAAGCTCGGCCGCGCAGCGGTCGACACCAACATGTTGTTCATCGATAACCTGCGCACGTCCGCCGACGACCTGATCGGCGGCGAGGGCCGCGGCTTTCATTGCCTGCTCGACGGACTCAATCCCGAGCGAATCCTGGTTGCGGCAGAAGCGATCGGAATCGGACGCGCGGCGCTCGCGCGGGCGGTGCGCTACGCCAACGAGCGCGTGGTATTCGATCGGCCCATCGGCAAGAACCAGGCGATCGCGCATCCGCTGGCGGATTCCTACTCGAAGCTCGAAGCGGCGGAGCTCATGATGCTCAAGGCGGCCTGGCTGTTTGACAATCGCAAGCCATGTGGCCCCGAGGCCAACATCGCAAAGCTGCGCGCGGCGGATGCGGGCTTCGAGGCCTGCGATCGTGCGGTGCAGACGCTCGGCGGCTACGGTTATATCCGGGACTACGACGTCGAGCGCTATTTTCGCGAATGCCGGCTCATGAAGATCGCGCCGGTCTCGCAGGAGATGGTGCTGAACTCGATAAGCGAGCACGTGCTCGGCCTGCCGCGGTCGTACTGAACGTGAAGCGTCGCAATCGGACGGGAGCGGCCATCATCGTGGTGGCGGCTATCGCTTTCGTCGGATGGGTTTTCTATTCGCTCACGCGTGTTGAACCGATGAAGGTTGTCGCCAGTCACCTTGATCGCGGCAACCACTCTGTTAAGGTAACTGGGAGCGTAGAGAACACAGGCAATCAGGTAGCGGCGGTCGAGATTGAGATTCGATATTTCGACGCTGACGGCAAGTCAATGGCGAGTGACAAGGTAGCTATCGGCTCGTTGCAGCCCGGTGCGAGCGTCACATTTACCGGGCCGGCGCATCCCGACAACGTGGCAAGTTATTCGATCTATTTGAATCACGGACGAAATCCCTACGGAAACTAGGCGTTCGCCGGCTTTTTCCTCTGAAACCGAAAATATTTCCCTACGTACTGTAAGCAGCCGAATTCATTTTTCCGTAATGAAGATTTTATTGGATGCGAACGTCTAATCCCTAAGCAGCGACGAGAAAGATGAAGCGGTTTTCTGCTCTATGATGCGTTTATCCGCACATATGGCTCACTCAGATTGCCATTCAGTGGTACTGATGGTACTAATTGTAGAGCCAAATTTCACTGAAATTGTAATGAGGACGAAGTCTGTCCTTTGACCGAAATCAAGGGTTGCAGGGGATTATGCCAATGGCACGGCCGAAAGAACGTACGTTTGGGCAAGTGATTCGCGAGCGGCGCCGCCAGCTCGACCTGACTCAGGAAGAAGTGGCCCGTCGGATCAAGACGTCCACGCCCTATGTCGGACATCTCGAATCAGCCAAGCGTCATCCATCCGACAAGATCGTAACCCGGCTCGCTGAAGTGCTCGGCCTAGATCGGCGCGAGTTGTTCTTCCTGGCGAATCCGCGCGCGCAGGCGTTGCTCACGCCCGAGCCCGACAAGGCAACGCGCTCGGCTTGGGAAGATTTCAGGCGCAACGATCAGCTCCGCCGCGTTCATCACATTTCCGAAGAGGAGATGGAGATGCTCGGGCGCGTAGCGCTGCTAGGTGAAGTGCGTTCGCCGCGCGACTTCATCTATATCCTGAACACGGTGCGCCACGCGGTAGGACGGTGAGAAGCCGACCTCGGCCGCTCCGCGTCTCGCTCGCTGACTCCCAATAATCAAAGGCACGCCTGCCGCCCACGCGTGAAACTCGCGCGTGGGCGGCTGGTCTTGCTCCGCGCTGGTAGCGCGAGGCCGCGGCGGATAAGCTTGGCCCGCCGCTGCGATGAATGCCGCCGTCTCCCGCGCTCCTTCGCCTACGACTCAGGCTCGATGGCCCGAGCGTTACACGATTGTCGCGCTCTTTTTCCTTAGCACCGCACTCTGTTACATCGACCGTGTAAGTATTTCCGTCGCGATCATCCCGCTCGCCAGCCAGTACCATCTTGATTCGGCCGCGCAGGGCATCGTCCTGTCGGCCTTTTTCTGGGGCTACTTGTGGCCGCAGCTTCTGGGCGGATGGATGGCGGATCGCTTCGGCGGCTACCTGGTGCTCGCGGCGGGCGTCGCAGTCTGGTCGCTCGCGACGATCCTGACCCCGCTCGCCGCCGCGCTCTCGTTCGCCACGCTGCTCGGAGTTCGCGTGATGCTTGGGCTGGGCGAGGGCATCAACTTTCCGTCGATTCACTCCCTCGCCTCACGATGGACGCTGCCGTCCGAGCGCACCCGCGTCATCGCGCTCAACTTCAGCGGGATGTATGTCGGCACGGTCGTCGCGCTGACGGCGACTCCCGCGATTATCGCGCATTTCGGATGGCCGTCGGTCTTTTATATTTCCGGCGGCATCGGCGCCGCATGGGTGGCAGTGTGGCTCGCCCGTTCCGCGGCTCAGCCTGAAAAATCGCCCCACGTCAGGGGCGACGAGCTCGCACTCATCACGGCCGGCCGCACAGCAGAAGCGGTCGCGGGCCCCGTGCCCTGGCGTCGGATTGTGCGCGAATCCGCCGTATGGGCGATCGTGCTGGCGCATTTCTGCAGCAACTTCGGCTTCAACATCCTGCTGCTCTGGCTGCCGACGTATCTGAAGCACACCTTCGGCATGTCGCTGAGCCGGGTCGGCCTCTATTCGCTCGTCCCATGGATCGCCACGTTCGCGACTATCAACACGGGCGGATGGATTTCCGACTTGCTGATCGCACGCGGCATGAGCGTGACCGTCGTCCGCAAGACTATGCAGGGCGTCGCGTTCTCTTTCGGTGCGCTGCCCCTGCTGATGATTCCCGCTGCGCATTCGCCCGCCGCGGCCATCGCACTGATCACCTTGTCGGCATCGGCAAACGGCCTCAGCCAGTCCGCCTACGGTGTCAATCATCTCGATGTCGGCCCATCCTACGCCGGACTCCTGATGGGGCTCTCGAACACGATCGCGACGGTGCCGGGAATCATCGGCGTTGCGATCGCGGGCCTGATCGTCCAGGTCACGCATTCGTTCGCCGGCGTCTTCTACATGATTGCCGCCGTCTATGTCGTCGGCCTCGCCAGCTATCTCAGCTGGGGCAGCGGCGAACAGCGCATTTAGCGCCGATGAAAAAGTTTATGGTGGCAATCCCGTAGTGCGCGGGATATACGGTCGTATGTCCAAGGAGTAGCCGCGCGATGGAAGACACCAAGCAGCTTTCAGCATATCGCTGGGTAATCGAAGTTCTCCTCTTCCTGTTGCTCTTCAGCCAGGCCGTGACGTGGCTCGCGCCCGCGCCAATCCTCGCGCCGATCATCAAATCGCTGGGACTCAAGCTCGGCCAGGCTGGCCTGATTATCTCGGTGATAGCGCTGTGCATCTCGGTGTTCTCGCTCTTGGGCGCGATGATCGCGGGACGCCTTGGTGCGCTCCGTGCGCTCATCATCGGCATCTGGCTGATGGCGATTTCCGCCATTCTGAGCGGCTTCACCCATTCGTTCGGCGCGCTGCTCGCGTGCCGCGTGGTCGAGGGCATCGGCTTTGGCGTGGTGATCGCGCCGCCCGGCACGCTCACGATGCAATGGTTCGGCGAGCATGAATGGCCCTATATCAACATGATCAATGCGCTCTGCTCGTATATTGGACTCACCGCCGTATTCTCCGTGACGGCGCCGCTTTACCTGGCACTCGGCCACTCATGGCAGAGCGTGCTGATGTGGTACGGGATCATGACTGCCGGAATTGCGCTCGCGTGGACGATCCTCGGCAGAGAGCGCGGCGAATCGCAGGATCCGTCGGTCGCCGCCCTGCCAGGCGGCTCGGCGCTCGGCGAAGTCGTCAAGATGCGCGACGTGCTGCTCATCGCGACCGGGCTCTTCGGCGGCATGTGGGTGTTCCAGCTCTACACTGCGTTCCTGCCGCAATACTTCCACGACGTGCGTGGCCTCGGCCTCGCGGAGGCATCGTCGCTGACGGCGGTCCTTCCGTTGACGGGCATCTTCGCGGCGGTAGGCGGGGGAATGGGAACGGGCTTCTTCGGGTTGAGGAAACCGTTCACCTGGCCCATCGCGATCTGCACGCTGGTAGGATGCGCCGGCGCGATCGTTTTCACTGATCCAGCGTCGATTCGGTTGTCGCTCGTGCTGGTCGGAATCGGAGCCGCCGGCTCACTCGCCGCGATTACCACACTGCTGATGGAACTGCCGGGCATGACTCCGGCCAAGATGGGCGCGGGCCTCGCGTTCGTCTGGTCGGTCGGCTACGCCGGCGCGTTCGCATCGCCATTCATCGGCGGCGTGCTCGCGAACTTTCTCGGCCTGCGCGCAGTGATGCTCGGCTTCCTGGTGTTCCAGTTCCTGCCCATCGGCGCGATGTACCTGCTCCCCGAAACAGGCCCAGGCCGAACCCGCCTCAGCCCCGCGGCGGCCACAGCGAAATAGCAGAGCAGACTTCCTCAACGCGGGAGCGGATGCTCCTTGCGCCACTCCGATGCTGCCTCGGCCATCGTGATGAATTTCACGTCGCGATGCGTCCCGATGTAGTCGATTAGCCGCTCCAGCATCAGCATCCGATGGCCGCGGCCGATGACCTGCGGATGCATCGTCAGCGTGTAGATGCCTTCGCCGACTCGCTCGTGAAGATAGTCGAAATCTCCAGCCCAGATTTCATACACCGCTGACGGCGACGACAATCCCTGCTGGATTCCCCAACGGCTCGTCACGTACTCGAAGGCAGGAAAATCGTCGAGGCCCCAGGTGAACGGAATTTCGACCACATCGACAGGCTTACCGAATTCGAAGGGGCCATCAGCGGCGGGATTGTCGCCGAGCCGCATGTAGTACGGCGAGAAGTCATCACCCATCAGGCTCGAATCGTAAGCAAAGCCGCGCTCCTGCAGCAGCTTGACCATGTTGAAACTAAGCCCCGCGCCCGGCGAGCGAAATCCAATCGGCTTGCGCCCGGTCATCCGCTCGAGCACAGCCGAGCCGCGATCGAGGATCGCGGCTTCATCCTCGGGACTCTTCGGATGCGTATGCAGGTAACCGTGATGCCCAATCTCGTGACCCCCGGCGACGATCTGCTCGACGACCGCCGGATAAGTCTCAGCACTGTGCCCCGGCACGAACCAGGTCGAAGGCAGACGCCGCTCGCCAAGCAGCTTCAAAATCCGTTCAGCGCCAACACGCCCAAACTCGCCGCGCGAGATCGCGCTCAACGAAGAAGCCCGAAATCCGCCGAGCCAAAGCGAGATCGCATCGAAATCAAAAGTAAGACAAACCGCGATTTTAGAATCCATCGTTACCACCTCGCCCGAGTGTGCTGAGGTCTCTGGAATCCCACTCCCGTTAAGTCACGGGAGAGGGGACCAGACGCGCGCGAGCGCGCGCCAGGCAGGTGAGGGTGCAGGGTCACTCGTACTCAGAGTCGCTGACGTAGCGATACACGCAGAACCCTCACCTGCCGAGCGCGCTGAGGCGCGCTCGACCTCCTCTCCCGTAACATAACGGGAGAGGGATTCCAGAGCGGCGCGTCGCGTCGCGACCAGTGAAAAAACGCCGCCGGCT
>Ga0335073_10015511_pt1 | contig 10653 bp, 9 predicted proteins | sample Lox_Sample_22_FD_207093 | JGI IMG/M metagenome (GOLD analysis project Ga0335073, IMG submission 207093) | Soil microbial communities from Loxahatchee National Wildlife Refuge, Florida, United States - Lox_Sample_2.2 | ecosystem: Environmental > Terrestrial > Soil > Wetlands | place: USA: Florida...
CGGCGCGGACCGGCTCGGCTGCCGCTGCGGGCGCCCGGACTGCGCGGCCGGGGCCACCAAACCCGCCTCCCCGGTGACCATTCATGTGATCGCCGAGCAGGCCACCCTCGAGGGCACCGGCGGCGCCCCGGCCAGCGAGCTGACCGCCGATGGGTTGATCACCCCCGAACTCCTGCAGCAGCTCGCCCAGACCGCCCAGGTGATCCCGCTGATCCACCCCGCCGACGCGCCCCCCGAGCCCGGCTACACCCCCTCGGCGGCGCTGGCCGCGTTCGTGCGGGCCCGCGACCTGACCTGTCGCTGGCCGGGCTGCGATCACCCGGCCATGCACTGCGATCTGGACCACACCATCCCGCACGCCCAGGGCGGGCCCACGCATGCGGCCAACCTGAAATGTTATTGCCGCACCCATCATTTGGTGAAAACCTTCTGGGGCTGGCGTGATCAACAGCTGGCCGACGGCACGCTGATCCTGACGTCCCCGGCCGGACGGACCTATGTCACCACCCCGGGCAGCGCGTTGCTGTTCCCCAGCCTGTGCCAGGCCGTCGGGGGCATGCCCGCCCCCGAAGCCGACCCCCCACAAGAGCCCTGCCCGGGCCGCACCGCCATGATGCCCAAACGCCGCCGCACCCGCGCCCAAGACCGCGCCCACCGCGTAGCCACCGAACGCCAGCAAAACCACGCCCAACGCATGGCCGCCCAAGCCGCCGCCGCCGCCCGCAACGACCCCGACGAACCCCCACCCTTCTAGGGTCCGACCACGCGCGGTTACCGCGCTTTGTATTCGTCCGACATGAAGTTCATTTGCGACCTATCGTGTGCAGCAATCGCACGTTGCCCACGAAAGGCCGCCGATGGATGGCACACCATTCGGGCGCTACCTCCTGATCGAATTACTGGGCCGCGGCGGCATGGGCGAAGTGTGGCGCGCCCACGACACCGTCACCGACCGGGTCGTCGCCATCAAACTCCTCCCGGCCAATCTGTCTGAAGACGAAGACTTTCAGCGGCGGTTCCGCCGAGAAGCCCACGCCGCGGCACGGCTAGAAACCCCCCATGTGGTCCCGATCTACGACCACGGCGAGATCGACGGCCGGCTATTCCTGAGTATGCGGCTGATCAAAGGCCGCGACCTGGCCGCCGCGCTCGCCAGCGGCCCGCTGGAACCCGACCGCGCGGTACGCATCATCGGCCAGGTCGCCCAAGCCCTGCACGCCGCCCACGGGATCGGGCTCATCCCAGCACCCGGTTGACTTTCTCCGTCTCAACCCTGCGCTGCAGCGCCGACGGATCCGGGTTGGCCACCTGCACCAGCGACGCGCCGACCGCCATGACCGCCAGCAGACCGTTCACCAGCTCGACGGGCGTGTCCCACGACGCGCTGGACAGCACCCGATCGCTTGGCGTCAAACTCCTTGCGGCCGCGGATCTTTCGCAGTCGGCCAGGACCTGCTCAACCGAACGGCCGGCCAGCGCGGGGCCGGGATTGCGTTCCGGGACGATCTGGTCGCCGTGTACCCGCACCGCGGTCGCGTAGTCGGTGACGCCGAACGGCAGGTCGGGTGCGGGGCGCCCGAACGCATCCAGCGACAGCACCGCCACCTCGCCGCCCGCAACGGCTGCTGTGATGTCTAAGGCCTCGTCCAGCCGTACGGACGTGCACAGGGCCAGATCCGCGGAACCGTCCAGCACCACCTCGGCGCCGATCCACCACACCCCGAACAGCACCGCCGCCGTCTGCCAGTGCGCCGGCAGCAGGACAGCGACGCGGCTCGACGGCCCGGCTCCCAGCTCGTCGCGCAGCAGGTTGCCGGTTTTGGCGGCCCAGTTGGCCATCGTCACCGCGGAAAGCTCGACGCGCTCGCCGGTGGCATCGTCGTAGTAGGTGATGCGCGGCCCGACCGGGTCGCTGCGCAGCATCGGGTCCAGGATCGCCCCAGACAGCGTGCTCAGTTGATGCATTCCGGCTTGTCGGAGCCGGCAGTGAGGATCGGCGACGGCGGGGGAGCGGCGCCGTCGGGAGCTCCGCCGCCCGACACGCGTGCCGGCGCCACAGAACCCGAAAGCCCGGAGCCCGGGCCGGTGTAGTCGTTGGCCAGCACCACCTGCACCGTTCCGGCGGGTATCGACGCGTCCGCGACGACCGCCAACCCGCCCAGCTCCTTGGCGACTTCCTGGGCCCCCAGGTCGTCGGGCTTGGCCGCGCGCACCTGGCTGCTCTTGACGTGGCCGCCTTCGTTGTTGCCGACCGAGCCGGCGGTGAATCCCTTGGCGGTCAACACGTCTGACACCGCGGCGGCCAGGCCGTTGATGTCGGTGGCGTTGACGACGCTGGCGGTGGTCTTGCCATGCGTGTAGGCAAGCTGTTCGGTCTTGCCCTGCGCCTGTTCGTGCAGCAGCCCGCCGACCCAGTCCTGAACCTGGTGCGGATCGACCCGCACCACGCTTTGCATGCCGTCGTCGCTCCAGCCGGAGCCGTCCAGCACCGGGATGGTGGCGAAGGCGACCTTGCCGCCGGCCAGCTTTTGCATCTGCTGGACGAAATCCATGATGTCCCAGCCCGAGGACAGCACCACCGAACGCTGGACGGCAGCCTCCAGCCGCTTCAGCGTCGCGGGGCTGGACAGCGTGTGCCCGGAGATGACCCGATGCGCCAGCGAGGCCATCACCGCCTGCTGACGCACCACCCGGTCCAGGTCGCCGCGCGGCAGCTCGTGGCGCTGGCGCACGAAGCTCAACGCCTGCGGACCGTTGAGCCGCTGCCGTCCGGCCGAAAAGTCGGCACCCGAAAGCGGTTCGAACACAGCCTCTTTGAGGCAGACGTCGACGCCGCCGAGCGCATCGGTGATCAACGCGAAACCGAGCAGTCCGATCTCGGCGTAATGGTCGACGGTGACGCCGGTCAGGTCGGCGACGGTCTTGATCAGGGCGTCGCGACCGGCCTCGGTGCCCTGCGCGGCGGCTTCGTTGGCCGACGCTCCGGCCTGGACGAGGCGGGTCCGCTTGATCTCGCGGGTTTGGCCGTAGACGCCGTTGATCTTGGTCTTGCCGAGACCAGGCGCCTGGACGTAGGAGTCCCGCGGAATCGAGATCGCGGTGGCCGACATCCCGTTGTTCGGGATGCGGATCAGGATGATGGTGTCGGTGTTGGTGGCTTCCTCGTCACCGGCCTTCAACGCCGACAGTTCCTGGGGCGACAACGGGTTGCCGTGCGCGTCGGTGCGGCTGTCCAGGCCGACCAGCAAAATGTCGATGGCGCCATCGTCGCCGCCCTTGCCCAGCGAGGGCGCCGACATGTGGAAGATGCCGTCCTGGAACGACTGGACGTTGCTCCACGCGACCCCGGTGGCGACGACGACGAATACAGTCAGCGCAGTGGCAACCACACGAACCACACGTTGCACAGGCATCACATTAGGTTACTTGCGACACACCCGCTTCGCGGGAAGCTAACCCCGGCGTGCCCGAGGCGCGTGCGGGGCGTGCCAGACTCGAACCATGTCGGGGAGGCTTGTGATCACCGGTGCGGGCGGCCAGCTTGGCAGCTGTCTGGCGGCACGGGCTGCTTGCGAGGGCCGTGACCTGGTGGCATTGACCTCGTCACAATGGGACATCACCGACCCGGGCGCCGCCGAGCGGATCGTGCAGAACGGTGATGTGGTGGTCAACTGCGCGGCTTATACGAACGTCGACGCCGCCGAGAGCGACGAGGCGGCCGCGTTCGCGGTCAATGCCGCCGGTCCGGAGCACATCGCGCGGGCCTGCGCGCGCGCCGGCGCCCGGCTGATCCACATCTCCACCGACTTCGTGTTCGATGGCGACTTTGACGGCTCCGCGCCGCGTCCGTACGAGCCCAGCGACAAAGCCGCGCCGCAGGGCGTATACGGCCGCAGCAAGCTCGCCGGCGAACAGGCCGTGCTGGCGGCGCTGCCGGAAGCCTGCGTGGTACGCACGGCGTGGGTCTACACCGGCGGGACCGGCAAGGACTTCGTCGCCGTGATGCGCCGGCTGGCCGCCGGGGACGGCCCGGTGGACGTGGTAGACGACCAGACCGGATCGCCGACCTACGTTGCCGACCTGGCGGACGCAGTGCTGGAAGTGGCAGACGGTCGCGTGCACGGGCCGGTGCTGCACGCCGCCAACGAGGGGGCGGTTTCGCGATTCGAGCAGGCCCGCGCGGTGTTCGAGGAATGCGGTGCCGATCCGCAGCGGGTCCGGCCGGTCAGCAGCGCGCAACACCCGAGGCCGGCGCCCCGGCCGGGCTATTCCGCGTTGTCCGGCCGGCAGTCCGCCGCCGCGGGCCTGACGCCGCTAAGACCCTGGCGCAGTGCGCTTGTCGCTGCTCTGGCAGCCCGACCGTTACCCTCTACGCGTGACTGACGTGCTGCCGGTCGTGACGGTGACCTACTCGCCGGGCCCGCATCTGGAGCGGTTCCTGGCTTCGTTGTCGCTGGCCACCGAGCGGCCGGTGAGCGTTCTGATGGCCGACAACGGTTCCACCGACGGAACACCGCAGGCCGCCGTCGAGCGCTACGACAACGTGCGGCTGTTCGAGACCGGCGCCAACCTCGGGTACGGAACCGCGGCGAATCGCGCGATCGCCCAGCTGGACAGCGACCAGGACGCCCAAGAATGGGTGATCGTGGCCAACCCGGACGTGCAGTGGGGACCGGGCAGCATCGACGCGCTGCTGGACGCCGCCACCCGGTGGCCCGGCGCCGGTGCGCTGGGACCGCTGATCCGCGACCCCGACGGCTCGGTGTATCCGTCCGCGCGCCACCTGCCCAGCCTGATCCGGGGCGGCATGCACGCGGTACTCGGCCCGTTCTGGCCGCGCAATCCGTGGACGGCGGCCTACCGCCAGGAGCGGCTGGAGCCCAGTGAACGCCCGGTGGGCTGGCTGTCCGGGTCGTGCCTGCTGGTGCGGCGGTCCGCGTTCAACGAGGTGCGCGGATTCGACGAGCGCTACTTCATGTATATGGAGGACGTCGACTTCGGCGACCGGCTCGGCAAGGCCGGCTGGCTCAGCGTCTACGTGCCGTCCGCCGAAGTCCTGCACCACAAGGGCCACTCCACCGGCAGCGACCCGGCAACTCACCTGGCGGCCCACCATCAGAGCACCTACCTCTTCCTGGCCGATCGACATCCGGGTCTGTGGCGGGCACCGTTGCGGTGGACGCTGCGGGCGTCGCTGGCGGTGCGCTCGCGGCTGATGGTGCGCAGTTCACTGCGCAGGTCCCGGAAGCAAGAGCCGAAGCTCGCAGAAGGGCGGCACTGAGTTGACTAACCAAGTCGATGCGGTGGTGTTGGTTGGCGGTAAGGGCACCCGGCTGCGGCCGCTGACCCTCTCAGCGCCCAAGCCCATGCTGCCGACCGCCGGGCTGCCGTTTCTCACCCATCTGTTGTCGCGGATCGCGGCGGCGGGCATCGAGCACGTGATCCTGTCCACGTCGTACAAGGCCGCGGTGTTCGAGGCCGAGTTCGGCGACGGGTCGAAGCTGGGCCTGCAGATCGACTACGTGACCGAGGAGCAACCGCTGGGGACCGGCGGCGGCATCGCCAACGTCGCCGACAAACTGCGGCACGACAACGTGATGGTGTTCAACGGCGACGTGCTGTCCGGCGCCGACCTGGGCCAGCTGCAGGAGTTCCACCACGCCAACGAGGCCGACGTCACGTTGCACCTGGTGCGGGTGGGTGACCCGCGGGCCTTCGGCTGCGTGCCCACCGAGGACGGCCGGGTGCTCGCCTTCCTGGAGAAGACCCAGGATCCGCCGACCGATCAGATCAACGCCGGCTGCTACCTCTTCAAGCGTGCGGTAATCGACCGGATCCCTCGGGGCCGCGAGGTGTCGGTCGAACGCGAGGTGTTCCCCGCGCTGCTCTCCGATATCCACATGAAGATCTGCGGCTATGTCGATGCCACCTACTGGCGCGACATGGGCACGCCAGAAGACTTCGTGCGCGGATCGGCCGACCTGGTGCGCGGGATCGCGCCGTCGCCGGCGCTGAGCGGCCACCGTGGCGAGCAATTGGTGCACGACGGCGCGGCGGTGGCTCCCGGCGCGGTCCTGATCGGCGGGACGGTCGTCGGGCGGGGCGCCGAGATCGGCGCCGGTGTCCGGCTGGACGGTGCGGTGATCTTCGACGGGGTGAAGGTCGAGGCCGGCAGCGTCATCGAGCGCTCGATCATCGGCTTCGGTGTGCGCATCGGCCCGCGGGCGCTGATCCGCGACGGTGTGATCGGCGACGGCGCCGACATCGGTGCCCGCTGCGAGCTGCTGCGTGGTGCCCGGGTGTGGCCCGGTGTCTCCCTCCCCGACGGCGGCATCCGATACTCGTCCGACGTCTAGCCCTCGCCGCGCGCCGTCGAGCGTGAGGCCGGCCGCATGCTCGACACCGAACGTCAAGCTGGCCGCACGCTCGTCGTCCGCCCAACCAGATACGCCAGCGCGTGATCGGTTCCGGGCGGCAACGCGTCGGCCGGCCACCACTGCAGGTCGTCGGACTCGTCGCTGAGCGCGATCTGCGCGCCGGCCGGCGCGCGTGCCACGAACTGCAGGTCGAGATGGCGGGTCGGTACGCCCAGCGAGCACGTGACGGGGTGGACGTGAATGGCGGCCAGTTCGGGCGCGATCCGCAGGCCGGCGACGCCGGATTCCTCGGTGGCCTCGCGCAGGGCCGCCACCACGATGTCGTCGTCGTCCTGCTCGCAGTGCCCGCCGAGCTGGACCCAGCGACCGAGGCGCGGATGCAGGGTGAGCAACACCTGAGTGCCGGTGTCGTCGAACACCAGCGTCGAGGCGGTGACGTGGCCGGGCACGCACTCGCGAAGGCAGGCGTCGGCGCGTGCCTGCACGAAGGCCAGCACGGCGTGCCGCAGCGAGTCCTGGGCCGGGTTGGGCGCCTGCCAGTCGGTCAGGATCGCGATCGCCGATTCCCGCACGCTCACCGGGATCCCCGCTTCGTCCGGCGATCGCGCAGCGCGACCCACGCCGACCGGCAGTGCGCCACGAAGTCGCGCGACAAGCCGAGCCCGTCGATCAGGACGCGACGGTCCACGATGTCGAGCGCCTTCTCAATCTCGTTGGCCTTCAACAACAGATCGACGTCGGCGGCCAGTCCGGCGTCGGCATGGGTGGGCGGCGGAATGGGTAGCTGCTCGGCTTCAGCGGGTTCCAGTTCCAAGATGCCGCCTCCGTAACTGCGGCCCATGATCTCGGCGAAGGCGAACGTCGCGCTGTTGTGGAAGACGGTCGCCAGCGCGGTCGGGTCTACCTCCGACGCGAGCCGGACCCGATGGACGGTGTCGGTGCTGGTCGCCGCCGCCGCGTTGACGGTCAGCCGCGGCGCCAGGTGGATCTGGCGCAGCAAGAACAGGTCGGGAACCCACAGCGACGGCGTGGTCCACCACGGCTTGCGAATCGAGCACTTGTAGCCCCGGTGCACACCGGCGGCCTCGCCCGCGTCGATATGCGCGACCAGCGCCGGGTCGGTCGGATGATGCGGCGCGTCGAGCAGCCAGGTCCGGTGGTTGGCAGCGACATCGCTTGCGCGGCTGTCGATGTCGTAGACCAGGCCGCACAGCTGCGCGCTGCGCGAGACGAGCGGAACGCAGTGTGCCCGCAGCCCGAGTGTCTCGGCTTGGGCATCGGTGAAGGTGAAGAAGCTGTTGCGGCCCGTCACGATGCCGACGTCCACGTCCGCGATACCGCCCAGCCGCGTCATAGCGCCGGACTGCTTGAGCCTTCGCAGCACCTCGATCTGAGTGGGGCGCAGGAAATACTTGGTCCACTTCTCCTTTTCGTAGTGCAGGGCCGGGCCCGAACGAACGCGCTCGACGTCGAGATCCGCGCCGGCGAGCGCGTCGGTGTCGCTGAGATGGACCGTGCGGATCTGCGCCGGTCCCGGACCGGCGACACCGCAGAACAGCACCACTTCTTGCAGGATGCCGTCAAACACCAAGCGCCGGAACGTCAGTAGCGTGATCTCGCGGAAACGGCTCAGCAGCAGATCACGCAACTGCGCGGCATAGCTGACTTGGAGCAACTCGGCGGGAAGCACCAGACCCACCCGTCCGCCGTCGCGCACCAGCGTCGTGCTCGCGACGACGAACGGGACCCAGGCGTTGGTCAGCCTGGTGGGGCGCAGCCCCTCGCGTCGCATCAGCTCCAGGGCGGGCTCGCGCTGGTCCGATGGCCAGTTGCCGAACCGGATGTAGGGCGGATTGCCGGCGACCCCGTCCCAGTCGCCGGCGCCGCTGCCCAGCCAGGTGAACAGGTTCTGGGCGTCGACGGGAGCGAACGCCCGCGACTTGGCCGCCTCGGCCGCGACGAGTTCCACGCCGTGTGCCTGGCTGCTGAGTGCGGCCAGCTCACGAAGGATCGCGCCGTCGCCGCAGGACGGCTCCAGAATCCGCGGACCGGCCTGGCGCACCCAGCGGGCCAGGAACCGGGCGACGGGTGCCGGGGTGTAGTAGCCGCCGCGGATCTTGTCAGCCGAGGCCGCCGCCTTGCCCGCGAACGCGTTCACTTGCGGATCAGCAGGTCCGTGACGGGGACCGGGTCGCGCGGGCCCGAAGCCTGCTCGAAGGGGTAGCCGATTGCTATGGCGCCCAACGGCTCCCAGTCCTCCGGCAGCTCCAGCTCGGCGCGGACGAGGTCGGCGGCGAAGATCGTCGAACCGATCCAGCAGCTGCCCACCCCGCGCACCGCCAGGGCGACCAGCAGCCCTTGCACGGCCGCTCCCACCGCGACGGTGAACATGGTGTGTTCGGCGTCGGTGCGGGCGGCATCGGGGTAGGCGTGTGCACCGTCGGGAACCATGAACGGAATGACGACCTCTGGTGCGTCGTAGAGGATCTGGCCGCGCGCCAGCCGTCGTTCGACGGAGTCGGCGGGTCTGCCGTCGCCGGTGAGGTCGGTACGCCACTTGTCTTTCATGCGGTCCAGCAGCCGGGTCCGGGTGGATTGGGTTTGCAGCCACACGAACCGCACCGGCCGGGTGTGGTGTGGGGCCGGCGCGGTGAGGGCCTCGGCCACGGCGGCCTCGACCAGCTCCGGCGGCACCGGCTCGTCGCTGAACTGGCGCACCGACCTGCGCAGCAGCTGGGCCTGCTGGCGACCCAGCGCCAGCGCTTCGGCGGTGCCCAGCCAGAACAGGTCTTCGGGACCGGGCCGCAGCAGTTGCCGGGCCGTCGAGCCGTCATCGCTGACGGAAAGGCCGCGCACCACCGCCACCGGCAGCGCGGTCAATTTGCCCTTGACCAGATCGGCCGCCGCGGACACCTCGTCGGCGACCGCGATCTCGGTGACCACCAACTCGTTGCCATGCCGGTCGACCGCGCCCGAATAGTTGTGCAGCACAGCCAAACCTGCCGAGCCGACGGCGGCGTCGATCTGTCCGTTGCGCCAGGCGCGGCCCATCGTGTCGGTGATCACCACGGCGACGGTGACGCCGAGCCGCGTGCGCAACTCGGCGCGCAGCCCCGCCGCGCTGGCGTCCGGGTTGACCGGCAGCAGCGCGAGCTCGTCGCGGCCGACGTTGGATCCGTCCACTCCGGCAGCGGCCTGAATCAGCCCAATCCGGTTCTCGGTGATCAGGGTTCGGCCTTTGCGCGCCAGCACGCGCACCGCTTCGTCGTCGACCAGCTTGCGGCGCAAACGGTCTCGGCTCTCTTCATCCAAGGGTGCAGGCACCAGCCGACCCTCGCACTTGGACACCACCTTGCTGGTGACCACCACGACATCGCCGTCGAGAAGCCACGGCGCGGCCTGCGCTATGGCAGCGGCCAGATCGTCGCCGGGCCGGAATTCGGGAAGCCCGGTGACAGGCAGGATCTCGATCGTGGAGCCGGTGCCATGCTCGGTCACCCTGTCACGCCCGCCAGCTTCAGCCCGGCGCTCACCATCGCCGCCGTCGCCTCCGGGTCGCTCATCAACAGCGGTATCGACCGCACCGCGACCCCCTCGATTTCGGCTTCGGCCTTATCGCCCTCATGCACCAGCCAGCAGTCCAGTATCCCGGTGCCGCTGCGTCCCCCGTAATACTGGCCGACCGCCTGTGCGGTGGACTCCACCCCGATCACGCGCAGGCACGCATCGGCCATGCCGCGCAACGGCTTTCCGCCGATGATCGGCGAGTAGCCGACGATCGGCGCGCTGGCCGCCCGCAGCGCCCCGCGAATGCCGGGGACGGCCAGGATGGCGCCGACGCTGACCACCGGATTGGACGGGGCCAGCATGATGACGTCGGCCTCGGCGATGGCCGTTACCGCTTCGGTTGTGGCGCTGGCCTTTTCGGCGCCGACGAAAGCGAAGCTGTGGGTCGGCACCTGGGCGCGGTAGCGCACCCACCATTCCTGGAAGTGGATCGCCCGCCGGTTGCCGTCGACCGGATCGGTGATCACCACGTGGGTCTCGCACCGGTCGTCGCTGGCGGGCACCAATCGCGCACCGGGCTGCCAGCGGTCGCACAGTGCCGTGGTGATCTGCGAGAGCGGGTAGCCGGCGTTCAGCATCTGGGTGCGCACCAGGTGGGTCGCCAGATCGCGGTCGCCGAGTTCGAACCAGTGGGGCTGCATGCCGTAATGCGCCAGTTCCTCCTTGGCATGCCAAGTTTCGTCACGGTGACCCCACCCGCGCTGCGGGT
>Ga0335073_10015512_pt1 | contig 10653 bp, 9 predicted proteins | sample Lox_Sample_22_FD_207093 | JGI IMG/M metagenome (GOLD analysis project Ga0335073, IMG submission 207093) | Soil microbial communities from Loxahatchee National Wildlife Refuge, Florida, United States - Lox_Sample_2.2 | ecosystem: Environmental > Terrestrial > Soil > Wetlands | place: USA: Florida...
TATCCCTACATCAACTGCACCAACTGCGGGCCGCGCTACAGCGTTATTCTCGCCCTGCCGTATGACCGGCCGAATACCACAATGAAGGACTGGCCGCTGGACTCCTACTGCGTGGGAGAGTATCACGATCCTGCCAATCGCCGCTTTCACGCGCAGCCCGTCGCCTGCCCGCAATGTGGGCCGCATTACGAGCTGCATTACGGAAACGAGATCGTTCGCGATGATGATGCGGCGGTGCGGAAATCCGTCGTGCTGCTGCGCGAAGGGAAGATCGTCGCCGTCAAGGGGCTAGGCGGATATCACCTGGCCTGCGATGCGCAGAATCCCGCGGCGGTGAATGCTCTGCGCCAGCGAAAGTATCGCAAGGAGAAACCATTCGCCGTGATGATGCGCGACCTGGAATCGGCCCGCCGCATCATCGATCTGACACCGGAGGCGGAAACACTGCTCACCTCGGTTGCGCGGCCCATCGTGCTCGCTCCGGCAAAGGCGGAGTTGGCTGGCGTCGCGCCCGATAACGACGAGCTAGGTGTGATGCTGCCCTACACGCCGCTGCATCATCTGCTGTTTGCGGCGGGCGCACCGCAGATCCTGGTGATGACCAGCGCCAATCGCTCTAGCGAGCCCATTGCGTACACCGAGCATGATGCCTTCGAGCGTCTGGCCGGCGTGGCCGATGCGTTCCTGGTGGGCGAGCGTCCCATCGCACGGCGCGTGGACGATTCCGTCGCGCGCGTGGGAGTCTTCGGCCGGGCGATCCTGCGGCGCTCGCGCGGCTACACTCCGGACGCGGTTGCTACGCTGCCCATCCAGCGCCCAATTCTTGCCCTCGGCGCTGACCTGAAAAACGCTATTACCTTGGTAGTCGATGGGCAGGCGTTCGTCAGCCAGCATATCGGCGACCTCGATCACTATCAGGCATTCCAGGCGTTTGAGGAAACGATTCGCGATCTGGTCGCGATGTACGACGTGGACTGGAACGAGCTCGTGGTGGCGCACGACGCCCATCCGCAATATCGCTCGACATCCCACGCTGTGGGACTGAGGTCTGCGCGATCGATCGCGGTGCAACATCATCGCGCGCACATTGCATCCGTGCTTGGCGAGCGCGGTGAGTGGGACCGGCGCGTGCTGGGCGTGAGCTTTGACGGCACCGGCTATGGTGACGACGGCAGTATCTGGGGCGGCGAGTTTTTCGCCGGTAGCCTGCGCGAGGGACTGGTACGGATCGCACATCTTCGGCGGGCTGCGCTTGCCGGCGGCGCAATATCCGGTGCAGGCTGCCGCGGGATTTCTGTCGCAGATCGACGGCCTGCCCGACCTCAGCGCGCCGCCGTTCAACTTTCCGCCACGCTACCAACAAGCGCTCCAGCTGGTGACCAAGAGGGTCCGCACCTTTGCCACCACTTCCATAGGCCGGCTGTTCGATTCGGCCGCGGCGCTCGTGGGCTTCACCCGGGCCATCAGCTTCGAAGGCCAGGCGGCGATGTGGCTGGAAGCCCTGGCCCACAAAAGCTCCCATGCGCAGGCCTATCCGTTTCCCTACCACGACGGAGAGCTGGATTTCCGGCCGCTGCTGCTGGCCGTCGCCGAAGGCCGCCGGCGCGGCCGCGAGCCCGAGGACATCGCGCGTGCGTTCCAGCGCGGTGTGGCGCAGGGCATGTGCGAGGCCATCCGGGCGCTTTGTCTCAAGCACAAGCTCGATTCCGTGGTCCTCTCCGGTGGCGTCTTTCAGAATGAACTTCTGCTTGCCGACGTTCGTAACCGGATGGGCTCGCAATCGCTGGAACTCTGGACGAACCATTCCGTCCCAGCGAATGACGGGGGCATCAGCCTGGGACAGGCGGCGCTGTCGGCGTTTACCAGCTAAGCGGTCCTCTGGAGATTTGTTCCCAGCCAGGTTCAGGTCGCGTTCTTCGCAAGCCCAAGTCCGAGGATGCGGCGATGCGTGCGAAAACCGCAAGCCAAGCAACAGCAAGCCGGGATGGGCCGTCCAACTGACACGCCGGCCGCGAGTAGTGGTCAGTTTGGACATCCTCTCGGATCCCAGGGCAAGGCGGTGCCGCAGCTTAGCAACAAAGTACGATCGTTAAGTGCCTAGCTTCTCCTCAATGTGGCGAAGGGCGTCCAGAATCACGCTCAGAGCCTGGTTCAGGTTCCAAGCTGGACGATCCTCGCGCCGAAATGCGCCGGAAGCATCGGCGGTATCACGCTCAGGTTTTCCCTGAGGGCTTGTAATCCCTCAGCATAATCGGCAGGCATAGAGCAATCTCCTTTCGGTGGAATGCAGGGGATCATAAGCGCCACCACAGCTTAGGGTGCCATCAAGGCAACTAGCAGGTACAATAGAAACCTCCCATGTTCCTTCTAATTCCGGCCACAGCCGAGGCAGCTCTGGTTGAGCACTTCAGCCGGCACTTCCTGTGGTACGTCGCCATCTTCGGCTCGTTCACCTCGACGATCTTCTTGGGGATGGCGATCCTGGCAGCGCGCCGCTACACGCGCAACTCCCGCCACGTCCGGGCCGAGGCAGCAGCCGTGGCGCCGGAGATGCTGCCGCCGGTGACCATTCTGAAGCCCGTGCATGGCATGGAGCCCCGGCTGGAGGAGACGCTGGAGAGCTTCTTCCGGCAAGATTACCCGGATTTTGAAATCATCTTTGGGGCACGCAACGGGCACGACCAGTCGCTGGCTGTTATTGCCAAGCTGCGCGCCCGGTACCCGCAGGTGCGCAGCCGGGTGGTCATCTCCGGCGATCCCTCCTGGCCCAACGCCAAGGTCTTCTCGCTGGCCAAGATGATGGGCTCCTCCGATCACTCATATTTCGTCATCAGCGACAGCGACGTGCTGGTGGGGCCGGACTTCCTGCGCAATGTCGTGCCTCCGTTGCTGAATGATAAGGTCGGCCTGGTCACCTGCCTCTACCAGGGCGTTCCGGCGCGCGATCTGTGGTCGCAACTGGAGGCGCTGGGCATGTCGGTGGAGATGCCGGCCGGGGTCATGGTGGCCGACATGATGGAGGGTATGAAATTCGCCCTCGGCGCAGCCATGGCAGTCCGCCGCGAGGCCATCGACGCTATCGGCGGCATGAGCGAGGCAGCGCAGTTTTACTCCGACGATTTCGTATTAGGTAATTTGATCGCCCAGTCCGGCTATCGGGTCGTGCTCTCGCATTACATGGTGGGCCATGTGTTGTCGGGACGATCTCTGTGGCGCACCTTCGGCGACCAGCTGCGCTGGATGAAGAGCACACGCTTCTCGCGGCCATGGGGACACGTGGGATCCGGCCTGACCTACGCCGTACCGTTTGGCGTGCTGGCGCTGTCGCTTGGACTCGGAAGCCAACACCACCGGCTTCTGGGCGAGGAACTGTTCGGGCTGGCGTGGTTGAATCGCATGCTGCTGGCAGTTGCGATCGGATGGGGAGTACTCCGCGATCGGCGCTGCCTCAAGCTCTGTTGGCTGTACCCGCTACGCGATCTGCTGGGCTTCTGCACTTGGGTACTAAGCTTCGCCAGCAACAAGTTCCTCTGGCGCGGCGAGCCCTACGAGTTCGGCGAAGAGGGCCGCATCACCCCGGTGCAGCGCTCCATCGAGTTCGTCCGCGACCGCCTGCCCCAGGCGCACGACTGAAATCAACCACAGAGACACAGAGGTCTTTGGGGTCAGCTTTGCTGATTTGCGATCACTTCCTGATGTTAGGGGCGCACTTGAGTTCCCTTGATTCCTCCGTGTCTCTGTGTCTCTGTGGTTAAATCCGACTGCCGCGAGCTACTTCGGCTCCAGCTTGCCCTTGCGCAGGCGGAAGCGCAATCCCCGCCATACGACCGTGTTCCCCATGAAGCTGGCGATCCAGATAGCCAGCGCTATAAAGTCGCGTACCGGCAAGAGCCACAGATCGCGGCCGACGTACTCGTCGTCCAACACGCCTCGGCCGACGAAGATGGCAGACGCGAAGCGCGCGATCACCGCGGCGGCCAGGACCAGGCACGACCACCAGCTCAGCCAACACATCACGGCCAGAATCGCCCAGGGCAAGCCGAAGGTGAAGATCAGCCCGAGGTATTGTGCGGGCCGGCGGTCTTTCACGTTACGCGCCCAACGCAACTGATGCTGCCAGAACTCGCGCAGCGAGTAATCGGGCAGCGCCGTCTCCACCACCGCGTCACTCAGCTCGACCTTGTGACCCGCGGCAGCGATGCGCGCGCCCAGTTCGTAGTCGTCGCCCAGATAGTCGGCCAGCGGCTCCAGCCCGCCGATCGCGCGGAGGATGGTCTTCGTGGTCGCGATGGTCGCGCCCAGGCCGAAGCTGATGCCGCCCTCCAGCGCGCGCGCCACCAGCACCCCGCCGGCGAAATCGGCGCTGATGCCGAGCGCTTCCAGCTTCGAGCCCAGCGTCTTGCCGGGCAGCGCGCGATACAGCGTGGTCACCATGCCGACATCCGGGCGCGCCAACGGCGCCAGCACGCGCTCGAGATAATCCAGTTCAACCAGAATGTCACTGTCGTTGATGATGACGTGCTCGTATTGCGCGTGGGGCAACATCTGCGCCAGTGTGCTCACCTTGCCATTCGCGCCCAGTACCTGCGGACATTCGATCACCCGAAGCTGCCGATCGGGGAACTCCGCGTGCAGCTTTTCGACCAGCGCTAGCGCCGGCTCGGCGAGATCGTGGACGCCGAACAGCACTTCGTATTGCGGATAATCCAGCAGGCAATGGCTGCGAAACGCCGCGTACATGTGCGGGTCAACGCCCTTCAGCGACCTGAGGATGCTGACCGGGGGCGTGAAGGCGGGATTCGCGGCCGGCCGCAGTTCGCGCTGGAAGCGTTGCGCCGCCCACATGGCCAGGACGAAGTAAGCCGTCCCCGCCGCGCCCAGAAGCGCGAACACCGCGGCTATGAAGAAAAGTGGCGGCATCGGAAGCTGTTCAGCTTAGCAGACGAAAGGCAGTTGTCGGTTGTCAGTTGTCCGTTGTCAGTTGCCGGTTCGCAATTCTTGGAGTTTGAAGCAATTGCCTTCAATTCGCCACCAGCAGCCCTGCCTGACAACTGACAACCGACAACTGACAACCGGTTGTGACCGCCCGCTTTTAGGCTACTTGCTATCGCCACTTGCGGGTTATCATATTCACTGCTCGGCCAGGGATTCCCATGATTAATGGCAAACGTGTGGCCGTCGTCATGCCCGCGTACAACGCGGAGCGCACACTGGAGGCGACGGTCAGCGAGATTCCGGACATTGTTGACACGCGCATTCTGGTGGACGACTACAGCAAGGACCAGACCGTGGCCGTCGCCAAGCAGCTCGGCTTGCTGGTCTTCGTACACGACCGGAACTACGGCTACGGGCGCAACCAGCAGACCTGCTATCGCGAGGCGCTGGCCGCCGGCGCCGACGTCATCATCATGGTGCATCCCGATTATCAGTACACGCCACTGCTGATTACGGCCATGGCGAGCATGGTAGCGTACGACGTGTACGACGTTGTGCTGGGCTCGCGCATCATCGGCGGACAGGCCCTGCGCGGCGGCATGCCGGTGTACAAGTACATCTCCAACCGCTTCCTCACCGCGTTCGAGAACCTTTTCCTGGGCGTGAAGCTGTCGGAATATCACACCGGCTACCGCGCCTTCAGCAGCCAGGTGCTCACCACACTGCCACTGATGGAGAACTCTCCCGACTTCGTCTTCGACAACCAGATGCTAGCGCAGTGCGTGCACTTCGGCTTCCGCATCGGCGAGGTGTCGTGTCCGACGAAGTACTTCGCCGAAGCGTCGTCGATCAACTTCCGCCGCAGCGTGAAGTACGGCTTTGGCGTGCTGGGGACCTCGCTGGAGTTCAAGTTCAACAAGTGGGGGATGGTTCGCAACCCCAGGTACAGCCCGCAAGGCCGTAAGCTGGAGCTGCCGCCGGAGATTGCCCGAGCGTCGTCGATGGTCAGTAGCGGTTAAAACTTTGCGGTCGGCAGTCATCTTGCATTTTGTCGCCCAGTCAGCTCTGTATCACAGCACGACATTTCAGGCCTGCTGATAGGTCTCTTCGTCTTCCCCGAGGGGACTTCAGCCACCGGCATGAAAACGTGCCGAGGTCCGACCGCCTGCTTGTAAAATAAGAACTGCATGGCCACAGCGCCCGAACTCATCCAGATCGACATTGCCCCGCGCCAGCCGGCTCCCAAGCCGGAATGGCTGAAGGCGCGCGCGCCCATGGGCGAGAATTATCACGATCTAAAAACGCTGGCGCGCAAACTGGAGCTGCACACCGTCTGCGAGTCGGCGCACTGCCCCAACATCGGCGAATGCTGGAACCATCGCACCGCGACCTTCATGCTGCTGGGCAACTTGTGCACGCGGCGCTGCGGATTTTGTGCGGTGCCCAAGGGTCGGCCGCAGCCGATTGATTATGACGAGCCGCGCCGCGTGGCCGAAGCGGTCGAAAAGCTGCAACTGAAATTTGCAGTCGTCACCAGCGTGAATCGTGATGACGACAACGTTGGCGGCGCCCGCATCTTCGCCGAAACCATTCGGGAGATTCGCAGCCGTGTCCCCGACTGTCGCGTCGAAGTGCTGATTCCCGATTTCCAGGGCCTCGACGCGCCTTTGCAAATCGTGATGGACGCCGCGCCCGACATCCTGAACCACAACACCGAAACCGTACCGCGGCTCTATCGCGTCGCCCGTTCGGGCGCGCGCTACGAACGCACCTTGCGTTTGCTGGAACGCGCCAAGCAGATGAACCCAGCGATCCCGACCAAAACCGGCGTGATGGTCGGCCTCGGCGAGAGCACGGAGGAACTGCTTGCGGTGTTTCAGGACCTGGCGGCGCGCAAGGTTGACATCCTCACCATCGGCCAATATCTGCGGCCTTCGAAAGATCATCTTCCCGTCGCGCGCTTGTATCCGCCTGCGGAGTTCCGCTTCCTGAAAGAAGAGTCGCTGCGCATGGGCTTCCGCCACGTCGAGTCGGGACCGCTGGTGCGCTCCAGCTACCACGCCCACGAGCAAGCCGAGAGTTCCAGTCGTATCGTGTGAGCTGAATCCCACGGGAACGACCGGGTTCTCACGCAGACACTAGAGCGCTCGAGTGAATGCGTCCGGCGTCTCCCACCTATTCGAACTCTGCTTCCCCTGCCCGCGCGCACGCCCTGAACCTACCAAAGACAGAGCCAGCAGCTACTTAGACGCTCTCAACTTTAGTGGTGGTTACTTGTGCCCAGCGGGCCCTAGTTACCCTATATATGGGCGTACCTAAGCACTTTGCTTCCAGTAGGTTACGGGCCAAAAAATTGTTCTACGTAGAACATTTTTTCGAGAGGTTAATTCACCAGCTCGGCTGTCTTTAGAAAGTCGTAACTGCCCGCCGGCCCAAGCTGGATCCCTTGCACCCGTTTCGTGTGAACCAAAACGTTGTCGAGATACCAGAGATTGATATAGGGCAAGTCCCCCGCGAGAATCTGCTGAATCTCATCGTAGATCGCCTTGCGCTTTTGCTGATCGAGCGTGCTGCGCCCTTCGCGAATCAGCTCGTCGACGCGGGCATTCGAGTAGAAGGTGCGATTGGCGCGCTTGGGGGCGAAGCTCGCCGTTGCGAACAGGTTCTCGAAGATGTCAGGATCCTGATTGCCGCCGATCCAGCGCAGCGAATGAATCTGATACGCACCTTTCGTCACGTCGGCCAGGAAGGTCGCCGATTCGAACGAGCGAATGTCGAGCGCGATGCCGACCTCGCGCAACTGCTGCTGCAGCACCGCCGCCAGCAGGCGCGTTGACTCCTCCGTCGAGGTCTTCATCGCGATGTGAAAGCGCACGCCGTTCTTCGCCGCATAGCCCGCCGCGTCGAGCAGTTGTCGCGCGCGCGCGGGATCGTGCGGGTAGCGCGCGACATCGCCGTCATAGGCCCAATGTTGCGGCGGCAGGATGCTGTACGCCGGCCGCGCCTCGTCGCGCAGCAGGTAGTGAATGATGGGCTCGACGTTGATCGCATAGGCGATGGCGCGGCGCACCCGCACATCTTTCAGGATTGGGTCGCGCAGGTTCAGCGCGAGATAGGCATAGATGGTGCCCGGCGCCTCCATCACCGACAGATCGCGGTCGCGCTCGAGGGTGACGACGGTATCGGCGACGAGCGAGTTGATGGCCACGTCGGCGCTCTGCTTGCGCAGCTCCAGCGCGCGCGTGGTCGCGTCGGGAATGACCTTGAACTCGACGCGCTGAAGCTTGGCGGGACTGTTCCAGTAATCCGGATTGCGTTCGACGATGACGTTCCTGTCCTGCTGCGAACTGACGAAGCGGAACGGCCCCGAGCCAATGGGATCGCGATTGAAGTCCTCGCCGCTGCCGTAGGGGACAATGCCCGCCGCGCCCGATAGGTTCCACAACAGCGATGCGAACGGCTGTTTCAGGTGAAAGATGACGGTGTAGTCATCGGGCGTCTCGATACGATCAACGGGAGCGAACGTGCTCGCCTTGGCGCTGCGAATCTTGCCGGCGATCAGCGAGTCGAAGGTCCACTTCACATCGCGCGCGGTGAGCGCCTGTCCGTTGTGAAAGCGGACGCCATGACGCAAGTGGAAGATGTAGGTCAGCGGATCGGGGACCTCCCAGCTTTCGGCCAGCGCGGGTTGCAGATTGAAGTGCGCGTCGCGGGTCACGAGGGGGTCGAACAGCAACTCGTCAATGCGCTGCGACTGCGCGTCGATGCCCACCCGCGGGTCGAGGTTGATGGGGCTGCTCTCGATGATCATGACCAGCATGTTGGGATCGGGCTTCGACGCGCAGGCGGAAAGAAAGATAACCACAGAGACACAGAGGCACAGAGGAAATGTGGAAAGGAGAAATTCGTGCCAGTGAAGTTCCTCTGCCCCCGAGGCCGGACCATTGCAGCGCAGACCTAACCGCGCCCTCTGATTTGAATCTTCTCTGTGTCTCTGTGTCTCTGTGGTGAATTCACCCATAGCTGATCTTGCCCAGGATTGCCAGCCGCTGCGCGCCGGTCGCGGATGGGATGTTGGATGGACGGCGATGCCAGGTTTCGTAGGCCAGCAGTGCGAACGCCGCTGCTTCCTTAGCTTCAGACGGAACACCGAGCTCATCGGTAGCGCGCACCCGCAGTCGCATCGGTGCTAGCTCTTCGCGAATCATTTTCATCAGCGTGGCGTTTTTTGTTCCGCCGCCAGAGACGATGAAGTCGCGCCAATTCGTAGGCCTGCCGTTCGCCGTCAGTGGCATGACGAACGTTCGTACGGTTAATGCGATGGTTCGAGCCGTCAACGCCGTTGCCGTCGCAATGATGTCGTGCTTTGCGACGCGCGCGCAGCGTCGAAGGAGTTCGCGCACGAACTCGCGGCCGAATTGTTCCCGGCCAGCGGTCTTGGGCGGCTTCTGACGGAAGTATGGATTGCGCAGCAGCTCTCGGAGAACGCTTTCCACCGGCTTGCCGCGCGCGGCGAAGCTGCCATTGCGATCGTACGGCTTGCCGAAGAGCTGTTGCGTCACCGCATCGATCACCATATTGCCGGGACCGGTGTCGAAGGCGATCACCTGCTCCGGCTGCGCGCTTGCCGGGATCGCGGTGAGGTTTGCGATTCCGCCGAGGTTCTGCACAACACGTCCGAAGCGGGGATGCCGATAGAGAACGTAGTCGAGAAAGGGAACCAGCGGCGCGCCCTTGCCGCCGGCGGCCATGTCGGCGGGACGGAAGTCCGAGACGACGGGAACGCCGAGCTTCGCCGCGATGATTGCCGCCTCGCCGGTTTGCCAGGTGCACGCGATCTTGCGGCCGAGGAATGCTTGCGCGCTGCCTTGATGGTACAGGGTCTGACCGTGGCATCCGATCAACTCGCATTGCACTCGCGCCGCCCGCTGCGCCTTCAGCACGGCGTCAGCGTAAAGCCCCCCCAGAAGAAAATTAAGACGCGAAAGCTCGGCGACGCTGGCCGTGCTCGCATTCATCGCAGCCAAAACCGCGCGCCTGACTGGTTGTGGGTAAGCCGTGTGGGAGTGAGCCAGCAACTCCAGCCGCGAACGAAATCCTCGCCCCTCGATGCGCACCAGCGCAACGTCAATCCCATCAGCAGACGTCCCGCTCATGACCCCGGCAACGATCACGTGTTAATGCACCTCAAATCCGGTGGGTAGCACGATAGCTGCCAGGGAAACTGTGATCAGGTATCGTCTTTCCACAGATCTCAAGTCGAGCTGCGCAGCAGCGACTCTGTTTCTAGCCCCGGGCGCAAGCCCGGGGGAGTTGCACAGGGAAGTTCCGTGGCCGCGTAGCGGCCCTTCAGCATAAGGCTTGCCCATCAGGCCGCTACGCGGCTTGGGCTCACCTGGGGGAACACACACCCCGGTCTTGCGACCGGGGCTAATAGCGCAGCCGCCGCGGCGCGGCTCGATCCAACCCGAAAGAAACGTCAACTTAACTCAGAGTTTTCAGTGGCCGATGACACCAAGGAACTCAATGAAGCTCGGCCCTCCCTTCAACCTTACGGGAAAGAAACTGCGTTCCTTCGATCCCATCCGGACCGTCTCTGCGGTTTTCGGTAGAAAACGATATTACGCGTGTTTAATTGGAAGAGACATTCCCCGAACTAGACCGCCAGCTTTGATGGTCGTTCCAAGCGGGTCACCATTATTGAATGAAACCGCTGTC
>Ga0335073_10015514_pt1 | contig 10652 bp, 12 predicted proteins | sample Lox_Sample_22_FD_207093 | JGI IMG/M metagenome (GOLD analysis project Ga0335073, IMG submission 207093) | Soil microbial communities from Loxahatchee National Wildlife Refuge, Florida, United States - Lox_Sample_2.2 | ecosystem: Environmental > Terrestrial > Soil > Wetlands | place: USA...
ACTGGGGCGGCGGCGGCGAGCTCGGGCCGGAGGCATTGTGGTGGGCGATCAGGGCCGAGGACGGCCGCGGTCCGGAGACGGCGCTGCGCCTGGCCGTTGCCGCGCACTTTGACGTCGAGCGCGTCGAGGACGTCGCGGTCGGCCTGCACCTGGGCAAGATCGCATACGCCGACCTGCACGGGCTGGTGCCGGTGCTCTTTGAGGTCGCCGGCCGCGGCGACCAGGTTGCCAGGAACGTGCTGGCCCGGCAGGCCGAGGAAGTGTGCGTGATGGTCGAGGCGGCCGCACGGCATCTCGGGCTGGCGGGCGCCACTCGGGTGGTGCCGGTCGTGCTCGGCGGCAGCCTGCTAACCGTGCGGGACCCGTTCCTCACCGAGGCCATCGCCAGCCGGCTGACAACCTCGATTCCGGGTGCCGAGATCCGGATCGTGGACGTCCCCCCGGTGGTTGGCGCGGCGCTGCTCGGCCTGGACCACGTCGGCGCCCCGGTCATCGCCGCCGCACGGCTGCGCGAGTGCGCCCGGACTACCTGGTAGCCGCGCCAGCTGCGGCCCGCAGCCGGGCTACCAGCGGCCGGTGTGGACGAGGTCATCGAGGCTTCGCCGCTTGATGACGCGGCCGGAGCCGCCGGCATCCGCCTCAGGGTCAGGATGGCCGATGGCGACAGCGCCGATCGGAAGATAGGTCTCAGGCACGCCGTACAGCTCGCGGAAGTCGCTGATCAGCATCGGCGGGATGCCGAAGAAGAGCGCGCCGAGACCTTCGTCCACGGCCGCGAGCAGCATGAGCAGGGCCGTGAAGCCGGTGTCGATGTCCCAGTACGGCACCGGCCAGTGCGCCTCGTCCCGGTCCGTCCAGCCCTTGTCCTGACGGGCGTACCGGTCCAGGTAGATGTCCTTGCACGACATTGGCACGACAACCAGCGGCGCGCGGGTGACCGGATCGAACGACGGCCCGGCATTGGCCTCATCGCCGTGGTAGGTCGCCATCAGCTGCCAGAACGGCCCGAGCTGGTCCGCGCCTTCCAGCGTCATGAGCGCATAGCCCTGGCTGAACCCGGCTGACGGAGCCCGGTTAGCCGCTGCCAGGATGGCGTCTCGGACCGCCGCGTCCACCGGCTCATCGGTGTAGGCCCGGACCATCTTGCGCTTCTTGATCACCTCGGAGAACTCCATCGGGCTAGCGTAAGTCCGCATCAGGGGAGGGAACGGGCGGGGTCGGCTAGCTGCCGCCGTTCCCCAGCAGATAACAGGCGATGGCGGCAGCCGACGCGACGTTCAGCGAGTCCACGCCGGCCTGCATCGGTATCCGCACCCGCACGTCCGCGGCTGCTAGCCACCGAGATGACAGCCCGTCGCCTTCGGTTCCGAGCAGCAGCGCGATCCGGCCGTCAGCCGCGACCTGCCCGATCGGCGTCGCGTCGGCGGCGGGCGTGAGTGCCACCAGCCGGAAGCCGGCAGTCCGCAGGTCGCTCAGGCCGCCGCGCCAGTCGGCGAGCCGGGCGTAAGGAACGGCCAGGACTGCGCCCATCGAGACCTTGACCGCCCGCCGGTAGAGCGGGTCAGCACACCGCGGTGCCAGCAGTACCGCGTCGAAGCCGAGGGCGGCCGCGCACCGGAACACCGCGCCGACGTTGGCGTGGTCGACGATGTCCTCCAGTACGAGGATCCGCCTGGCAGACTCGATCAGGTCAGCCGCCGGCGGCAGCGGCAGCCGCTGCATGGAGGCCAGCGCCCCGCGATGCACCCGGTAGCCCGTGATCTCCTCGGCCACCTCCGGCGGGACGACATACAGCGGCGCCCGGCAGGACGCCGCCACGTCCGCGATCGTGGCGATCTTGTCCTGCCCGACCAGCAGCGACCGGACCGGGTAGCCCGCCGCTATCGCGCGCCTGATCACCTTCTCGCCCTCGGCAATGAACAGTCCCTGCTCGGCTTCCAGGCTCCGGCGCAGGTGCACATCGGTCAGCCGCACGTAGTCGGCGAGGCGGGGATCGCTGGCATCGGCGAGCTTGAGCATTCCGCCAGGTTCAGGCGCTGCCATCTGCCTATTGTGACCCGGACAGGTTGTCGCCCGGACCGGGCAAACTCGGCGATCTGTGACGTGAAGTCCGATATAGTCGGCGCGTGTCACCACGGGCAGCAAGGTCGGGCCTTGGCCGTCGCGGCCGGTCCCGCCGGGTCGGCACGGCCAAGCTGGTGGCGGTCGCGGTTGCCGCGTCAGCAATCTGCCTGATCGCCATGGGCGCCAACGCCGTCATCAGCCGAGCGTCCTGCTCCAACACCCCGGTCCTGGTCAACGTGGCAGTCAGCTACGACATTGCCCCGGCCATCCAGGCGGTGGCGCGCGCCTTCAATAACCAGAACGTCACCGTCGGCGGCCGCTGTGTCGAGGTGCAGGTCACCGAGGGTGACTCGGCGACCCAGGCGAGCGAGATCGACGGCCAGACCACACTCGGCGGCATGGCACCGATCGACGCCTGGATCCCGGATTCCACCCTGTGGGTGGATGTCGCCCGCACCTACCCGCTGGGCGCTCAGGACGTGCAGCCCACCGGCAAGAGCGTGGCCCGCTCGCCGCTGATGCTGGTCACCACCCCCGCGGTCGCAGCAAAGACGCACGTCTTCGACGTCCCGCCTAGCTGGAGCGTGCTGCTGCCGCCCTCATACGGCGGTCCGCCGGCCAGCCTCGGACTGGCAGTGGACCTGCCGGATCCGACCGACAGCTCCTCCGGGCTGGCCACGCTGATCGAGATCAGCCGTGTGCTCGGCGACAGCGCAACGGCCCGGACCGCGTTCACCAAGTTCGTCTTCAATGCCGAGTCGACCGAGGACTTCGACTCGGTGACGGCGCTCCAGCAGTTCGTGCAGACCACGCAGCCGCCATTCGACCGGCAGGCCGTGACGATTGCGAGCGAGCAGGCAGTGCTCGCCTTTGAGCGGGCGCATCCCAGGGCGCCGCTGGAGGCCCGGTATCCGGGCGGCGCCAGCGCGATGCTCGGCAGCCCGGAGCTGGACTATCCGTACGTGCTGACCACCGCGAAGGCTGCGACGCTGCAGGGGGCCACCACATTCGGTAACTACCTGCAGACCGACTATGCAAGGTCGGCCGTGAGGTACTACGGCTTCAGGTCCTCCGACGGGGTTCCGGATGTCATGCCAGCCTCGGCTGGGCTCAGCTCACAGCCGCTGGAGCTGGCCAGCGCCCCGAGCGCCAGTGAGGCAGCCTCCAACCTGCAGGTCTGGGAAAAGCTCGGGCTAGGCTCACGGGACCTGGCGCTGATCGATGTCTCGCGGGCGATGAACCATCTGGCTGGCAGCGGAACGCTCACGCTGGAGCAGGAACTCTCTCAGACGGCGTCGCGCGGCCTCGCCCTGTTCCCCGACTCCACCCACATGGGGCTGTGGGAGATGGGCCGGTCCACCTCGGCCAGCCCGCCCTACAGCCAGCTCGTATCGATCGGCGCACTGCCTGCCGACTACGGGGTCATCACCCGGCGCACCCAGCTGCAGCAGCTCACCGACACCCTCAAGGCGGGCAACGGGGTGCTGGCGCTGCACGACGCGATCCTGGCCGCGTACAAGGAAATGGCCGACACCTACGCCCCGAACTATGCCAACGCCGTGCTCGTCCTCACCTCCGGCGTGGACAGCGCCAAGGGCGACATGTCACTCGCCTCGCTGCTGCCGAAGCTGCGCAGCCTGTACAACCCGGGCAAGAAGGTCGAGCTCGTGATCATCATGTTCGGGTCGCAGGGCAACTTCAGCGCACTGCAGCAAATCGCCGCGGCGACCAGCGGGGTCGCCTACCAGATCACGAACCCGGCCGAGGTTGGCAAGATCTTCATCGAGGCGGTCTCACAGCGGATGTGCGCCTCGGGCTGCACACCACCGTGACCCTGTCGGCGTGATCCTTCCCGGCCCTCCGCGGGAGCCCGATCGTGATGCCCGCGCCCCGGCAGCGACAACCCGGCAGAAAAACGATCGAGGAATCGTGTGAACCTCTCGCGAACCTAGCGCGTCACACTTGCATGAGGCCCGGCGAGAGCGGGGCGCCGGGCCTCACTCCAAGCCTCTTACGCCACGGTGTCCAGCATCTGATGAGCCCGGGCGATCAAGATCGGCACGGCTGGACCTTCCCGCTCGAATCCCTCGCCGACGGTCTGGTGCAGCAAGTAGCGGGCGTGGATGCCCTCGAGGACCACGGCTAGCTTGAAGTAGCCGAACGCAATGTAGTAGCCGATGCTGCTGATGTCCCGGCCGGTCAGCTCGGCGTACCTGGCCCCGAACTGCCCGCGGCTATAGAAGCCAGGCAGCGCCGTAACCGTGGCGCCCACATTGAGGTCGGGGAAGGCGTCGCCCCCGTCGGCCCAGTACGACAGCGTCAGGCCAAGGTCGGCCAGCGGGTCGCCGAGCGTCGACATCTCCCAGTCGACCACCGCGGCGATCCTGGCCGGAGTCGTCAGCTGGACCAGTGTGTTGTCCAGCCGGAAGTCGCCGTGCACCAGGGTGCCCTCGGCCTCGGCCGGGTCTGGAAGCCCCGCCGTGAGCCGTGCGACCAGCTCGGCGTAGCCGGGCATCTCCCTGGTGTTCGACATCTCCCACTGGCGCTGCCAACGTGACAGCTGGCGGGCCAGGTAGCCCTCGGGGCGGCCGAACGTACCAAGCCCGGTAGCCGTGAGATCCACGCCATGGATCGTGGCCATCATCTGCGCCAGCAGGTCAGACAGCTCGGCGCCCTGAGCAGGCGACAGCAGCTCGCCATCCTGCATCGTGCGCAGCACCAGGCCTTCCACGTACCGCATGAGATAGAAGGGCGCGCCGATCACCTCGGCGTCCTGGCAGCTGGCCAGCGGCTCAGGCACCGGCACGGCGGTGCCGGACAGGGCTGACAGCACCCGGTACTCCCGGCTCATGTCATGTGCGGTTGGCAGGACGTGGCCCAGTGGCGGGCGGCGCAGCACGATCTGGCCGCCGTCGAGATCGAGCCGGTAGGTGAGGTTGGAGCGGCCTCCGGCGATCAGCTGAACGCCCCGCAGTTCGCCCAGGTCGGCAAGCCCAGCCCCAGCCATCCACTTCGCCAGGCGTACCGGGTCCTCCACGCCGGGAACGCCGGGAACGCGCTGGATACCGCCGGGAACCTCGATGCCACCTGTCACCATTCACCTCACCTGGCCTTGACCGGGCCAACGTGGCCCCGCCAGGCCGCGCCAGCCGCAGCCCGAATCGCCTGCGGCAATGATCCCTTATCGGCGGGCCTTGCGCACAGAGGGGGCGAGCGTGATCTCCGTCCACACTGGACCGGCGGGCGCCGCCCGCACTGGGGGGTCACCGGTACGGTATGCACCATGAGCGCCGATCAGACCCTGTCCCCCACACCCCGCACCACTCTGCACAGGCTCCGGGAACGGGGCCGTACCGACCGCGCGGACCTCGATGCCGTACTCGAAGCCGGGCTGGTCTGCCACCTGGGCGTCGTCATCGGCGGCGTTCCGGTGGTGCTTCCGACCGGATACGGGCGGATCGGCGACACTCTCTACCTGCACGGCTCGTCGGCCAACCAGTCCCTGCTGAGTGCGGCCGGCCAGCAGGTCTGCGTCACGATCACGCTGCTCGATGGCCTGGTCTGCGCCCGGGCAGTCTTCCACCACTCGATGAACTATCGCAGCGCGGTCGTGTTCGGCGAGGCGCGGCTGGTGACAGAGGCGGACGAGAAGCTGGCGGCGCTGCGCGCTGTCACCAACCACCTGGTGCCCGGGCGGTGGGAGCACTCCAGGCAGCCCACCCGCAAGGAGCTGGCCGCCACCGCAGTGCTGGCACTGCCGCTGGACGAGGCATCGGTGAAGATACGGACGGGCGGCCCTAAGGACGACGACGAGGACTACGCCTCACGGATCTGGGCGGGTGTCCTGCCGGCCGCGCTGACCTTCGGCTCCGCCCAGCCGGACCCGGCGCTGACTGGTGACGTGCCGATCCCCGAGCACATTGCGGTGCTCGCGGGGCGCGTCCGCGGCGCACCGCCGGCGGACGACTCCGCGCACTGACACTGGACAGCGGCGCCGGCCAGGCCTGGCACTGTCCTTCGCCGTGATCACCTAGGCTGGGTGAATGACTGACCGGCTCGTCTGGATCGACTGCGAGATGACCGGGCTTGACCTCACTAATGACGCACTCGTGGAGATCGCGTGCGTTGTCACTGATGGCGAGCTCAATGCCCTGGACGACGGGGTAGACGTCGTGATCAAGCCCACGGCCGAGGCCCTGGACGGCATGCGCGACGTCGTACGTGACATGCACACCGTCTCTGGCCTGCTAGAGGAGCTGCCGTCTGGGCTGACCCTGGCCGAGGCGCAGGACATCGTCCTCAGCTACATCCGCCAGCACGTGCCCGAATCGCGCAAGGTGCCGCTATGTGGTAACTCGATTGCCACCGACCGCGCGTTCCTGGCCAGGGACATGCCGGAACTAGACGGCTACCTTCACTACCGGATGGTCGACGTCTCCAGCATCAAGGAGCTCGCGAGGCGCTGGTATCCGAGGGCGTACTTCGCCAGCCCGGAGAAGCATGGCGGGCACCGGGCGCTCGCCGACATCAAGGACAGCATCCGCGAGCTGAGGTACTACCGGGAGGCCGTATTCGTGCAGCGGCCGGGGCCCGATACTGCGACCGCGCGTGAGCTGGCGGCCCGGCTGACAGCGGAGACGGAAGCCAACGGTCAATCCGGTTCTGCTCAGTGACCGGTGCCCGGTATGCTTCGTAAGCTGCCTGGCACTGACGTGCCGCGCGGCGATGGTGGGCGTAGCTCAGTTGGTTAGAGCGCCAGGTTGTGGTCCTGGATGTCGTGGGTTCGAATCCCATCGCTCACCCCAAGCGAAACTCCAGGTAGAGCCTCGTTTTCGTAGTTGAGTCCAACCTCGGTCCTAGCCTCGGGCTGCGCGCTTTGCTTGGTGTCGTCTGCTACTGCAACGGGATGGTCTGGCGGTCCGACTGCGGGCGGGGACCGAAGATGCGCCGATCCTTCTCCTCGATCGGCACGTCGTTGATGCTGGCCTCGCGGCGGCGCATAAGCCCGTCATCGTCGAACTCCCACAGCTCGTTGCCGTAACTGCGCCACCACTGCCCATGCTGGTCGTGGCTTTCGTACTGGAAGCGCACCGCGATGTGGTTGCCTCCGAAAGCCCATAGCTCCTTGCGCAGCGCGTAGTCGAGCTCGCGTTCCCACTTTTCTGTCAGCAGCTTCACGATCTCGGCGCGCCCGGTGACGAAGGTATCCCGGTTGCGCCAGACCGAGTCCTCGGAATAGGCGAGCGACACCCGCTCCGGGTCCCGGGTATTCCAGGCGTCCTCAGCGGCCTGAACCTTCTGGCGGGCGGTCTGCTCAGTGAACGGCGGCACGGGCGGGCGAGTAGTCATGGTGCTTCCTCCCTGAACCGGAACTGAGAGAACGATCGTTCTCCACTCTCGCGTTTACTATGCTAGAGAACGATCGTTCTCACGGTCAAGCTCGGACGAAGGAGGCCAGCGACGGACGAGGATGCCGTGCGGACCCTGGTACTCGACGCAGCGGAGGAGCTGTTTTACGCGCGCGGGATCCAGTCGGTCGGGATGGATGCGATCCGTGACTCCTCCGGAGTGGCGCTCAAGCGGCTATACCAGCTGTTCCCCTCCAAGGAACAGCTCGTCGAGGCCTACCTGGAGCGCCGTGACGTTCGCTGGCGCGCCCGGCTAGCCGAGTACGTCGAACGCTGTAGTGAACCGCGGCAGCGCATCCTTGCGGTGTTCGACTGGCTGAGTGCCTGGTTCAGCGAGCCTGGCTTCCGCGGCTGCGCCTGGATCAACGGCTACGGCGAGCTCGGGTCCACGTCCCAGGTAGTCGCCACCCAGGCCCGCCGCCACAAGCAGGCGTTCCGCCGCTACCTGCACGATCTGGCCGCGGCCGCGGGCCTTCCGGAGTCGGCGACGGAGCACTTGTACCTGCTCGCGGAGGGCGCGATTGTCACCGCCGGCATTTTCACGACGGCCGAGCCGGCCAGTAGCGCCCGATCCGCCGCCCAGGAACTCCTGGCAGCACTCAAACCCGCGTAAGCCATCCCGCCGACAGCCTCGCAGACCGCGGCAGTGCGGACAGAGGCTGCGCCGACGGGAGTTTCAGTCACATGACGGAAGCGCCCGCTGAGGCTGCCGGCCAGCTTAGACAGGTACCCGTCAGGTCACTGTCTGAGCGCAAGGAGACGCCATGACGATCCCGGCTGAGCTGGAAACCGGCGAAGGCTATATGGCGATCGCGCGGCGATGGTTCACGGAGGGATGGACCGGGAATCTTGCGCTGGCCGACGACATCTTCAGCGAGGACCTCAGGACTAACGGTGCCCATGTCGGCGTAGCCGGGCCGGTCGGGAGGATCCGCGACCGGCTGCAGAGCTTTCCCGACCTGACCACCGACATCGAGGACATGTTTGTCTCGGGAGACAAGCTGGCCGTGACTCTCATCTGGCGAGGGACGCATACCGGCCCCTACGGCGGCGTGCCCGCGACCGGCAAGCCCGTTGAAGTGCGCGACTCGGCAATCTGGCGCTTCGAGGACGGCAAGGTCATCGCCATCCTGACGCTTCAGGACCAGTTCGGGATTCTGAAGCAGATCGGGTACCTCCCTGAGGGCGTCTACGCCGCCTGAGAGCCGAGGCTGGGTTACCGGCGGAAGAGGAGGACATCATGGATCTCCACCTGAGCGGCCAGGCTGCGATCGTCACCGGTGCCAGCCGGGGCATCGGGCTGGCAGTTACCCGTGCGCTCGTCGCTGAAGGCGTGCGCGTCACCGCCGGGTCGCTGAAAATCTCCGCTGAGCTGAATGAGCTGACCCGGACCGGCTTGGTGCAGGGCGTGGAGGTAGACCTGGCCAAGCCCGCCGGGCCGGCCAGCCTGGTGGCGGCCGCGGGCGACCGGATCGACATCCTGGTCAACAACGTCGGGGCAGCTCCGGCCCGGACCGGCGGATTCACCGAGATCACCGACGATGACTGGCAGGCGCTGCTCACACTCAACCTCATGGCCGCGGTGCGTACCACCCGCGCTGCGCTGCCCGTCATGCTCGCCGCCGGTAAGGGCGCGATCGTGAACATCAGCTCGGTTAACGCGTCCCTGCCGGACCCGGCCGTAATGGACTACAGCGCGGCGAAGGCCGCGCTGGCCAACTTCTCCAAGTCCCTGTCCAAGGAAGCAGGCCCGCGGGGCATCCGCGTCAACACGGTGAGTCCGGGCCCTGTCGCCACCGATCTGTGGCTCGGCGACCACGGGGTTGCGGCAACAGTCAGCCAGGCCACCGGTGCCAGCCCGCAGGACGTCCAGAGCCAGGCCGCACGCCAGATGGTGACCGGCCGGTTCACCCGGCCGGAAGAGGTCGCCGATCTGGTGCTGATCCTGGCCAGCGACCGCACGGCCAACGTGACCGGCGCGGACATCACGATCGACGGCGGCCTGATTCCGACCTGGTAGCCGCCACGGCTGCCCAGCGGCCAGCCTGCCGGGTGATCGTGACCGGATGGCCGAAGCAGGAGCTGGCCAGCTCAGAGGTAAGCACATCGCCCACGGCGCCGACGGCCAGTATCCCGCCGTCGCGCAGCAGCAGGGCATGGGTCGTGCTGGCGGGTAGTTCCTCGAGATGGTGCGTCACGAACACGCTAGCCAGGCCCGGCTGCTGCTCGCGCAGTTCGTCAACGCTGGCCAGGAGCTGCTCACGGCCGGCTACGTCGAGGCCGGCCGCGGGCTCGTCGAGCAGGAGGAGCTGGGGCTGCGCCATCAGCGCCCGCGCGATGAGTGCCCGGCTCCGCTCGCCCTGCGACAGCACCTGCCATGGCACGTCGGCCCGGCTAGCCAGGCCCATCAGCTCCGTCAGCGCCGCCGCACGGGCCAGCTCAGCGGCGCTGCTCTCCCGTCGCTGGACAAGCTGGATGGTGCCGGTGACGCCGGTGAGGACCACCTCGCGGACCGTCCGCTGAGGATCCACGCGGTGGTGCGTGCTGACGTGTCCGATCCGCGGCCGGAGGCTGAACACGTTGACCCGGCCCAGACGGTGGCCCAGAAGGTCGACGTGTCCCCGCGTCGGATATGCGTAGGTGGCCATGATCTGCAGCAGGGTGCTCTTGCCAGCGCCGTTCGGTCCGAGGAGGGCCCAGTGCTCCCCAGCTCTGATCGTGACGCTCACCTGGTCCAGGAGGACCTGGCTGTCGCGGACGAGATCCACGTCACATGCCCGGAAGACGATCTCGAGCTCGGCGGGCGCAGCAGACAGGGCCATGCACGAAGATCGTACCCAGTCGGCCGCCCGCACCGCGCCACCCAGCCGCTAGCCCAGGGCACTGACACGTATCTAACTGGCCACTTCCGTCTCCGAGGCGTGGGGAGGTGAATCCGCACCTTCCCGCCGGCCGCCAATCGGCCGCAGCAAGGGGGGATGGGCAAGTGAACTGGTTCTGGATGAACGTTCCGCTGGAAGTCGTGTTCTTCGCGGCCTGGGTCGGCATTCCGCTCTGGCTGGTCGCCAGGCACCGGCACTGGGGATCAGATCCGGCATCGCCGCAGGGGAACCCGGAGCTGGAAGCCCTGGTCATAGCCCGGGCGGACGCGCCGCAGGAAGTGGATCGGGGGCTCGCGGC
>Ga0335073_10015516_pt1 | contig 10652 bp, 9 predicted proteins | sample Lox_Sample_22_FD_207093 | JGI IMG/M metagenome (GOLD analysis project Ga0335073, IMG submission 207093) | Soil microbial communities from Loxahatchee National Wildlife Refuge, Florida, United States - Lox_Sample_2.2 | ecosystem: Environmental > Terrestrial > Soil > Wetlands | place: USA: Florida...
GCAGGGATTTCATGATGAGGCGAGTATAGCGGGGCTGGACGAAGGGACGGGAAACAGTGATCAGCGATCAGCGATCAGAAAAGGAGGCGAGGTGAGTGGCAGATCGGTGTAAAATGGCAATGGAGAGAAAAATGGCATCCAATGAGGTTCGGCTACGGCTCGCGGAAAATGGCAGAGTGGTGATTCCTGCCGAAGTGCGGAGAGAACTGGGTGTGGAATCCGGCGGGGAGATCATTCTGGAACGGCAGGAGAACGGATACCGGCTGACCACGCGGCGGCAGCGCATCGAGGAAGCGCAGAGATACCTTCGCCGCTTCATCAAGCCGGGTGTCTCGCTGGTCGACGAACTGATCGCTGAGCGCCGCGAAGCGGCAAAACATGAGTAGGTGCGTTCTTGATGCGTCCGCGATCCTGGCGCTGCTGCAGAACGAACCAGGCAACGAAGTTCTGACGGATGAGGTTCTGGCGGAATCCGCGGCAAGCACGGTGAATCTGGCTGAAGTGCAGACCGCCATGGTGAGACGAGGGGTTGATCCCGAAGAAGCGTGGAAGCGCGCCGTCGTAGCGGTGGTTGAGGCGATGCCGCTGACTGCAGATCAGGCGCGTGTGGCAGGGAACCTGGTTGCGAAGACCCGGCCACTCGGGCTCTCCCTGGGGGATCGCGCGTGCTTGGCCCTCGCGCTGGAGATGAAGGCGCCGGTGTACACGGCGGACAGGAGCTGGAAGAAGCTCAATCTGGGGATTGCGGTGAAGGTGATTCGGTAGGATATGTCGGCGTAGTCGAGGGTCATGCCAGTTCAGCAGCTGGAGATACGATTAGAGATCAGCTGAGTCTGATGAGAAGCAATCATCTCTCGGGCTGCTCTGCTGTAGAACGTGAGGGGGATTTGCGCCTCGCGGCCCAATAGCAGTTTCATTGCGGGGAAGATCCCCAGCGATTTGAATTCCTGGGCTTCGATCTGACCCCACGGGATCAGAAGGGGAGGGTGGCAGAAGCCGAACGGCAGCAGGACGGATAAGGCGAGCCCGTCTGAGCCGCCGCTGATTCGAATCACATTGCTGTAGTGGGTTATGAAGCGCATATAGGCACCTCCGAGAAGAACGCGAGGTGGGCAGGCATGGCCCTCGGACCGAAAGTCTTCGGCCAGACGGGTCCACCCACCGATCAGGGCAATCAGGGCGCAGGCCAGCAGCCATATCGCGATGAAGCCGCCTATGCACGCGATGACCAGCCCGGCGGTCGAGAGCGCGCTCATCCGATCTGCTCTACACCCCCACCGGGAACGGCTTGGGCGAGGTTTCGTCGAGGTTCGCGCCGGAGCGCCAGCGCTCGAAGCGTCCCTGGAAGAGGGACAGCAGCCCCGTGTACAGGTATCCCACCACGAAGAGCAGCAGGAACGGCACGGTGAAAAAGTTCTGGTTGGCGACCGCGTACCAGATGCAGAGCACGAAGTAGCCGCCGATGAGCAGCTCGATGAAGGGAATCAGGCCAAGCCGCTTGCGGTACTTCGAGGCCTGGGACTTTTCGCCTTTTTTCTGGACGCGGTACTTGGGCGTGCGCTTGAAGGCGCTCTGGATGCCGAACAGCGCTTCCATCACCGCGATCGTGTTGGTGACGGTGAGGCCGATGCCCAGCGCCATCAGGAAAGGCATGTAAATCAGGGTGCCGTACCAGCGCCGCGGGAAGAGCTCTTTCTGGGAGACGAGATAGAACGAGGAAATCGAGAAGGACGAGGCGAGGAAGAGCGGGAAGTCGATATACAGCATCTCCCACCAGCCCTGATAGAAGCGGATGATCATGGCCGGCATCAGCAGCACCGAGAGCACGATCATGAGCGGGTAGCTGATGTTGGCGGTGAGGTGATACCAGGCTTCGATTTTTTCGCGCAGCGAGATTTTGCTGCGGAAGACGCGGGGCAGGATTTTCTTCGAAGTCTGGATGAGGCCCTTGGCCCAGCGCTGCTGCTGGGTCTTGAAGGCGGTCATCTCGATGGGAACTTCCGCCGGGCACTCGACATCCTGGAGGTACTTAAACTTCCAGCCAAGGATCTGGGCGCGATAGCTGAGGTCGGTATCTTCGGTGAGGGTGTCGTGCTGCCAGCCGCCGGCCTCGTCGATGACGCAGCGGCGCCACATGCCGGCGGTGCCGTTGAAATTGAAGAAGAGATTAGCGCGGGCGCGCGCTCCGTGCTCCAGCACAAAATGGCCGTCGAGCAGGATGGCTTCCACCTGGGTGAGGAAGCTGTAGTCGCGGTTCAGGTGGGTCCAGCGAGTCTGCACCATGCCGATGTTGGGCTCGGCGAAGTGGTGGATGACGCGCAGCAGCCAGTCGCGCGGGGGAACGAAGTCGGCGTCGAAGATGGCAATGAATTCGCCGCTGGCGACTTTCATGCCCTCATGGAGGGCTCCGGCTTTGTAGCCGGTGCGGTCGGTGCGGTGCAGGTAGACGATGTTGTGGCCCAGGTCGCGATAGCGCTCGACGATGGCTTCGGCGACCTGTTTGGTTTCGTCGGTGGAGTCGTCGAGCACCTGGAACTCGACGCGATCGCGCGGATAGTCGAGGTTGCAGCAGGAGTCGATCAGGCGATCGATGACAAACTGCTCGTTGAAGATGGGCAGCTGAACGGTGATGCGGGGCAATTCGGCGAAGCGGCTGGGGGGCTCTTTGGTGGCGTTCTTCTTGTAGTGGTAATACTGCCAGACGAGCTTATAGCGATGCAGTCCATAGACGGAGAGGACGATCATTACCACGAAATACGGGGTCAGCAGCAGCGTGTCGAAGGAGAAGAGCTGCCAGTGGTAGAGGTTCTGGAAGGTGTGATCGCCGTAATGCGTGCGCAGGTAGTGGCGCAGGTCGCTGCGCATCTGGAAGAGGCAGAGAGCCTCCGCGCAGGATGCGAGGAAGCGAGCCGTGAAGGCTGTTGGGAGCAGAAGACTGTGCATCGTGTACAGGGTACAGCGATTAGTGATCAGCGATCAGTGATCAGGGTACAGTATGCGGCGGCCGGCGATCAGTGATCGGCGTACGGAGTGAGCGAGCGTTGATGAGGGGTCGGCGATCAGCGGCCACGCGGACTCAATCGCCTCTGGCCGTCTGCACCTTGCAGGCCGCGCCGTGATCACTCGTCACTGATCGCTCGTTATGCTGTGGGAATTACTGACGGCCGAAGCGGTAGACGATCCCCATGCTGCCACCGAGGTTCTTGTCCTGGAGATCGCTGCCGTAGTTGGTGATCAGATCAGTGACCGACCAGCGAACAGCGACCGTGGGGCTCAGGTTGTAGTCCACCGATGCGCCCGGAGCGACGTTCAGCACGGTCGAGTTGGTGTACAGTCCCACATACTGCGGAGGCAGCCCGTAGGTGCCGGTGCCGAAGTTGCCGTGGCCGACGCCGGCCAGAACCTGCGCGGTCCAGCCCCAGTGCTGCCCCTCAAAGAATCGATAGCGGGGACCGGCGAGGAAAACATACTCGCTGATGCTGGGATTGTAGGCCTGGTTCAGCCCGCTGTAGACGTGCGAGCCGGTGTACGCGGTGCCATAGTAGCCGAGCCCTTCGGCGGTGACGCCCAGCTTGCCGCGCAGATAGTCGGTGATATCCACGTGCCAGCCCGCCTCGTTCATGAACTGCAGGGTCTGCCCGGGGCGGAAACGCAGAGAGTCGCCGCCGGCGTCGAACTCGTATTTGTGGCTGTAGGTGTCGCGGATGATCTGCCGGATGCGCTGCTGCCGGCGCGCGTTGACGCGCTCCTGCGCCTCGCGCAACACCTGGGCGCGCTGCTCCGGAGTGGTCTGCTGGGACTCATCCATGTTGGCCGGGGTGCTGGTCTGGGGAGCCGGCGTCTGCTGCTGCGGAGCATCCTGCGCGCGAACGGCGGAGGGTAGGAAAAGAAGAGCTGCCAATAGCGGATACGCACCGTACCCGAAACACTTGCGAAAGTGCATGAACCTGATTGCCTCCACTGCCCGTGCAAGAAAAGATTGTGCCTGTTCTGTATTCAATCATCTGCGGGGCCTGGGGCGCCAGTCGCGCGGCGGGGGAGGCGTGAGGTTTGCGCAATTTTCGCCCGCATGTCACGATGCCGAAAGCATGTTTGCGCGACATTTTCCCTGAGGCGAACAACGCAATGGCGAGATTTTTGCTGGGCCTGATCCTGGGATTGCTGATCGTTCCCGCGGCGGTGTGGAGCTATCTCCGCTTTGGCCATCCTCCGGTAGCGGTGGCCGACGCGCCGTTTCCCTTCGAGAAGCAGATCGTGCGGGCGCCTCTGCACGCGCGCATCGATCGCGAGATGCCGGCCAGTTCGCCGGTCGCCGCGACGCCGGAGAACCTGATGGCCGGTGCGCAGACCTATCGCGAGCAGTGCGCCGCCTGCCACGGGCTGCCGCAGCGGAGTTCGCCGTTCGCTGCCCACATGTACCCGCGGGCGCCGCAGCTCTGGCAGTGGCACCGCACCGGCGTCATCGGCGTGAATGACGATCCGGTGGGCGAGACGTACTGGAAGATCGACAACGGCATTCGCCTTACCGGCATGCCCTCGTTCAGCAAGGTGCTCGACCAGACGCAGATGTGGCAGGTAGCCGTGCTGCTGAAAAGCGCTGGAACCACCCTGCCGGACCCGGTGGTGAAGCTACTGGGCGAGCCGATTCAGTTCAATCCACCGGCAGCCGGCGGCCAGTAGCGCAGCGCAGCGATCAGTATTTCGACTTGATCGCGTAGGTGAAGCCGGTGGTGAACTGGAGCGAGTTCTGTTTGGTTGGCGGCACCGCCTCGGGAGGATCGTTCAGGTAGCTGTCGATCGACCCGAGCGAGAAGGCCAGATTCTTGAAGAACGGCATGGTCAGCGAGTTCGTCTCTCCGGCTGAGTAGGCGTAGGGATTGTTGTACGCCGGGATCCAGGAAACCTGCTGCTTGAAAATGATCTTGTGGGGCAGCTTCGCGGCCCATGTGGCGTCGAAGGTGGAACCGATCAGGTTCTGGTCCTCGCCCGGTGTGGCGTCGATGAAGCTCTGCCCTTCGTACTGGAGCGTCGACTTGAGATCCAGCTCCTGGCTGGGGCGCTTGATCGCCGTCCAGCCGATGCCGGCGCCGTAAATCTGCTGCAGATCGAGGGCCTGGGAGTAGTTGTGGTCGAAGACGGTCTGCGCCAGGACGTAAAAACGCGGCGAGAAATACTCGTCCCGTTCCGCATCGGCGTGATAGATGGAGCTCTTTGAGGCGCTGGCCGGCGTGAAAACGCCCCCGCTCGTGTACGCCGGCTGAATGATCTTTCCGAACGATCCGCTGAAGTCGACCAGGGTGCGGTTGTGCGTGTCCAGCCAGTTCACGGTTGGCGCTACACGGGTCAGGTTGACGGCTCCCGAGAAGGTGTACTGCTCCTCGGTGGCCTGCACCACCGTCGCGCCCGCGGTTGCGCTGCCGTTCCAGCCCGCCAGCGCGCCGGGATGGCCGGCGATCTGCTTCTTCATCGTGGTCTCATCCACGATGTACTCGGCGCTTTTCACCGGGATGGGCGCGATGCTCGCGCCGTTCTCCGGCTGCACAGTGATCAGCTGATCGGTGACCGACAGCGTGCCCTGGGGAATGCCCACCGGCAGATGTCCGTGACGGGAGAAGGCGCTTTTTTCCAGCACCACCAGCCGCGTTCCGGTGTGCAGCTCCTTGACCTTGTCCCACTTCACCGTGACGTCGCCGAGGATGTCGCTGTGAAAGAGGATTTCGTCGCCGACGGCGCGCTCAAACTTGCCGGAAAGGCGGTCGCCGTTCGTGAAAACTAGGGTATCCGGGGCCGGTTCGGGGGGTTTCTTGCTGGCGGCGGCAGCGGAGGGATCCACGGCCGCCCGCGCCGGAAGCGGCACGGAACCGAACGCCAGAAAAACAATCCAAACAGACAGCAGACGGCCAAACCAGGAAGAAAACGGGGGAAAGCGCAACGCCATGCGACTCCAGATAGGAAAAGTAGGTCAACAAGTGCAGAACTGCAGGGGGTCCTCTTCCGATAGTACAGGAAGAAGTTGAATGGATTGTTCACTCCGAGGGGGTGGGTTACCCGGTTGGGAACGCCCCGGATGGGGGTGGGTGGAGGGTGTGACATCAGTCACGGAAACTATGCTGCAGCCCTCGCTATGCTTCTGGACAGGAATATAGGAGCGAAATGGTCGCAATTGCGCTATTATCGGAATTTGGAGCCGAAAACGCGGACGATCTGGACCTGTCCGGAGCGTGGAAGTTGAGTCTGCTGAGCGAATTGGCCATTGGAACCACTGCCGTGATCGAGTCTCTGGAGCTGCCGGGGGAAATCCAGCACCACCTGATGCACATGGGCTTTGTGCCGGAGGCGAGGGTGGTGGTGGTTCGGCGCGCTCCGGCCGGCGATCCCACGGTTTATTCCATCGACGGTTTTGAGGTCGCGCTGCGGCGCGACACGGCGAAGGCAATCCGGGTTCGCGAGTACGACGCGCTGAGTGCGAGACAGGCATGAGCAGTTGCTGCAACACCGAGACCGTCGATCTTCCGCTGGAACCGCGGGTTGCGGGCGGAATTCGCACGGTGGCTCTGGTGGGCCCTCCCAATTCGGGAAAATCGACCCTCTTTAACCGGCTGACCGGCTTGCGGCAGAAGGTGGCCAACTACCCCGGCGTCACCGTGGAGCAGCGCGTTGGGCGCCTGAACGGGATCGGGCGCAGCGACCTCACACTGATCGATCTGCCCGGAATCTATGGCCTGGACCGTTACTCGGAAGACGCGAGGGTGGCCATCGAGGTCCTCCACGGCGAAATGCCGGGGACGCCGGCTCCTGACGCCATCCTGCTGGTTCTGGATTCCCTCCAGCTGCGCCGGCAACTGATGCTGGCCGCGCCGGTGCTGGCTTTGGGATTGCCCACCCTGGTGCTGCTGAACATGAGCGATCTGATGGAGGCGCGCGGGGGCCGCGTCGATACGCTGGCGCTGGCCCAGGAACTGGGCGTGCCGGTGGCCAAAATCAGCGCGACGCGCGGTGCGGGGCTGGACGCGATCAACCATTTTCTCAGCCGTAAAGCGGAGGCCCTGGCCGGGCAGGCGGAGTCTTCAGCGGGCTCGGCCGATGGGGCTGCCGCGCCGGCGATGAGAATTGAGCTTCCGGTGATCGGCAATCCCCGGTCGTACCGGCAGTGGGCCACGGGCATCAGCACCCGGACCAAGTACAAGGCGCCGCTCTCCTCGGAGTGGGGCAAACGCCTCGACGGCGTGCTGCTGCACCGCATCTGGGGGCCGCTGGTCTTCCTCGCGGTGGTCTTCGCCGTCTTCCAGGTGGTTTTCACCATCGGGCAACCGCTCAGCGACGGTTTCGGGAACATCCTGAACGCGGCCGGGGACCGCGTCGCTCCGTTGCTCGGACATGGCTGGCTGGAATCGCTGACGATCGATGGCGTCTGGCGCGGCGTGGCTTCGGTGCTGGTCTTCCTGCCGCAGATCCTGTTGCTGTTCCTCTTCATTGGAGTGCTGGAGGATTCGGGCTATCTGGCGCGGGCGGCGCTGATCGCCGATCGCGTGATGCGCTCGATCGGCCTCAACGGGAAGGCCTTCATCCCGCTGCTCTCGGCGTATGCCTGCGCGGTGCCGGCGATCATGGCCACGCGCACCATCGAGAACAAACGCGATCGCTTCGCGACCATCTTGGTTGCGCCGTTTATGACCTGCTCGGCGCGGCTGCCCATTTACATGCTGATGATCGCGGCGTTCATCCCCAACAAGCCGATTCTGGGCGATCTCTTCGGGCTGCGGGCCGCGGTGATGTTGTCGCTCTACCTGCTCGGCTTCCTGGCGGCGCTGGCGACGGCGCGGCTGCTGAAATCCTCGATCCTCAAGGCGTCCTCGGCGCCGTTCATTCTGGAGCTGCCGCAGTACCGCCTGCCCACCGTGCGCTCGCTGAGCCTGCGCCTGATGGATCGCGGCAAGGTTTTCCTGCGCCAGGCGGGAACGGTGATTCTGGCTGTGACCATGGTGCTGTGGGTCATGAGCCATCTGCCCACGCACGCAACGCTGGGCGAGAGCCTCATCGGACGCCTCGGCCATCTCATCGAGCCGGTTATCAGGCCGCTGGGCTTCAACTGGAAGATCGGCATCGGGCTGCTGACCTCGGTGATGGCCCGCGAGGTGATCGTCGGCACGCTGGGCACGCTTTACGGAGCCGATCCGGCGACCCAGTCCCTGGGGCTACAGGCGGCGCTGCGCCATGACCTCACCCTTGGCGGAGCGATGGCGCTGGTCGTCTTCTTCGCCTTTGCGCTCCAGTGCACCTCGACGCTGGCGATCGTGCGGCGTGAGACGAACAGCTGGAAATGGCCCGCGCTGCAGTTCTGCTACATGAGCGTGCTGGCGTACGTGGCAGCGCTGGCGACAAACCAGGCCATTCTGCACTTCATCCGCTAACACGGCAGAAGATCGCGGCCCCACGTCGGTCTGCCTTTGCCTTTCGGCGTCCGATTCCGAACAGCCGATCACGAATGCGGACACGGGAGATGTCCGCGTGTTCGCCTCGTCCCTGTGTTTTCAATCCCATTCACGCGATGTTCATTGGCGGACAGCATGCAAAGACGAGGAACCAAAGCCCACTGCTGAGCGTATCGGGTTCCATGGCGGGGGAGAAACGACATGGGAAGCGATTTCACCCTGGCTCTTCGTCAATTGCGCAAAGCTCCCGGATTTGCGCTGACGGCAATTGCTACGCTCGCCATCGGTATTGGCATCAACACCGCCACCTTCAGCGTGATGGACGCAATCGTCCTCCGCCCGATGGCCGTGCCCCATCTCAACCGCGTGGTCACGGTGAACGAAGACCGCGGTCGAGGCAAGTATCTCTACGAGTGGGTGACGGCTCCGAATTTCCGCGACTGGAAGCGGGAGGGCCATGGGTTCGAGAGCCTGGCTCTCTACAAGCAGGACTCCGTGAGCCTGACCGGGGCGGGAGATGCCGCCCATGTGGCCGCCGCCACGGTCTCGCCAGGCTTTTTCGACGTGATGAACATCGCGCCCTTTGAGGGGCGTGTGTTCCGCCCGGACGAGGGCCAGCCGGGACGGGACGGCGAGGCAGTGCTGTCGTGGGCCTTCTGGCAACAGCACTTTGGCAGCGACGCGTCGGCCGTGGGCCGCACGCTCGAGCTGAATGAACGGAAGTACACGATCGTCGGCGTGATGCCGAGGGGCCTGCTGTTTCCCCCGGCAACCGATGTGTATCTCCCGCTGGCGCTGACCGCGCAACAACTGGAGGACCGCAGCGCGCACGACTACATGGGGGTGGGGCGCCTGCGGCCGGGAGTGAGCGTCGATCAGGAAGAAGCGGAGATGCAGGGCATTGCCGCTCGGCTGGCGAAGCTGTATCCGGCGACGAATCTGGGCTGGTCCGTCCGTGTGGCCCCGCTCCTCGCTGAACTCAACGGCGCGCAGACGCCGGAGTACATGCGCATGATGATGGGCGGAACGCTGTTCGTTTTGCTGATCGTGTGCGCGAACGTGGCCAATCTGCAGTTGGCCCGGGGACTGGCGCGGCGGCCGGAGATTGCCATGCGCAGCGCGCTGGGTGCGCCGCGACGGCGGTTATTGCGCCAGTTGCTGGCGGAAAATCTTGTGCTGGCGCTCATCGGGGCGACGGGCGGAATTCTGCTGGCGAAGCTGGACCTGCATTACGTCGTGGTTTCCATGCCCCCGCAGGTGGCGCGTTACATTGCGGGATGGGATACGATCCGGCTGAGCGGGCCGACGCTGGCGTTTTCCCTGTTGCTGGCGGTAGGGGCGGGAATCCTGGCGGGAATCGCTCCGGCAGTGCAGGCCCTGCGCGTGAACCTGGTGGATCAGCTGAAAGCCGGCTCCCGGACGGAAACCGGTGCAGGCCGGTCGCATGCCCTCCGCAACACCTTCGCCGTCCTGCAGATCGCGCTGGCGATGACGCTGGTCATCGGAGCCTCGCTCATGTCCAAGGGCCTGCTGGCTACGCTGCACTTCGCCGACGTTTACCGTCCCAGCCATGTCCTGACCTTCAGCGTCACGGTGCCTGAGTCACGGTATCCCGACGTGCAGAAGCAGGCGGTCTGGTATCAGGAGAGCCTCGACCGCATCCGCGCGCTGCCTGGAGTGCGCAACGCTGCAATCACCACCATGCTGCCCTACGGCTCGGGCGGATGGACGGATGATTTCCGCATCGAAGGAAGGCCGACGGAGCCGGGAAAATTCAACAGCGCGATGCGGCTGTACATGAGCGACGGTTTTTTCCCGGCGCTGGGGGTCTCCATGCTCTCCGGCAGGCCGTTCACTTCCGGCGACGCTGTAACCACGCAGCCGGTGGCGATTGTGAACCGGAAGTTTGCGCAGCTCTATTTTTCAGGCACAAGCCCGCTGGGGCACCGCGTCCAGATGAGCGCGGCCAGCGACCGTCCCGAGCCCTGGGTGAGAATCGTAGGAGTCGGCGACAACGCGGCCTTCTGGTGGGTGGACCAGACCGCCCAGCCGGCCATCTATCTGGATGCGGCGCAGATGCCGCCGCTGCGGGCGACCTATGTGATCGTCAGCGACGGGAACCCGCTGGCGCTGGCGCCGGCCGTGCGCAGGGCACTGGCGGGCATCGATAACACGCTGCCGCTCGACTTTGTGCAGACCTACGAACAGTATCTGCACGAC
>Ga0335073_10015517_pt1 | contig 10652 bp, 5 predicted proteins | sample Lox_Sample_22_FD_207093 | JGI IMG/M metagenome (GOLD analysis project Ga0335073, IMG submission 207093) | Soil microbial communities from Loxahatchee National Wildlife Refuge, Florida, United States - Lox_Sample_2.2 | ecosystem: Environmental > Terrestrial > Soil > Wetlands | place: USA: Florida...
GTGCCAGTTGGCGTGCTCGATTGAAGTCAGCGCCCACCGCGCTGTGGTCCAGTTAACTCCCCGGTGGATCCTGTCGTTTTGCACGACATATTCCCCGTCATCGTAGTTGGAGAAGGGATGATGAATGACAGGGTAATAGAGAGCAAACGTCATGATCGCAAGCACCATGGCCAAGGCGATCCGGGTCCTTAGCTGTAGAGCCGAGGCGGAGGGTGCCGCTTCAGAGTTAGGGGTCTGCGGGGGCGGCAGCGTGACGGCAGACTGCGCCTCAACTATCATCGATGACGGCATCCGTTGTGCGGCGCGCTTGCGACGTTTGCGTGCTTTTGCGGTGGGCATGAAACGGAGTGACTCCCGGGCGAGCTGCAATCAAAAAGAATACCGTGCAGGGTGTCGGGTAAGTATGTTTGTAGCCAAATTTTAACCTCTGTGTAACCTGACATTAACACTACGTGCGATCTTCGCTGCGCAGCGTAGGCTTCCCTTTGTACACTTGTCGGTCCATGGGTCAAACCCTGCAAAAGCGAGAACACAAGCCGATTGCGAAACTCATCCCTCGTTTTGGCTCGAGCCGGTTATCGATCGCGGTCCTCGGCCTCATCATCATCTTTTTCTCCATCGTCCGCTTCCACTTGCGCAATATGCCGCTGGAGCGTGACGAAGGAGAATATGCCTATGTGGGCCGGCTGATGCTGCAAGGCATCCCGCCTTACCAACTGGCCTACAACATGAAATTACCGGGAACTTACGCCGCCTACGCTCTGATGATGGCACTATTCGGTCAAACCGCAGCGGGCATCCACCTCGGGCTTCTCGTGGTCAACGCGGTCACTGTGATCCTGGTCTTTTTCCTGGTCAAGCGGCTGTTCGGGGAGCTGGCGGGCATCATCTCTGCTGGGACATACGCCTTGCTTTCTACCAGCGAGGCCGTGCTTGGCCTCCAGGCTCATGCATCACATTTTGTCGTGCTTTCTGCTTTGGGTGGAATTCTTGTCCTGCTCAAGGCCATGGACAAACAGAAAATGCCGCTCTATTTTTTAGCGGGATTTCTGCTGGGCTTCGCCTTTGTTGCCAAACAGCCGGGCCTCGCGTTCACCGCATTCGGCGTGTTCTATCTGGTGGCGAGCGAAGGGCGCCACAAAAATTGGGGAGCCGTTGCCAAACATCTTGCGACTTACAGCGCTGGTGCGGCTCTGCCCTTCGCCTTGACGTGCCTGGTCCTCTTTGTGGCCGGCGATCTTGGAAGAATGTGGTTCTGGACGGTCTCCTACGCCAGCCAATACGCATCGGTAAATACGCTGTGGAACAGCTCGCTGAACCTGTTCGTCATGGGTTCTCAGGTCATGGAACCGTACTTCCTGGTGTGGATTCTTGCCGCCCTCGGGGTCGCGGCAGTCATTTGGGATCCCTCCACGTGGAAGCACGCGTGGTTTCTGGCGGGGTTGCTCTTTTTCTCCTGGGGCGCCGTATGTGCGGGCTTCTACTTTCGACCTCATTATTTCATTCTCATCCTTCCGCTGGCCAGCATCCTCGTAGGTGTTGCGGTGAGTTCGGCCACGCATGAAGTAAGGCGCCTTTCGCCAAAATTGTGGCTGGCGGGCCTGCCTGCAGCCGTGTTCTTGGTTGTTCTGATCGTCTCCGTGGTCGGCCAAAGTGACCTTCTATTTCGGCTGGACCCCATCGCGGTTTGCCGGCGGGTTTACGGAAACAACCCTTTTCCGGAGGCGATCCCCATAGCCCGATACATTAACCGCCAAACTCAAGAAGGTGCGCGGATCGCTGTGCTTGGTTCGGAGCCGGAGATTTACTTCTACGCCAGACGACATTCGGCCACCGGCTACATTTACACCTATCCATTTTTCGAGCCGCAGGCGTATGCCCTCGAAATGCAGAAGGAAATGATTGCCGAGATCGAGCGCAATCATCCCGAATATATGGTTTTTGTCGCTGTATCCACTTCGTGGCAGATGCGGCCCGGCTCCAACACGTTTATCTTGGATTGGTTCCAGAAATACGCGGCGGCGCACTACAAGCTCGTCGGCGTAGCCGATGAAACGCAACCGGAGACTCGCTACATTTGGGGGGACGCCGCCGGGACCTACCAAGTGCAAAGCGACGACTACCTGAAAATATTCAAACGAAATGACGAGTAGCGCGGGAAAGCGCGCAATGCGGGAAGGCGCACCGTCGCCCGCATCGACGCCTATTGCGGTTGCGCTTCGAGCAAAAGATGTTGATCGAAGCGAGCGGAAATCGTCGCTTTCGGCCCGCGCACCAGTCCGAAATCCTTTCCATTGACGTAATCCACCACATGGTAGGTGCGGTCCTGCAGACCGCGCAGCTCCAGCGGTCCACTCCACCCCCGCGCAAAAAAGGCGTAGTACATTTCCTTGCCCTTGCGGATCGCGTGCGCCTCAGGTCGATCGAAGCCGATATCGTAAAGCTCTCCCAGATACTCCCCGCGCGAAAGCATTTTGTGTTTGTATATCTGCATCCATTTTGCGAAAAGTATCTCTCGCTCGGGCGTGAGATCCGACTTGCCATGCTTGGTCACGAGATTGGGGAGCACGAACTGCGTGCCGACCACACCGCCCACGCCGACCGTTGAGGCAAAATCGTTGCCTCCATCGCTCAGCTCGACGTGGTCGCCAAAGTAGGGGATATCGTCTCCCATGAGCGCCTTCAAAGTCTTCCCCTTCGATCGAACCTGGAATGAGCTCTCCGGATCGGATGCCACCGACATGTTGAAGTGCGGCATGGTAAAAAACGAATAGGCGGTGCCGCATGGGCAGAACTCGACCAAAGCATCCGGTTTCACACTTCGCGCGGTTTCGTAAAGCTCGCGAAAGAAATCCGGCAGCGCTTCCACAGAATCCTCCGGACTCTTGTGATGGTGTGCCGGATTGTAACAGCGCGGTACCGCGTTCATGTGCTGGCCGTCGAGCTTGAGACCATCGAACCCCCAGTCCCCCAGAATTTTTCGCACTAACGCCTTGTGATACTCCACCACTCGCCGGTCTGCCGGGCAGAGGTAGTCGGAATTCCACCAGGAAATCTTTCGCCTCGAGCCGTCGCGATTGAGAAGAGCAAAATCGGGGTGCTCTTTGAGAAGTTGGGAATCCGGCACTGCGCTCAGCGGCGACCACCATAGTTGGGCTCGAAAACCCTCGTCGTGAATTCGCTGGACCAGCGCTTTCATATCCGCATCGCCGTGGGGAAACTTTTTTGGATCCAGCTGCCAATCTCCATACTTATTCTGCCAGCCATCATCCAGGGTTACCCAGGCGAAGCCGAGTTTCTTGGCTGTGGGAAGCGTCTCGTAAACCTGCTTGAGCTGCGCCGAGCGACCGTAGCCCCAGGCGCACCAGATCGGGCCAAAGGCACTGTCGGGAGCGTGTGCCATTTGAAATCCCTGTCGAATCATCAGGCGCCGGTAATCGGCGAGCGTGCGGAAATAATCCCCCTGGTGCACGGAAACAAAAGTCCGAAGTGTATGCAGGGTCTCGCCCGGATCCAGTATCTGTTCGCGGTTCGATTGCACGGCGACCCGGGCATGGTTTGCGTCCGGCATGGAGACAGGAAGTGAAATGAGTCGCGGCACCGGTTCTACGTGCCCGACTGCAAGCCCCACATCCCGCCGCCACACGTCAATCACCGGTGTTCCGCCGCCGTAATCGCTGGCATTCATGCCGAGATAGTTCTCCTGACCAAATCCCACGCGCAAGGGCCGCACCCAGTCCGGGCGCTTTTCGTACGAGCCACTCTGGTAGGACCAGAATTTGGGAATCGCGGCCCCGGGCAGGGAACGAAGCCGGTACTGATTGTTGGCCCAGCCGCGGATTATCAGAGGGGTCACGCCCTGGTTCGTGTACTCCACGTCAAAGATGGCAATCGAGGGAAAATCCTTGTATACGGTGACGGAAAGCTTCTTCAGCAGGTTCCCTGACTTTCCCGTCAGCCAGAGTCGCTCGCCGGCTCCGAATATGTCGGAGACTTGCTCGCGGTGGCTTGAGCTCAGGGCAAAATCGCCCCACGTGTGATCCTTGCCAATGAGCGTTTCGGAAGCCGAGAAAGAAACCATTGCGCCGGTCGATCCGCCGAATAGCGGGATCACGCGGCTGTGCAGTTCCCGGTTGAATTCAACCCTGAGGATCCGGCTCCCAATGGTCAGGTCTGGAGAAACGCTGGAGATTTGTGCGCCGCCCTTACTTCCTGCGGCGCTTTGTCCGGCCCCACGACCGGATGCAAGCCCCAGCATGGCCAGCATGAGAAGCGCGACGACCCGAAGGTGCCTCATGACGATAGAGTGCTCGATGGTGTGCTTTTACTCCGGATTGCCCTGCCGGCAAACTCCGTCCGCGTTGCAGCCCCACAGTATATTACGATCAATTCCTTTTACTTTCGTTTTATTGAGAGAGGCTCTGAAAGTCGCGATGGCGCGGGAGGTTTCCGTCCCTCGCTAGACCACGGTTACCTGGATTCCTGCCTTCTTCAGCGCCGCCAGATCGGCTTTGGGAATGCCGCGGTCTGTGATCAGATGATGCACGGCTGATGGAGCTGCAATGGATGACAGGCTGCGACGTCCGAACTTGCTGGAATCGCAGACCGCGACCACCACCCGGGCCACATCCATCATCGCCCGATTGACTTTGGCTTCCAGCAGGTTCGGCGTACTCAGTCCGTGATGCACGTCAAAGCCATCGACTCCCAGAAACAGGATGTCGGCATTGAGGCGTCGGAGGGTCTCCTCCGCGATCGGACCCACCAGGGAGAACGAATTTTTCCGCAGGGTTCCTCCGGTCAGGATCACTTCAAGCGAAGAGCCGGATAGTTCGGCTGCAATGTTTACCGCGTTGGTAATGATCGTCAGACTTTCAAACTTGCGCAGTGCTCGCGCGATGGCCGTGGTCGTGGTTCCGGAATCCAGAATCACCACCTGGCTTTCCTGTACCATGCGGGCGGCGGCAGCGGCAATCTGCAGCTTCTCCTTTCGATGCAGCTTCTCCTTTTCCAGAAGTGTTGGGTCTTCCAGCGCGCTCTCTCGGGCAGGGAGCGCTCCGCCGTGGCTGCGGTGAATGCGGCCATGGGCCTGAAGGACGTCGAGATCCTTACGGATGGTGACCTGCGAAGTGCGAAACTGCTTCGCCAGATCCACGACCAGTACGCGGCCGTCGCGGTTCAGAATGTCGAGGATGTGTCGGCGTCGTTCTTCGTTGAGCACGGATGACTCGGTAAGCGCGCCTCGGATGAGCTCCGCTACGTCGGGTTTGTTTGCGACACCACTCTTTTACCTTGACCGATTTGGTTTTGTCTACTTTCATAGGCGGACGAACCCAAGGCACCACGACCAGCCCCGCCCGTTTTCGCTGCAAATCCCATATGGTACCCTTGACAAGGAAGCCGGACGAAAGTAAAAGTTATTAAACGCAATGATACGAAATAGTGCGCAAGTGAATGCTCTTTCTGAATTGCTGAGCCTTCCAGAAGAAGAAAAAAACGCTCGCGGCCTGGCCCATACGCCTGCGGAAATCGCGCAGCAGCCCGAGACCTGGTTATCTACCTTTAGGATTTTCCAAAAAAGGCAGGCGCAGATCGCGGATTTCCTCTCGCTTGCCGGGTTCCGTGCTGATCCCGAAGACCGTCCCGCAGTATTCCTCGTTGGCGCCGGTACATCCGACTATGTCGGACAAGCTCTTAGTTATCTCCTCCGCACCCGTTGGCGCTGCCCGGTGGCTCCTGTCCCGAGCACTGATCTCCTGACCCACATGGATGAACTCGTAACTCCGGGAAAGAAGTATCTCTGGATTTCGTTTTCCCGGTCGGGGGATAGCCCTGAGGGAGTCGCAGTACTGGAAAACGCTCGCAAGAACTGGCCCGGCATTTATCACCTCGTAATCTCGTGCAACGCGAATGGCCGGATGATCCGCGAAAATGCCGGCGAGCCGCAGGTCTTGAGCATTTGCCTGGACGATGCGGTGAACGATCGCGGACTGGCCATGACCAGCTCATTTTCCAATATGCTGATCTTTGGCCAGGCTCTGGCGCACGTTGACCACCCGTCTGCTTACGAGGAAGTTTTGTCGCATCTGGTGCGTGCGGGCGAGGATTTCCTTCCGCGAGCCGCCGATTGCGCGGCAGCCCTGGCCACTGACTCTTATACCAAAGCATGTTTCGTTGGTTCGGGTCCTTTGCGGGCCGTAGCCCGGGAGAGCGCGCTCAAACTGTTGGAACTTACGGCGGGGAAAGCGCTCACCATGTCGGAATCCGCCTTGGGCCTGCGTCATGGGCCGATGGCGGCTTTGGACCAACACACGCTGTTCATTGGGTTTCTCTCCGGCGATCGGCGCGTCCAACACTATGAATTGGACCTGCTTGAGGAGATCGGCAAAAAACATCTGGTCAAGTCCAGGGTGGTTGTAGCCGGCAGCGGCTTCCCGGATAAAGATTCCCTGGCAGAGCGCTACTTGCAGGCCAGTGTTCCAGTTACCATTGCCGACGACTACCGCCCGGCAGTGGATGTGATCTTCGGACAGTTGCTCGGATTGTTTTTTTCTTTGCGGTGGAATCTGCGCCCAGATTCCCCCAGCCCTAGCGGCGCCATCAGCCGCGTCGTGCAAAACGTCAGAATCCATGCCTGAATCCACAAGCCGCTCCATTTCAGAGACAGAAAGGAATTCCGCATGATCGAGGTCTGTGTGGTCGGCGAGCTCAACCTCGACCTGATCCTTTACGGTTTGCCCAAGGAGCTCGCGTCCGACCGCGAGTTGCTGGCCAGCGATATGGCTTTTACCCTGGGCAGTTCTTCCGCGATCATGGCCCACAATCTGTCCATCCTGGGGACGCAGGTCGGCTTTGTTTCAAAGATCGGCAACGACCCGCTGGGCAAAATGGCAGAGGAACGGCTCACCGCAGCCGGTGTCGACACCAGCCGGGTGAAGCACGGGACCGGCAAGACATCTACCGGTCTCACGATCGTGCTGCCTCACGGGCTGCATCGCTACATCCTCACCTACCCGGGAACCATGTTTGAGCTGCAATACTCCGATATCGACATCGACTACGTGCGCACTGCCCGCCATCTCCATCTTTCCTCATTTTTCCTCCACCGCGCCCTGCGTCCGCGCATTCTCAACTTATTCCAGCGCGCGAAAGAAGCCGGCCTATCCACGTCGCTTGATACCAACGACGATCCGGAGAATCTTTGGGGGCAGGACCTGCGCGAAGTCCTCAAATATGTCGATCTGTTCTTTCCCAACGATCGCGAGGCGAAAAAGATCGCCCGCACCGACGATCTTTCACAAGCGCTGAACCTTCTGTCCGGACTCACCAAGGTGGTTGTGGTGAAACGCGGCGCGGGATCAGCAATCTGCCGGAAAAAGGATGAGCAGTGGAGTCTTGCGCCCCCGACGGTAACGCTGGTCGATGACGTGGGCGCCGGCGATACGTTTAATGCCGGCTTCATTCATCTGTACCTGCGCGGCGCGGCGCTCGAAGACTGCCTGGCCTTCGCCAATCTCGCCGCGGCGTACTCCGTGACCAAGGCCGGAGGAACGGAAGCTTTCCGAGACCGACCCTCCCTAATCAGCTTCATGCGCCAGCAATGGAGTTCCATGGGAAAAGGGCCCTTCCCGCTAAAGACATAATCCTCCTCAGAATCAAGCCTGACGCCGGCCGCTCGGTAGATCAAATCCATCTTGCTTGATGTTATTAACTATGATTAACTGTCGTTTGTAATCCGCAGTTAAATACCATCGAAAGCGACTTCGTCGGCAGTTACGCCGTCAAAAGAAACAATGAGGATTCTGCATAACATTGGCTTGGCTATTTTTGTGACGGTCGCCTTGTCGCTCCTCTGCGCTAAGGCGCGGGCTCAAGGGGAAACTACCAGCGCCATTGTTGGCCACGTCTCAGATTCAACCGGCGCCGCCATCGCCGGCGCCACCGTGCAGGTGACCAGCCGTGACACCGGGGCAACCCGCCAGGCCAGAACAGATGAAGACGGCCGGTTCAGCTTTCTCCAGCTAAAGCCCGGCAGCTACTCGGTCAGGGTTCAGGGAAAAAGCTTCGAGCCCCAGGAGAACGACTACGTTTTTTCCGGTCTCGGACAGAAGCAAACGGTCAATTTCATCCTCAAGATTGCTCAACCAAGAGAAACCGTCGAAGTGAGTTCCCAACTGCCGTTGATCAATTCGGAAAATGCCAACACTTCTACAAACTTAAACGCTCCGGCTTTGGAGAATCTGCCTAATCCCGGCGGAGACTTAACCTACCCTCTGCAGTTTGCTCCCGGCGCCCTGATCAACACGGCCGGGAACGGCAACGATTTCGTGGGGAGCACCAACGGCTACGGCAATGTGGAATTCAACGGGTTGCCCGCCCTTTCCAATGGCTACATCGTGGATGGCCTCGAAACCAACGATCCTCTTACCAATCTGAACAGCGGACTTTCGACGAACCTTGTGCTGGGATTGAATTCGATCTCGGAGGTGACGGTCAACACTCTTTCCTATTCTGTGGATCAGGGTCGATATGGAGCCTCTCAGGTAAACTATGTCACCAAGTCCGGCACGAACCATTTTCACGGGAATCTCTATGAACTCTGGAACGGCGCGATTCTGAACGCTGCCGACTATTTCACCAATGCCACGCCGGGAAACCGCAAACCGGGGGCAACGGTAAACCACTTTGGCGGCAGCCTGGGCGGCCCGATTCTTCACGACAGACTGTTCTTCTTCTTCGACAGCGAATGGGTGCGGATCGCTTTGCCCATCGTAACCGCCACCACCGTTCCCAGCGCCGCGTTCCAAAACTATGTCCTGCAACAGCTTCCTTCGCAGTTGGTCCCCTTTTACCAAAAGATGTTCTCACTCTATTCGAACGTCAGGGGCACGCCTCTGCCGGTGCTCGATTGTCCATTCGATGTTGGGGGAGGCTCACCTGTCATCCCAAACGACGGAAATGGTTGCGCCAACCGGCAAAGCGTTTCCCATTCGAGCGACGACCACGAGCAGATACAGACTGCTCGTATCGACTACAACATCAATCAGAAGAACACAACATGGTTTCGGTTTCAGGCCGACAACGGCGTGCAAGCTGCCTACACCGATCCCATCAATCCTCTTTTCGATTCGGTTTCGCCGCAGCCCCTCTATTCTTTTGCGGCAGGATACACGCGTGTGTTTTCGCCCAAACTGGTGAACTATTTCAATCCCGCATTTTCCTGGTATGAAAGCTTGTTTGCGCCTGGCAACCTTCAGAAGACACTTTCAGCCTTTCCCATCGTCCTGCAAGGCAGCGGTGCGAATGCTCCCTTCACCGCGGTAGGCGGGCTTGACAATACTTGGCCGCAAGGTAGACGCGCCTCGCGCTTCTTCATCAACGACAATCTGGCATGGAGCCACGGCGCGCATGAGCTGCGCTTCGGAACCAACACTCGAATCTTCCGGCTGAATGACTACGATTTTGATGAGGGTTCGGTCCCAACCGTCACATACACCACGTTAGCGCAATACATCCAAGGAGTGGCCTCGACCGCGAGCAAGACCTTCCCAACCTCAGCCAACGAACCCTTCAATTTCCTCAACCTCGACTTGTATGCACAAGACACATGGAAGATTACCAGGACCCTGACGTGGACTCTTGGGATACGTGACACATTCAATTCCAATCCCCTTAATCCTCACCAGCAGATTGCCCGACTTCGCGGCTCGTTTGACTCCATCTCTCACGATACAAATCAGCCGCTGAACACCGCCATCCAAACAGGCCTGGGGCATGTGTTTTCCTCGACGCCTGCGGCAATTCTGCAACCCAGAACGGCAATCGCATGGCAGTTCGAACCGAACTGGGTGCTGCGAACCGGCTTCGGGATTTTCAGCGACATTTTGCCCGGCAGCGTCGCCGACCTGGTTGGTGTTAATCCTCCGTACGTGCAAACCTACCAGGGTGGTCTTCTGGGAACGGTTGGCGGCCAGGCTATCGCGCCGGGAGTGCCCGACAGCGCTGTCGACGCAACCATCGCTGCCAATCAGAAGTTTAGTTCCGGCTTTCCAAATGGCCAACTTTCCTGCGCATCTCCACAAGCGAATGTCGCAGCCTGTCTCCCTCCCGTGGCAATCACCGCGGTTCCGAGTGGCAGACTCCACGCTCCTTACTTCATGGAATGGAGTTTGGGACTTGAGCGTCAATTAGGCAAAACAAGCAGTTTGCAGGCGCAATATGTCGGGACGCGCGCGCTGAACCAGCCATATCTTACACAGATGAACGGTTATCAAACCGTGTGTCAGGGTTGCTTCGCTCCTTTCCCTTACATGCAGCCGAGGGACGCAAGGTTCGGTGCCGTGGCCCAGTTCTCCACCGGTGAGAATAGCCATTACAACGGCCTTCAACTCACAGCGACGAAGCGCCTCGGACACGGCCTGCAAGGCCAGGTCAACTACACCTGGAGCCGTTGCATGGACACAGTGTCAAACGGAGGATTCCTGCAATTCTCCGCTGGAGGGATTCTCTCTCCGCTGCCGGGAGAGTTGGCGCGCGACTATGGGCCATGCGACTACGACATCCGGCACAATCTGAATGCCCAGTACGTGTATCAATTGCCCATCCAAGTGCACAGCCGGGACCTCGGCTACGCGGTCAACAACTGGCAAATA
>Ga0335073_10015518_pt1 | contig 10652 bp, 8 predicted proteins | sample Lox_Sample_22_FD_207093 | JGI IMG/M metagenome (GOLD analysis project Ga0335073, IMG submission 207093) | Soil microbial communities from Loxahatchee National Wildlife Refuge, Florida, United States - Lox_Sample_2.2 | ecosystem: Environmental > Terrestrial > Soil > Wetlands | place: USA: Florida...
TTGGCCTTACGAGCAGTATGGCTCTGGTCGCTGTCAAATCTTCCCAATTGGCGCCTTTGTATTCCTCTTCAACAGGTGCGTCCAAGACATTTCCCCGCGTGTTGCCGCCTCCCGTCTCTGGCGGAAAATCACCCGGCGCTATCACGATTCGGTTGATCCAGCCGCTGGTATGCGCGTCGGTGCCGACAAGCCGAAGTGCGACTTTATCGTCGATTAAGGGCAAGTTCACCATCGCATTGCCGGTTTCGTTGGCGCCCCCTCCGTCGGTACCGGATGCGATCCCTTGTGCGCTGGCATCGAAAGCATTGAGGTCAGGATCGTTGGGGATCAGCCTGACCGCGCCACCCATTGAGCTGGCCCCGTACAAAGTACCCTGTGGGCCACGCAGAACCTCGACGCGGTTCAAGTCATAGAGCGCAGGGTCGATTACAACCTTGCCGTCGTTAGCACCGGCTGGCGCGGTCAATGGTGTATCGCCAAAATAGAAACCGGTGGTGGGTGAACCACCGGCCGATCCATCCACGCCTCGGATCGTGATTTGCGTCTGACCGGGACCCTGATCGAACGTGGCGAGTCCGGGCACGGTCTGGATTAGTGAGTTAAAGTCGGTCGGGCCGTGGCTTTGTATGTCGGCGCCGCTGATGGCCGTCATGCTGATCGGCGTCTCGAGAACGGTTTCGCGGCGTTTCGCGGCGGTTACCACAATTTGCTTGAGTTCCAAGGTAGGTTGCCCAGCGTCGCTGCCAGGCGTGCCAGGCGACTGTTGCGCGCCTACGCTCGGCATCCATATGAGCCCAATCGCGGCGGTTCCGAATGTCCAAATATGACGAACAACTGGGCGTACAAGTCGGCTCATTTCTCTCCCCCGTTGGGCGTCACGTAGACTGTGGTCAAGATCTCGTTCGGCTGACTCTACGTACAAGTCATTTTCAGCGTCAAAGTCATAATAGTGGGAGCCGTATTCACTGCGGTTATAGACGCCGCACAGAGCCACCCGAGTCATCGCGCCGAATAGGGTCCGGTCATCCAGGGACCATGGACGTGGACCCACTCGCGAATTAGCGGGAATGAGAAAGTAGATATGCGGAAATGAATCGTGCGTAATCCGTGCGATCTTGAACACGGTTTTCGAGGGGCGAGCGAACAGCGAATTCCGCAGGAGACTGGACGGCGTTCCAGGCGGCCGCGAACCTCTGGCGCCCCGTAACGCGATGTTCACCATCGTGGCGAGAGGCGCCGACGAGCAGTCCGAGTGTACGGGCCATGAGCCGAGCGCTGAGCCTCTCAGTCGGAGCGGTCTCGAAGGATTTGTGCGCGCGTTCTGCGAGCATCACCGGCGCTCGGAGCGGCTGAGTCCCTCGATGCGGCAGCGGCACCTTTCCGGCTAGGACCTCTTCTCGAATACGTGGGCGATCGGTGCCGACGACGTATGGGCGGCCGGCGAGGACCACGGCGAATACAGGCCACGACTGCGACAGATCAAGTGCGTTAGGCCTCGGCTTCTACGGTGATGGCTTGAACACCAATATTTGCGCCTCGGTGTCCGCCAAATGAGGTACTGATATGAAGAATCGATCAAGCTCGCTCGAATATAGGCTCGTCTTGGCAATTAAGGGCGTTTCGACAGGCGCGAGCCGCCGATAGAGGTGGTTCGCCTCGAATCGATAGGTGTCGATATAGCCTACTCCGGTTGACGCGTAGATGCGCTGGCGCTTCTGGTCGAAGAAGACTCCATCCACCCAGCCGCCAATGGGCAGCGCTGCAAGCGAGCGCCCATTGGCGGTGTTCAGGACAAAGATCGTTCCGTGAAGCGCAAATCCATGAAAATCGTCCCGGCATGCCACATAGAGGCGATCGTGCGCGGCATCCAGCGCAAGAGCAAAGGGAGAATGAGCACCGGCGGGTACTTTCCAGGTGGCAATCTGCCTACGCTTATTCAAATCCACGACGCCAACGGCGGATTCCTCAGGAAAACTGAGATAGAGCAATCCCTTTTTGGAATCGACGACAGGGCCCTCTTGACCCACACTTGCAACACGAATATCGGCAATCTTCTTCATTCCAACAGGGTCCACCACGGAGACAAGTGACTCATTCATTCCCGCGTCTTCGCCTCCATTCATCACATAGATCAGTTGTGAACCTGGATCGTAGATCAATGAATCGGTTCCGAGCGCCAGAGGGATTCTCTTGATCAGCGAGTAGTTCTCACTATTGAATACTATTACACTGCCACTCTTGCCGTCTGACACGAACAGACGCCTCAATTGTCGGCTGTAATAGATTGCGTGCGGATTGCCCAGGCCGAATATCATCTTGATCACCCGCCCCCCATTCAAATCGATAACGGCGACCGCCTTGTCAGCCTGCGGCGTGGTGAATAGCCGGCCGCCAGCTACATCAATAGCCATATGGTCTGAATATGGCCCAACTGGAACGCCGGGGATTGCTATCGACCTTTCTAGCGCAAGAGGAGCCTCGGCACCCGATGCTTTCGACACACCGAATGACCACCACCAGGCCAACAGCGCCGCCACCGCGACGACCAGGCGGCAGCTCACTCCGGTATGCGCGGCTCGCTCGTTAAGATGGTTCATATCAGCGTCGTCTCCACGGTAGGGTTGGTCCCCAGCATCAATGTACCCTTCGAGGCCGGAGCATCTGAAGCTGGCGCAACGATTTCCCAAGCATAGGCGCTGATGCTAGGCGAATCCGGCTCTATGGGTCCAAGTCAATTTCAAATGTGCCCTATTCGCAGCAGTTATGCCCGCAGTTTGACTACCGGAGGACCGAGGCATTCCGAGGCGGCGCGGGAAACCTGGACGGGAGATGTTCTGCCCGCGCATGACCGGAGACAAGTGAATGCAAAGGCCGAGACTTCATCAATATGCTTGCGCCGAAACAACGGTGATGAATCAGGAAAAGCGCGTAAACAGCCTATGCTCCACGCTGCTCTAGTATGCTGGGAAGGGTAAATACACTCGCACAGGACACCAATAAAAGCGCAATTAAGAAAACAAAGCTGAGTTCATAATTTCCTCCCGCAATGCCAACAAGGTACCCTATAACTATCGGTGAAATGAATGCCGCAATCTGGCCCGCCATGTTGATGAACCCGCTGGCGACACCCATAACCTCCCTTGGCACCGTGTTCATTGGTAACGCCCAAAAGGCCGTGAAAAAGAAATTCAGACAGAACCCGGCCAGGGTTTGACTAATCAGCAGCATGGTCGTTGAAGTAGCTGTAAACGTCATATACAGCAAGAACGCGGAGAGCAGCTGCGCCGCGACGATTGGCCTCCGTCGATTACTCCTGTAAAACCTATCAGACGTCCAGCCTCCAAGCACGCAGGCGATTGCGCCGGCAAAAAAAGGTAGCGATGCGGCTAGACCCATTTGTGTCATGGTGAAGCCCCGCGCCCTTACCAAATACGTCGGAAGCCAGGTCGCAAACCCCCAGTAGGCGATATCGAAAAAGAACAATACAGCGAAGCACTTCAATACAACTGGTTCCTTGAAGACCCTGGCCAGCTTGCCCGTCATTTCCGGACCTCGAACGGCGAGTGCCCCAGCCCCCTCGATCTCGACTAATTCTTCAGGCGAAACACGATTACTTTCCGAGGGGTTGTCCCGGACAAATATCCACACTAGCAACGAGATCACTACGCCGGGAACAAACAGGCTGAAAAACGCGGCTCTCCATCCCCACACTGACATGATACCGACCACAACCAGTGGACTTAGCGCTGACCCGAGTGGAGATGCAGCAAACCGAATTCCATTAGCTGTGGCGCGTTCCTTCGGAGGGAACCATACTGCTACCGACTTAAACACGCAGGCGGGATAAATTCCTTCGCCCAAGCCGAATAGCAATCTGGCAATGATCATCTGAGTAAGGTTGCCGACCGCCCCCGTAATCGCCGTGAAACCCGACCACCATAGCAGGGCGATTGTCCCAATCTTACGAACTCCAAATATGTCTGCAAGCAACCCGCCGGGAATCTGCGAAACCGAATAGCTGGCGAAGAACGCGCTCATCACGACCCCCATCGCCAATGGGGTCAGATGGAAGTCGACTGCAATGTATGGGATGGCGACGGACATGACCATCCTGTCCATAAAAGATACGATCCAACTGACGAACAAAACCGACAGAACGGTGTGACGTGCTTTCCATCGGAATCCCTTACCCATGAGTGACACCCCTCGCTTTCGGTCGCTGTGAGTAGTTTTTGTTCAGAAATAGTTTGGCGACAATCACGGCAACTCGACGTCGGAGCCGGCCCAGGCTGTCTGGCACGCGACCTAAGAGCTATCCTCAACTCGAGGCGGTCGCGTGAACGTGACGCAAGACCGCGTTACCCTCTCATAGAGTCTAGGCAATACGACCACCTTACTCAAAGACGAAAAGATAAGAGTGCTATTCTGCAGGGTTATGCGTGAGAGTGTGGTAATCATTCAGGCCAGCTACTTTAAGCAGCGACCTCGCGCAGCCGGGGCGATGGAGTTGGTTCGAGTACTCGGCAAGCCCGCTCTCGGGAATCTACCATCGAGTATCTTTGGCGGGTGAAGACTCCTATTGCCAAATGGATCTAGGCAATCCAGCTCTATTCGTCCAATGACGCCCCGCGCTGTGGTTACGGACTGTACCGTCAGCTCGACCTCATGCTCGCTTCGGGAGCAACGCAGAATCGAAGTTGAGAGTCCACTGTGTGCCATCCTATTGGACAGCGCGGGAAGGATCAGGCGCGGCCGCGGACCTCACGGTTCACCGATGATCGAGTGGAAACTCTCCGCCGCTGTACTCCGCAACTCCTCGGCGAAAGCGTCAACCAGCTCGACATTCCTGTCGTTGGCACTACGGCACAGTTGGAAATTCGCAAGGATTTTGGGCTCGAAATGGCGCACGGCGAGGCGGTGCTCCAGTCCGATCACTTCCAGCGGATGGACCAGTGATACGCCATATCCGGCGGCCACAAATTCGCACAGCGTTGGCGCCACATTGGTGACCAAAGCGATCTGGACCTTGATCCCATAGGCGTCGAACGTCTCCTCGACACGGTGAGCAGCATAGCTATCAGGGGCGAAACCCACGAAGGGGATTTGATCGAGGTCCTTCGGTTCTATCTGACGCTTTGCTGTCAAAGGATGATCCAGTGGCATGATGCAGACCAGCGGGTGTTCCATCAGAGGCTCGAAGGCGACGTATGGGTTGTCGATGCGTGCGATGACCAGCCCGACGTCGAGTTTTCTCGCCACCAATCTTTCCACTATCCACAGCGAACTGAGCGTCTGGACGGAAAAGAATATATCGCGGTGAGCCTTGCGCAAGCCACTCAAGGTGCGCTGGATGAAGGAGCCCGACAACGCGGGCATGACGCCGACAACAAGCTGCCCACGCTCCTCGCGGCGAATCGCTGCCGCGGCATTCTCGATTTGGCGGACACCGGCGAAGATCCGGTCGATCTCTTTGTAGAGTCGCATTCCGCTTTCCGTCGGCGCCAGGCGACCCTTCAATCGGTCAAAGAGCTTAAGATCGGTATCCGCTTCAAAGTGCGCTATGAGCTTGCTCATGGCGGGCTGGGAGATGTGCACCATCTCGGCCGCGCTACTGATGCTGCCACTCTCCATCACGGCCTTAAAGGCCTCGACCTGGCGCAGCGTAATTCGACGTGGCATGGCATAACTCCAGAGAATGGTCCACTCAAATTCAAGACTTTGACGAATGAAGTATGGGCTTCTAACCTCGCTCAATGCAAACGAGCGGTAAGGACGGCTGCCGACATAGTCGTAGGCGGCCTGGCTTGGCACGGTGGGACAACGGCGCGAGGGGGTTCGCCCGCGCTATGCGTCACGGCAAAAAACTTTGTGCTGTGAGTGGGATGCGATCGCGATTGAGGCCCTCCGACTTCTAGACCTCGATGCTTTGGGAAGGACGCGTCGACAAAGATTGAGATGTAAAGAGAAGCTCGTCTGGAGACACGCTTGAGCGACAGGAAAATGACCGTGGTTGGAGGTGGCCTTGTCGGAGCGGCGATCGCCTACGGCGCTGCGCGGATGGGAATGCATGTCTGCGTCCTCGACCAAGGGGATACTGCCTTTCGCGCTTCCCGGGGCAATTTCGGACTCGTTTGGGTGCAAAGCAAGGGACACAGGTCTCCGCGATACGCGCGGTGGAGTCGCGATGCGGTCAAGCTGTGGCCGGCCTTGCAGAAGGAACTCCTGGAACTGACGGGTATCGATGCTGGCCTGCGACAGCCTGGCGGCTTCTGGCTGGGCTTCAGCGACGCTGAAATGAGGGCGCGCTTCGAGCTGTTGGAAGGTTTGGACCGACAGGTCGGTGAGATCCCGTTTCGGATGATGGACCGCTCGGAGCTCCAGGAATACTTGCCCGAAACCGGTCCCACCGTAGCGGGCGGGAGCTTCTGCCCGCTGGATGGCCATGCCAATCCGCTGATGCTGCTCCATGGTCTACATGCCGCTCTGCGCCTCAAGGGCGCCGAGGTGATAACCGGCATCGATATCGAGCAGGTTCGATACGATCCGGGCAACGCCGGGTTCGACGTCATTGCGAGTGACGGTCAGCGCTGGAAGAGTGAGCGGCTCGTTCTTGCAGCGGGTCTTGGCAATGCCCACTTGGCACGGCAGGTGGGATTGCATGTGCCTGTCACGTCGACCCGGGGACAAGTTCTGATCACGGAACGGCTTAAACCATTCCTCAATTACCCGACGAACAAAATCAGGCAGACCGGCGATGGTACCGTGCAGGTCGGATCCACTTCTGAGGATGTCGGGCTAGATGACGGTACAACGACTGATAAGATTGAATGGCTGGCTCGTCGAGCGGTCGCAACATTTCCGGTCCTCGCGCGGGCGCGCTTGGTGCGGGCCTGGGGCGCATTGCGGCCACTGACACCCGACGGGCTTCCAATCTACCAGGCTTCGGTGTCCTGTCCAGGCGCGTACGTGGCAACGAGTCACAGCGGTGTCTCGCTTGCGGCCGCGCACAGCTTCGTGATCGGCCCCTGGACATGCGGGTACATCGAACGGCCGCCCGAATTCGACGTCTTCCTGGGCGATCGGTTCTTGGACCCCAATGCAAGCTTTTCTCATGATCACTGAACCACTGTTCGCGATCCCGCGATCGTCAGAGCTGGAAACGGTCACCATCACGTTCGAAGGAGAATCCCTGACCGTGCCGGCCGGCGTCAGCGTTGCAGCGGCCCTGCTCGTTGGCGGCGTACGTGACTTTCGATCGAGCGCGGTGGGTCAGGCTCCACGAGCGCCTTATTGCATGATGGGAGTCTGCTTCGAATGTCTGGTGGAAATTGATGGAGTTCCCGCGCGACAAAGCTGCATCGTCACAGTGCAGGACGGGATGGAGGTGCGGCGTCAGGTCGGCGCCGCGAGCCTGGATTACGTCAGCTTTGGAAAGCGATCATGAGTGACACCGTGGCGGACCTGGTAATTATAGGCTGCGGCCCCGCCGGAATGGCCGCAGCCTGCGAAGCTCGGGCGCTCAATCTATCTGTCATCCTGCTCGACGAGCAGGCAACTATCGGCGGACAGATCTATCGAAGCATCGAATCAGCGCCCGCCGAGCGCCTCCATGTGCTCGGTCATGACTATGCTTCCGGCCGGAGCTTGGCGTCTGAATTCCGAAATAGCGGAGTCCGATATCTTGGCGGCGCCGTCGTCTGGAATGTGTCTTCGGACGGCACGGTCGACTATGTGGCGAGCGGCAGGTCCGAAAAAGTCATGGGCAAGCACGTCCTACTCGCGAGCGGCGCAATGGAGCGGCCCTTCCCGATCAGCGGCTGGACGCTGCCCGGCGTGATGGGAGCCGGAGCGGCACAGATTCTCCTGAAAGGGTCAGGAGCGCTGCCGAACGGTCCCGTCGTCCTTGCAGGCTGCGGCCCGTTACTCTATCTCTTGGCTTGGCAGTATCTACGGGCCGGTGCGACCATCCGGGCGCTAGTCGATACCACGGCAGTGTCTGATTATCTGCGCGCCGCTCGCCATGTGGCCGGAGCACTGAGGGGCTGGCGGGATCTTGTAAAGGGCGTCAAGCTGCTTGGTGCCCTACGGTTTCCCGCCATCAGGGTCTTCTTCGGATGCAGCGAGCTCTCTGTCGAAGGCGAAAGGCGGGTCGAAGGCCTTTCCTTCAAGCATCGCGGCCGGCCGGTTCGCGTTCCGGCATCGCTGCTGTTGCTGCACCAGGGCGTCGTCCCCAACACACAGCTCACCTGGTCGATCGGCTCGGCGCATCGCTGGGACAGAGATCAGCTTTGTTGGCAGCCGGTGACGGACGCGTGGGGGAGGTTGGGGGAATCGCCTATCTATGTCGCCGGAGACAGTCGGGCCATCGTGGGTGCACAAGCATCCGCGGTACAAGGTCGACTGGCGGCGCTGGCTGTCGGAGAACGGCTCGGCGTCGTGACGGATTTTGCACGACGTGCGGCGCCCCTTGAGCGGCAGCTTAAACGTCACGCAAGCATCCGTCCATTTCTGGACGCCCTCTACCGGCCCAAGAACGGGAACCGTATCCCCCAAGCCAACGGCACCGTCGTCTGCCGATGCGAAGAGGTGACGGCCGGTCAGATTCGCCGATGCGTCGAGCTGGGTTGTCGGGGCCCCAATCAGACGAAGGCGTTCAGCCGCTGCGGAATGGGGCCCTGCCAAGGCCGCTTCTGCGGCCTCACGGTCACCGAAATCATTGCCCAAGCTCGCGGCGTTGAGCCCTGCGACGTCGGATATTACCGCATCAGGCCGCCAATCAAGCCCGTTATGCTTGGCGACTTCGTGCAGTAGACCAACGGATTCCCGACGGAAAACTTCACCAGCGAACAATATAGGAAACACAATGAGGAATATCGTTCGAATCGCGACTGACAGGCGCCGCAGCCGTGCCGTGGTCTACAACGGAATGGTCTTTGTCGGCGGCCAGACAGCCGATGATCGCAGCCAGGATATCCAGGGGCAAACGAAGCAGGCCCTGGCAAAGATCGAGAAGTTCCTGGCTGACGCGGGCACCGACAAGAGTCACCTCCTGTCAGCGCAAATTTGGATAAAGGACATCGCCAAGGACTTCGCCGGAATGAACGAGATCTGGGACGCCTGGACCGCGCCAAATTCGGCCCCGACCCGAGCAACGGCTCAATGCGAGTTGGGCGCGCCTGATGTATTGGTGGAGATCATCGTGACAGCGGCTGTATCGCAATAGGGACGAGATCGACACTGTCGGCTTTGTTTAGGGGCTCGGTACTTTCGAATTCTTCGTAGTCGCACCCAAGCCGCCGTGACGCAGCCGCTCGCGTCACGACGCTTCGGGCAATCGGAAGGGCATCTGCGATACATTGGGCCGTCTCGCGACGAGCTAACGGCTGAGCCGTTCCGGCCCTCGCGCTGGGAGCGTCGATCGCACGCGAGTCCGGTGAGGCACCACCGATCCGCGGTTCGCTCGACAATCGCCGCTTCAAGTTCGGCCTGCTGCGTAGCGGGTCGCATCACACTCCGTCACGGAGGAAGACGCCGGTGTCGGAGCACCCTGCAGTTCTTGGACCTGAATTTAATCAGACCGCTTCGCGAAGCGCCGGGGATGTGGGTCTAGCACAGGCGCCAGCAGGAGTCGATCACGCGCACTCAGGGCATCGCTATAGCCTGCGATCGCTGCCCGCCGGCTCGGCGACGCGCCAGGATCCACGCGAGCGCAACATACGCCGCGGTCAGAAACAGCAGCCGGAAAACCTCGAAGCGGGCTTCGTACCAGCTCGCGCCCATCTGATTGAACTTGAGCATCGCTTGGATGCCGTGAGTGCTCGGCAGCAGGTATGACAGCCAGACTACGGGATGTGGGATGGATTCGACCGGAAAGGCGAAACCGCTGAGAAAGAGCAGCGGAATGGAGATTGAGCCGATGATCTGAAGCGCCCGCTCGCGATCGGCCATCCAGCACCCGAGCACGACGCCGAGGGCGCCGATCGCCACCGCGTAGAGCGCGCCGACCGTGATCGCCGCGGCAAGGTTACCGGCACGAGGCAGATCGTGAAACCAGAAGACGAAACCGATCCAGAATAGCAGTGCGCACCACGCCAGCAGGGAGAAGGCTGCGACCATGCCGAGGAACGCGCCTGGGGTCAGCGTACCGCCGGGCGCAATGGACCAGCGACCGGCCTCGATCCAAGTACCGATCACGATGCAGATTCCAATGAGGAGGAGCTGATGGACGATGAGCCCCATCGAAGCCGGGACGACATAGCTCTCGTAGCCCTGTACGGTGTTAAATAGGGGTTGCTTAACCAGCACGGGTCCGGCGTGTGCCGCCCGCATCAGTACGTCCGGGGGAATATGCGCCGCAATCAATTCGGCAGTATGCGGTACAGCCTCCGCGGCATCGCTCAGGAGCACGTTCGCCGTCGTGCTGAGGACGGTACCGTCGACGACAATATAGCCCCCGTCGCTCATGACCGTAACGCCGGTTGGACTGCCGCGCATTACGTCACGCCAGAAATCCGGTGGAATCGCGATGATGCCGCCGATCTCGAGGCGCTGCAGCAGCGGCACCGCTTCCTGCACGGTGCTCACGACCGCCTTCACTTGCACGTCGGGCGTTGCATCCAAGTCGCGCTCGAACTGCCGAGATAGCGGGCTCG
>Ga0335073_10015519_pt1 | contig 10652 bp, 7 predicted proteins | sample Lox_Sample_22_FD_207093 | JGI IMG/M metagenome (GOLD analysis project Ga0335073, IMG submission 207093) | Soil microbial communities from Loxahatchee National Wildlife Refuge, Florida, United States - Lox_Sample_2.2 | ecosystem: Environmental > Terrestrial > Soil > Wetlands | place: USA: Florida...
CCGCACGCCGACTTTCCATCACCGCACGCCGACTTTCCATCGCCGCACGCCGACTTTTCATCGCCATACGCCGACTTTTCATCGCCGCACGCCGACTTTCCATCACCGCACGCCGACTTTTCATCGCCGCACGCCGACTTTCCATCGTCATACGCGGCAAATCGTCATGCGCCGGAAGACCTATCCGCGCTGCACGGCCGCAGCGGCGGTCTCCGCCGCCGCCCCACCGCTCAGCCAGGCGCCCGCCAGCGTCCCAGCCAGGCCATCGTGACAGGCTTCGCCGGCAAACAGCAGGTGTCCGCCGCCGAGCGGCTCGGCCAGCCGGCTTCGTGCATCCGCCTCGCCGACGCCGACCCACGAATAGGCGCCACGGATAAACGGATCGGCCTCCCAGTGTGTCACGAGGTGTCCGGCACCCTGGAACAATCGGTCCACCCGGCTGCCGAAGATCGTCCGCAGCCGCTCCAGCGCAAAATCCACTGCCGCGGCATCGCCGGCACGCGCCAGGTCCCAGGCGGGCGCGCCGCCGATCCATCCCTGCACATAGTCCCGTCCGTACGGCCAGCACTGGAACGGCACCAGCCGGTCGTCGCGCCGGGTCACCTGGCGCTCGACGGAGCAATGCAGCGGCAGGTCCAATCGGTCGGGACCATTGGCACGCAGCGCCACCTTCATGGCCAGTCCCATCGGCAAGGCGTCGATGCAGTGCCGCACGTATGGCGGCAGTGGCGGATCGAAGGCGATCGCGTCCGCGGCCAGCACGCCGGTTGAAACCGTGACGATCGCCGCGCGCGCGGTGAGCGTGCCACGCGGCGTTGCCACGTCGACTCTCCCACCGGCGCCGTTCCATCGCAGCCGCGTCGCCGGGGTGTTCAGCCGGATGTCCAGTCCCTCGCCCAGGCGCCGCGCCACGAACGCGCCGATACCACCCTGCGGCACGAGGTTGCTGCCTTCCAGCGCATTACGGCGCCAGTCGCGCAGACTGAATTGCTCGGCTTCGGCGACGCAGATCACCGGGCCTTCCCACGCTTCCACGGTCAGCGCCCAGGGATCGTCCGGCAGGCGATCGGCGACCGCGGCGAGCGGCGCATCCGGCATCGCGCGCAGCAGTGCATCGGTGGCGGTCTCGTAGCGCGTCCAGGACTCGCGGTAGTCGGCGTATTCCGCCGGCATGGCCTCGCGGGTGCCGACGAACAGGCGTTCGCGGCGAAGCTGGTCGGAGCGCAGCAGGGTCTCGCCGGCATCGCGTGCGATGGGAACCAGCGGATTATGTTCCGCGGAATGCAGCCAAACCGCGCCCATGTCGAACCAGTCGCCGCCCAATTGCTCCGGGTAGGTGGTCCAGGCGCGGCCACCGATGCGGTCCGCCGCCTCCAGCACGGTGCAGCGCAGCCCGAGGCGGCGGCACGCGGTGGCGGCGCCCAGCCCGGCCAGGCCCGCGCCGATCACCACGATGTCGGTGTCGGTCGCTGTCTCGGGCATTGCGGGTCCTCCGGCGGTCAGGCTGCGGAGATAGCGTCTCGCCGGCAAAAGGGAATGGCGGCCGCCGGCGTTGCTTGATCCTGCCGCCGCCGCGGTTTAGGGGCGCGTCATGGCAAGCGATATTTCCGCCGATGTGGCGATCATCGGCGCCGGTCCCGTGGGTATGTTCGCGGTGTTCGAACTCGGCATGCTGAAACTGTCGAGCGTGCTGATCGACGCGCTGGGCGAGGCCGGCGGACAGTGCGCCGCGCTGTATCCGGAGAAGCCGATCTACGACATCCCGGCGCATCCGGCGATCGAGGCGGGGGAGCTGATCGCGCAGCTGGAACGCCAGATCGCGCCGTTCCAGGCGCCGCGCCTGCTTGGCCGACGCGTGACCGGGCTGGCGGGCGAGGCAGGGGCGTTCATGCTGAGCACTGAGCAAGGCGACACGGTGCGTGCCAAGGCCGTGCTGATCGCCGCCGGAGCAGGTGCGTTCGGGCCGAACCGGCCGCCGATCGCGGGGCTGGACGCGTACGAGGCAACCGGCGCCGTGCAGTACTACGTGCGCCGGCGCGAGGATTTCCGCGGCAAGCGCGTGGTGATCGCGGGTGGCGGCGATTCGGCGGTGGACTGGGCGCTGGGGCTGAAGGACATCGCGCGCGTATCGGTGGTGCACCGGCGGCCGAAGTTCCGGGCCGCGCCGGAGAGTGCCGCGCAGCTCGATGCGGCGGCGGCGCGGGGCGAGATCGAGATGGTGATTCCTTACCAACTGCAATCGTTGCAGGGATCCGACGGCACGCTGGCGGCGGTGGAAGTCGCGACACTGCAAGGCGAGACGCGCGTGCTGCCGGCCGACGTGCTGCTGCCGTTTTTCGGGCTGTCGATGGATCTGGGGCCGATCGCGGCGTGGGGACTGGAGAGCGTGCAGCACCACGTGAAGGTCGATCCGGCGAGCTGCGCGACGAGCTGGCCCGGCGTGTTCGCGATCGGCGACGTGGCGACGTATCCGGGCAAGCTTAAGCTGATCCTGCAGGGGTTCTCGGAAGCGGCGATGGCGGCGCACGCGATTTTCGCTGTCGTGCATCCGGGGGAGGCGCTGCATTTCGAGTATTCGACGACGAAGGGCGTGCCGGCGGTTTGAACACGTCAAACGGGGGACGAGCGTTAGTGAGGTTTAACGTTCGATGTCTCGGGGGCTGATTTGGACGCGGTGTGTGGGAGAGGCCGAACGCGTGGCGCGCGCTGCAGCCTTGATCGCTGTCGGCGGCAATGCCGCGTCATCGCGCTGCTGCTGCCTTATACCAACCGGCGGCGAGGTTGACCCAGCAGCGGCGTTCAACGTCATGGGGGACGCAGCCGGCTGGCGCGACCCTATACGATAGAGCTCAGCGGCCTGAGCTGAGAGACTTGCCTCGGTGTCGCACAGACACTCCCGACAGGTGATCTTGGCGAGCGCCATCGCCTGATACATCCGAAGCGGTGACGCGGCGGCAGGACGGGATATCCGGCACAAAGTTATGCCACGGTACACCTACCCTCAAGGTTGCCCCCGACCCACCGGCATGCGAAGCATCGGCAGCAATGATCGGCCGCAAAAGTGCCAACCGAGGGGAGCAGGCCAACTTATGCATTCCGCGCGTGGGAGGTGGATCTCACGCGGCGTCAATTGCGCGCACACGGCAAGCCGGTCCCGCTCGGTAGCCGTGCGTTCGACATTGTCGAGCTGCTGCTCGACGCGCGCGGCAACCTGGTCGCCAGGAACGATCTGATCAATCGGCTTTGGCCGGACACGGCGGTGGGCGACAACACACTGGCCGTCCATATCTCTGCCATCCGCAAGGCGTTCGGCGCGGACCGCGACCTGCTGAAAACCGAACCCGGCCGCGGCTATCGCATGCTCGGCGTGTGGCAAAGACGCGAAAGCGACACTGGATCGCGGCCGGCCGAACCCGGGCTGGAAACCGCCACAGCTGCGCAACTGCCGCAATCCAATCTTCCCGCCCCCGGAGAAGCACTGATCGGCCGCGACGCCTCGCTGCGGCACCTGGACAGCCTGCTATCGGCCTATCGCGTCGTTACGCTCACCGGGCCCGGCGGGATCGGCAAGACTTCGCTGGCGTTGCAAACGTCACGGCGATTGCTTGCCAACTTTCGCGATGGCGTCTGGGTTGTCGAACTGGCGTCGCTGTCGGATCCCGATCGCGTTGCGTCGGCGGTTGCGAGCGTGCTCGATCTGCCGCCGAACGGCGGCGCAATCACCGCGGACTCCGTCGCGCGGGCGATTGGCGGCAAAACCGTACTGCTTCTTTTAGACAATTGCGAACATGTCGTGGATGCGGCCGCGGCACTGGCGGAAACCGCGATGCGCCGATGCCCTGGCCTGACGATCCTTGCCACCGGCCGGGAGCCGCTGCGCATCGACGGCGAGGCCGTCTATCGTGTCCCGACGCTCGATGTGCCGCCGGCTCAGGCTGCCGCAAATTCCATCCCGCAGCATGGCGCCGTGCAGTTGTTCACCGCGCGGATGCGGGCGCAGGGCGCGGATCCGCCGCTGGGTGCGGACAACCTCCAGGCCATCGCCGCCATCTGCCGGCACCTGGACGGGATTCCGCTCGCCATCGAACTGGCCGCGGCACGCGCGGCCTCATTGGGTGTGGCCTATGTCGCCACGGTCCTGGACGATCGCCTCGGATTGCTCGTCGGCGGCCGCCGCACCGCACTGCCACGACAGCAGACGCTTCGTGCCACGCTCGAGTGGAGCCACGACCTGCTGACCGCCGCGGAGCAAATCACGCTGCGGCGGATTGCGACGTTTGCCGGTGAATTCTCGATGCGGGCGGCAGAGGCAGTTGCCGCGGCGGACGATCTCGCGCCAGCCGAGGTGGCGGAGTGTATCACCGGCCTGGTGATGAAGTCGCTGGTCGTGGCGGAACAGGTGGCGACATCAGCCTGTTACCGGCTGCTGGAGACGACGCGCAGCTATGCGCGGTCCAAGCTGGACGCGGCCGGAGAGGGGGAAACATGGCCGCGGCGCCACGCCGATTACCATCTCGCGCTGCTGGAGGGCGGAGCAGCGGAACGCGAAGCCGATGGCAGCGTGCGGCCGTCACGGCAGACGCGTGTCCTGGTTGACGAAGTCGCAGCGGCACTGGACTGGGCGTTCTCGCCACGTGGCGATGGTGCCATCGGCGTCGCGCTGACGCTCGCCGCGATACCGCTGTGGATACGGACTTCACTGCTCGCGGAATGCCGGCGTCGCGTCGAGCGCACCATCGCCTCGCTCGATACCGCGCTTGGTGCCGGCAGCCGCGATGAAATGCGCCTGTTGATCGCCCTGGCGACGGCGATGCAGAACAGTACCGGGCCGGGACACGACACCACGCGATTGTGGCACCGCGCGAGCGAGCTGGCAGAGCAATTGCACGACCAGGACTTTCAACTCCGCACGCTGTGGGGTCTGTGGATCGACTGCCGCAACAACGGCGAACATCGCCAGGCGCTGCAGGTGGCCAACCGGTTCCAGGCCATCGCGGCAACCAGCAATTCATCAAACGATCTGTTGGTGGCCGACAGGATGGTCGGCATGTCATTGTTCATTGTCGGCGACCTGGCCGACTCCCGCGGCCACGTCGAGCGCATGCTCGCGCACTATGCGGAACCCTCGCTGACCAGCCATATGGTGCGGTTTCACTTCGAACAACGCGCGGGCGGGGTGTTCCTGCTTGCCATGATCCTGGCGCTGCAGGGCTTCGCGCAGCGCGCGCGAACCATGATCGACTACGGTGTGTCGGAAGTCGTGAGCACCGGCCACGCCTTGCAGATATCGGTGCTGCTGACGCAGTTCGCCTGCCCGGTTGCATTCCTGCTCGGCGATCTGGTGCGCCTGGAGGCATTCGTTGTGCGCTTGCTCGAATACGCCGAGGCGCATGGCCTGGCGGCCTGGGCCGCACGCGGCCATTGCTGGCAGGCGCTGCTGCGCATCAGGCGGGGCGAAGGCATCGCCGCCATCGCCGCACTGGACAGCGCGTTGCAACGCTACCCGGGCAATGGCCGTGCCTTCCAGCATGTCTGGTTGCTTGGCGAATTCGCCAAGGCACAGTCGGATGCCGGCCGGCACGACGATGCGGACCGGGCGATCGAGCTGGCATTGCAGCGCGCGGATATCGGTGCCGAGTTATGGTGCCTGCCCGAATTGCTGCGCATCCGCGGCCAGATTTCCCTGGCCAAAGCCTCGCCGAAGCAGGCCGAAGCGGCGTTCGGCCGGTCGCTGGAAATGGCACAGCAGCAAGGGGCGCGGTCCTGGGAACTTCGTACCGCCATAAGCCTGGCCCGGCTCTGGTCCGGGCAAGGACGCCACGCGGACGCCCTCGCGCTTCTGACACCGATTGCCGCCGGCTTCACCGACGATGCCCTGGAGACCGAGGATCGTCGCGATGGCCGCGCGGTGCTCGCCATGCTTGCGGCGCGGAGCTGATCTGGTCTTGGGGGCAGAATCTCAGCTCCGCGAGATCAGCTTGTTCCACCACGTGCTGACGTCGTCCTGCACGCGGCTGGTATAGCCGTAGTCGGGCGCGATCATCTTCGGCCGCGGGCCTTGTATGCGAAGCTGCCCGGCGATCTTTCCGGTCAGTGGAGCATCATCGACCGCGGGCGTGTAGCCCATCCTCGCGGCAAAGCCTTCCTGTGCAGCCGGCGCCAGCATGGCGTCGAGATAGCGGAACGCGCTGGCCTTGTCGGGCGCGTTGCGTGGCACGACCATGCCCGATTCGTAGATGATGCAGCCTTCGCGAGGAAACGCGGCGGCCATTTTGAAGCCTTCGTTCTGCCACATGACAACGCGCGCCATGCCCATCATGCCCAGGACGATCTCGCCGGATGCGAAGGCGGGGGCGATCGAATCGACCGACGGATAGAGGCGCAGGCCGTTGTCGTTCAGTTGCCTGATCAGCGGCTTGGCGCGATCGATCTCGTTTGGACCGCCGGTCTGCAGCAACGAGGCCGCCAGCAGGATGTTGAAATAGCTGCCGCTCGGGAAGCCGACCTTGCCGTGGTAGCGGGGGTCCAGCAGATCGGAGAAACTCTGCGGCGGCGGCGATACCGCGGCGGGATTGTACACCAGCACCTGCGGGCTGAAAAACTGCGCCGCAATGAAGCGGTCGCGGAATTCGGGCAGAACATGCGCCAGGTTCCGAATCCTGGTGCTGTCGAGCGGTTCCAGCACGCCCGCCTGCGCCAATTTGTAATTGACCGCAACGGAATTGCTGGACACGTCCACCGTTCCGCGCGCCAGGTCCCGCTGCACATAGATTTTCGCCGCGCGCGACGGTTCGTCCGCGATATCCTGGACGACCTCGATACCCGAGGCGTGCGTCAGCGGTATGTCGATAATGTCGCGCAACAGCCGCGCATAGTCGCCGCCCTGGACGCTCATCACGACCTTCCCGGCCGCCGCGGCCGGGTCCGCGCCAATGCCGGCGGCCATCGCAGCCAATCCAGGCCCGGCGGTCAGCACCTGGCGGCGCGAATACCTGCCGCCAGCGCTGAAGGCACCGCCCGCGCGAAAGCTCGTCGTTCGCCGGTTGCCCATGGTCATCTCGGCCTCCCCCGATTTTATGAGTTTGTCAGGTAGCAGCTTCGATTACGGAGGCCGTGGCCTCCACCGTGAAAACGATGCGGGATGGCGCACGCGGCTATCCGTCACGCCGCCGACGGTGCTGGTTGCAGCCTTTTTAGCCCGTTCCGGCCGATGGCTGCCAGCACGATCGGCAGGTCGCCGTCCGCTCCGTTCCGGTTCGGGCCACCGCGCGCCCGGCACGCACCGTTGACGCAGCACCGCGTCCGGTGGCGTAACCTCGGCCCGCACAACGTCCGCCACAACCCGAAAGGACACACCGCATGTCACAGCCCCACGGTCCGCTGCAAGGCGTGAAGGTCGTCGCATGCTCCACCGCGCAGGCGGGAACGGTGCCCTACATGCTGATGGCAGATCTCGGCGCCGAGGTGATCAAGATCGAGGTCCCGGAAGGCGGCGATAACTCGCGCGGGTCCACCGTGATGCCCGGCTTCCCCAGCACCTATTTCGAAACCAACAACCGCGGCGTCAAAAGCGTTACGCTGAACCTGAAGACGCCGGAAGGGCGCGCGATCCTGCACAAGCTCGTTGCCCGCGCCGAAATCTTCGGCCAGAACTTCCGCCCGGGTGCGGCGGAAAAGAACGGCTTCGGCTATGAAGAGCTGCGGCAGGTCAATCCGAAGCTGGTCTATATCTCGATCTCCGGTTACGGCCCCAACGGGCCGAACGCCGCACTGCCCGGCACCGATTCCATGGCGCAGGCGCTGGGCGGCATTGCGGAGGCGTACTCGACGCCGGGACAGCCGTTGCGCACCGGCATCGTCTCGGTCGCCGACGAGACCTGCGCGATTCTCGCCTTCGGCGGTGCGCTCGCCGCCCTGACTCACGCCCGCGCCACCGGCATCGGCCAGAAGGTCGATTGTTCCTTGCTCGGTGGCCAGATCAGGCTGATGGGCTGGACGCTGACCACCACCATGTGGCGCGGCCAAAATCCGGTGACGGGCCAGGCGCGCGTGACCGGCACGCCGGACCGTCCCGGCATCAGCGCCAGCTTCAACGACCGCGACGGCAAGCCGCTGGTGTTTCAGTTGAACGGCAACCGTCCCTGGCGCACCGCGATGACGGCGCTGGGATTCTACGAAACGCTGGAGCAATCAGGCTTTGGCAATCTCGGCGTGATCGTGGCGTCGGACGAGAATCGTATCGACCTGCTGCGGCTGCTGGACGAGTTGTTCGCCACGGGGCAGCGCGACGACTGGGTGGCACGGCTGCGCGCCGCCGACATCGTCGCCGCGCCGATCAACACGCTGTTGGAAGCGTCCAACGATCCCGACGTGCTGGCCAACGGCTATGTCGCGGAGATGGATTATCCCGCCCATGGCAAACGTCTGAAAGTGCACGGCACGCCGTGGCAGTTCTCGGAAACGCCGGCGCAGATCGGCGTGGCGCCGCGCCTGGGCGAGCATAACGGCGAAGTGCTGGCCGAACTGGGCTACAGCGCCGTGGAGATCAGCGCATTGCGGGACAGCAATATCATTTGACAGCGGGCGCACGCTGCCCTTGCGGGAGCAAGGCGCCGCCATCCCGTCCCGGGGTTCATCGCCGACGGTTCGATCACAGGGCCAGCGGCAGTCCCACGTAAATCTCCGCGAGTGCCGTCGATGCCGCCACCGACGAGAACAGTGATTCAAGTTCCGCACGTTGTACTCGTTGCTCGAACGGTGTGTGCGAGGCGAAGCGGTGCAGCATCGACGTCATCCACCAGGAGAACCGCTGCGCCTTCCACACGCGGCGCAGAGCGCTCTCGGAATACGTATTCAGCCCGCCGGTGTCGCCCCGACGCAGCCACGCCACCAGCGCCCGGGTCAGCACGGCGACATCCGCGGCGGCCAGGTTCAGCCCCTTGGCTCCGGTGGGCGGCACGATGTGCGCCGCGTCGCCGAGCAAGAACAGACGGCCGCATTGCATCGGCTCGGCGACGAAGCTGCGCATCTGGGTGACGCCTTTCTGGGTGATCGGCCCCTCGGTCAGCGCGAAGCCATCGCGGGAAAGCCGTGTCTGCAGCTCGTTCCAGATGCGGTCGTCGGACCAGGCTTCGATGTCCTCGTCCGGCGCGCATTGCAGATAGAGGCGGCTGACCGTGGGCGAGCGCATCGAGAGCAGCGCAAAGCCGCGCGCGTGGCTGGCATAGATCAGTTCCTCGGAAGCCGGCGGCGCGTCCGCCAGGATGCCGAGCCAGCCGAACGGATAGTCGCGTTCGAATACCCGCAGCACGCCGGCCGGAATCGAGTCGCGGCATACGCCATGATAGCCGTCGCAGCCGGCGATGATGGCGCAATCCAGCCGCTGCCGCTTGCCTTCGTGTTCATACAGAATACAGGGCGCATCGGATTGGAAGCCATGCACGCTGACATTCGTGGCCTCGAACACGATCTCGCCGCCGGCAGCAAGGCGCGCCGCGATCAGGTCCTGCACCACCTTGTGCTGGCTGTAGACCACGACGTGCTTGCCGGTGAGCGCCTTGAAGTCGATGCGATGGTCCTGCCCCTCGACGCGCAGCCTGATCCCCTCATGCGGCGCGCCCTCGGCCTGCATGCGCGCGCCGACGCCGGACTCGGTCAACAGGCGCGCGACGGGATATTCCAGCACGCCCGCGCGGATGCGGTTCTCGACGTACTCACGCGAGCGCGCCTCCAGCACAACGGATTCGATGCCGTTGAGATGCAGCAGATGCGACAGCAACAGGCCGGCCGGCCCGGCTCCGACGATTCCGATCTGGGTTCGCATCCCTGTCGTATTCCTCCACCAGACGCCGCAGTGTAGCCGCGGTGCGGCAGCAGTGCATAATGCAGCGCAGCAACGCCCGAGGCCGCCGCCATGCCCAACCCCCCTGCCGCCGAAATCCTCGACGCCGAACTTGAGACGCTGCTGGCACGTGCCGGCATCAGGCTGCCGGACCTGCGCCGCGACGCGGTGCGCGCGGCCTACGCCGACCTGCGGGGCCAGATCGCTCTGCTGCACGGCCGTTACGGTCCGGCCGCCGAGCCCGCGAACGTGTTTCGCCTGTCGCCGGCGGAGGACAAGTGATGGACACGCAGGATCTCTCGATCGCCGAGATGGGCCGCGCACTGCGGGCCGGCGCCGTGTCCGCGGAGCTGCTGGCGCGCGATGCGCTGGCACGCGTCGCCGCGCGCGATCCGGCGCTGATGGCGTTCGTGCTGGTGACGGAATCGCGCGCCTTGGCGGATGCGCGCCGCGCCGATTACGAGCTGCGCGCCGGCCGCGACCGCGGGCCGATGCACGGCATCCCCTATGCGTTGAAAGACATCTACGACACCGCCGGCATCCGCACGACCTGTCATTCGAAACTGCGCATCGACAACGTACCGGCCGAGGACAGTGTCGTTGCCGCGAAGCTGACCGAAGCGGGCGGCGTATTGCTCGGCAAGCTGGCGACGCATGAGTTCGCCATCGGCGGGCCGAGCTTCGATCTGCCCTTCCCGCCCGCGCGCAATCCGTGGAATCCGGCTCACATCACCGGCGGCTCGTCTTCCGGCTCCGGCGCGGCAGTGGCCGCGCGCATGGTACGGATGGCAATGGGGTCGGATACTGGCGG
>Ga0335073_10015521_pt1 | contig 10651 bp, 9 predicted proteins | sample Lox_Sample_22_FD_207093 | JGI IMG/M metagenome (GOLD analysis project Ga0335073, IMG submission 207093) | Soil microbial communities from Loxahatchee National Wildlife Refuge, Florida, United States - Lox_Sample_2.2 | ecosystem: Environmental > Terrestrial > Soil > Wetlands | place: USA: Florida...
ACGCGTCGTGGAACATCGTGAAGACGCCGCCGTCCTCGCTGTTCCCGACCTACGTGCCGCTGCTGAACAGCTCGTCGTTCAAGGACCTGACCTATCCGATCTCGGGCACGTCCACGCCGAACGTCGCGTTCACCGCGGCGGCGCCGGAGATCTCCAGTGTGCAGTGGCCTCCGTTCATGACGTACGCGCTCACCCTGTCGGCGACCACGTTCGCCGGGGTGATGGACGGCAAAACGACCCTGCAGCAGGCGTTCACCACGTTCCAGGGCCAGCTCAAGACCTACGCCCAGCAGCAGGGCTTCACCGTGTCGACCTGACCCTCGGTCCGGCAGACCGGCGGTCCCCCGATGTCGAGAAGGGAGGAAGCGGCGCCGCTCCCCCGGTCTCCCCTGGCCGGCGGGCGCGGCGCCGCGACCCGACAGTGAGCAGCACTGCGGTGCGGGCGCCCGCCGCCCGCGTGGCCAGGCCGGGCCGCTCGAGGCAGTCGGCGTGGATCCACCGGCGGGACCGGCGCGGGCTCTGGTTCGTCGTCCCGTTCCTGGTGGCGTTCCTCCTGTTCATGATCGCGCCGCTCGGGTACGCGATCTACACGAGCCTGTACACCAGCCGGATCATCGGCGGCACCGTGTTCTCAGGGGGCGCCAACTACACCACCACCCTGCAGTCGGGCGCGTTCTGGTCCGGCACCGAGCGCGTGATCATCTACGCCGCCATCCAGATCCCGGTGATGCTCGCGATCGCGTTCTTCTTCGCGACGATCTTCGATCTGGGCGTGGCGAAGTGGGGCCGGCTGTTCCGGACGATCTTCTTCATCCCGTTCGCGGTCCCGGCCGTGGTCGGCGCGGTGATGTGGGCGTTCCTGCTCGAGCCGCAGTTCGGCCCGTTCGTGCACGCGGCCAACGGGATCGGGCTGCACAACGTCAACTTCTTCTCGTCGAACCTCATGCTCCCGTCGATCATCGTGATCGTGATCTGGGAGTGGACCGGCTACAACATGGTGATCCTCTACACGGCGCTGAAGTCGGTCCCGCGGGACGTGGTCGAGGCAGCCATCCTGGACGACACGCCGCTGTGGAAGATCATCGTGCGGGTCAAGCTGCCGCTGGTGCGCCCGGCGATCGTGCTGCTGGTGTTCCTCAACCTGATCGGGGCGCTGCAGCTTTTCACCGAGCCGCTGATCCTGCAGTACTTCCAGACGTCGGCGATCTCGGTCAACTACACGCCGGTGCTGTACATCTACAACACCGGCATCGCGGGCGCGCAGTACAACCTGGCCGCGGCGGCCGCGGTGGTGCTCGGCCTGGTCATCGTCGTGATCTCGGTTGGCTCGCTGGCCTTCCGCCGGTCCAGGGGTGGTGTTTCCTGATGAGCCCAGCAACCACCGTAGAAAGCCATAGTCAGAACGCCCAGGCTCCCGGCGAATCGCCGTCCCGCCGCGGGTGGTGGCTCCGGGGCGCGGGCGGGGGCGGGCGCCGGGGCCGGGGCCGGCGCCGGGCTGCGGACGACGGTGTTCCCGAGGACGTCATCCCGATCGAGATGTACGGGCTGAAACGCGGCACGACCACGGTCCTCACCGTCGTCTGTGCCCTGTTCGCGCTGTTCACGCTGGCCCCGATCGCGTGGATCGTGATCAACTCCACCAAGACCCAGGCGAACATCTTCGAGACGTTCGGCTTCTGGTTCGCCCGGCCGTTCGCGCTGTTCCACAACTTCGCGCTGCTGGGGCAGAACGTCGACGGTTACGGCACCTACATCCAGTGGCTCGGCAACACCGCGCTCTACGCGGTCCTGGGCGGCGGCGGGGCCACGGCGCTGGCCGCGTTCGCCGGGTACGGCTTCGCCCGGTTCTCGTTCCGGGGGTCCCGTTCGCTGTTTTATCTGGTGATCGCGGCGCTGCTGGTGCCAATCAGCGCGATCACGCTGCCGCTGTACCTCACGTACGCCAAGGTGCACCTGATCAACTCGATCTGGGGCATGATCCTTCCCAGCATGGTGAGCCCGGTGGGGGTCTACCTCATGCGCGTGTTCGTCGAGGTCTCGGTGCCGCGCGAACTCATCGACGCGGCCCGGCTGGACGGCGCAAGCGAGCTGCGGATCTTCTTCCGGCTGGCCCTGCCGCTCATGGTGCCGGGGCTGATGACCGTGCTGCTGCTGAGCGTGGTCGGGGTCTGGAACAACTACTTCCTGCCGCTGATCATCTTCAGCCAGAACCGCCTGTACCCGCTCACCGTCGGGATCGGCCTGTGGGCGCAGCGCGCCCAGAACAGCGGCAACGCGGAGCTGTTCCCGATGGTGGTGATCGGCGGCCTGGTCACGATCATCCCGCTGGTCGCGCTGTTCCTGGTGCTGCAGCGGTACTGGCGAAGCGGCCTGCTGCTGGGCAGCATCGCAAACTGATCATGAGGGAGGGACTCCCGTGTCCACGGTCTCGCTCGAAGGGCTGACCAAGGTCTACGCCAACGGCGTCGAAGCGGTCAGCGGCCTCGACCTGCGGGTCGCCGACGGCGAGTTCGTCGTTATCGTCGGGCCATCGGGGTGCGGCAAGACGACGGCCCTGCGCATGGTGGCGGGCCTGGAGGAGATCACGTCGGGCACGTTGCGGTTCGGCGACCGCGTGGTCAACGACGTGTCTCCGCGCGAGCGCGACGTGGCGATGGTGTTCCAGAACTATGCGCTGTACCCCCATCTGAGCGTGCACCAGAACATCGGCTTCTCGCTGGCCAACCGCAAGGTGCCGCGCGAGGAGCGGGACGTCAGGGTGCGTGCGGCGGCCGCGGTCCTCGGCCTCAGCGACATGCTCGACCGCAAACCCCGGCAGCTATCCGGCGGCCAGCGCCAGCGCGTGGCCATGGGCCGGGCGATCGTGCGGGAACCGTCGGTGTTCCTGATGGACGAGCCGCTGTCCAACCTCGATGCGAAACTGCGGGTGCAGATGCGCTCGGAGGTGCTCCGCGTGCACAGGAAGATCGGCGTCGCCGCGCTCTACGTCACGCACGACCAGACCGAGGCGATGACGATGGGCGACCGGGTCGCCGTGCTCCGCGCGGGCGTGCTGCAGCAGGTTTCCGGGCCGCGTGAGCTCTACGAGTGCCCCGCCAACCTGTTCGTGGCCACGTTCATCGGCTCGCCGTCGATGAACCTGTACGAGGCAGCACTCGCCGCCCCCTCCGCTTCCGCCACCTCCTCCGCCTCCCCTTCCGCCTCCCCTTCCGCCGCCACCACCACCGCCGCCGCCACCGGCGGAGACCAGGGCGGGGCAGCGATCGTTCTCGGCAGCCAGCGGCTGTCGCTTCCGGCAGCGGTCCTCAAGCGCAACCCGGCGCTCGCCGCCTACGTTGGCCGCGCGGTCGTCGTCGGCATCCGGCCCGAGCACCTGTCCGACCCGGCGCACGCGGGCGCCTCCCCGGAGCCGGGTACCGGCCTGACCGTCGAGGTCGACTACGTCGAGGTGCTCGGCAGCGAGCAGCTCGTGCACTTCACGATCGACGCGCGCCGGGTCCGCGACGAGTCGGATCAGCCCGGAGCGGCGGGGGACGGCGATCAGGGCGAGATCGTGGCCGCCTCGGTCTCGGAGGGCGTGGCGCGGATCGACCCGCGCTCGGTCATCCCCGCCCGCGGCCGGGCGGTCTTCGGCGTCGATGTCGAACGACTCCACTTCTTCGACCCCGACACCGGCGACGCGATCGCGCCGACCGGGCGGGCTGCGCCAGGATGAGCTGAGCCGGGCGGGAAGCTGACACGGCCGACCGACGTTGACCATGAGTCGGAGGGGGCCAGCGTTACCGCCGCCCTCCCCCATGACCTTCACACACCGAAAGGTTGGCCGGATTCATGGCTGACGCATTGCCCGACGCGACCATCGCGGCGCTGGACGACCCGTTCGCCGAGCTGACCGGGCCGCTCGCGAGCACCACCCGGCTGGACTTCACCGTGGTCGATTCGGCCCAGCTCACCCCGCACATGCAGCGGCTCCGGCTGTCCGCGCCGCAGCTCGACCGGTTCGAGTACTTCCCGGGCCAGGACGTGATGCTCCTGGTCGCGGCCGAAGGCAACCGGCCGGTCCGCCGGCGCTACACGATCCGCGAGCTAGACTGCGCGGCGCGGGTGCTGACCATGGACATCGTGCTGCACGGTGACGGCCCGGGGGAACGCTGGGTTCGCGCGGCCGCGCCGGGCGACCGGATCGAGGGCATCGGCCCGCGCGGGAAGATCAGCGCCTCCCCGACGGCGGACTGGCACCTCTTCCTGGCGGATGAGTCGGCGCTGGCCGCGGCGTTCGCGATGACCGAGTCGCTGCCCGGCGACAGCCGGGCCACGCTGATCATGGAGATCCCCGATGAGGCCGACGAGCAGGACCTCTCGGCACCGGCGACCACCCATCTGACCTGGTTGCACCGCCTGGGCGCCCCCGCCGGCGACCCGGCGCTGCTGGCGGCCGAGGCGGCCGAGGTCGAGCTGCCAGCGGGACGAGGTCACGCCTACCTGTTCGGCGAGGCCAAGGTGGTGCTCCGGCTGCGCGAGATCCTGACCGGACGGGGGCTCGGCGAGGACCAGATCTCGCCCAAGGCGTACTGGGGCCGCGGCCGCGCCAACGCCGGTCACGGCGAGCCGCCCAGGGACGCCTAGGTCCGTCGGCGCCCCGGCTTCAGCCACCTTGACGTGAGGCGTCAAGCACGCCACGAGCCCGCGCGCGCCTTCAGGTGACAGTGCCTCGGGCAACGATCCACTTGTGGGCCTGCCCGGTGACCGCCGCTATCTGCTCGAAGTCGGCGTCATGGTGCAGCACGACCGCTCCGTGGTATTCCGCCACCGCGGCCGTGAGCAGGTCGACCACCCCGGCGGCGCGATGATGGCCCGTCGCCGCCATAGCCACCTGAACATCACGCGCCCGCTGGGCGATGACTTCGTTGACCGGCAGCACCGTATACAGGGCCTGGCGGCGCTGTGCGATGGCCCGTACGTCGGCGGCGCTGCGGCCGGAGTAACCGGCTTCCAGGCCCGGGGCCGCAGGCCGCGGGTCCAGCGGCGACGACGGCGAATCAGTCGGCGAGGCCTAGCTCGGCGCCTTCACGCGCCGACGAAATCAGCCACGGCGTTTCGCCAGGCGCGACGTCGTCATGAAACCCGATGTTTCATGATCTGGGTAGATTAGGTGCCCTATTTGCGTCTTAGCTACCCCGATCATGAAAGAGCCGACGCCGATTCGGGCAAACTGGACGCCTCCAGTCCTTGGTGGCGGCCCTCTACCCGCCGGGCGCTGGCAAGCTGCGCCAAGGTCTCGATCAGCTGAGCGTGCCAGGCGGCAGCCGGGGCGAACGACGGCGAGAATGCGGCGCGACCTCGTCGCTGCCGGCGTCCAGGCCCACGCCGAACGCCCGCGGGTCGTCGAGAAGATCCGCGCCCGAGGAGCGGCGCCGGGCCACGAACGCCAGCGCGGCGTTGACCGTGTCCGTCTCGGTGGTCGTGCCGAGTTCCTCGGCGGCGAGCGCCAGTGCCTCCTCGTCAAGGTCGATCATCGTCTTCATTCAACCAACGTTACGTCGCCGGAGCTCAGTCCGCGGCGACCGGCCAGGTGACTCCGGTCGCGGCGAGAATGTCCGAAGCGCGCGGCAGACCGTCCTGGGTCCCGCGCCGGGTGGTCGCCGTCGCCCCGGCCGCCGAAGCCGCACGGACCGCCTCGGCGGCGGGCAGGCCGGCCGCGAGCGCCACGCCCAGCGCCGCAACGAACGCGTCGCCCGCCCCGACGCTGTCCACACTCGCCACGCTGAACGCCGGAACGGCCTCGGACACCGAAGGACCAGCCACGGCAGCCCCCCGCGATCCCGCTGTCACCACCGCGTGCCTGGCGCCCAGCCCGCACAGGTCATGCGCGGCGGAGACGGCCTCAGACAACCCGGCAACGGCGCGGCCCAGCACCGCGCCCGCCTCGGACTCGTTAACCACCAGCCAATCGACCCCGCCCGCCAGGAGCGCAGCGGGCTCGGCGGGCGCGGGCGCCAGGTTCAGCAGGCAGATCAGGCCGATCGCGCGGGCGTCGGCGAGGGCGGCGGCCAGAGCCTCCCGAGGGATCTCTGCCGACAGCACCAGCACGTCACCGCCTGCCGACAGCGCGGCGGCAATCTCGGCGTCGCCGACCTGGCCATTGGCCCCGGCCGCGACCGTGATGATGTTCTCACCGGACGAATCAATGGTGATCAGTGCGAGCCCCGAAGCGGTGCCGGCGATCACGCGCACCCCGGTGATGTCGACGCCGTCGGCGTCGAGCGCCGACCGGGCCATCGCTCCGAAGCTGTCATCCCCGGTGCAGCCGGTCATCCGCACCGCAGCGCCGAGCCGGGCGGCCGCCACCGCCTGGTTCGCTCCCTTGCCGCCCGGCGCGATCACGGCGGACGACCCGAGCACCGTCTCGCCGGCCGCTGGCAGGCGCGGCACCGTCACCGAGATATCCATGTTCAGGCTGCCCAGGACGGTTAGCCGTGGCACGTACCCTCCTCCCGACGTGGCCGACCCGGGCGCCTGCGACAGCACCGAACCGCGTCCAGCCAAGCACCAACCCTGGCACAACACCGCCTAGGCCAGGGTGAACGCGTCCGCCACCGCCGACACACAGGCCACAAAGCCCGGATCCGGGTCCGGTAACAGAGAGTCAACGGAGCATTCTTTCTCGAATACGCAGAAAGATGTTCCATAATGGGCGAACAAGCCGCGACGGGCCGCCGGAGGGAGTACGTCGGATGACATCCGGAATGGCAGCCGACATTGCCTCGCTCCTGTCCAGCACCTCGGCCCGGACGCTGACCGTGGGGATCGACAAGACCGGCCGGATTCTGCAACATGATCGCACGGCCGGCGAGGTGCTCGGCGACTCCCCCGGCTCGCTGCTCGGCCTCGAGCTCGGCGGCATGATCACCGGGTCTTCCTACGGCGGCGGGCTGCAGCAGCTCATCGACTCCGCCTGCTCCGACCGCGAGAGCACCGCGGTGCTGGCCATCAAGACCTCCAACGGCAATCCGGCCGACGCCGTGGTGACGGTCCAGCCGCTGCGCTCCACCGACCCGCGCCTGGTCGCGCAGGTCGTCTTCCGCATCGCGCGTCCGTCGGAGGAGCGGTTCCTGGACCCGGCGGTGATGCGGCACGCCCTGCTCGACGGCGCGTTCTCCAGGACCGGCGGCGAACTCGACATCGACCAGATGGCTCCGGCGCTGGTCAACATCATCGTCCCGCACTTCTGCAACGCGGCCGGCCTGCTCGTCCTGGAGAGCCTGGTCGGCGCGGACGAACTCCCGAGCGACTCGCACGACGGACTGCACCTGCTCCGGCGGCTCGCGATCGCCCACGATGACAACGACCCGGGGTGGGACGCCGCCTTCCCGACCGGCGAGATCCTGAGCTATCCGCCAGGAGCCCCGTACACCGAGTGCCTGACCACCGGCCAGCCGGTCCGGCAGGACCTCGCGAACAACGACCTGGCCGAGGAGATCGCCCGCGGCATGCGCCGCCGCCCGGTCGCCCGGCTGCTGTCCGGCACGTCCATGCTGCTGCTGCCGCTGATCGCCCGCGGGACCACGCTCGGCTTCCTGGCCTGCACGAGATACCAGGGCTACCGGCGATTCGACGCGTACGACACCGAGATCGGCATGGAGTTCGCCAACCGCGCGGCGATCTTCATCGACAACGCCCGCCGCTACAGCCGGGAGCGAGCGACCGCGCTGACCCTGCAGCGCAGCCTGCTCCCGACCGGGCTGTCCGCGCCGTCCTCGGTCGAGGTCCGCCACCGCTACCTGCCTGGCAGCAAGATGATCGAGGTGGGCGGCGACTGGTACGAGTCGATTACCCTGCCGGGCGGCCGGGTGGCCCTGGTGGTCGGCGACGTGGCGGGCCACGGGGTTCGCGCCGCGGTCACCATGGGCCGGCTGCGAACGGCCATCCGCACGCTGGCGAGGCTGGAGCTGCCGCCAGCGGAGACACTGCAGCAGCTCGACGAGCTCATGCACGAGCTCGGGCAGCGCGAGCCACACTTCGCCACCTGCGTGTACGCGGTCTTCGACGCGGTCAGCGGCAAGTGTGAGGTGGCCTCGGCCGGCCATCTGCCGCCGCTGCTGGTGTCGCCGGACGGCAAGACCGAGTTCCTGGACGTCTCCCCCTCCCCGCCGCTCGGCATCGGCGCGGGGCCGGTCCAGACCCGGACCTTCAAGATCAGGGATGACAGCCTGCTGGTGCTGTACACCGACGGGCTGGTCGAGCGGCGCGCGAGCGACATCGACGAGGGCCTGACCCGGCTGCGCGAGACGTTCGGTCCCGGGTCCACCTCGCGGCCGCTGGAGGAACTCTGCAAGGCAACGCTCGCGGGCGTCTACGCCGATCACCAGCGCGACGACATCGCGGTCCTGCTCGCCAGGCTGCGCCGCCTGGGCCAGGATCAGCACGTCACCTGGAAGCTGGCGTCCGAGCTGACCTCAGCCCGGCGGGCGCGCTTGCTCGTCCGCAGGCGGTTGCGCCGCTGGGGCCTTGGCGAGCTCATCCCCACGACCGAGCTCCTCGCATCCGAGCTCGTCACGAACGCGGTCCGCTACGCCCATGGAGCGATCGCACTGCGGCTGGTACGCGAGGGCGGGCTGGTCATCGAGGTCCAGGACGACTCGGCGGCGCTGCCCAGGCTCCGGCACGCCAGCGACGAGGACGAACGCGGCCGCGGCCTGCAGGTGGTCAGCCAGCTCGCGCAGCACTGGGGAGCGCGGCGCACCCCGGCCGGCAAGGTCGTGTGGTGCGAGCTGCCCCTCCCGCACGCCTGAACCAATATTTTTTAACGCTCTTGCGCGCCCCAATCTGGACGGGCCGTGCCGCCCCGGGGGACGCAATCCTGGGGCGGCACGGCCTGTCCTGCCCAGGCGGTCAGGTTGCGGCGCGCCTGGTGTCCTGGCGGATCGACAGCTTGCCGTTCTGCATGACCGCGACCCGCTGCGCCCGGCGCGCGACCCAGCTGTCATGGGTGACCAGGACCAGGGTCAGGCCGCGGGTCCGCCACATGTTCTCCAGCAGCGAGATGATCTCGTCCCTGGTGTCCTCGTCGAGGTTGCCGGTCGGCTCGTCGGCCAGCAGCACCTTGGGCTCCTTGACCAGGGCACGGGCGATGGCCACCCGCTGCTGCTGGCCGCCGGACAACTCCGACGGCAGGTGCCGCAGCCGGTCTCCGAGGCTGACGTCGTTCAGGGCCTTGACCGCCCGTGCCCGCCGCTCTTCGCCGCTGATGCGCAGCGGCACCAGCGCGGCCTCGACGTTCTCCTGCGCGGACAAGGTCGGGATCAGGTTGAAGGTCTGGAAGATGAACCCGATCGACTTCGCCCTGACCTGGGTGACCTGGCTCTCCCGCAACTGAGCCAGGTCCTGGCCGTCGAAATCGATCAAGCCGGAGGTCGGCCGGTCCAGGCCGCCGAGCATCTGCAGCAGCGTGGTCTTGCCGTGGCCTGTGGGGCCCTGGATCGTCAGCCACTCGCCATCCTCGATCACCACGTCCACGCCCCGCAGCGCGTGCACGGTGGCGCGGCCCTTCTGGTAGTCCTTGGTCACGCCGGTGAGCTTGTACATTCGACTCTCTCCTGGATGTCCGCGGTAACCGCTGGCTGAACCGGCTGCCCGGTCACTCGACCCGGGCCAGCGCCGCCGCCGGGCGGAGCCTGGCCGCGCGCCAGCCGCCGAGTATCCCGGCGATCAGGCCGCCGGCCACGGCGAGCACCACGGCAAGGATGATGATGTTGAGGGTGACCGGCGCGGTCAGATGCACGGTCGTGGCGTGCGTCGCGGCGTTCGTTCCGCTGAAGCGGCCGCCCCCGCCACCACCACGGCCGCCGAACCCGCCGCCACCACCGCCGAACCCGCCGCCACCGAACGTACGGGCGCCGCCCGGCGTCGCCGAGCCGGTGGTCGGGCCAACGGACGCGGTCAGCGACTTGGACGCCGACTGCACGATCTTCGCGCCGAGGAAGCCGAGGCCGATGCCAACCACGCCGCCGATGATGCCCATCGCGACCGACTCGCCCATCACCTGGCCGATCACCCGCCTGCTGCGCCAGCCGAGGGCTTTCAGCGTGCCGAACTCCCGCACCCGGCGCGACACCGCCGACATAGTCAGCAGGCTGGCCAGCAGGAACGCCGCGATCAGCACCGCGATCGCCAGCCACTTGCCCAGGTTGTTCGCCAGCGTTGACGCGCTCGACAGGGATCCGGTGACCTCGCTGGCCAGGTTCGCCGACGTGGTCACCGTCGTCCCCGGCACCGCCTTCTGGATCTCCTTCTGCACCGCCGCGATGTCCGACGAGCTGTCGGCCGCCACGTAGATGGTGTTGACCTTGCCGCCGCTCGACGACAGCGACTGCGCCCGGGCCAGCGGGATGTACACGTCAGCGGACGAGTCGCTGGCCGGCTCGCTCACGATCCCGACGACGGTGAACTTGGTGCTCGCCAGCGTGACGTCCGACCCGACCTTGAGGCTCGCCGACTTGGCGTAGGTGGTATCGATCACCGCCACGTTTGCGCTGGCGTCCGAGGACTTCAGGGTGCGGCCGGAGCTGAGCGTGCCGTTGCTGAGCGGTCCGAGCGCCTGAGCGCTCGAGGACAGGTCCACGCCGTCGACCGACACCGAATTCCCTGGGTT
>Ga0335073_10015522_pt1 | contig 10651 bp, 7 predicted proteins | sample Lox_Sample_22_FD_207093 | JGI IMG/M metagenome (GOLD analysis project Ga0335073, IMG submission 207093) | Soil microbial communities from Loxahatchee National Wildlife Refuge, Florida, United States - Lox_Sample_2.2 | ecosystem: Environmental > Terrestrial > Soil > Wetlands | place: USA: Florida...
AGCCCAGACGTAGCTCCGCCGCCCCCCCGCGTCCACACCCCCCGGCGCCTCGCTCTTCCCAAGCGGCGAATCCCATTCGTCGCAGCAGCCACTACTGTCACGACGTCTCATATGCTGGACGGATCCAATCGACATAGGGCGCGAAAGTGACCTTGAAATCGGGACAAACTGGGACACGAAACGTTCCTTTTGCGCCCTATGTCAGCAGGCGGGCGTTGCGATCAGGCTGGTCAGATGTCGAGCTCTTCCACGTAGTTCGCGCCGAGCGCCTCCGCCACGTCGGCCTTCAGCCTGTCGTCGATACCTTCGTCATCTTCGAACGCGCCATACTCGTCGTAGGTGTATAGCTCCTGCTCGCGGTGGTCGTAGATCGCGATGGTCCCCTTCGGGGTCAGCCACGCGTCGGCCTTCTGGCTGCTGCCGACCTTGCGGCCCCGGAACGCGATGTCGTGTTCCCGCTTGCCGTCGTAGAGCCTCACCCGCTGGAAGCCATCAGCGTCGATCTTCTCCATTACCTTCTCCGTTCCAGTCCGGCGCGGACCAGATCGCTCCGTGATGCTCGGAGCGTATTGAGCATTGCGCTCGCGCACAGTGGAGCCAGCTACCCAATCCCGGTCGGCTGCCGCTCCTCGCCCAAGGTGGGGCGAGCTATACCCCTGCCAGTGCTTCGTCAGCCCTCTAGGTCGGCCTCCGCCAGCGTGCGGGCGGTGTCGGCCGGGGTCGTCACTAGGGCCGTTAGCGCGTGGCGGGCCTGCCAGTTGCCGGTCGCCCACGCCAGGCCGGAGGCCAGGCCTTGCGGCGTGGCGGCGTGGATGTCGCCGTCGCGGTAGCGCCACGGGATCTCCACGCCGTCGACAACCAGCTTGTCGTGGGACTGGTACGTCTCGGGTGCCGTGGCGAGGACCGACCGGACGATCTCTGGGACCGGGCGCGATTCGCCCGTGGACTCTATGACTCCCGGGACTTCCTCGGAGGCCAAAGGCAAGTCCAGCAGGTCAGCCAGATGGGAGGCCGCCGTGTGCGGCGCTAGCACGAGCGGCTGGTCCGCGACCAGCGGCCACAGGTCTGGGGCGTCCAGGATCAGGACATCGTCAGCATCGGCGACAATGATGTCGGTGCCGCGGACCGCACGGATACGGTCCGGGGGAGTGATGTCGTCCGGAGTGAGCTCCGCGGCAGCCAGGGCTGACCAGAGCGCGCGGAGCTGGGGGCGGAAGACCGGGCGCGCCTCGTCGGCCAGCCTCGTGAGCAGTTCGTCGGCGCCGCCTGGCTCGGTCAGCAGGCCGACCAGGGAGGTGCGGACGCCGAGCGCGCGGGCGATCGCGGGGTCGGCGAGCACCCCTGCTGGGGCGGCGGTCAGGTCGTCGTAGAGGCCCGCGAGCAGCGGATCGGAATCCGCGGCGCGCAGGCCGGCCGGGCGGCGGGCGGCCAGCGTGACGTGGCGGCGCAGCCACCAGGCCGTGTAAGACGGGACGTCGGCGTGCCGGCCGTCGGCCAGGCGGACCCGGACCGGCTCGACGAGCGCCGCGCGCAGCGGCGGATGCGCCAGCAGGTCCAGCGCCCGCGGCCAGCGGTCCGGGTCGACGAACTCCAGGTCACGGACGGCCAGTACCTCGATCGCGATCGGCGGCACGGCCGCCGCTCCGGCCGGAACCCGCGGCAGCATGGCGAGAACGTGCGACGCCCACTCGTCGGCCTCGTCCACATCGAGGTCCGGCGAGGCGAGGTCGACGTCGTGCATCGTGAGCAGGTCGAACGACGACAGCACACCCGCTGCCTCAAGCGGTGCCGCCCCATACCGCGACAGCAGATCCGCGGCGATCGTGCCAAACGGCGCGTCCTCCGCCACCACCCCCGCCAGCGCCCCGTCCGGCAGCAGCAGCTCGCCCGCGGGGACCCACTCGCCGTCCGCGTCACGCAGCGCCAGGTCCGCCAGCCAGGGGTACTCGCCCCGTTCGGCGTGGGCCACGGACAGCAGGCCGAGTACCGCGTCCGCCACCCGCGACGGCCCGTCATCGTCGTAGCCGGCCTCGGCCGCCGCGTCGTAGGAGTTCGCCACCGCCGCCCGCGTCGCGGGATCGGCCAGCACGCCGCGCGGCGTCGCCTCGACCGCCCCAAGCCGGGCCAGCAGTGGATCCGTCGCTGATGGGTCCACGACGCGCAGCCCGAGCGCGGCCAGCCGCCCCGGCCGCTCCAGGCCTGGTCCGGGCAGCAGCAGCCCGCGCGGCCCGCGCACCAGCCGCCCGTCGGCCAGCGGCACCGGCAACGCGCCAAGCTCCGCCAGCTCGTCGGGCGCGACGCCGGCCAGCGCCTCGTAAAGCCCCCGCCACCAGGCGGGCGGCCGGTCGAGCGGGGCCAGCATGTCGGCCAGCTCGGCCAGCGGCAGGCGCCGTACGCCGAGCACTGAATACGCCTGGTGCCGCGACGGTCCGGCGATCAGGTCGGGCAGCGCGGGCGCGAGCCACTCCGCGAGCCCGGGCAGCCCGGTGCCGAGCAGCAGCGCGTCCCGCGGCCGCACCCGGGACCCGGACACCGCGGGCAGGAACGCCACATCCGGCAGCCGGGCCAGGATCGCGCGGCCAAGCCGCGCGTCCAGCTCGCCGCGCCCCACGGGTCCTGGCACCAGATCGAGCAGACCAGGCCCGGGCACCAGCCCGGGCAGCAGCCCCGCGTAGCCTTCGGCGGCCCGCTCGACCAGGAAGTCCGTGAGCGCCCCAGGCGCGACGTGGCGCCGGTCGGGGCTCAGCGGAAACGACGCGAGCAGCAGCGCGGGTAGCCCGAGCGGCTCATCCGTCGGCGTCGGCGCGTGCACCACGGCACCCACCCCGGCGGGCAGCCGCCCGAGCGGCTGGTCGCGCGACACCACGTCACCGGGCAGCCCCAGCCCGGTCTCCGGCCCGATGTCCTGCCCGGCCAGCGGCACCGCCCAGCGGACCGACCAGGCCGTCCGCGTGCGTTCCTCGGCCGGGCGGTCGGCGAGCAGCGCCGGGTCGAGCTCGCCGCCGGCAGCCGTCACGCGCCACCGCGAGACCGCGCCATCGGCCGTGATCGTGGCGGCGTCCCCGGCATGCTCCGCCGTCAGCACCCGCGTCCCCGCAGCGGTCTCGATCACCACCTCGGCCAGGGCAGGCAGCGCGAGCAGCAGCGCCGGACCGGTCTCGGCGAGCAGCTGGGTCACCAGCCGCGAAGCGGCAGCGTCCCGCAGCGGCAGCTCCACCACGGTCGCGAACCCGTCAGGCAGCGCATCCGCTGCCATAACGCCGTCCGCGAACGGCAGCCGCAGCACCGGCACATTCCCCGCCCGCGATGCCAGCTCCGCGGCTAGTGCAGGCACCGCACGCACCAGCTCACGCGTCCGGTCCCGCGACCAGCCCACGGTGCCGGTCAGCGACCTGACGCGCGGCGCGTCGCTCACCGCGACCACCGCGGCGAACCCCACGCCGAACCGGCCCACGGTCTCCCCGGCAGCGTCCGGTCCCCGCTTGCTCGAGGCCCGCAACGTAGACAGCGCCTCGACACCGGCGGCGTCCAGCGGCGCCCCCGTGTTCGCTGCGGTCAGCATCCCGTCCCGCAGCGTCAGCAGCAGCCGGCCAGGCACGCCCGCGCGGGCCGCGGCGTCCGCGGCGTTCTGCGCCAGCTCCACCACGACCCGGTCCCGGTACCCGCCGAGCGCGTAGTCTTCCTCGGCGTTGGCGTCCTCGCGGAACCGCGCGGGTGACACCGCCCAGGCGTCGAGCACCCGGCCGCGCAGCTCCGCGGTCCCGAACGGATCGCCCGGCTCTTCCAGCACAGCCCGACCCTAGCCCACCCGCCCCCGATAACCGTTTCGCCGGGCAGGCTGTGCAGCGGCTACCGTAGGCCGCGTGGAGTCCTGGGCAGATCACGCCGTGCTGTGGCAGGTGTACCCGCTTGGCTTCACGGGCGCGGAGCAAGCGGCCTTGGCCAAGCACGAACCGGTGCGGCACCGGCTGCGGCAGCTGGAGCCGTGGCTGGACTACGCGATCGGGCTCGGCTGCAACGGGCTGCTGCTCGGCCCGGTCTTCGCGTCAGAAACCCACGGCTACGACACCATCGACCATTTCCGCATCGACCCGCGGCTCGGCGACGAGGACGACTTCGACGCGCTGGTCGCCGCCGCCGGCCGGCGCGGCATGCGGGTGATCCTCGACGGGGTGTTCAATCACGTGGGCCGCGGGTTCCCGCCGTTCCAGGCGGCGGTCAACGGCGGCGCGGGGACCCCGGCGGCGCGCTGGTTCAAGCGCGCGCCCGACGGCGGCTACGCGGTCTTCGAGGGCCATGACCAGCTCGTGGAGCTGGACCACGACGAGCCCGCCGTGCTCGGCTACGTGATCGAAGTGCTGAAGCACTGGCTCGGCCGGGGCGCGGGCGGCTGGCGGCTGGACGCCGCCTACGCGGTGCCGCCGGAGTTCTGGGCGAAGGCACTGCCCGCGGTCCGGGAGTCGTTCCCGTCCGCATGGTTCCTCGGCGAGATGATCCACGGCGACTACGCCGCCTACGCGGCCGAGAGCGGACTCGATTCCATCACCCAGTACGAGCTGTGGAAGGCGATCTGGTCCTCGCTCAACGACCGGAACCTATTCGAGCTGGACTATGCGCTCGGGCGGCACAACGGCTTCCTCGACGCGGAGCTGCCGCAGACGTTCGTCGGGAACCACGACGTGACGCGGCTGGCGAGCAAGCTGAACGACGAGCGGCATGTGGGGCACGCGCTCGCGGTCCTGTTCTGCGTGGCCGGCGTGCCGAGCGTCTACTACGGAGACGAGCAGGCGTTCCGCGGCGTGAAGGAGGAGCGGCCGGGTGGCGACGATGCGATCAGGCCCGCGTTTCCGCCGGATCCGTCTCATCTCATCCAGAACGGATCGTGGTCCTACCCCCTCCACCAACGGCTCATCGGCTTCCGGCGCAGGCACCCATGGCTAGTCCGGGCCCGGTCGGTTACGGAGCACCTGGTCAACGCCGCGATGGCGCTACGCGTCACCAGCGACGACGGCGACATCCTGCTGCTCATGAACGTGGGTGACAACGAGTACCGGTTCCCGGTGGATCCCGGCCCGCTGACCGTCGCCGAGACCGCCGAGGCGGGCGCGATGCCCGATGACCCGCTGCTCGTGCCGCCGCACAGCTGGACCATCCTGGCGTAACCCAAAGCGCCGGGTCTACGATCTTTAGATCTTGGTCGCCCGTTCCCAGCCGAGGGGAATCTTGATGGCGCTCTACATGTACCAGGCCTCCTACACCGCGAAGTCCATGGCGGCTCAGCTCACTGAGCCACAGGACCCGGTGGAAGTGCTCAGGCCGGCATTGGAGGACGTGGGAGCCAAGATCCTGGTGACTGGCTTTCCATTTGGCGAGTACGACCTGCTCATCGTGTATGAGGCCGACGATGACGTGACCGCCGCCAGCGTCGCGATGGCGGTTGCCGCGGCCGGCGAGGTCAAGTCGGCCAAGACCACGCGGCTGCTGAGCGGCCAGGAATGGCTTGAGTCGCTGCGCAAGCGCAGGATTGTGAAAGCCAGGCAGGTGCGCTAGCCGCGCTCGTTCCAGAAGTCGCGGTGCTCCACGACGAGCCCGTCGGGCCGGAACCGGAGCAGTGACACCCCAGCCAGGTCCTCAGTGCTGCCGTCGGTCAGCCAGGTCTGCGCTGTCCAGGACACGGCGGCCTGATCACCGTCGACAAGCGGCGCGCCAAATTGGCATTGTGCCGACTCCTCCTCGGCGAACACCCGGGCTAGATAGCCCGGCTCCGGATCGCGGAACGGATGCTGCTGCCAGAACGCGCCCTCGGCGTACAGCGCGCTGATCGCAGCGACATCATGCGCGGGCCAGCCGCGCTCCCATACGTCAGCCCACCGCTGAGCCGCCTGCCGGGTATCCATGCTCCCACCCTATTTCGCCCTGCTCAGAGTTCGAGGCCGTACAGCGCCGCCGCGTTGGCGGCGGAGAACTTCCGCCGGTCCTCATCGGAGGCGAAGTGTCCGAGGAAGGAGCTGATCTCGTCCCGGCTCGGCTGCAGGAACGGGTAATCGGTGGAGAAGATGAGCCGGTCGATGGTAGTCACCGACAGTGCGTGCTGGAGCAGCGCGGGATTCAGCATGCCGGAGACGGTGACGTGGAAGTTCGCCCGGATGTAGTCCCTGACGGACCGCTGCAGGCCGCCGACGCGGGCGAGGCTGTCGGCCCGGTCCAGCCAGAACAGCAGCATCTCACCCCAATGGCCGAGCACGATCTGCAGCGCGGGGTGCCGGTCGAAGGTGCCGCGCAGGATCAGCCGGAGCGCCGCGGTCGCGGCGTCGAGGTGCCAGCCCCAGCCGAAGGTGGCCAGGGCGAGATCGGTCAGCTCGCCGAAGCCCCGGTAGGAGGCGTCACGCACCGCGTCCGAGGGGATCTGCGGGTGGACGAAGACCGGCTGGCCGAGCTCCGCCGCGGCGGCGAAGAATTCGTCATAGGCCGGGTCGTCGAGGAACCGGTCGCCGGAGCGGCCGTAGACCATGGTGCCGACGTGGCCCAGGCCTTTGGCGCGCACGAGCTCGCCGGCAACGTGCTCCGGCGAGGACATGGGCAGCGTCGACAGCGCCCGGAACCGCGTCGGGTACTTGCTCACGGCCGCGATGGCCGTGTCGTTCGCGGCGCGGCTCAGGCGCCGGGCCTGCTCGGGGGAGAGGGGGTGGGTCCCTGGTGGGGTCAGGGCGAGGATCGAGATGTCGATGCCCTGCGCGTCCATGGCGGCGATCCGGCCCTCGCCCAGGTCCTCCAGGCGCTGGCGGTGGTCGCCCATCTCGTTGAAGGCGAGGCTTTCGTCCGGCCGGGGCAGGGCCTTGAGGGCGGCGGTGAGGTCCGGCGTGATCCAGTGCTCTTCGATGGCGATGAGGGTCAAGGTCTTCGTCCTTCACAGATACCTGTCAATTGACAGCAAAGCTACTGCAGGCTAAATTACCTGTCAATTGATAGCAATCAAGGGGCGATGACGGAGGTCCCGGCAGGTGGATGAGGAGCAGAGGTCGAGACTGTTCGAGCTCGCCGACCTGATCCTGGCGGTCGGCCGGCACATCGAGGCGTCGAAGGAGGCCGAGGCCGAGTCGGGAACGCCGCTGCAAGGAGCGGTGATGCGCTATATCGACCGCCACCCCGGCACGACAGCCCGCGCGGCCGCTGAGGCCACCCAGCTGATCTCGAGCAACTTCAGCCGGGCGCTGCGGGGCCTGGAGCAGGCAGGCCTGGTGCGGCGTGACGTCGACCAGGACGATGCGCGGCGGGTGCGCCTGTATCCCACCGAGAAGGCGCAGCAGAACCTGCAACGACTGCGGGCGGTCTGGAGCCTCCTTCTCGAGGAGACGATCACCGATTCCGGCGAGATCGACGCCGCGATCTCGACCCTGCGGCAGATCGAGACCCGGCTGCTCGCCAGCACCCGCGACAAGGCCCGGTAAGGCAGAGCGAAATTCGTGGCGACCCGGGCCGACTAGTGTTTCCGTCCCGTCCGCCACCGCCACCACCGTCGCGGTCGTGCCAGGCGGCACGCGCACCGCAAGGGTCATCCGGCCGCCGGTGATTTCCCAGGATGACTCGATCCGGCCGTACGGCGACTCGTGGGCAGCGGACGCGGACGTGATGCCGCCGCCGGGCACCGGCTCGATGACAAACGAGCGGTAGGCCGGCGAATCGGTCAGCCGGATGCCGGCGGTGTAGCGGTGCAGAAAGTCGATCACCGCGCCCTTGGAGTAGTGGTTGAGGGAGTCATACGGCCGGCCGAGGCCATCGATCCCCTCCCACGACTCCCACACAGACGTCGCGCCGCGGTCGGTCATGGTCAGCCACGACGGGGGCGTGTCCCGCAGCAAGAGCTCGTAGGCCACGTCGGCGTGGCCGTGGTCGGCGAGCACAGGCAGCAGGTACGGCGTGGACAGGAACCCAGTGCGCAGATGCGTGCCCGCATCGCGGACGAGGTCCACGAGGCGGGCAGCGCTCGGCGAGCGCAACTCGCCAGGCACCAGCCCGAAGGCCAGCGCGCGCACCAGGGTCGGCTGGTCGCCGGGACGGATCACGCCGTCTCCGTCGAGGAACTCCCGCTGCCAGGCGTCCCGCACGCGCGCGGCGAGTTCGGCGTACCGGTCCGCCTCGCCGCTCTTGCCCAGGACGCGGGCAATCTCCGACATCAGCAGCGCGGAGCGGAAGAAGTACGCCGTCGAGACGTGCCCCCGGTCAGTGGCCTGGTACGCGGCCATGTCGGTGATGTCCTCGCCGGGGACCTTCCACTCGCCGAACTGGAATCCGGTGTCCCACAGGTACCGCTCATGCGGGGATGGCGTCGCTGCCCGGGCTGCCCGGTCTGGATGCCGCCCGCCGGCGGCCGCCCGTTCCACATACGTCAGCCAGGCGGACATCGACGCCCACTGCTCGTCCAGGATCCCGGTGTCCCCGTACGCGCGGTACAGCTCCCACGGCACGATGACAGCGGCATCCCCCCAGCCGGCGGAGCCGTGCCAGCCGCCGACCGGGCCGTGCCTGCCCTCGGATCGCGGCAGCGGCGACATGTTGGACACCACGCCGTTGTCCCATTGGTCCGCGACCAGGTCACGCAGCCACTTGACGGAGAAACCGGCCACGTCGTACAAGAACGCGGCGGCCGGCACGAACAGCTGCCAGTCAGCCGTCCAGCCCGCTCGCTCCCTGGTGGGGCAGTCGGTCGGGATGTCGCAGGCGTTGCCACGGAAACTCCAGGTGGCGGCGGCATGGAACCGGTTCACCCGGTCGTCGCTGCACGTGAACGAGCCGGTGCGGCGCATGTCGGTGTGCACCACGACGCCGGTGACCGTGCCGGGGGAGAGGTCGGCGGGATGGCCGTCGACGCGCACGTACTGGAATCCGTGAGTGGTGTGCCGAGGCTCGAAGCTGCCCGCCCGCCCGTCGGACACCACGGTGTCGACCTGCCCGGCCGACAGCGGATGCGGCAGGAACGGCATCGCCGGACGCAAGTGCTCCATCGTCACGTCGCCGTTCTCGCCGAGCCACTCCCCGTGGGTGAGCGTCATCTCAGCGCCGGAGGGGCCGAGGTCAGTCAGGCGCACCCACCCGTTGACGTTCTGGCCGAGGTCGACGACCTGCCGGTCCGCGCTGATCCTGGTGACCGACACCGGGCGAATGTCCCCGGTCCGCCGCACCGGCGGCGCCGGCGACCACACCAGCCGGCCGAAGCCGTGGTCTACCGGCTCGACAGGCTGCCAGTCGCCCCGATCGGCCCGCCGCAGGTCGGTGCGCTGCCCTTCGATCAGGTCCGCCGCCAGCACGTGCGACGGCCGGCTCTGCCACGACGGCCCGGTGCCGGTCACGGCCGTGCTGCCGTCGGCGTACACGACGCGGAGCTGGGCAAGGAACGCGGTCCGCTCGCCCCACTGGTCACAAGACCGCGGCCCGCCGACCTGCCCGCGCCACCAGCCGTCGCTCAGCAGCACCGTGATGGACGTCGTCCCCGCAGCGAGCAGCCCGGTCACGTCGTACGCCTGCACCTGCAGCCGCTGGTCGTACTGGGTGAAGCCGGGCGTCAGCTCCAGGTCCCCGGCGCGCACCCCGCCGAGGAACACCTCATACAGTCCGTGCGCCGTCGCGTACAGGCGGGCCCGGGCCACCGGCTGGTCCACCGTCACGTGCCCGCGCAGCTCGTGCGCGGGACGCTGCCCGGCGGGGGCCACCGAATCCTCGGCGGGCGCTATCCACGACGCGGCGCCGGCCCAGTCCGCCGCGTCCAACAGCCCTGTCTCCAGGCACAGCGGCGCCGACCAGGGGCTCTCGCCCAGGTCGGTGCGGACCGCGACGCGCACGGCGACCCGCTCGGCCGAGCCCAGCGGAGCGAGCGGCCACGGCACGAGCACGCTGTCCGCGCTCGAGACCCACCCGGTGTCACCGAAGCCGTCGGCCGCCAGCCGGTAGCCAACCTGCACCCTGGAACCGCAGGGCAGCAGCCACGACAGCCGCGGCCGCCGGTCCCCGATGCCGAGCGGCTGGTCGAGGTGCTCGGCCCGCAGTCGGCCCGGCGCAGCGGCCGACGTCACGGCAGCTCCGGGAAGAGCGGGGCCGGATGCCATTCCGGATCGTCGGTCGCGTCCCGGCAGGCACAGCTGAACTGGTGCTGCCCGGGCCCGGCCTGCACTGGGTCAACCCCCGGCAGCACCACGCGAGCCGTACACCCGGCAGGCACGGTCACGTCCACGGTCAAGCCGCCATCCGACCGCCGCCACGACACTTCAGCCAGCCCGTACGGGGTCTGGTGCGACGCCCGCGCCCAGGTCAGCCCGCCGCCCGGGCGCGGCGCGACCAGCAGTTCCCGGTACCCGGGCGCGGCGGGCGCGAGCCCGCCGATCACCCGGTGCATCCAGTCGGCGACCGCCCCGAACGCGTAGTGGTTGAACGACGTCATCTGGCCAGGATTGACGGACCCGTCGGGCAGCATGCTGTCCCACCGCTCCCAGACCGTCGTCGCGCCCATCGTCACCGGGTACAGCCACGACGGGCACTCGGTCTGCCGCAGCAGCTGGTAGGCGTCGTCGACGGCCCCGGCAGACGTGAGCGCGTCGCAGATCAGCGGCGTGCCGAGGAACCCGGTCGCCACGTGATGCCGCCGCGCGCGCACTAGCTC
>Ga0335073_10015523_pt1 | contig 10648 bp, 8 predicted proteins | sample Lox_Sample_22_FD_207093 | JGI IMG/M metagenome (GOLD analysis project Ga0335073, IMG submission 207093) | Soil microbial communities from Loxahatchee National Wildlife Refuge, Florida, United States - Lox_Sample_2.2 | ecosystem: Environmental > Terrestrial > Soil > Wetlands | place: USA: Florida...
CGTGGCTAACGACGACACTTCTTCCCGGTAGCTATCGATCCGGCGTGAAAGTCCGGCGCCGCCCGCAACCCACGGCGAATCCGCCGGGCGGCCCAAGCAAGAATCCAATTTAAGAGGAATTGAGTCGGCCCATGGCTACACCAGGAAAGCCCAATATACCCGCACAGCTTGTGAAGGAGCTGCGCGAACGCACCGGCGCCGGATTCAACGCGTGCCGCGAAGCGTTGATCGAAGCGAACGGAAACATCGAGCCGGCCATAGACCTTCTCCGCAAGAAGGGCCAGGCCGCGGCCGCCAAGAAAGCGCAGCGCGCCACCAGCGAAGGCCTGGTGAGCTGCTACATTCACGCGGGCGGAAAAATCGGCGTGCTCGTGGAAGTGAATTGCGAGAGCGACTTCGTGGCGCGCACTGAGGATTTCCAGAAGCTGTGCCACGACGTGGCGATGCACATCGCTGCGCTCGACCCGCGATTCCTGAAGCGCGAGGAAGTGACGCAGGAGATCCTCGACCGCGAGCGGGAAATCTACCGCGAGCAGGCGAAGCAGACAGGGAAGCCGGACGCGGTGATCGAGAAGATCGTCAACGGCAAGATGGAGAAGTTCTACGAGGAAAATTGCCTCTACGAGCAGCACTTCATTCGCGACGAGGGTGTCACGGTGAAGGAGCTGATCGACCAGTTGATCGCCAAGATCGGGGAGAACATCACGATCCGGCGGTTCTCCCGCTTCAAGGTGGGCGAATCGGACGGCGCGACGCCTTCCGCAGCGGGTGGCGAGGAAGCCGTGCCGGTGCCGGCGGTCTGACGGGAGCGAAGGGTTCCCGGTTGGTTGCGCAAGAGCGGCCCGGCAAGAAACGAAGTGCGAAACGGCGGGAAGCGAAATAGAATGCCAGCGGGCGGTTGCGCCCGCTGATTGACGATGACAACCAACGATCCGGCAAGTTCCATCCTCTCTTCGCAGGGCCCAGCCGTTTATAAGCGCATCGTATTGAAACTTTCCGGAGAGTCTCTCTCCGGCCCCCTCGAATCCGGCATTCACGCAGGCACGATCCAGACCATGGCGCAGGAAGTGAAAGGCGTCTACGACCTGGGCGTGCAGGTGGCCATCATGGTCGGCGGCGGAAATATCTTCCGCGGCGCGCGGCAGAAGGAATTGGCAATCGACCGCGCCACGGGCGACTACATGGGGATGCTGGCGACGGCGATCAACGGCCTGGCGCTGCAGGACGCGCTCGAAAAAGCGGGCTGCCACACGCGGCTGATGAGCGCGATCGAGATGCACGAAGTGGCGGAGCCGTTCATCCGTCGCCGTGCGACGCGGCATCTGGAAAAAGGGCGCGTGGTGATTTTCGCGTGCGGAACGGGCAATCCCTATTTTTCGACGGACACCGCGGCGGCGCTGCGCGCGATGGAAATCAAGGCGCAGGTGATCCTAAAAGCGACGCGCGTGGACGGCGTCTACGATGCGGATCCCGAAAAAGTGCCGACGGCGAAACGGTTCGAGACGATTTCGTACTTGGAAGTCCTGCAAAAGGGGCTGGCGGTGATGGATTCGACCGCGATTTCGCTGTGCATGGACAACAAGATGCCAATCGTCGTATTCGACATGAACCGGGCGGGAAACATCAAGCGCGTCGTGCTGGGCGAGCGCGTGGGTTCGACGGTCGGCGCATCCTGACGCAAACGCGGGAGGCAAACTTCCTATGACAACCGTGGCGACGAGCAAAGACGCACTGGCGCAGGCCAGAGCGCGGATGGAAAAAGCGGTGGAGGATTTCCGCAAGGACCTGGCCGGCGTGCGGACGGGGCGCGCGAACGTGTCGCTGCTCGAGGGTGTGCGTGTCGATTACCACGGCACGCCGATGCCGCTCAATCAGCTGGGGACACTGACGGTGCCGGACCCGGCGATGATCGTGATTTCGCCGTGGGATCCGGGTGCGGTGCCGCTGATCGACAAAGCGATTCGCACCTCCGACCTCGGATTGAACCCGGCGAACGACGGCAAAGTGGTGCGCGTGCCGATTCCGCCGCTGACCGAAGACCGTCGCAAGGAATTGGTGAAGCACATTCACAAGGTGCTCGAAAATCACCGCACGGCGGTTCGCAATATCCGCCGCGACGTGAAAGAAGCGATCGAAAAGCTCGAGAAAGAAAAGAAAATCAGCGAAGACGAGCGGAAGCGGTCGCTCGATGAACTCGAAAAAGTCACGCAGTCGGAAACGAAGAAGATCGAAGACCTTTCGGCGGCGAAAGAAAAAGAAGTTCTCGAGTTGAAGTAGCCGCCACAGACTTACTCGTGAATTCTGCGTTGTAACGCCCACCCGCCGTAACGCATCCTTACCGGCATGAAAGAAGGGAAACCCAGCGCGACTGCATATCGAGTCGCCATGCGCCGCGCGGCACATCAACTGCTCGACCGTCCGCTCGTGCTGGAAGACCCGATTGCTCTGCCGATTCTCGGGCCGGACGCCGCCGAACGCGTGAAGGCCGGAGAGAGCCGTGCGCGCCGCTTCGCATCGCGCGCGAGCCGGGCGTTCATGGTGGCGCGCAGCCGGTACGCAGAAGACGAACTCGCGCGGGCGATCGGGCGCGGCGCGACGCAATACGTGATTTTGGGAGCTGGGCTCGACACGTTTGCCTACCGCAATCCGCATCCTGCGGCGCTGCGCGTGTTCGAAGTGGATTTTCCGGCGACGCAGGAATGGAAGCGCGCGCGGCTTGCGGCAGCGGGGATTGCGGCACCTGAATCGCTGACGTTTGCCCCCGTCGATTTCGAGACGCAATCGCTTGCGGATGGTCTGGCCGCGGCGGGATTTGATCGGGGCAAGATTTCGTTTTTCTCGTGGCTCGGCGTGACGATGTATCTGACACGCGAGGCGATGCGGACGACGCTGTCGTTTATCGCGTCGCTGCCCGCGGGAAGCGGTGTGGTGTTCGATTATGCCGTGCCGCGCGACAAGCTGAACTGGTTCGGGCGTTTTGTTTTTGACAGAATGTCGGCGCGCGTGGCCGCTGCCGGAGAGCCGTTCCGCCTTTTCTTTGAGCCGCAGGCGCTCGAGGCGGAGCTGAAAGAGCTGGGATTTGGCGCGGTCGAGGACGTGGGAGCGCCTGAACTCAATGCGCGCTATTTCGCCAATCGCAGCGACGGGCTGGAAGTGAAGGGTCGGCTTGGGCGGTTGATGAATGCGCGGATGTAGGATGCAAATTCCTTTTTGATCGCGTTGCTAATTGGATTTGCGTGTCCGCGCGCCGAAGCTGCAATTTCTACCCTTCAATTGACTGTGCGGACGTCTTCGGGACTCGCAAGTTGGAGCGAGCAGGAGTGCGATGCGGTATGGCAAGTGAGCGTCGCGCTGCGGATGAGCTTCGTCGGTGTCGCATCGGGGAAAACGGGACCCAGATCGAGCCCGCGCAGAGAATTGATGGCGGGCTGAAAGCTGTCGCTGCCGCTGCGGAATTTCGCGGCTTCGATCTGGCCGTGGCCGTTCGGCTGGGGCGCCACCGCCAGGAAAAATACTGCGGAGCCGTCCTGGTTGATGATCGCACCCGCCGGAAATTGATTGGCGGACGGAAGATCCTGCCGGGCGGCGTCCACGAGCTTATCGATTTTCTTGTCCTTTTCGTCTACCCCCAGAAGCGCGGCGAGTCGCCCGCGCGTTTCCGGCACGGAATGAGGTGAGGCAATCGCTTCGGCGTAGAGTTTTTCGGCCGCGTCCTTGTTTCCGCGCTTCGCTGCGATTTGCGCGAGGTGGTCGGCCACTTCTCCGTGGCCATTCAGGCGCCACGCCGCGCTGATATATTTTTCCGCCGTGTCGAGATCGCCCTTCTGAAAGTAGACCCAGCCGAGCGTGTCCCAATACGCGCCGAGACTTTCGACGGCCGCCAGTTGATCGATCGTAAGCTGCCCGAGATCGACATTGCGGAGGCCGGAGGCCGTGGTGGCGACGGCCGACTGCGCGTATTGCAGCGCTTTATCGAGCTGAATCTGCTTGTCGGCGAGCGCGTAGGCGACGTTGTTCCACACAAGCGGCGTTTGCGACATGCCCACGCCTTTGTCGAAGGCGGCGAGCGCTTTTTCTTTTTCTCCGATATTCAGGTAGGCCTGGCCGAGACTGATTTGAAGTTCGGCGCTGTCGGGAGAAAGAATCACGGCCTTCTCGAGCTCAGGCACGGCGAGCGGGTATTGATGCTGAGTCACGTAGAGGCCGCCGAGCGCCGCGTGCCCGACGGGATCGAGCGGATTGACGTCGATCTGCTTGCGATAGGCGGCGATGGCCTCGGGAAATTTCTGCTGCTGCTGGAGCGTGATGCCTAGATAGTCGTAGGCGTGCTCGTCGTAGGGATTCGCGACGATCTGCTTCTGGAACGCATCGGCGGCGTTGCTGAAATCACCGATGCGCAGATAGGCGAGGCCCAAATCGTTCCAGGCGTCCTTGTGATCGGGATCGATCTCAACGACGCGCTTGAGGAGCGGAATGGCGGCGTTGGGATTGCCGGAGCTGAGGGCTGCAGTGCCGGCTTCGAAAAGTTCGTCAGGTTTGGCGGTCGAAGGAATCATCGGCGCGCCGGTGGTGGAGTTCTGCACGAGGAGGGATTGCGTTTCATCGGAAATTACGGCGCGCGCAAACGCCATGTAGTCGCTGATCCGCGAAGCGGGAATTTCGCGCATCTTGAAATCGAGCGAGCGCGAGGCCGTCAGCACGTGGTTTTCAAATTGGTAGGAGGATTTGAATTCGGCGTAGTCGCGCGAGACGGAGATGGCCACCGGGGGCTGCGCGGTGAAACTGGCGGGCAGCGCGAGGCGGAGCGTCATGTCGACATTCAGCGGGCTGCCGAGCTTGATCGGCTCGGGATCGTCCTCGTCGGCGGGGGGCAGGCCGATGGTGAGCAGAGGCAGCGCAATTTTGGCGTCTTTGCTCGACCAGTCGAGATAGTTCGCCTCGTTGAAATCGATTGTTAGCTGGAACGGATCGCGGATTGCGGAAGGATCGCTCGGTTCGACGGAGGTGACTTCGCCACGAATGCCGTCGAGCGCGGCGAGCGTTTGCCCGAGCTGCTTCCATTGTGTCCGAGGCGTGCGGCGGAAAGCGGCGCGCAAGACGAATTCGTTGTCGCCTCGCAGCGTGTAATGGACTTTCGCGGTGAGCTTGCCGAGGTCGCTGATTTCGCAGGTGATATCGACGCGCTGCGTTGAGAGGAACGGCGGGTCGGCGGGGGTGGTGACGATCTTGCCGTCGCCGTCCGGCGGCACCAGAAGCGCGGATTTATCGCGCAGTTTCCGGACCAAGAGGCGGAAAGGCGCAACTTCAGCCGTCGAATCCATCCATAGAAGCTCGTTCTTTTCCGGAAGAACGCGGGGAACGGCCGTGATGACGTGGTCGAACTGCGACGGCGACGGCACGTCGAGATCGAGCGTGCGCTGGTAAGGAATCAGCACCGAATCGCCCTGAATTCCTGCGGCGGAGAGCATGGACACGAGCAGCGTGCTCTTGTCTTTGCAGTCGCCGTACTGGTTGGCGAAGACTTCGCCGGAATCGTGCGGCTGATAACGGCCGAGGCCGAACGAGAGGCTGACGTAGCGGATGTTCGTGGCGACATAATCGTAGAGCGCTTCGATCTTGTCGATTTCGTTCGTTTTCCCCGCCGTCAGTTGCGCCACCTTCGCGCGGATTTCCGGCGTGGGTTCGGTGCGGCCTTTTTCAAGCGCCGCGTACCATTTGGCGATTTCTTCCCAGCTTTTGAACGTGGTCAACTGCACGTCCGGCTCTTTTCTCTCGTTCGCCTTATTCTTCTTCTTGCTTTTGGACGAATCATCATCGTCGTCATCCTGCGGATGAGAGAGGTTCGAGCGCTTCCAGGTGTCGATAACGCGGCCATTTTTTTTCTCGGTTGTAAATGTTGCGAGTGGCGCCGCGGTGGCATCAGTTGAGTCTTTGGCGGGCGAGGGCCGGCTTTCGCGCTTTCCGTTGATGGAGGTGTATTCCGCAGACTTGATGGTGACGTCGCGGCCGGCCGGCAGGTCGAGCGTGAGCGATTCGTCGAGCACGATCGCGTCCTTCACAAAATTCTGTTCGTACCAGAATTCGTTGGGGGCGAGCGCGGAATTGATGTGCGTGACGATGTCATATTCGAGCACGTCGCCTGCGTGCAGCGAAGGAACTGTGATGTGCTTCTCTTTGTAGTCGCTGTAGACGGGCGCGTCGCGCGCAACCATCGAAGTCATGTCCTTTACCGCGTCTGGCGCGGCGGTGACCACCGTGCCATCCGGCTTGCGCACGCGCACGTAGACGACGTCCATCGATTCATTCGCGGCGCTGTAGCCGAAGACGAGTTCTCCGAGTTGCTGCACGCCGGCATCGCTCTGTACGTGGATGCGAACGGATTGTTCTTTTTGTCCCGTGCCGTCGTTTTCAAAACGGATTTTATTTTGAAGCTGCTCGACGACGAAAGGCTCCTGCGAATAGTCGGCTGGTTTCGGAGCAGGCGATGCAGTTGCGGGCGTCTGCGCCGGGGGAGGAGGAGGGGCTTGCTGCGCGCCGGCCGGGAGGATGGTGAATAGGAGACAAAACAGCGCAGCCGGGAGAGATCTCATTACCGCTCCGGAAAGGTAGATTTGAATCAATGAGTGTAGTGGGGTTCGCCGGCGACGTAAAGCGCAGGAATCCGAGCGATGTTTTTACCGTCACGCGTCATTTCAAGACCGGCCCGGAAGAGCTGCGGGCCTGGGAACAGTTGCAGGGGACGCGAAGCGGATTCAGTGCCATTTTGGGAAACTCCCGTAAGATGCTGTAGGTAAATACGTTAGATGGCAGTCAATGCCTGTCCTTGGACTTCGCGTACGGGAAATCATCTCGGATCGGGCGAAGACGGGGGTTCAAATCCCGGTTAAAGCTTGGGAGCTAGGAGCGCTGGCGGGTCGAAAGAGCGAGCCAAGCCGATTGCTTGCACATTTTTCCCACAGGGATGCGGTTGACACTTTGGAAAGATTTGTTATACTTTTCCGGTTGTGCAGGGGCCATTGGCCCCAGTGGTGATTGGGAAGTCTTCCTTGCCCCGGAACAAAGAACGACGGAACGGGGTGAAGAAGAGCGGCCGAAATGGGGCGCCAGCCCCGCAAAGCCGTGTGAGCCTCTCCGCAGTTGTTTTGGCTGATGCAGTTCACTCCTCGGGGTGAAGCGTCCGCGCGGAGTACCTGGTAATTCCTTCGGGTTGGGCGACCTTTCTGTTCATACACTCGCAGATTTGTGTGCGGGCTTGCGGGATAGAGGCTCGCCAATTTGCGCTGTCGAATTCTCGATTTGAGGGAGAGAAGCGTGCCGACGTTTTCACAACTGGTGCGGAACGGCCGGGAAAAGATACGGACGAAAACGAAGTCGCCGGCGCTTGAAGGATGTCCGGAGAAGCGCGGCGTGTGCGTGCGCGTCTACACGCAAACGCCGAAGAAGCCGAACTCCGCTCTCCGCAAAGTCGCCCGCGCCCGGCTGACGAACAGCGCGGAAGTGACCACCTACATTCCCGGCATCGGCCACAATTTGCAGGAGCACTCGATCGTGCTGGTACGCGGCGGCCGCGTGAAGGATCTCCCGGGAGTGCGTTACCACGTGATTCGCGGCACGCTCGACGCCGCGGGTGTGGAGAATCGCAAGCAGGGGCGCTCGAAATACGGCGCCAAGCGGCCCAAAGCCGCGCAGAAGTAGCGGCAGAGCTGTAAGAGCCGGAAGCAGGAGAGACAGAAAAGATGCCACGCAAAGGATGGGTTCTGCGCCGCAAAGTGCCGGGCGATCCGGTCTACGGCAGCGATCTGGTTCAGAAGTTCATTTCGAGCATGATGTATGACGGCAAGCGCTCGACCGCGCAGACGATTTTCTATCAGGCGATGGAGCAGATGGCCAAGACGGCCAACGACGACGCCTTGAAGCTGTTCAAGAAGGCGGTCGAAAACTGCAAGCCGGTGCTGGAAGTAAAGACGCGGCGCGTGGGCGGCGCGAACTACCAGGTGCCGGTGGAAGTGAATCCGTACCGCAAGCAGTCGCTCGCGATTCACTGGCTGGTGTCGTATGCGCGCGAACGCGCGGGCAAATCGATGACGGACAAGCTGGCCGGCGAGCTGCTCGATGCGGCCAACGGACGCGGCGGCGCGGTGAAGAAGAAAGAAGACGTGCACCGCATGGCGGAAGCCAACAAGGCTTTCGCGCACTATCGCTGGTAAGGGAACCAAGGGGACCAGGGGCAACAGGGAACATGGCACGCCAAGTCCAACTTGAGAACACCCGGAACATCGGGATCATGGCGCATATCGACGCCGGGAAGACGACGTCGACCGAGCGCATCCTGTTCTATACGGGTGTGACTTACAAGATCGGCGAAGTGCATGAAGGCACGGCGACGATGGACTGGATGGAGCAAGAGCGCGAGCGCGGCATTACGATCACGTCCGCCGCGACTACGGCTTTCTGGAATCGCTTCGACAAGAAGTACCGCATCAACATTATCGACACGCCGGGCCACGTCGATTTCACGGTCGAAGTCGAACGGTCGCTGCGCGTGCTGGATGGCGCGGTGGCGATTTTCGACGCAGTGGCGGGCGTGCAGCCGCAAACCGAAACCGTGTGGCGGCAGGCGGACAAATACCGTGTCCCGCGCATCGCCTTTATCAACAAGATGGACCGCATCGGCGCCGATTTCGACCACTCCATCCGCACTATGCGCCAGCGACTCTCCGGACACCCTGTTCCGCTGCAATATCCCGTCGGCCGCGAAGACAATTTCCTCGGCGTGATCGATTTCATCGAAGAGCGCGCCATTATCTGGAAGGACGAAACGCTCGGCGCGGAATACGAAATTCTGCCGCTCGAAAAGCTGTGGGATGCGGCTTACCTCAAGACGCGCCCGGAGCTGGAAACGGCTGTCCGCGCGTCCGCGTTGACGCCGGAATTTTATAAAGAGCATCGCGACAAAGTCGTCGAGTACATCGCCGAGCACGACGACGCCATTCTGGCGAAGTATCTCGAGCAGCATGCGCTGACCCCGGCGGAGCTGCGCGCGTCGCTGCGCCGCTCGACGATCGCTCTCAAGCTGGTTCCGGTGCTGGCGGGCTCGGCTTTCAAGAACAAAGGCGTGCAACCGCTTCTGGATGCCGTCGTCGACTATCTCCCTTCGCCGACCGATATTCCTCCGGTGGAAGGCGTGGATCCGGATTCAGACGAGCCGGTGCTGCGCCGCCCGGCGGACGATCAGCCATTTGCCGCGCTGGCCTTCAAAATCATGACCGACCCGTACGTCGGGCATTTGACTTTCATCCGCGTGTATTCCGGCGTGCTGAAGACGGGCAATTCGGTTTACAACTCGACGAAGAAAACGCGCGACCGCGTGGGGCGCTTGCTGCGCATGCATGCCAACAAGCGCGAAGAGATCGAGTCGGTCGAGGCGGGCGACATCGCCGCCTGTGTCGGCCTGAAGAACGTCTCGACGGGCGACACGCTGTGCGACGAGGAAAAGCCGATCGTGCTCGAAGCGATCGAATTTCCCGCGCCGGTGATTTCCGTCGCGATCGAGCCGAAGACGAAAGCGGACCAGGAAAAGATGGGCTCGGCGCTTGGAAAGCTCGCGCAAGAAGATCCCACCTTCCGCGTGCACACGGACCACGACACAGGGCAGACACTGATTTCCGGCATGGGCGAGCTGCATCTGGAAATCATCGTCGACCGCATGATGCGCGAGTTCAACGTGCAGGCCAACGTGGGCCGGCCACAAGTGGCGTATCGCGAAACGATTCTGAAGATGGCCGAAGGCGAAGAAAAATACGCGAAGCAGACTGGCGGGCGCGGCCAATATGGACACGTGAAATTGACGGTGCAGCCATTGCCGGGCGCCGGGCGCACTGATTTGCGCGAGATGTCGACCGATGAGCTCGATGAACTCGCCAAGCAAGTGGCGGGAAAAGGCGGGAAGTGGCGCTTCGACAAGGACCACCGGCTGCTGTTTATCGATAAGGTTTTCGGCGGCGCGATCCCGAAGGAATTTATTCCTCCGATTGAAAACGGCGTGAAGGAAGCGATGGAAACCGGCGTCCTGGCAGGATACGAAATGGTGGACCTCGCGGTCACGGTGATCGACGGCAGCTACCACGAAGTCGACAGCTCGGAAATGGCGTTCAAGATTGCCGGGTCGATTGCTTTCAAGGAAGCCTGCCGTAAGGCCAATCCACGGCTGCTCGAGCCGATCATGAAGGTTGAAGTGGTGGTGCCGGAAGATCATATGGGTCCGGTCATCGCCGACCTGAACTCGCGCCGCGGGCAGATGCAGGGCCGCGAATCGCGCGGCGGCACCGAAATCATCAACGTGCTGGTGCCGCTCTCGGAAATGTTCGGCTACGCGACCGACATTCGCAGCAAGACGCAGGGGCGCGGCAGCTTCACGATGCACTTTTCGCATTACCAGCAGGCGCCGAACAACATCGCTGAAGAGATTATCGGCGGCAAGAACGGCGACAAGCCGAAGAGATAACCGGAATTTGCAGTCAGAACGGTTCGACGAGGAGCAGACAGAGACATGGCGAAAGAGAAATTCGAGCGGAGCAAGCCGCACGTAAACGTAGGGACGATCGGGCACATCGACCACGGGAAGACGACGTTGACGGCGGCGATCACG
>Ga0335073_10015524_pt1 | contig 10648 bp, 2 predicted proteins | sample Lox_Sample_22_FD_207093 | JGI IMG/M metagenome (GOLD analysis project Ga0335073, IMG submission 207093) | Soil microbial communities from Loxahatchee National Wildlife Refuge, Florida, United States - Lox_Sample_2.2 | ecosystem: Environmental > Terrestrial > Soil > Wetlands | place: USA: Florida...
CGGCTGCGCCGTGGCGGCAGCCGGCAATCCGCCGATGCTGACGTGCCCGACACGCCTGCTCCTGCGCGCCCCGCGCCCCGAGCGACCAGGCCGGGCCCGCTGCGACGGGTACTGAATCGCCTGGGCTTGGGCGGCAGGCGGCCAGGCCTTCCGCGGGAAGAACCGCAACAGGCCGGGCAGCGCCCTGCGGCCCCAACTTCACAGCCAGCCATCGCCTCCCGGCCAGATGCCGTCTCCGTCACCATCGTGCCGGGGATCCCCGATCCGGTACTTGACCCAGTCCCTGACCCGGTCGCGGTGGTTGAGTGGATCGCGAGCGCCATGCGGCTGTCTGAGACAGTCCGCGGCATGGCTTTGCGCCTGAACGCGAGCGAGGTGGCGGACGCGCTGGACCGCGTGCCTGCGTCGCTGCTGGACCTGGATGCGTCGCTGTCCGGTGAACTGGGCGAGGATATATCCGAGCTTCTGCTCTTCAGAAGCTGGGATGCGGTCCCATGGGCGCTGCTTCCGCCGTTGGGGCAGGAACAAGTCAGGCGGCTGCAGCCGGACGTCGGCACCGTCGTGGCCAGGACCGCGGAGTTGCTGGCGACGCTGGCAGCGCTGATTGACGGGCCACCGGGGGCGGAAGGCCCCGTGGCGCGGCTGATTAGGAATGACCTGCTGAGGTACGCGAACAGCGTGGACGCTGAGCATGGTTCGTGGCTGCCTGGCTGGCAGGCGCCGTTCACCGGAGTACTCGGGGAAGCGGCGGCGGTGATCAGGGCGCTGGCGCGGGAGCGTGAGGTAAGTTCGGCGCCAGGGACGGTGCTGCTGGCGATCACCTACGCGCTCAGGAGGGGCGATCAGCGCTGGCGGCAGGAACCAGGCGGGCCGCCGCAGCCTCTGAGAGACAACTTCCGCCAGGTTCCCGCAACCGTCGATGACGTGGTCCGGCTGAGGCAGGAGGTCATCAGGCGGCACGAGTTCCGGCTGCGTGAAGGGCTGGGATCGCGGACGGGACAGGCATGGCGACTCGGGCTGGTTCAGACGGGCGAGGCCGAGCAGCGCATCTCGGCCGCCGGCCGCGATCCGGCCGAGATCCTGGAGCGGACCGTAGTCGCGGTCCGGATGGTGGCAGTGGTGCGGCGGTTGCTGCGGCTGCTGCGGTATTCGGTGCCAGACGCCGCTGAGCTAGCGGAGGCCGGCGATCGGCTGGCTGATGCGGATGCGCGCCTCTGGCAGCTATTGCGGGCGGTGCTCGGCGAGGATGCTGCTGCGCGGTTGCTTGTCTCGGCGGACCAGCTTGAGCCAGTCGGGTCAGCCGAGTTTGACCAAGCTGAGGCCTGGCGAGTGCTGGCGGCGGTGGCCGAAGTGGTGGTCGCGACGAGGGCAGCGCTGGGCGCCGTCGTCGTGATCATCGACGGGCCCCAGCAGATTTTCGATAACTCGGCCACTGATTCAGTAGTCAGCCTGAGGAAGCTGGTACGGGATCTGGACGCGCACTTCGGGACTTTGCGGCCTGGCTGGGCAGCGCAGTTCACCGGGGTATCCGGCGATGCGGGAGCGGTGTTCTCAGTTATCGAGTTTTGGCTGCGGTCAGTTCTGTGGAAGGCGTCGGCAACGATGTTGTTTGTGCTCACCGCGGAGATCATCGGCCCGGCGATCGCGGCCGCGCGCTGGCTGCGACAGGCAACCCCCGATGCCTTGCCCGATCCTGGGTCAGTAGCCGGGAAGTTGCTCAAGGGCAGGCGGAATCCAGACCGGATGCCGGTCTGGGAGGCAAGGACCAACTACCGTGGCCGGCCGCCGTCCGTCGACGACGTGGAGTGGGCGCGAACGGCCATCATCCGCGTGCTTGCTCACCGGTTGCAGGCCTTCGGGCTGGGCGCTGGGCAGGCCATCGACGCCACAGGCGCCTTGACTGGGGTTCCTTACCAGATCGCGGCGCTTGGACGGGCAGCGGCGGCCGTGCGGCTGACGGCGGCGGTCAGGCGGCTGCTCTGGTATCCATCTCAGTGGAGTGCCGGGCAGCGGCCAGGTGACCTCGCTACCCGGCTCGAAGCGGCGCGGGTGCGGCTCGATGAGGCGGTACAGCGGCTGCGCGCGGTGCTGTCGGCGGTACTCGGCCCGGCGGCGGCCGAGCAGGTGCTGGCGGCGGCGGACGCGCTTTCGCCACTTGGGCCGTTCGAGATGGACACGGAAAGCGCGGAGCGGGTGCTGGCGGCCGAGGGCGAACTAACGCTGGCGGCCATGGCGGTGCTCGCCCTCGTGGCCGAGGTGATAGACGGGCGGCTGAATTGGCTGACTGTCGAGGATGAGGATACGGAGAAGAGAGTACTGAGGTTGCTGAATCATGCGCTGAACTTCGATCGGCTGCATGGCACTTTCCTGCCGGGGTGGGCGACTCAGTTCACCGGGGTACTGGGAGACGCTGAAGTAGTAATCAACGCACTCCGGCGAGTTAGGAAGGTCGGGTCGGCACCGGGAACGGTACTGCTCGCTATTGCCATCGAGATAGCCTGGCCAGCAGCGGTGGCAGAGGCTTGGCTGAGGCGTTCTGACGTCGGCTCGCGGCCCGCCGAGGGTTCGCCGGCCGATCAGGTCCTGGCGGGCACATCCGATGATCCGGACCTGCTGCCTATGACGGAGGCGAACTACGACTATAGGGTAAACCGCCCTTCCGCCAATGACTACGCGCGGTTGTTCGCGGCCGTCAGCCGGGTCCAGGCGCACCGGTTGCACGTGCTCGGGCTGGGCGCGGGCCGGGGCTGGGTGCGGCTGGCCGGAGGAGTCGAGGTACGGGCAGAGCCCGGTGAGCCCGAGGTCGCCGGTGCTGGCTGGCAGGTGGTGGAACCGCCATCTGGTGAACCGTACGCGGTGAATCTCATCACCGGGATGGTTGTGCTGCCTGGGCGGACGGAACTTGGCGTCGAGGGCCGTTGGGTGCGGTACGGCATGGATCTGGTGCATGTGGGGTCGCGGAGGGCGCTGAGCGCTGATGGCGTGATGACCAATGCGAGAAACACCATGGTTGGGAACGATTACGGGCCTTATTTGTCCGGCCTTCCTTCGCTTGACCGCGAGGGGTTCCTCGGCTGGCTGCTTCGCCACGGTCTGCTGGCCGGCCAGCGGCCCGCGACCGGCCCAGGGCGGCATGCGGGCCTGGCGGTACCGCCAGGGATGGCGGGCCTTGAGGGACTAGAACGGGTGTTCGCGGCCAGGTCGGGCGAGCGCACTGGTGCGATGCTCACACCCGGGCCGGTATTGGCTGACGAAGTAACGGCGGCCGTTGGGCGGGTAAGGGCGGCACTGGGATCTGGCGGGGAGTTCGTGGTGGTGGTCGGCACTGACGCGGTGCTCGGTGCGGATGGCTTGCCTGTGCCCGTGCTGTCAGGTGTTCCGCGCGGCCATGAGCCAGGTGAGCATGAGGTGGAGCTGACGGGGCCGGTGCTGTCGAGCCTGCTGCCGATGCTGGGGTGGGCGCCTGGCCGGCCGGTGGCGCTGGCGGTGGACTGGGACCTGGGCGAGTGGCCGCTTAGCCCTGACTGGGTTTCTGGCCTGGCCGCATCGATTCCTGATGTGCGGATACTGCAGGCGTCGGGGCCCGGCTGGGTGCGGTTGTGGCCGCGGACGGCGGGGCAGGCACCGGTGATAGCGGTCGCGCCGGAGCTGGCGCTCGCGGAGCAGCCGCTCAGTTCAGGGTGGGCGTGGCTGGGCGAGGAGGGCGGGCTGGCGGTGCCGTCGGCGGCGGATGGCATTCTCACGGATGCGGCGGGGTGGCGCGGGGTCGGGCCGAATTCCAGTCCGGTGTATGCGGTGCATCTGGGGACCGGGGTGGTGGTGCTGGCTGACCGGACGGTGCTGACGCTGACCAACGGGTGGGTGCGTTACGGCGCGGATCTGCTGCACCGGGCGACAGGGGTGGTGCTTTCTGCTAGCGGCGTGGTGTCCCGTGCGGATGAGCATCTGCTGGTCGCGCTGGGCGATTTGCTGACGGATGAGCCGCAGCTTAGCCGGGCGGATTTGCTGCGGTGGCTGGTGGCTCGCGGGCTGGTGACGGGTCAGGTGCCTGGGGTGGCGACTGGGCCGGGCTGGCAGGAGGTGGCTGATGCCAGCGGCGGCTTGGCATGGCAGTGGGGCGGCGGTTCGCTGGCTCCGACGTTGCCGTCGGCCCTGTCGCGCGGGCGAGCGAGCGGCGAGGGCCTGCGATGCCTGGTGGATTCGCTGGCGCAGTTGCTGAGGAGGGTGCTGCCTGCCTCGCAGCAGGCGGAGATGACGGCTGATTTCCTGGCTGCCTGGCTGGCCGGGCACCTGCAGCTCGGCAACGAGGCCTACCAGCAGCTTGCGGCCGGGCAGATGATCGACGTGACCAGTGTGCTGCCCACTCTCACGGCGATGTTTCAGGTTCAGGTTCAGGTGTTCGAGGCGCATCCCGAGCCTGGTGGCGGGCAGGCGGTTCTGGCCCATCCGTTGCAGGGCCCGGCGGCAGATCAGGACGGCAATCCGACCCCGGTGCTGCATTTGTTCTGGCGGCAGGCGCACTTCGAGCCATTGTTCACCGCCACGGTCCCTGTCACCTTGCCTGAGCGGACCCCGCTCGGCGCTGGGCCTCCGCTGGTCGCCGAGGCCGTCTGGCTGGGCCGCGCTTACCAGGTCGCCCATGAGGAGATCACGGCCCAGTTCACTGATCCGGGCACGCAGGCTGAGGTGGCGGCCATTGACCTGTTGTGGAGCGTGGCCGATGTCCAGGTCGGCCAGGGGCTGTCCGGCGAGGAACTCTCCCAGCGGCGTGGCATTGTCGATCAGATGATCAGCCTCCGCGACAAGATGGCCGCTCAGCCATCGGCCTCGCCGTCGCCTGTCCCCAGCCAGCATCACCGTGTCATTAGCTTCCCCGACTCCGTCAGCAGCAGCGCTGCCGTCCAGCCCGTGACCGGACATGATCCTGTCACCGGGACGCAGGCTGCGCCGAGGCCGGAGGTGTCGCATCCGCCGTCGGATACGGGGCGGGCATGGGTGCATTACATCCACGGTGACGTGCTCCAGTTGCCTGAGCGGGTCGGGGCGGTCGTGAACGCGGCGCACAACGAGATCCTGGGCGGGGGCGGCGTGAGCGGGGCGATCCAGGGCCGGGGCGGGGAGCGGCTGCGGCAGGAGATCCTGGCCGTCCAGGCCAGGAACCTGCGAGATCATGGGAGACGGGGCATCGCAACTGGCTCGGCGGTTGAGACGTCCGCGCCGAACATGAACGCTGAATACGTGATTCACGGTGTTCCGCCGAATTTCTCTCAGCTTGGCGACACTCCCGACAGTCGTGAGCTGCTGGCCCGTACCTACCGGAGCGTGCTTGAGGTCGCTGACCGGCTCGGGCTGTCGAGCGTTGCGTTCCCCGTGCTATCCGGGGAGATCTTCCGCGGCACCCTGACCATCGAGGAAGTCGAGGACATCGCGCTCGAGGCATTGCGCAGTGCCGATACGCGGGTACGCGACGTCTACCTGGTCCGCTACCGGCCAGGTCCCAGGGTCACCCTGCCACATGGCACCAGCAGGCCCCCATCCCGCGCTATCAGCTACCACTCATTCGCCGGCCCCAAATAGCGCGGCCATTACCTGGCAGAAGCCAAATTGGTTTCTGGCCGGCCTGGTTACCATCAATGGCGTGGCCGGAGATGTGTTCGTTGGCAGGGAGCGCGAGCTTTCTGTGCTCGCTGAACTCCTGGCGGAGGTGAAGGCAGGGGCTGGCGGCGTGGTGCTGGTCGAGGGGGAGCCGGGGATCGGCAAGACCGCCTTGCTGCGGGCCGGGCTCGGTGGTGCGGCGGACGCCGGGTGCCGCCTGGGCTGGGCGGCTGGTGATGAGTTCTTGCAGCGGCTGCCGTTGCGGCTGATGGCCGACTGCGTGGGTGAGCAGGACCGGCTGTCGCTGGCCCGTCAGGGCGATGCCGCCGGGCCGCTGGCCATGTTCGGCGGGGACCCGGTGCTGGCCGGGGTAGAAGGGCTGCTGGCGCTGGTTGACCGGTTGTGCGGCGAATCGCCGGTGGTTCTTGTCGCCGATGACCTGCAGTGGGCGGACGAGCCGAGCCTAGTCGTCTGGCAGCGGTTGGTCAGGGCGGCCGGGCAGCTACCCCTCTTGCTGGCGGGATCATTGCGGGCAGGCGCCGCGTCTCCGGAGCTGGGGAGGCTCAGGCGCGGGTTGCTGGCCTCCGGGCAGCTACTCGAGCTCGGGCCGCTTGAGCCTGCGAAGATGTCTGAGCTGGTAGGGCGGCTGGCAGGTGGCCGGGCCGGGGCGCGGCTCGCCGGCGCGACCGATCGGCTCGGCGGTAATCCGCTGTATGCACGTGAACTGGTGGATGCGCTTGCCCGGCGCGGTCGCCTTGAGACGAACCGTGGTATTGCCGAGCTCCCTGCAGAAGAAGAGCTGGCGGTGCCTAAGTCCCTGACGGCCGCAGTGGCGCAGCGCCTCGCCGGGCTGGCACCTGACTCGCTTGGCGTGCTGAGATGGGCGGCCGTGCTCGGGCTTGAGTTCTCCGTGTCTGACCTGGTGGTAGTGACTGGGCGCGAGGCCAGCGACCTCGTGACGGCGGTAAATGAGATTCTGGCCGCGCAGCTCGTGACCGAGGCGGGGCGTCGGCTGCGGTTCAGGCACGGGCTGATACAGCAGGTGATGTATGAGCAGATGCCGACGGCGCTGCGAGTGGCATTGCACCAGCAGGCGGCACGGGCGCTCGCAGAGTCCGGCGCCTCGGCGGAGGTGGCAGGTGCGCAGTTGCTACTGGCCATTCATGGCGCCGAGCCAAGGGAAGCGGCGGATGAGTGGATGCCTGCCTGGGTGGCCGGGGCGATACCTGGGCTGGTGCACAAGGCGCCGCAAATGGCTGCGGAATTGCTGCGGGCCGCGCTCGCGCAACTCGCACCCGATGACCCTGAGCGGCTGAAGCTGGAGGTAGTGCTGGCCAGGCTGGCGCTCTTCCTGATGGAGAACGACGAGGTGCGGCAGGTTGGCGAGCGGGTACTTGCCAGGGCCGGTGACCCTGATGTCCTGGCGGAAATAAACTGGCTGATCGCTTATGTACTGTTTCGCGAGCGCCACACGGAGGAAGCCAGCGCTGCGATAACGACCGCGCTGGCCAGGCCAGGCATCCGGCCGATCTGGGCGACGCGGCTTCGGGCACTATACGGGCTTGTTCTTGCCTGGGACGGGCGCAATGACGATGCGATGAAGCAGGCCGAAGTGGCGCTGTCGGCCGCGGAGGCGACCGGTGACCGCCTCGCCTGCGGGTACGCGCTTTTCGGCATCGGCGTGGTCTGCTGGAACCGGCGTGACGAGGCCGGGCGGCTGGCCTCATCGGAGCGCGCGCTTACCCTGATTGGCGAGGATCCCCAGGCCGCGGAACTGCGGCTCATGCTGCTCGCGGCCAAAGGCGGTTCGCTGGACTTCCTTGACCAGCGGGAAGGCGCGCTTGCCACGCTCAAGGAAGCTCAGGCGCTGGCGGACCGGACTGGCGCGGAGTCGGGTGCGATCTGCCTGTTCCTGGCGAACGTCTACTTCTGCATGGGCCAGTGGGATGACGCGGTCACCGAGGCTGAAGCCGCGTTCGCCCTGCAGTCTTCGCCCTGGGTGATAGAGGCACTGCACGCCTCGCTCGCGCTGATCGCTGCCTTCCGAGACGAGCAGGCAGCCGCGAGTGAGCACCTTGACGAGGTAACCGATCCGGTGGTCGACGCCAGCGCGTGGCCGGACGCGGATGCCTCCACGCTGGCTCGCGCGCTGCTCGCGGAGGCATCCGGCCAGCCGCGGCAAGCCGCGGATCTGCTCGCTCCGTGCCTTAGGCCGGAGATAGCAGAGCAGATGGCCAACAGGTTCACGTTGCTGCCGATGCTTACCAGGCTGGCCGTGTCGCTCGGCGACACAGGGTTGGCGAGCGCGGCGGCGGAGGCGGCAGCCCATGAAGCAGACCGTGAGCCGGTGCCGCTGAAGGTCGCCGCTCACGACCACTGCCGCGGCCTTCTGGCGGGCGACCCGGCTCCCGTGCAACTCGCCGCGGACTACTACGAGGCATCAGGCAGGCTAGGGGATCTGGCCATCGCGCTGGAGGACGTGGCTGTCCTGGCGGCCGCTGGTGACCTTCGAACCGCCAGGCGGGCGTTCAGTGCCGCGATGCGGGTGAACGCGCAGCTAGGCGCGGCCTGGAACATCCGCAGGGCAGCCGCCAGGCTCGGACCGCTGGGCATCAGGCGGCTGCGGGGCAGCTACCAGGCCCGCCCGCTGACCGGGTGGGAGTCCCTGACGCCCACCGAGGTGACGGTGGCCAGGCTCGTCGCCGCCGGGCGCTCGAACCCCGACATCGCCGCCGAGTTGTTCTTGTCACGCAACACGGTGCAGACCCATGTCTCGCACATACTGGAGAAGCTCGGGCAGAAGTCCCGTACGCAGATCGCCGTGCAGGCCGCTCGTCATGATGCCGGCGGCGCATCGGCCGCCGCCGGCTAGCTACGGTTTGGGGCACCAGGGGTTAGCGGGCACGCCCTGGCAGGGGTTGGGCATCGTGGGAAGGCCGATCGGCAGTGGCTTAAGCACGACCTTGCCGTTTGGCTTCGGGTAATGCGCGCCCTTCGGGCAAGAGGACAGGCCGGTGTCGCAGAGCACCTGCGTGAACAAGTTACCTCCGGTGTTCCCCGCCTTGGTCTTGACGCCGCACTTCGTCTGGGTCTTCTCGAGGTTCTTTGGCGCGCTGCCGTCGGGTGCGCTGTTTGCGCGGAAGCAGTTCTGCGGCTCGCCGCCGAACAACGTGATCTGGCCGTAGTCGGAGTTACTAGGGTTACCGAAGTAGCCGTTGTGGCGGAAGGTGTTGCTCAGCAGGGCGTCGCTCTCTGGGTCAAGCACGCAGCCGAAGACGGGAAACTCGTGCCCGCCTGCGCCCTTGCAGGTCTGGCCGAGACTTGGCTTGCCGCTCTGGGCGTAAGGGACGAACAAGATTCCCCAGGCGCCGTTGCCCGTGATCGTGTTGTCCATCACGGTGTCGTAGCGGCCGCCTGAAATCGTCATTCCGGTGCCGACAGGGCCGGCTGCCGCGCTGCCCGCGGCCGGGGCATCGGGGTTGTTGTTGTCATCGAAGCGGTTGTGAATGACCACCCAGCAGGAGTCCGTGCGGGTGATCGGGCTGGTGTGCCCCTTGGCGCAGCGGCCGTCCTGCGGCGCGGGCGGGTCGCCGATGACCTGAGTGTTGGTGTCAAGGCCGTCCTGATTGTCGTCGAACCGCGAGTTCTCGATCACGATGGTGCCGCCCGAGTTGGTGCCCGAGTAGCCGAGCGCGTTGCTCTCCATCCACATGTGGTCCATGGTTATGTCGCAGGCCCGCTGGCACGCGCCGACGTAGGTACCGGAATCGTTCATGTTGCTGGCGTAGAGCTGGTTCCAGGCGGCCGGGCCTGCGGAGTTGCTGGCGAAGATGCCGTACTCGGCGGCCGTGGTCTCGTTGCTCAGGAACGTGGAGGTCGCGGTCAGGTAACTGCCCCAGTAGCCCTTGAGGCCGATCTTCCCTGACTCGTCACCGCCGTTCCACCAGATCTGATTGCCCGACGCCCCGGTGCCGGCCAGGAAGTTGCAGACGGTCAGGTTCTCGATGCTGACGTCGTTCGCCTTCCATACCAAGATCCCGTTGCGCCCGACCGGGGCGCCATGCGCCCCGCGCGCACCGTAGTCCTGCGCGGCCGGCCGGGAACTGCACGGCGAGAATCCCGGCTTGGTGCCGTCGACGATCACCGAGTTGCGGTCCATGCCGCGCAGCGTGATACCGGACTTGTCGATGTAGACCCCGCCCATCTGACCGACGTCAGGGTTGCCGAGATGCCCGGTCTCATCGGCACGCTCGTGGTAGTCGCCAGGCCCGACAAGGATCCAGTCCCCAGGCTTGGCGGCGTCGACGGCGGCCTGAATGGTCCTGTACTGGCCAGCGATCCCGTCGTAAGACCCGACAAGCAGCACCTTGGAGCTTGGCCACCCGCCCCCGACGTGCGGCGCCGCCCACCCCGACAGCATCCCGCAGGCAAGCACCACTGCCCCGAATACCGATATCCGCCCCGTCGCGCTCCGAGTCCTCTTCGACATCCCGGATCTCCCGCCAGAAAGCAACCATTCACCCGCACCTTAGGCCCGCCGCTTGCCGCATTGCTAGGTCACGCAGTTCAACGACGACGCGAACGATAGCGCAGAGCCCCGGTGCCTCCGGCGGGCTGTCCCCATCAACCTGGGGTTTGATGTTGCGTGCGGGCGGCCGGTGCCGGATGGCTGGCCGTGGTCGGGCGGTGCCGGATGGCTGGGTGCGGTCGGGCGGTGCCGGGTATGGCGGCCGGTGCCGGGCGGCGGCACCCCCGCCGGAGGCCCGGCCTGCCGCGACGGAGAGTCGGGGGTCGTGCGGGTCGGCTTCCGCCGGCGGCATCTCGCTCCAGAGGAAGGGCAACGCAGAGCCATCGATGCTGTAAGCCGCCGATAGCTGGCAGCAACGTTGGCTCGTCGATGTTGTGGACGCAGCATCAGATTTCCATCGTTGTCGTTGGAAGGCCACCGCGCACAGCATCGGGAGGCCAACGATGTTGTGACCACGGCGATATGTTCGGATTCGCCGCAAGGGCGGCCCCCGGCGAGGCCGCCCGCCCCGCAGGGCGGCCCCGC
>Ga0335073_10015525_pt1 | contig 10648 bp, 4 predicted proteins | sample Lox_Sample_22_FD_207093 | JGI IMG/M metagenome (GOLD analysis project Ga0335073, IMG submission 207093) | Soil microbial communities from Loxahatchee National Wildlife Refuge, Florida, United States - Lox_Sample_2.2 | ecosystem: Environmental > Terrestrial > Soil > Wetlands | place: USA: Florida...
ATGTGCTGCGTCACCAGCGAGCAATACTCGTCCCACGCGGAACTTGCTGGAGGCACGCTGGTGTAATTTGTAAGGTGAGAACATTTTCAGATCGTATTTGACTGGTTTCGGACCTGGGAAAATTGCATTGTATTTGTTGTCGAGATTAGCTCGAGCTTCTTCGTAAGACAGAGATGCATCTTCCCCATAGGAAACACGGTACATTCCATCTGGTTGAATCTTTCCAACCTGTGATGTTAGTTGGTCAGGGAGGGTGTAAATACCATTGCGAAATGCTCAGGATGAATGATGAATTGTCCGGCCGCAAAACCGTTTTCTCGGAATGGATAGTAGACATTGGTAGCCACGACCATCTTACCATAAGTAAATCCATCAAAAGTACATCCGATCAACTTTCTAACAGAAGATCTTGCTCCATCTGCACCGACAAGATATTGTCCAGTAATCTTGCTCTCACCATCTGGAGTCTCGCAAATCGCTGTCACCATATCCTTATCCTGCTCAATTCCAACAACCTTATGGTTCCACAACACCTTGGCATGTTTATACACCTGCAAATGTTTCAAAATAACGGCAGCAACATGATGTTGGCCACACAACACAGGAGGATATCCCTCCATCAAATCACTCGACAAATCCGCCACCAGTTTATTATCGATTGTAATCCATCTTAACACAAAATCATAGTCAGCAGGTTCCATGCCAATCTCTCTACACTCAGCCGCAACACCAGCTCGTTCCAGTTCGACAACAGCAGCAGGTCCATATGCCATTGCCCGTGGCGATTGAATTATTTCTCCGAATTGTTCGACCAGAGTGACGCTGATACCAGCTTTCGCAATCATCAGAGCAATAATTAGACCGACTGGTCCTGCTCCGACAATCACTACTTCACTATCTGTTTTCTGTTCTGCGATAGTCATGGCGTTGCGATTGCTCTGCGAAAGGTGAGACAAGGGAATTTGACGGAGGTGGGAGGAAAGCTGCGGTAGGACGTGGAGTGAGTGCCAACTTTAAAAAGTCCGGAGATAATGTGGGGCTACATTGTAACAGCCCCTCACACCCGACTCTGCCGAGCAAGGAATTAAAAGCGGGGTCACCGCACTTTCGCTAATATAACCCAGTCGTTTGGTTGCGAAGTACTAATATTACAGAGATCGAAGTGCCCCTCGTTTCGCATGTGGAGAAGATGGATCTCGGCGATTTCCATTGCGGCGTCAATTACATATGTATTATGTATGGACTTTCAAATGCAAGCCGCGGATAAACGCATCCGACCCGTCGATCCCGAAAGTTGATGGAAAGTTCCCTGGTGGCAAAAAGAATTTGAAAAGTTTATCACGATTGAAAGTTACGATCAAACAAAGTCCCTTTGCTAAACTCCATAATTAATGCTATAACAAGATATCTCTGCTAAAGTACAATCCAATGAATCCATTAATGGTATCCTCCTCTAAATCCCTTTTTCTCTAATCCATTGACTTGCCAATTTCGCTTCTCCAGCCCTTTGCACGCTCAAATCCATTTTGATTTGCCGTGAAATCCATCATAGCTTCATAAATTCCTTCCTCAGATGTCATCACGAAAGGCCCATGTTGAACCACACGTTGATCCAGAGGTTCTCCCGAAATAATAACAAACCTTGCCTCTTCAGTGTCGTTATTCTCCACAGTAATGCCATCTCCTTCAGTAGACAACACAACAGTATTGAACGGTTCAACTTCCTTTCCAGCAATAGAAGGTCGTCCAGTGAGAGTATACATAAACGTAGTCCAACCTTCAGGCAAAGCTTGAGAGACTTTACCACCGGCTTGGATTTTGACATCTAAATACCATACTCCAACCAAAGTTTGCACAGGCGATTTAACTCCGAATGAATCCCCCGAGATAACTTTGATCTCAACTTTATCATTCGGATGTGCCCTTGGAATATCCTTATCTCGCAATTCTTGGTACCGAGGATCCGTCAATTTATACTTTTCGGGCAAATCAACCCAAAGTTGTAAGCCAACATTAGGTTTGTTACCAGGTTGTCGTACAGGCATTTCAGAATGCATGATGCCTTTACCAGCTGTCATCCATTGCAAATCTCCGGTTTCGATTTTCCCTGCGTGGCCGACAAAGTCTTCGTGTTGGAACGCACCGTCGAGCATGTATGTGACTGTTTCTTGACCTCTGTGAGGATGGTCGGGGAATCCTGCACCGTAGGGAACGGAGAAATGATCGAGCATTAGGAAGGGAGATAGGTTTCTAAGGTTTCGAGTGCCAATTGTACGACGTACTCGTGCGCCTACGCCTTCTGATTGTTCGATGGCTTTGACGACTTTAGTGACTGATCGAGTTGTGAATGCAGACATGGTGATGTTATTCAATTGAGATGTTTGCGTAGTAGTAGAGGGTACTGTAGTTTGTAGTTTGTAGTTTAGTGCTATTGCGACTGTGAGGATGAATGCGATGAGTTTGTAGAAGTGATTGTGCATTGGGTGATGGAGATGGAGTATTTATACTGCGTGCCTCGAGTCGCTGCGTATTATACATTTCTAATTGGCTGAGAAATCGCGGAGATAAAATTTCCAATCAGACTGGACGGATCGATCCGAGTGAGATCAGCATGACAAACCACTCACATTAACGTCACGTGCTGCGCCTAAGCCAATCAGTCATCTCGGATTCTTACCAATCCATCTACTCCACATCATGTCAGCATCACCACTGCTTCGATACGCGCACTCGAAACGCCGAGTAGATGCGAAGAGACTCATCTGAGTCTTTATCTCACCGTAATTCCAGAATATAGTTAACTCGTATTAATTGTATTATCGATTAATACGTCTATACCACTGATGATCCCTTCCTCCAGCAAAACCAGCTAAAAGAATAACAACAAATCCCAGTATAACCACATGTATCTCATACCTCTACAAGTTCAAAAAACGCCAAATAAACAAGAATTTTAGCAAATCACCTTTTCCAATCCCACAAGCAAATCCCATATATACCAATCACACATACATCTCATCCATACAACTTACAACATTCCATACCCTCTTCTCCGTTCCTCCATATCCCCAATCAACGCTTCAGGAGGAATTCTCTCTAAACTACCCTCCCCGATAGCAGGCGACATAGGAGCCTTCGTATATCCTTCCTGAGCACGACGAATGCGATCTGCAATCACACCTCCAATAACCAACAATATTATCAAGAACAAGGAAATTGCCAGAGCAATCACAATTACCCAGCCGATAGGAACGTGTCCTTGCGTTGAGAACGATTGTGTGTTTTGCGAGAAGAAAGTGTATATTGTTCCTGGGGAGCCTGAGGATGTGGATGTGAGGAGGTACGGTGTGAATGTATTTCCGTCGTAGAGGACTCCCGAAGCGAAACCGAAGTTGGGGAGTTGGATAGTTCCTAGGAGGAGAATTAGAGTGTTTGAGGTGACGATGTTGTTTGACGTGTGATCTTTTGAGAGAGGGAGGAATTGCATAGATGTGATTCGTGAAGTTGGCTCCAGGCCAGAAGCTACACGTTAACAATAGTCCACGAAAGGTGTAAGGGAAAGTACTTAAGTCCTGATATTGTTGACCATTCCATAATCCAAAGTAGACTCCTGTAGAATTTTCACCAGCTAGAAACCATTCGGTGGAAGTTTGTACTAAAATCGTTTCCACAGGTCCTGTAAGGCCCATGTTAACACTACTCCAAGTACTTGTTGAAAAACTGTATGTCCCCACAAAAGTTTGATTCCCTCCAAACGATATGTTACCCACTACAACAGCGGTATTCGCATCTGTAAACACAATCTGCGAAACTTCGCCTTCAAGGTCCGTGTTCCCGGGCCGTAACCATTGAGAAGCGCCAGAATCATATACACAAACAGCTGAACAGGGTAGAGAACCAGCACTTGTAAATGCTCCTCCAACAACAACCTGAGAACTACTCGGTCGTGCAGCAAGAGCGTTCACAATTGGTGTTGAAGACGAAGATGTCAGAGAGGGAGGTTGTGTGGTTGCGAAATTTGCAGTGGAGAAGTCGTAGAATACTAATGCGTTGATAGGTGAGGAATTGATTGTTCCTGTGAAGGAGCCGCCTATGTAGAGACGATTTGAGGAGACTAGGAGAGCGTAGATGGAAGCATTGGAAGAGAGACCGGAGGGAAGTGTGGTGACTGCATTATTGTTACTTCCGTTTATGAAGGCTAGGTTGGTTGCGGAGGGGACGTTGAAGGTGCCCGCTACGATGGTGATGTTGCTGTTGTTTCCAGTGTAATAGGCGCCTGCTGTAATTACGACGTCGGTACTGGTGATGTTGTCCAATGAATTCAGAGACCGTTTGCTGATAGTTGAATTTGTTGGAGTATTTGAAGATGATGAAGAGACAGGAGGTCCCAGAGGAATAGAATTGAGACCAGAACTTCCCAATCCAATAAGACTTTGAGCACCATTTCCTTGCCAAGCGGAAATACTCCCAGCGATATAAACAGTGCCGTTAGTCGAACTGGTTTCGGCGGACACAAAGCCATTTGCATAAGGTGCTCCCTCGCCGAGAATTTCAGCCCAATTCCCTTTTGAAGGAATCCAGATTGCGAAGCCAGGAACAGTAATACTTGTTGCTCCAAGAATCTCGGTAAATGTGCCTGAAAACGCAATGACCGTTTCATTTGCGGTTGGCAATGCAATGGTGACTACAGACGTAACATTTCCATTCAATCCTTGTCCCAAAGGTATCCAGGTATTGTTGACAGTATTATACGAGGCGACATTGTTAAGTCCGATAGGAGAACTCGAATTTGCTGTCGCAGTGAAAGTTCCACCCATGTATAATGTCGAATTGTATTGTACCATATCTTCAATAGGACCATTTAATCCCCCCTGCGCAAGGCTCAAGACTTGTCCTGTCGACGTGACCATAAGAATATTCTCCAACCCCAATTCCGTGGAAGAGAATTGTCCAGCAACATATACCTCAGCAGCTCCACCGGAAGTAGTCACTTGTACAATAGAAACAACATTTGCATCGAATCCCAATTCCTCACCGGCAACATCAAAGCCAGCAGAAAACGTCATATTGGCAGCACTAGTACTAGCAGTCCAATTCAACGGTGCATATTCAAACATGCCATTCAACGAACCATCACCAAAACCAATTTCACCTCCCTCGGTACCGGAAGACGATTGATCTCCCAACGACAAAAATTGGACTTTTTGCGCGACAATGTTTTGTGACGAAGGTTGTCCGGCTGCAGCTGAGATGATGATTTTAGGACGGAAGGATTCTGAGGTTGCTTCTACTCTGCCTTCATATAGAGTATCGTATTTATCGTAATTGTTGGTTTGGTATATTAATTCGCTTTGGATAGGTTCGTTGGCAGCAATGGAGAAAGTAACGTTTACTATACCGCGTTGGTCGCATGTATTGTCTGCAATACAACCTGGTGTAAATAAACGAATCGAGTAATTTCCAGTTTGCAAGAGGGAAGGTTCTAAAGTAACGCTTCCACCTGCGGAAGAAGAGAGATATGATGCTGAAGTTGCTGGAAAAGAGGATTTTGCAATGAACTCGCCGCCTTGAAAAAACGATTGACTTCCCAACTCGGGAACCAGACAAAGAGGTTCGTTGAAAGAATTATCTGCATATGCAACAATATCATCCGTAAACAATTCGAGAGAAGTTAAGCCTGCGCCAGAACCATACCAATCTGAAATGAACAGAGTAAATCCATTCATGCCAATCACGTTGACGAATTCGAAATCTTGGTAGGTGATACTAGTGTCGTTTGAGAGGGGACATGTAGCATCGCAACTCATGGATTGGCCTGTTGTTGGATCTGTATATGTGAAATTCATGATTCCGTCGATGGGGAGTGCGACGAAACGGAAGGTTTTGGTGCCTCGGCCTTGGTAGTGGGTGTTTTGCAGACGGAGACGAGTTGGTCTGTAGCCGTAGTTTCCTAGGACAGTGAGGTCGCCTGGGGTGTTGTCTTGGAGGAGCCATGTTGTTCCAGGACCGTCTGTGCCGTTGTTGCAGAAAAGGACTTCGGGGTTTTCAAAACCTGGTGTTGTTGTAGTTGCATCGCTAGTGACCTGCACGATTAGTGTCGTGTCCAGAAAGAATAACATGTGAAGGGTGGGAAGGCATACATTTGCAGTGACGAGATTGATGACTTGTTTATCACTTAATGAAGCTGTTGTTCCATTCCCGAGAGCATCAAACATGCCTCCGAATAATACATTTCCACCGCTTTCTTCCAGAATGGAGTTTACTTGTCCATCAAACCCACCGAATGGTAAATTTATCCATCGTCCTGCAGTTTCGTTCCAGACAATGGCATTATTGGAGCCTCCTGATTGGAAATTGCCACCGACATAGACTAAACTATTCTTGTCGTCGCAGAAGAGGGTGGATACGGAACCTAGGAGGGCCCGATCGTCGAGTGGAGACCATGTAAGTGTACTCAAATTATACGAGGCGATATTCGATGCATTCAGCACAGCCGAAGAGTATGATGGTGTAAGCGAGGAAAAGTTGCCTCCAATATATAATGCCGAGGAAGTTGTGCACAGAGACGAAATTGTTCCGGGAACCGATGCAAGTGGAGAAATATCTCCATTTGGTAAAGTGACGTAAACTGCATTCTCACCTGGAGACAGCGACGAATTTGAAGATGACGGATTTTGACCGGAATATTGGTAGATGGAAATCCCTGAGAAGTCTCCTCCTAGCGTGACTTGACCGAAACTTGATAGGTCGAGGGATGGTTGAGGAATAGGTGTTAGTGGTGATTGTTGTGCAACGACCAAGTCGAGTAGAGATATCGGGAGTGAAAGAAGGAGATTGAAAAAGTTGGGACGTCTCATTTGACGCGCCGAGTTACACCAACAGGTGTTTAGTGCTATAGTAACGAGTCCACGATGCAAACTGTCGAAGAAAGAATGGGTAGAATATCAAGTGAGGAAAGAGTGATGATGCTGAAAGAGCGACTAGAGGTGAGACAATATTGTGGGAAGGAATGAACGAACGATGATGCGTCCTCTTGCTCTGCGAGGAACGTATAATATAACTCGCGGTCAGAGTTTTCCTTCCTTTGTATGCAAGTTGTATGCGCGGACTGCAGAATAGGGGTGATCTGCTGTACAGTCTGCAGTTTAGTGTAATACAGTTCTTCGTTCCGGGCTGAAAAAGACTGCTGCAGGTTGTTTGCAGTGCTGTGCGTATTTATTTTCCTTGGGATGAAGAGACCTGTGCGCCTCTGTTACTCTTTGAACACTGGAGAACAATCCTCCTTTTTCGCAGACTGTTAAGCTTTTCCCCTCAAACCTTAACAGAATCAAGTTTTCACTCCCGAGCCTGAAATCCTTCCCTGGCTAACCTTGTCACAGTCGTATCCCCAATTAGCCTCGAAAAGCCTAATAAAAGTCTCCTGTAATTTTCCTCAATGGCCATATCCCTGCCCGCTCCCTTTTTCACTGTAGGCCAGCCATTTTTGTGTGGTATTAAAGTTGAGGGGCAGAACGAGGTGTGCTGTGATTGGATGAGCATGGAATGCAGGGCGCGCACGGGCGGCCTATAAACAAATATTTTGTATGGGAGCAGCATGCACGATTACGCGACCTTGCGTACAGAGTGGGACTACGCGTCCAATCATCGCCCGCAGTCACATTGCCGTATCAACCCGTCAATGCTACAGTAACCAGGCATCAAGGATCTCCATCAGATCTATGAGGATCGATCTCACAGAAAGTAGCTAGGAAAGGGAATTCTCATTCAACATCGGATATACTGTAATACGGAGAAGAATGTCGGGAGCGATTCTGAAGAATAAGAGAGGTCCGTGCTGGGGCCAGTTCTGACACATGTCTCGCAGAGTGTGCCTCCAGACGGCAAAATGCAAATTTGGGTGGACTTCCCGACATCGCCCCTTCATGATGCGATCCTTTGTTTCGATCTTCAACCAGAAAGAACACGTACATAATACTCTTGTCGCTTCAACTAAAGCGTCCATCAAGGCGAGATTGCTCTCCTGAATCCTGCAAATCGGTTCTTTATCGATGATCCTGCAATTAATACCCCTGTTGATCGGAGACGAATATGAAAATCGGAATAGCTATCTCACATCTTCACATGAAGTACCTTGAACATTCGACATTGCCAAGACATTTGCCCACCCGCGGCAGCATTTGATCGGGGCACGTATGACCTCATGCAACTCGGGAAATTAGCAGCGATCTGAGCGTCATTGCATATGCATGAAGTAATTTGGCTAACCGGCATTATCCCGTTCCCGCTTCTAATTTTAGTCCACCATCATCTACAGTTCTTGACATCTTCACAACCGGTTCATCTGAAGAGCATATTCGAACTTTCAACGTGTACACTCATGGTATAGTTCAAGAACTCTTATGAAATATGATATTGCCTTTGAAAGGCTTCTCAGATGAAAGTGAATAAAGGAGGAACCACACTTTTGTCATTGGGTGCAGCAACTTCACCTTTCTTTCTTGGGGCCGATGAGATCTCGCCAGATATCGCTTTTGCAAGAAAAAACGCCAAACGATGCCAGCTCTTCCCAGTCGCTTTCCCACGAAAGTCTGTCTGAAGCTCATCATTGTGAGGAAGTCCTCAGATGTCAAAAGGTAACTTCGAAAGAGGAGTTGATTTTATATGACCCAATTGTCCACAGCTACCAATTGAAGTTCGGTATATTCGCAGCGTCACCTAACAGGAGCGATTATCGAATCAGACTTCACTTCGTCAGATCCCCACGGCTTCAGATTCTATTCAATCACTGACACCTCTCCCCTGTCGTATATAATTGCCATCTTGATCTCACTCAAGTTTCAAAGCCTTGGCATGTTTGTGAGCTGTCTATTATCTCACGCAGTCCGTCTTGTCTCTTTGGTGATTGTTGTGAGTCTAATCCAACTATCTGGATTCAAGAGACACAAGACTAAAATGGAATATTTGCTTGCACACCTGCCAGGTACCATTTCAGAAGCGAGCAGAGTGGCGATTTCCTGTGGATTCATTGGCGAGAATCAATAGTCCGATACGATATCAAGGTGCTACTTACAAAAAGCGCATTCATCGCTAAGCCTCTTTACACACATGGAGAACGGTAATTCTTCGAAACATCAGCCGAATCTGTAGTTCATTCTTGAGTGATGAAGAATTCCACTCAAGATTGAATGGATGATGAAAACGGGGGAACGATTACTCTAGCCAAGTCTCGAAAGAACAAGAAAGCAAGGTCGGTAAGCCTTTGTATTCCATGGTACCGATTTTCGGAGAACATTTGTCATGAGTGTCTTTTGACGTGTCCCCTTAAATGGAGGAATTACTTCCAATTATGAAGTCCAAGCGCTGATAAATTCTTCCTGGTGCTCTAGGTGTGGCTTATTGCGCACCGGAGTCTGCAGCAAAAATCTGGCCGCGGAAGGTTATCTCACGGCATCCTTATGTCAATGAAGGATGTCCAGAACATTCTCGCGATGGTGTCCGGTTACGGAACTTACAGGTCGAATTTACCAGATGTATTATATCAATTACTGTCCGACGTTGTATTGGCAACATCTTGTTTCTTATTGAACCTCTTCAAGGCGTCGACTCTGAGATGAGATTATTCACGGCAAGGTTAAGCTGCATCAAAATTCAATGCTATTCTTGCACGCAGCATTTCTTCTCACTCAGGTCTCTCACAGCAACATTGTCTCTAAAATAATCATTTCACAACCTCGAATACGCTTAATTAAGGGACCGTATTCGATCAACATGTTTGTGGGTCAGGGACTGCCAAATCCAGGTAACAGGAAGATGGATGAGGCAGATCAGAACAGGCATTCAAGAGATACGGGAGCAAAGACAAACTATTCGCCACATCCACAGCAGTAAGTCGTCAGATCTCACTCATCTCACTGGTATAGGATGTTCAAAATACCGCCCCAGGAACTAGGACTTACGAGAATTCCAACGTCTATTCGAGAGGTACATTCATTGAAGACTTGACCCTTTTGAAAGTCGACAAGTAAGTGACTTTTTAACGGTGCTGAAGTGGTTCCAGTTTCTTACCCTGATGAAAAAATGAACAAAGAGAACTTATTCAAGCTACGACTTCTCAAGACTTTCTCAAGAACGAAAGAATGAAAGCAAAAATATATTGAAGATGTGCGGTCCCGATATCGGCCCCGTCATTTCAGTCACGACCATCGTGCATCATTCTAATTGATTCCGTCAGATCTCAAGCATCTCACCAAGAAGCCACTAAACAAAACAACCTTCACAGGGTTATTGCGTGGACGTTATTACATGGTCAAGAAATTGTTGGCACTGCGACACTCCGTTGAACCATGTATCGTGGAAACAGGGGTTTTTATTGGGAAGCGCTCTGCAAAGTTGGTCCCGCAAGTTCAGTTATCATACTAATCATTGGATATTCATCGGTGGGAGTGAGTACCTATGGAGCAACTAAAACGGGCCAGATGCCGAGTCTGCAATCCTGGGCAATTTGAGTAAACGGCTTTCCAATTGTGTTCTCTTCAATCTACATCTCTTCAACGGCATTATTCTGTTGATGGTATCCAGTTATGGATATCGGGTCGAGGTATTTGCCCTAAACTTTTGGAATTCTTTTCAAGAAAACTTGTTCCGCCAA
>Ga0335073_10015526_pt1 | contig 10647 bp, 11 predicted proteins | sample Lox_Sample_22_FD_207093 | JGI IMG/M metagenome (GOLD analysis project Ga0335073, IMG submission 207093) | Soil microbial communities from Loxahatchee National Wildlife Refuge, Florida, United States - Lox_Sample_2.2 | ecosystem: Environmental > Terrestrial > Soil > Wetlands | place: USA...
GACCGGCGGTGTCGCGTGGCAAGCCGCACCGCGACCGGCGGGTGTCGCTCGCTCGCCGCGGGTCAGAAGAGGACGTCCGGCCCGCGCCGGTCCATCGGCCGCCGCCCCGGCTCGTCGCCGGGCCCGGCGACCCGGTCGGGCTGGCCGGACGGGCGCGGCTCGCCCGGCCCGGCCGGGCTGCCGTCGGCGATCAGGCCGTGCCGGACGGCGGCCTGCCCCAGGTCGTGCCGGAACCGGTCCAGGGTGGCCAGGGTGTACATGCCGTCGATCTGGTCGCTCGCCCACAGCTCGTGGATCCGGCGCAGGTCGGCCTGCCGGCTCTTCCAGCCGATGCCGTCGATCACCGCGAAGATGTACTGCCGCGGCTTGCGGATCGCGGCCACCTCCACGACCTCGCGCACCGCGTCGGTCAGCTTGGAGCCGGTGCTGTCGAAGCCCTTGGCGGCCACCGCCACCAGCGCCTCGCCGTGCCCGTCGACCACGACCAGGTCGCACGGCGCGTCCTGGCCGTTGCGGCCGGTGAACCGGGTGCGGGTCTCGTAGTCGAGCCCCAGGCCGCCGGCGATCGCCTCGATCCGGTCCTCCACCGAGCGACCGGACCGGCCGGCCTTCTTCGCGGTGTGGCGGGTGCTCCCCCGCGCCACCAGCACGTCGCCGAAGGTGTAGGCGCGGCGGCGCTGCGTCGCGAGCGACCGGATCAGGTCGAAGTCCTCGTCCAGCATCCGCACGATGGCGGCCGGATCGGCGGTCGCCAGGCTCACCCAGCCCGCGGTACCGAGCCGGTCGGTCATCGCGTTGCGCAGGCCCTCCAGCGAGAGGCCGACCGTCAGCCCGAGCACCGGCACGTCCCGGGGATGCCAGCGCACCCAGTCGGTCAGGCTGTCGATCGAGATCTCGTCGAGCCCGTCGAGGCTTTCGGCGGCCCGCTGGATCGCGGCGGCCTCCGCGGTGCCGGCGGTCGGGTCGACGTGCACCGACAACCGGCCGAGGGAGGCCAGGTACTGCTCGAAGCTCGGGATGCCCGGCACGGCTCAGCGACCGACGAACAGGTACTCGTCCACCGTGCGACGGGCCGCGGCGCTGTGCGTGCCGAAGGAGTAACGGTGGTCGATCCGGTGCACCTTGACGTCGTCCTTGACCTCGCGCAGCAGGGCCTCGATGGTGTCGGCGTCCGGGATGCTGTTGGAGCTGTAGGACAGCACGATGGTCGCGTCGCCGAACTGCTTGAAGGTGTTGCGCAGCGCGGTCGCCGCGGAGTGCTTGTAGGCGAACGGGGTGTAGCGCTTGGGCAGCTTCTTGGTGACCGTGTCCTGCATGATCGTCTGGCCCTGCCAGTAGCAGGACAGGCCCTCCAGGAAGTGGTAGCGCTTGATGTAGTCGGCATCGTCCGAGGGCGGCGCGTACGGCGGGTCGAGGTAGACCAGGTCGTGGTCGGCCGGGTCGAGGTCGGCGATGTCGGCCGAGACCGAGCGGTTGCGCCGGCCGTTGCTGAAGACCACCGCGTTGTACTCGGCGACCCGCTCGCGGAAGTGCTGGGCCATCGGAATGCGCAGGTCACGCCGGCCGTCGTCGTAGCGGGTGCCGACGAAGGTGAACACCCCGCGCGGCTGCTTGCGGGCGGCCGAGAGCACCAGCGCCGAGATCGCCAGCGCGCGCTTGTGGCCGGTGAGCCGGTCGATGTGCGACCAGGCCGAGTCGAGGAACCCCCGGTCGGCCGCGTCGAAGTACAGGCCGTCGAAGGTGCTCCGGACGAAGTCGCGCCGGTCGGCGGCCGGCCCGCAGATCTGGTCCACGTCCGCTCGGGTGAGCGTGGTGGCGTGGTTGACCACGGTGGCCCGGGTGATCACCGACGGGAAGTTCAGGAAGTCGTTGCTGGTGACCTGGTAGCCCTGCGCCTTGAGCAGGTACGAGACCACGCCGGAGCCGGAGAAGGCGTCGAGGGCGCTGATCCCGCCGACATCGGCGAACACCCTGGCCAGGTGCGGGAGCAGCTTGTACTTCGAGCCCATGTAGCGCAATCGCGGGAACCGGGCGGCCCGGGCCAGCGCGGCGGTCACGTCGGGCGACGGGCCGGTGGAGGCGGCGGTCATCCGGGTCCTTCCACGAGGTGAACAGTAGCCGTGGCCGCCGCGCCCGTCCGGATGCCACTCCGCCGCTCGCCCGACCGGAGCCGATGCTGCCGGACGGGTACGACACTTTCCGTTAACGGCGTGCCCGTCGCCGCGGCCTGGGCTAGCCTCGCTCATCGTGCAGCCGCTCACCGAGAAGGCAATCCGGACCTCGTTCGTCAACTGCTCGAAGGGCGAGGCCAGCCGGCTGACCTTCCCCCGCGGCCTGGCCGAGCTGCTGTGGCCGGACCTGGACTTTCTCGGCTGGGCCGATCCGGCGGCGCCCGGCCGCGCCTACCTGGTGGCCGAACGGGCCGGCCGGCCGGTGGGGGTGGCGCTGCGCCACCCCGATCAGCGTGGTCTGCGCCACAAGCGGATGTGCTCGCTGTGCCAGACCACCCACCAGGGTGCGGGCGTGTCGCTGATGGTGGCGCCGAAGAGCGGGGCTGCCGGGCGCGCCGGCAACACGGTCGGCACCTACCTCTGCACCGACCTGGCCTGCTCGGCCTACCTGCGCGGCACGAAGAAGCCGGAGGGCGGCAACCGGATGATCGACTCGCGGTCGCTCGACGAGCAGATCGAGTCGCTGCGGGCCCGGCTGCTGGCCTTCCTCGACAGCCTGGGCTGACCGGGGCTCCCTACCTCCGGGCGACGGTGACGGTGCGGGTGCCCCGGATCACCAACTCCCCCCGCCGCTGCAGGGTGTCCAGGCCGTCGCCGCGGACGAGTCCGGCCAGCGCCTGCCGGTCGGCGGCCGGTGCGTGGTCGTTCAGGCCGTGCGCGAGCCGGGCCAGCCAGAGCCGGGCGTAGCGGAGCGCCGCCGGATTGCCGATCGCGTTCACCGCGATGTCGAAACGGCGTTCCTGCGGCGTGGTGAAGCCGGCCGCGGCCAGGTGCGGCGCCCAGTCGGCGCCGAGGTGCGGCAGCTCGGCGGTGTGCCGGTGCCGCAGCGCGGCCAGGCAGCGCGCTTCGAGGTCGCCGGCAAAGCCGTCCGGCAGGAACCGCAACGGCTCGGCGAACTCGGCCAGCGCGATCAGGCCGCCCGGTGCGGTCGCCGCGTGCACGGTGCTCAGCAGCCGGTCCGGGTCGGCCAGGTGGTGCAGCGACATCGAGGCCCAGGTGAGGTCGACCGGCTCGGGAACGGGCCAGCCGGCATCCAGATCGGCGACCACAGTGCGGATCCGCCCGGCCAGCCGCAGCCCGTCGGCGGTCGCGCGCAGCCGGGCCAGCGACGCCTCGGCGAGATCGACCGCGGTCACCTCGGCGTCCGGGAAGAGCCCGGCCAGCCGGATCGTGCCGACCCCGGTGCCGGCACCCAGGTCGAGAATCTTCTTACAAGGATGGCCTCCTGTCCGCTGGACGGTCCATTCGATCGCCTCCGTCCAGTACCCGGCCAGCACCTCCCCGTCCAGGTCGAGCAGGTCGTCGAGGTGGTCGTCATCGTGATCGTGCATGCCCATCACGCTAGGCGCTTGCTGCGGGATGCGCATATGCTCTTGCCAATGACGCAAGACCCTGATGTCGACTCCCTGATCCGGGCACGGCTGCGCGGCTTGCGGCTGGCGCGCGGCTGGTCGTTGGACGCGCTGGCCGGGCGGTGCAATCTCAGCGCCTCCACCCTCAGCCGCATCGAGACCGGCCACCGGCGGATCTCGCTCGACCAGCTGGTGCCACTCGCCCGGGCTCTCGGCACCACCCTCGACGAGCTGGTGCACCCAGCCGGCGAGGAGGACGTGGTGATCCGGCCACGCCGCGACCGCGTGCATGGAGCGACCACCTGGCTGCTCTCCGGTGCGTCCGGGCCACAGGGCCTGACCGTTGCCAAGCAGCGCATCACCCGGCGCACCAGGCCGGCCGAACTCGGCGTGCATCCGGGCCGGGACTGGTTCACGGTGCTGGCCGGCACCGCGCGGCTGTGTCTGGGCGAGCGAGAGATCCTGGTGCGGGCGGGGCAGGCCGCCCAGTTCTCGACCATGACCCCGCATGCGATCGTGGCGGAGGGCGGACCGGTCGAGATACTGGTGATCCTCGACCGCGACGGCGAGCGGGCTCATCTCGACGCCGTCGACCTGACTCCCTGAGCCACCGTCCTGGTCATCGGACCCCGCCCTGCGCGGCACCTTCCTACCCCGCAATGGACACATTCCGCACCCTGTCGAGAGTCAAGCCATGGGGCCTGGCCCAGTTCGATCGACTCGTTTCGGGTCGATCGATTCGGCAGGCCGTCAGGCCCGTGCCCGGCGGTAACGCTCCGATCAATGCCGTCCAGGCGCCACTGCCGCTTGCGTAGAATTACCGGCTCGAACGTTCCGTCGCGATCGCGGGCCACGTCGATCTCAGGCAGGACCAGCTTCGACCGAACGTATTCCAAACGAGATTCGCATTACCTTACAGGGGTAAAGTCGATTAGAAATGCCCCAGACAAGGTCGTTCAAAGGCCTAGCTCCCGGATGTAGGCAACCCGACCGGCGATTGCGGCGGTGAGGTTGCGGGTCGAGACCTCGGGGACTGGCTCCGCGTGGATGCCGGCGCCCTTCTTCGTGCTGATGAGGCAGACCGCGTCGTACAGGCGCTCTCGAACAAGGCGTTCGAACAGCAACAGACCCATTCGCTGCCTGAGCCATTGGAAAACCACCTAGGCCAAGCACTCGATGCGCTGCCGGAAGTTGTCTCCGAAGCGCTCGAAATCCGCCGTCGGCGCAGCGCCTCTTCGGTCTCCCAGGGCAACGGATTATCGACTTACGGCGAGCAGGGTTATCCGGTTGACGCATCTCGCAGGATGACTCGCCTTTAGAGAATCAGAGTCGGATCGAAGACCAACGGAAGGACGGTCCCCGCCGACGGTTCTGTCCGAAGGCTGTCGACAAGAAAGATGTCATTTTGGAGGCGCATGTACTTCAGATATCCCTCTGGCATCGCAACGGTGATTTCCCCATCACCGCCCTCGCCGTCCACGAGGGGAATCTGCATGCCGGGATCTGTTCGTACTGCTCGATCAAGATCCATCGACCAACCGATGTCTCCCGGCCATGCCCACAGTGCGGCGCGCCCGGGATACAGAAGGTGCTCAGCAGAGAACTCCGTAGGGATAGCCGGCCGGCCACGACGGAGGAAGCGACCCTCGGAGATTACGGCTGCTGAGTCGCCGTTTGAGACGTAGGTCAGGTCAGTGCTGAGCTCCAAGCGCCATTTATCGGGTGCCTGGTGCCAGAACCGTTCCTGCCAATCGCCCATCGAATCATCAGAAGTAGCACCGTGACGGGAAATGATGCCTTCAACGTACGTCCAGCTAATGGTCAGCATGCGATCGACAGCTGGATTGGGCGTCAACAAGTGGATAACCTCAAAACTTGCAACTGGTGGTTTTGTAGCATTTGATCCGATCGGACTGTACGGAGCCGGCTATTCGGATTCCTGTACCACTCCAGCGGAGGTATAACGCATATGCATCAAAAAATACCGTGTACTGCCGATACGGCAATATGTCGTAGCCATTACTCCACGCGTCTATATGGTAGGTGCGTGCTTGCGAGGAGGGAATCGAACTGCCAAAGTCGCCGAATTCACGGAGCGTCGTGTCTGACTCAAATGACTTATCGTGGCGTAGGCGTTCTTTCCAGTTGAGAGAAACGGCTTCACCGCCAGATGACCCATATCTCATCGTTACATCAGCACTATGCCATTTAATGTTCAGTCCGTGATAGAAGTTCGTATGCCCGGTATGTCGGTTGATGTGCCAAACAATTTCTTCCGACCGTTTGGACTGGTACCGAGCCGCTTTCATCGGTGAAGATGGAGTGTAGGAGTCGTTGTTGTAAGCAGCTTGGTAGGAGGATGGCTGTGGAGTTTGAGCCGGGGATACTGCTTGAGCTTCAGCCGCTTGGAAAGCGGCATCGGCCTGGTCGTCCGTCAGATTGGTGATGTCGACGCCGACACCGTCGGAGGTGTCGTCCTCCTGCACGTAGGTTGCCCCGCTGTTGTCAGTGGTGGAAACAGTCCGGATGTAGCCGTCACACACCCAGTCAGCCGTCAGACCGCGCGAAGCATCAGCGCACGCTTGCGTCGAGCCGGGCGTCCAAATGGCACAGGTGGGCAGGTTGATGCAGCTCGCGGTGTCTCCGGAATCAGTCACTTGAAAATCGGCGGACTGCGAAATATCGCTGTCTCCGGCATCGGTGTGAGCCGTCACTACGGTATGGTAGGTCGTGCTTGGGCTCAAGCCCGTGATCACGAGCGACGTACAGCTACCTACGCAGCCTCCACCGAGCACGTAGTCGCCCGAAACTGCGGAAATCACATCCACATTGAACGCAACTTCACTTAGGTCTGCACCGTTCAAATTGCTCGGCTGCGACCAGCTGATCAATGCTGACGCGTGGGCGGGCTGCACCGTGACGTTCTGAGCAGGCGTTGTCACGCCTCCCACCGAGAAATCGAAACCTTGCATCGGTGACTGGAGACCCAGTGCGTCTATTGCGGACACTGAGAGTTGATGGTGGCCGATGGCAGTAGCCGGCACAGAAATGTCAGCAGATGCGCCGGAAACCATCACTGGCGGCTGGTTATCGTAGGTGTAGGTGTAGGTGTAGGAAGTCACAGGTGCAGCCAGCGAGGTGCTACTGACATGGAACGGCACGCTTGCTATCGGGGAGATCCAGTCCATATCGTGGACTGCGCTGGAGGAAATCTGCGGTGGCAGCGGCCCGGAGCTGTACCACCCTTCAACGTCAATAACGACATCCACCGCCCCTGAACCCCCATTTCGTATGTCTATAGTTCCATCAGCCGCAGGCGCCACAAAAGTCAAGTTGGTTCGATAAATGTTCTGGCTGGTGTAATTAACGCTCGATATGTTTGGCTCATCTTCGTCGGCTGGCCATAGTCGCAGATAGCCCCCGTACGTCGTGTTGCTACTTGCTTGCACTGTCCTGATATTGAGCGCCACAGCCGTCAGTCCGTCCTGAGCTCCGGGTATACCATCGACTCCCGAAACGGAAACCGTTAGGACGGCACCTCCGGCCAGCGTCTGGGTCGGTGCAGCCCGTGTATCCAGGAGGTGCACCGCTGCTGGGGTGAACGCACCACTTGAGGTTCCCGGCGTGAAGTACCCCTGAATGTCCACGGTCAGATCGACCGGCCCACCGGCACCAACCATGATGGTGAACGCACCGGCGCTACTGAGCGGCAGGGCCACTGACTCGCTCTGGGTGGTGTTGTCGAAGCCGAGTGCTCCGGTCGTCGGTGGTGACTGATCCGCGGCATAGGTGCGCAAGTAGCCGTTGCTCGTCTGGTTGAGGATGGCGATGTTGGCGTAGATCTCCTCCGCGTCGGCAGGGACTCCGGCGAGGCCAGCCGCGGTCACCGTGATGGTGTTGCCAGTGCTGACCCGGCTTTGCGGCACGTTCAGGCCGGTGCGGGTGTCGACGATCCGCGTCTGGTCGACCGGCACGAAGCCGCCCGGTGCGATCGCCGTGCCGGCGGTGAAGTAGCCCTGCACATCGATGACCAGGTTGGCCGACGCGTTCGAGAGCACGTGCAGGCTGCCGTCGCCATGCAGTGCCACCAGGTCGGTGTTGGAGACCGAGTCCCCCGGATTGAAGACGAGCGCCGTGCCGGTCGGCGTAGCGACATCGCCGGGCGCGACGCTGATCGCCCCCACGGTCGCGGCTCCGACGACCGTCAGGGTCAGCGCCACCGCGCTCACGCCACTCGCCGGAATGCCTGCGACCCCCACAGCCGGAACTGTCCGGACGCTATTTGCCGGCATCGGCGTACTGAAGCCGCCCGTGCCGTTGCGGGTATCCAGCAGCCGGCCGTTCGCCGGCACGAACATGCCCGCTGAGCCGGTCGAGGCATCGGCTGCGGCATGACCCGCAAAGCCCGGTGACGGTAGCACCACGGAGACTGCACCAGCGGTTAAGACCGCCGCCGTCGCTAGGACGAGCGCGGCACGACCACGTCTGAACATCAAACTTCCCCTGCGGCGCTCGCAGTCAATGACTCATGGAGGGACTGCGAGGACGCCAAGTTAAGCCACGGTTAGGCAGCGAACCTATCAGGAGGAGGCGGGCGATGTCCTTGACATATTTTATTCGCCACATTTGGTATCAAGCCGCCTGCAGCAGCAAAGACGACCTAGCTCCCAAGTCGGTTGCCCAGATGAGGGCGGCGGCGAGGACGACCCTAAACGCTACCACCGACGTATCGGGACGAGCCACATCCGGCTGTGCATAAGCGATAGCGGATCGCAGCAGCAAGGCCCGGGACCGGATGGATGCGACCCCAGGCACGATGACTGAATGTCGCGGAACTTTGCTAGCTCGGTCAGACGAGGGGCGAACACAAGGCTTGGTATTGGCCGCACTCCCAACAGGAACAGCCCGCGACCTGCCCACCTCCGGGCACGCAAGCGCTCGCCCGGCCCTACAAATGACTCAAGGCCCCGGAATTCCGGGGCCTTGGGTTGGTGGGCGATACTGGGATCGAACCAGTGACCCCTGCCGTGTGAAGGCAGTGCTCTCCCGCTGAGCTAATCGCCCGCAACTCGTGCGTGAACCTCGGTTAGCTTACATGGCCGATCAGGTACCGCTCGGCCGGGGTCGGGCCAGTACGGCGGCGGCCTCTGAGGCGCCTGCTGATGCGCTGGGCGTCAGCGGTCTGGCCGATGGCGCCCAGAGAGCGACCCCCACTCGGCCACGCGAATCGGCGACGCCCCCAGGGAACCGGGCCCGCCTGGCAACCGGCATAGCCCGGCGGGGCCGACATCGCAACGGCCCTCAGCGCAGGAACCTCCAGCCGAGCCACGCCAGCCCGGCCAGGAACACGAGCCCGACGAGCCCCAGCAGCGCCTGCAGCCACCGCGGCTGCCGCTTCGTCCACTCCGTCCAGTCGTGCAGCACCCGGCGGCCGAACCGGAGCAGCCGCTGGGCCCAGACGAACTCCGTCGCCCACACCGCCAGGCCGAGGAACACGATGGCCCAGCCCGGCCCCGGCAGCGGGATGAGCACCAGGCCGCCCGCCACCACGAGGCCGCCGAGCACGGCCACCCCGATCCGCCAGGCCAGCAGGCCGCCGCGCACCCGCAACGCCCGGTTCCGGATCGGATGCACCCAGCGCGGCGGCCTGGGCGCGGTCTCGTCCTCGGTCACCGTTCCGTCCATGCCTGTCCGCGCCATGATCGGCCAACGACACCCGGCGCCTGTGGGTTCCCCGGGTACCGGCTGAGCCCGCGCTACCTGCGCCGGCGCCCGCTCCCCCGCCCGGCCGACTGCTTCGGCACCAGGCACCGCTGCAGCGCCAGCTCGTCCCGGATCGCCGGCGGGACCGGCAGGTGCCTGGCCTGCAGCGCCGCCACGTAGTTCTCCAGCGACTCCAGCAGCCGACGCTGCTCCGGGTTCGCGGTCAGGCTGCGGGTCTGCGAACGCAGCGCCTCGATGTTGGCGCGCGCGATCCGCACTTCCTGCAGCAGGTAGTTCAGTTCGGCAGGCCCAGTCCAGCCGGCGGACTCGGCACCAGACGGCAACGTAGTCACGGGCAGACGATACCGCGTCACTACGACGGATCCGCCCGGAATCCGAAACCTGAACACCCCTATTACATCGTCAGATTCTCGGCTACAACGGCCGGGATTCGCGGCGAGACGGCGCCGCTCGGCACTATGGAAGCGTTACCAACCACGTGAAGGAGCAAATCTTGAGCCTCGTCCCGAACGTCCGGCTGAACAACGGCGTGGAGATCCCGCAGCTCGGATTCGGAGTGTTCCAGATCAAGCCGGAGGACACCGTCGAAGCGGTCAGCACCGCCCTCGACCTCGGCTACCGGCACATCGACACCGCCCAGATGTACGGCAACGAGAAGCAGGTCGGCGAGGCCATCGCGGCCTCCGGCATCGACCGGTCCGACCTCTTCGTGACCACCAAGCTCAACAACGGCAACCACGCGACCGAGGCGGCCCTGCGATCCCTCGACCAGAGCCTCGCCGACCTCGGCCTCGACCAGGTCGACCTGTTCCTGATCCACTGGCCGCTGCCCACCGTCAGCGACTACGTCGAGACCTGGCGCGCCCTGGAGCGCGCCTACGCCGACGGCAAGGCCCGGTCGATCGGCCTGTCCAACTTCCAGCCGCACCACATCCGCAAGCTGCACGCCGAGACCGAGGTGCGGCCCGCGGTCAACCAGATCGAGCTGCACCCGTACCTGACGCAGGACGAGCTGCGCGCCTTCGACGCCGAGCACCAGATCGCCACCGAGGCCTGGTCGCCGATCGCGCAGGGGGCGGTGCTGGACGATCCGACCATCGGCTCGGTCGCCACCGCCCACGGCAAGACGCCGGCCCAGGCGGTGCTGCGCTGGCACCTGCAGCTGGGCAACATCGTCTTTCCGAAGTCGGTCACCCCGGCGCGGATGCGGGAGAACTTCGAGATCTTCGACTTCGAGCTCACCGACGCCGAGCTGGGCCTGATCTCGGCGCTCAACCGGAACGAGCGCACCGGGCCGGACCCGGAGACCTTCGACTACATCCCGAGCTGACCCGGGCCGC
>Ga0335073_10015527_pt1 | contig 10647 bp, 6 predicted proteins | sample Lox_Sample_22_FD_207093 | JGI IMG/M metagenome (GOLD analysis project Ga0335073, IMG submission 207093) | Soil microbial communities from Loxahatchee National Wildlife Refuge, Florida, United States - Lox_Sample_2.2 | ecosystem: Environmental > Terrestrial > Soil > Wetlands | place: USA: Florida...
AGGAAGCCGCGGACATTCTGGTCTCCGGGGATACGGTAAAGGGCGTCGTCACGGTAACCGGCATCACCTTCGAGGCACCGGCCGTGATCCTCACGGTGGGCACCTTCCTCGGCGGCCGTATCCACGTAGGACTCGATAACTACCAGGGCGGGCGGGCCGGCGATCCGCCGTCGAACCGCTTGGCGAGCCGGCTCCGGGAGCTGCCGCTTCGGGTCGGGCGGCTCAAGACCGGCACGCCACCGCGGCTGGACGGCCGGACGCTCAACTTCGGAGCCATGACCCGGCAGGCGAGCGATCGGCCGTTACCCGTCTTTTCGTTTCTGGGGCGAGCCGAAGAGCACCCAAAGCAGATAGATTGTTTCATTACGCATACGAATGAGCGCACGCACGAGATCATTCGCGGGGCCCTGGATCGGTCGCCCATGTTCACGGGCGTCATCGAAGGTGTGGGTCCGCGGTACTGTCCCTCCGTCGAGGACAAGGTCTTCCGCTTCGCCGACAAGACCTCGCATCAGATTTTCGTGGAACCGGAAGGTCTCGATACGCACGAGATCTATCCCAACGGCATATCCACCAGCCTGCCGTTCGACGTGCAGTACGAGCTCGTGCGCAGCATCCCGGGATTCGAGGCTGCGCACCTGACGCGGCCGGGCTACGCGATCGAGTACGACTATTTCGACCCGCGGGACCTCCGTCCTTCGCTCCAGACCCGAGTGCTGCAGGGTCTCTTCTTCGCCGGCCAGATCAACGGCACGACGGGCTACGAGGAGGCCGCCGCGCAGGGCATCGTCGCCGGCATCAATGCGGCGCTCGCCTGCCGCCAGCGTGATGCGTGGGTGCCGAAGCGCAGCGATGCCTATCTCGGCGTGCTCATCGATGACCTGGTGACCCGGGGCACCCCCGAGCCGTACCGCATGTTCACCAGCCGCGCCGAGCACCGCCTGCTGCTCCGCGAGGACAACGCCGACCTGCGGCTGACGCCGCTCGGCCGTGAGCTCGGGCTGGTGGACGATGAGCGCTGGCAGCTCTTCGAGGCGAAGCAGCGCCTGTCCGAAGAGGAGACCATGCGCCTGCAGGGCACACGCATCCATCCCGGTGAAGTGCCGCAGGAGTGGTCGCAGCGGGTGCTCTCCGGCCCCCTGGGTCGGGACGTAACGGCGTTCGAGCTGCTTCGCCGGCCGGAAGTCAGCTACGACGCCCTGCTCGACGTTGTAGGAAGTCCGGACTGGCTCCGCGCCCCGCTCGATGATCGGGTACCTCCGCAGGTGCGCGTGCAGGTCGAGGCGCGCGCCAAGTACGCCGGGTACATCGAGCGGCAGCAGCAGGAAATCGAACGCCAGCGCCGCAACGAGGAGACGAAATTGCCGGACGACATCGACTACGCCGCCGTAGCCGGACTCTCTCACGAGGTACGCAGCCGCCTGGCGGAATATCGGCCGGCCACGATAGGGCAGGCGGGACGCGTGCCGGGCGTCACACCGTCCGCCGTCACGCTGCTGCTGGTCCACCTGAAGAAGCGCAGCCTCGCGGCGCAGCGCACGCGGGTCGCATGACCGACTTCCTCACACAACTTGCCGCCTGCTGGGAACGCAGCGACTCGCTGGTCTGCGTCGGGCTCGATCCGGAGATCGAGCGCTTTCCGCAGCAGGTCGCCGAGCAGCCGTCGCCGATCTTTCAGTTCAACAAAGCCATCGTCGATGCCACGGCGGACCTGGTCTGCGCCTACAAGCCGCAGTTCGCCCATTACGCGGCGTACGAGGCGGAGGATCAGCTCGAGCGCACCATCGACTACATCCACCGCACCTACCCCGGCGTGCCGGTCATCCTCGATTCCAAGCGGGGCGACATCGGCAACACCGCGGAGCGTTATGCGATCGAGGCGTTCGAGCGTTACGGAGCCGACGCCGTCACGGTGAATCCTTATCTCGGCGGCGACTCGCTCGAGCCTTTCCTCCGGCGGCAGGACCGCGGCATCGTAGTGCTCTGCCGCACGTCCAATCCGGGAGCGCGCGACCTGCAGGACCTGGAGCTCGGCGCCGGCGGCCGGCGGCTCTATCACGTGGTGGCGGAGCTCGCCGCAACGCGCTGGAACACGCACGGCAACTGCCTGTTGGTTGTCGGCGCCACCTATCCGCAGGAACTGGCCGAGATCCGGCGGATCGTGGGTGACATGCCGCTGTTGGTACCGGGAGTCGGCGTACAGGGGGGCGATGTCGCGCAGGTCGTGCGCAACGGCCAGACCGCCGGCGGGACCGGCCTCATCGTCAGCTCCGCGCGCGGCATTCTCTATGCTTCCTCGGGTGATGACTTCGCCTCCGCGGCCAGGACCGCGACGCTGGCACTGCGGGATCAGGTCAATCTCCACCGCCTGCGGCGCTCGTAGGCGGACCTGAATGCACAGCGCTGCCCGCGCGCTTCTCATCCCCTTGCTCGCGGCCGCCGCGCTCAGTGGCTGCTCGCACTCTCACACCGGCCGGCCGGCGGGCGCGGGGACCGCGACCCTCCTGCGCGGTCTCGGCGCGGAGCCTGACTCCCTCGACCCGCAGAAGGCGCGGGCGGACGAAGCACAGCGGGTGCTGCGGGACATCTGCGAAGGGCTGACGACCCTCGACAAGTCCGGCGGCGTGGCGCCGGGCATCGCCGTGAGATGGCAGGTCAGTCCCGACGGCAGGACCTACACTTTTCATCTGCGGCATGACGCCAAGTGGTCGAACGGCCAACCCGTGGTAGCCGCCGACTTCGTGGGCGGTCTGCGCCGCCTGGTCGCGCCCGAAACCGCCTCGCAATACGCCGAGGTCGTGGACGTCATCGTCAACGCGAGCGACATCGTCGCCGGCCACAAGCCGCCGGAGAGCCTCGGGGTCTCGGCACCGGACCCTTACACTGTCGTCGTCAGCCTGAGCAATCCCGCGCCGTATCTGCCGGCGCTGCTCTCGCATCCCAGCACGTGCCCCGTGGAGCCGGTCGCACTGTTCAACGACAAGGACGCTTACTCCCGCCCCGGCAACCTGCCCTCCGACGGACCGTTCGTGCTGTCGCAATGGGTTCACGGCTCATACATATCGCTCACACGTAACCGCTACTACTGGAACAACGCGGCAACCCGACTCGACGCGGTGAAATACCTGATCACGACCGACGAGAACGCGGAGCTGACCCTTTACCGCGCGGACCAGCTCGACGTCACCGACGTCATTCCCCGCGCCCAGTACGGGTGGATCCGTTCGCACCTTGCGGACCAGTTGCATATCGCGCCGGAGCTCGGCGTCTACTTCTACGGCTTCAACCTGCGGCGCGCACCGTTCAACGGTGACCCGAAGGTGCGCCGCGCTCTCGCCATGACGATCGACCGCGAAGAGCTCGCACGGCTCGTTCTACGTTCCGGTGAGATGCCCGCCTATGGCTGGATACCGCCGGGGGTGGCCAACTACACGCCGCAGTCGCCGGATTACCGCTCACTGTCCATGGCGCAGCGTATAGCGGAGGCCCGTAAGCTGTACGCCGAGGCCGGGTACTCCGCCGCGAAACCGCTGCGCTTCGAGCTGCGCTACAACACCGAAGAGATCCATACGGAGCTCGCCATCGCCATTGCCAACATGTGGCAGCAGGCGCTCGGCGCGCAGGTGTCGCTGCGGGCGGAGGAATTCCGCTCACTGATGCAGGACATCGACAGCGGCGACGTGCAGATGTTCCGCTCCAGCTGGATCGGCGACTACAACGACGCCTATACGTTCGCCCAGTATTTCAAGGGTGACTTCGGCGTCAACCTCACTCACTATCACAATGCTGCCTATGACGACCTGCTGCGACGCGCCGCGGCCGAGGTCGATCCCGCGAAGCGCCGCGGATTCCTCGAGCAGGCGGAGCGGATCATGCTGCGGGATCAGCCGGTGATACCTCTCTATTTCTACGTGAGTAAACACCTCGTCAAGCCACGCGTTACAGGGTGGTACAGTGACATCATGAACGTCACGTACAGCAAGGACCTGGGCCTGGCGAGGTGAGACTTGGCGTCACCCCATTCCGGTCCCATAATGAGGCTGAGCCTGTCGTCTCCCTCTAAGGAGCTTCGACGTATGGTCAACAACGAGCGCCGGCGCGGCTTTTGTCGGTTGGGAGCAAGTATTCTCTCGGCGGCTCTGCTGCTCGCCGCGGCGCCAGGGGCCCTTCTTGCGCAGGCTCCTCCCCCGGACCCGGCAGCTCAGCCGACGTCCGGTTACGCGGCGCAATCGCCGGAACAGCTGCGGCAGCTGGTGGCGCCGATTGCGCTGTATCCGGATTCGCTGGTCGCCGCGATCCTTCCCGCCGCCACCTTTCCGGAGCAGATCGTCGAGGCCGACCGTTGGCTGCAGGCGAACCAGGGCCTGGCGGCCGACGACCTCGCGCGCGCGGCCAACCAGCAGCCCTGGGATGCCAGCGTCAAGGCGCTCACCGCGTTTCCAGCCGTGCTCGGCAACATGGACCAGAATCTCTCCTGGACGTCCGCGCTGGGGCAGGCCTACTACAACCAGCCCCAGGACGTGATGTCCGCCGTACAGGATCTGCGCCGGAGTGCCGATGCGGCCGGCACCCTGCAGGGCTCACCGGAAGAGCAAGTGAGCACGCAGGGGTCGGATATCGACATCGACCCCACGGATGCCGACGACGTTTACGTCCCGGAGTACGATCCATGGGCCGTCTACGGGATCGCGATCGAGCCCTGGCCGGATTGGTATGACTACCCGGGGATCTGGTACGGCGGCCCGTACGTCTCGTTCGGCGTGGCCATTCCCATCGGCTTCTACAGGGGCTACCCCTGGGGCTGGCATCACTGGCGATGCGATTGGCGCACTCACTACATAGCGTTCAATCACGCACCGTACCGGTCCCGCGGCTTCGCGTTCGTCAACCGGGGCAACTTCTATCGTGCCTATCGCGGTCCGGGCGAGTTTCATCTGGGCTCAGCCGGCCGTTTCAGTGCCGGGCCCGATCCCTACGGCGCGAATTTCCGCGCCGAGCGCGGCTATACGTTCCGATATGCCGGTCCCCGCAGAGAGATCGGTGCGCGCCCAGGCGGCTACAGCCGCTTCGCCCGCGCCGGCGGCCCCGGCGCTTTCGCGGCACCGCGGCGCCCCAGCTTCGGCGGCCGGGGCTTTCGCGTCGGCGCACCTGCCCACGTCGGCGGCGGGCGGAGCATGGGCGGTGGGCGCAGGGGCGGTGATGGCGGACGCAGCGCAGGCAGTGGGCGCGGAGGCGGCCGAAGCCGGTGATGGGGCTCGTCGCCTCACCGGCGACGAGAGCGATGCTCCCGAGCCGCGGCACCTGCCTTCACGGAATGTCCCCCCGCGGGGTCGCCTGCCGCACCCTGTTGCCGGCTTCTGCGCCGGACATGCTCCTTCCATGCCGCAGTGCGGTCGCGCACGAAATCACTGAGATCGGACGCCGATGCAAACGACGGGGGTGTCACATCCTCGGGGTAGTGCCCATGGGCATTGCGGACAGGCAGTGCCGCTACCAGCGCGGCGCGCACCTTGTCGAGCCTGGTCGGCCTGGAAGGGTTGGGAGGCGCCACCGTGGAGACGGGCGGCAGCACGCCGCTCAGGGGATCATCCGTCCGTGGCGTTGCGAGGGTGAGTACGTCACCCAAAGTGGCCGCATTGCGGTCGCGGTTGGTCAGAGGCGCGGTCCCCCAACGCGCCGCGATCGTACTGAGCACCGAAGTGTGGTCGATGGGCCCGGAGCCCCTGAAGACGGTGCCCGCGGCGATCAGCGGTGAAACCAACACGGCGGGCACGCGCAGGCCGAAGCGCGTGAAGTCGAATCCGTGTTCACCCACTGTGCCATCGCCCGGCGGCGTGGCGTTGGCGGGCGGCGCGACGTGATCGTAATTTCCGCCATGCTCGTCGTAGGTGATGATGAGCAGAGTGGAATTCCATGCCGCGGCGTTACCGCGCAGCGCCACGTAGATGTCGTGCAGGAACTGCTCGCCCCTGGCGACGTCGTAGTTGGGATGCTGGCTGTTGCCCGAGGCGTCCCAACTCGGCTCGAGGAAGGTGTAGACCGGAAGCGTTCCGGCCGCGGCGCGCCGCTGGAAATCGCTGAACTGGCCGAAATGACTGTCGGCGGCGGCGGTGGTGTCCGGAAACGTCGCCCGCGTCAGGGGATCGGCGTCGTAGCCGTAGATCGCCCAGTCCAGGCCCTTGTCGGAGAGCCTGCCGAAGATGGTCGGGCAGGTGTACGTCTTCGGGGTGTCGTCCAGGTGACCCTGCGAAGTCGCCGCGGCCGCAAAGGCGCGGTTGGGCATGGTCATGGTGGGAACGGAAGCGAACCAGCGGTCGCACACGGCATAGCCGCTCGCCAGGCCGGAGAGAATCGGCAGCAGCTCCGGCGTGTACATGCCCATGATCTGCGACGGCTGCGTGCCGGGCAGGGTGTCGCTGTAATGCCTGGCGAGATCGGACGCGACCGCAGCCTTGAAGTTGGTGACGAATCCCTGATTGGTGGGCGTCGTCCCGGCGGCGGGCTCGTCCGTCGAGAAGAGCTGTGAGTTGGTGTTCAGAAAACCCTCGCCCGGGTCGGCGCCGGGCATCAGGTAGGGGTGGGGGTCGTCGGCCTGGATGGCGTAGACGGCGACACTGCGGCCGGTGCCGTCAGGATTGGATTCGTCGCCCGTAAGCCCGTCGAACGGCTGGCCGGCGGGCGAGATATTGCCGCTGGCCGCGTACAGATAGCCGAGCATGTGATCGAGGGAGCGGTTCTCCAGCATGACCTGCACGATGTGCTGGATCTTTCCAAGTTGGTTCGCCACGGAGATCCTCCTCGTGTGATTCGGCCGCCCGGTCAGCTTACGCCGGCCGAATGACGGCAATGTGAGCGATCAGATCTCCGCTACCGTCGAATGGTCGCCGGGCGGAGCGCTGGCCCGGCCGCCGAACACGACCAGCAGCGGGATCACGGCCAGCGTCGCGATCATGAGGAGCTTGTAGTCATTATTGTAGGCAATGACCTGAGCCTGCTGCGTGATCAGCGCATCGAGGGCGGCGCGGCCGGCGGCCGTCATCGGATTCAGGGTCTGCGCGACGATGGGATTGCCGAATTGCGGGTTGACCGCGGTGACGTACTGCGTGATGTCGGCGTGGTTGATCTGCGTCGTGCGCGTGAGCAGCGCGGCGACGATGGAGATGCCGACGCTCGAGCCAACATTGCGCGCCAGATTGTAGAAGCCAGCGCCTTCCGGCCGGACGGCGGGCGGAAGTGTCGACAGCGACACGACGCTGAGCGGCGTGAAGAGGAAGCCCAGTCCCACCCCTTGCACCACGCCTACCCAGATGACGGTCCAGCTCGATACGTCCGGCGTCCATCCCGTCATGACATAGAAAGACCACGCCGAGAGTCCGAGCCCGAACGCGAGCAGCAGCCGCGTGTCGACGCGGCCCATCAGCTTGCCGACGATCATCATCGCGCCCATGGTGCCGATGCCGCGTGGGCCCATGACGAACCCGGCGGTGATGACCGGGTAGTTCATCAGCTCCTGCAGATAAGGCGGCTGCAGAGCGAGCGAGGCATAGAACGTCAGGCCGACGATGGCAACGAAAATCACGCCGGCTGTGAAGTTGCGGTCGCGGAAGAGCGCCGGCCGCAGGAACGGCTCACGCGCCGTGAAGATGTGCACCAGGAAGACATAGAACGCCGACCCGGCGACGATGGCTTCACCGACGATCTCCTTCGAGGCCAGCCAGTCGAGCTCCTGGCCGCGATCGAGCATCACCTGCAGGGCGGCAATCGCAAGGCTCAGGCTGATGAAACCGGTCCAATCGAGCCGCGCCCGGGTGAGACGCCGCGCCCTCGGCAGGAAGAGAACCATGCCGATGAAAGTGACCACGCCGATCGGCAGGTTGATGAAGAATACCCACCGCCAAGTGTAGTCCTCGGTCAGCCAGCCCCCGAGCACGGGCCCGAGGATGGGCGCCGCCATGACCGCCATGCCCCACGCCGCCATCGCCGACCCGTGGCGCTCGGTCGGGTTGATGTTGAGCAGCACGGTCTGCGAGAGCGGCACCAGGGCGGCGCCGAAGAGCCCCTGCAGCCAGCGGAAGATCACGATCTCGGCGACCGACTGCGCCATGCCGCAGAGCATGGAGGCGATGGTGAAGCCGACGACGGAGACGATGAAGAGTCGCTTGAGACCCATCCTCGCCGTCAGAAATCCGGTGAGCGGCGTCGCGATCGCCGCGGCCACGATGTAGGACGTCAGCACCCAGTTGATCTCGTCCTGGCTCGCCGAGAGGCTCCCCTGCATGTGTGGCAGCGCGACATTGGCGATCGTCGTATCGAGCGACTGCATCAGCGTCGCCAACATCACGCAGACCGTGATGGCGCCTCGATGCGGCGTAGTCGGGTGCAGCTCCTCGGCCACCGTCTTTCCCTATCAGAGAATGGACCAGCCGCGGACGTGGCCGGTATGGACGCTGATTTCGACGCTCATGCCGGCGCGCAGCGGCGGTAGATTCCGGTCGCTGGTGTCGACCGCGATGCGAATCGGAATGCGCTGCACGACCTTCACCCAGTTGCCGCTGGTGTTCTGTGCCGGCAGCAGTGCGAACTGCTGCGCGGCCGCGGGACTGATGCTCTCGACCGTGCCATGCCAGTGCTCGCCGGGATAGGTATCGACTTTCACGGTCACTGACTGCCCTGGACGTACGTACGTCAGCTCGGTCTCCTTCGGATCCGCATGCACCCAGACGTGATCGGTGTCGACGAGATAGAACGCGGTGACTGACTCCGCAAGATAGCGGCCCGGCTGGATGGAAGGCACGCTGGTCACGATGCCATCGAACGCCGCGCGGACGACGGTGTGATCCAGCTGACGGGCCGCCTCGTTGCGGGCGGCCAGGGCGCTCAGGTATTGCGGGTACTGCTCCACCGGCCCCGTCGGGTGGCCGTTCAGGCTGGCATCGATGCCGGCGAGCTGCGCGTCGAGGGATGCCAGCGCCTGCTGGGAGTTCTGCAGATCGCGATGCGCAGTGTCGTACCCCGTGCTCGAGACGATGTGCACGTGGGCGAGATTCTGCGCGCGGTGGAACAACACCTGGCTCAACCCCAGGTCGTACCGCGCCTGTGCGATCTTCGCCTGCATCTGCCGATAGCTCGCCTGTTGCGCCAACAGGTCATCGCGCACGGCGCCGAGCTCCGCATCGGCGCGATCCAGCGCGTAACGGTAATGCCGCGGTCCCAGCGTGTACAGGATCTGACCGCGTGTCACGTGCTGGTTTTCCCTCACGAAGACCTTCGCGACTATGCCCGACACGTCGGTCGAAACACCGACGGTGTTCGCTTCCACATAGGCATCGTCGGTCGACATGGTTCCACCGCCCGTGGCGTAGAGGATCCAGGCGATGACGAGCGCCAGCGGCAGCAGCAGAAATAACACGACACGCAGCCGCCGGCTCGTGGCCGACGGCGCCGGGTGCACGGGCGCCGGCGTTGGCGAGGGCGCGTGCACCATGGGGCTGGGCGCGGCGGCGGCCGGTCCCGTCGCACTCTGCCCCAGCGCCGCTGCCGCTTCCGGACCGAGCTCGTTCTGCGCCAGCAGCGCCGCGAACTGCTGCTCGTCGATGATGTTCCTGCAGACCAGCAGGCTGCAGGGGATGTGATCGCTGAGATAGGCCCCGCTCGGTCCCGACCACCAGCGCCCGATCGCCGACTGGGGCCGATGCCCGACGACGACCAGGTCCGCCTTCACCTGCTGGGCGTAGGCAGCGATTTCCCGCGCCGGCTCACCGATGACGAGCTTGCCAGACGCCTGGAATCCGAGCGCCGCGAGCCGCGCCATGCCTTCCTGGAGCACGCGCTCGTAGTCCGGTTGCTGCTGCGCGACGCCGCCGCCGCCGACGCCCTCGCCCAGCTTGGTACCGGCCGCTTCGCGGATGACCGAGAGCACGAATACCTGCGCGCCGAAGCGCCGCGCCAGCAGCGCTCCCTCGCGCAGCGCCGTGCGGCCTTCGATCGAGCCGTCGTAGGCCAGGAGAATTCGCTGATACACCCGTTGCCTTTCCCGCCGGGGAAAAGCGTCAGGATACCGCGCTCACTTGCCGATGCAGAAGCTGCCGAAGATCCGGCCCAGCAGATCCTCGCTGGTGAACTCGCCCGTGATCTCGTTGAGGGCCTCCTGCGCCCCACGCAGCTCCTCCGCAACCAGCTCGCCGGCGCGGCTGTCCCGCAGGCGCCGCTCCGCCTCAGCTACGTGCCGCCGGGCGCGGTCGAGCGCATCGATGTGGCGCTGCCGGGCGGACACCGTGCCGGCCTCGAGGGTCTGATATCCCATGCAGATCTTCAGGTGAGCCCGCAGCAAGTCCAACCCGGTGCCGGTGAGGGCGGACAGCGCGACCCGCGGCGGTCCCGTCACGGTGTCGGCGACCGGGATACCGGGCGCCAGGTCGCATTTGTTGAGCACGAGCGTCACGGGAACATCGACCGGCAATCGGCTCTTCTCCTCGCCGTAGGCGGTCGCTCCGGGATCGGCGGCGGCATCGATCACGAAGAGCACCCGGTCGGCGCGCCGCATCTCGGCGTGGGCCCGCCGAATACCCTCCGCTTCGACTACGTCCGCATCCTCACGCAGGCCCGCCGTATCGAGGACGTGCAGAGGCATGCCGTCGATATCGATTC
>Ga0335073_10015528_pt1 | contig 10647 bp, 10 predicted proteins | sample Lox_Sample_22_FD_207093 | JGI IMG/M metagenome (GOLD analysis project Ga0335073, IMG submission 207093) | Soil microbial communities from Loxahatchee National Wildlife Refuge, Florida, United States - Lox_Sample_2.2 | ecosystem: Environmental > Terrestrial > Soil > Wetlands | place: USA...
ATTCAAATTGCGGCGGTTTTTCATTTCTTCACCAAACCAACTTCGAAACTCGGCCTTTCAATGACCAACAATCCCTCGAACCTCGACCTTCCATCACCAATCCCCGGGATTCTCGCCCTTCCAAACGAAATCCTACTTCGCATCTTCTCCTTCCTCAATTACCGTGAGGCCAATTACCTTGAACTCTCACCAATTCTTGTGTTACGTTTGGTATGTCGACACTTCCGCGCCCTTACCCCGGACCTGGATTTCTGGTACGAAGACGACTTCTCGTTTCTCCAAATTATCCCCCAATCCTATCGGTGGGACATCTATGACCGGCACCACTATTTAAGAACTCTTTTCATGGACGCAAATCTAGCCAATACCCTCGGGCGACGCAAGACCAAATGGAAATTTGAGAAGATTGACATGTTAGCGGCCGTTGTTCGTGGTATACCTGGATTTAAACAGAATGTTCGGGCCATTTATTTACCCCACTCTGTAGGGCGTGACGACATTATCCGATCATTAGCAGAGTGCTCCGCTGTCACATCCCTCAGTCTACAGTATTACGAAGAGACTTATCCTGTCACGGTCAACCTCAGTGAGATTGCGAGCTCATTCCCCCTTCTCGAAACCCTGATTTGCAGCTCATCATTTGGAACTTTCTACGGCTCACTCGAACCACTCAACCGTCTACAGACACTACGCATAGACGCTTTCGACTCGTACATGGCCACCGGACTATGGCTCCCTCTCCAATCCAGACAAACCTTGGCCACCCTCACTCTTTCCTTTTCCGAACCAATCGGCAGGAACAGGGCTGGATCCTTCTTCGACACCTCTTCCCTAGAAACGTTCACAAACCTTAAAGTACTCAGAATCGGTCGTATCGACTTCGCTCTTGTTGAGTACCTCACCAACTCGCCCATTGACCTAGAAACCTTCGAATTCGAAGTCCTTCTGGATCTCGCTCCGGTCGACCTTGTTCTCACTCTCCTACAATCCCCGTGTCTGCGTAATCTGAAGGTATTTGGTGTACACCTCCACGATGACTTCGACTTCGAGGATCCTTTCACTGATGAAACGGAACGCTATTGGTCCCTTGTTTTCGACGCATTCACGTCCATTCTTCGCTCGGTTGAAAAGGTTCGAATGCGCGATGTGCCGTTGCACGTAGACTTCTGTACGTATCTGACTAGGATGAAGAATTTGAAAGAAGTCTATTGGAAGGTTTTTTCTGGATACCTCGTTTTTGGTTGTGGTGACAGGGATCCTAAAGAAGCGATGGAGGAGGCTTTAGAGAGTGCGTTTGCGGGGTTCACGCAGAAGCCACATTTCGCTGTAGAGTGGTCGAACATCGATTGATGGAGATACTTAGTCATGGGATTTGCTAGAGGGAAGAGAAGGTTGGTTTTATGGTTGTTGTAACTTGGATATAGTAGTTACAGTACTATAACTATCGATATGAAGGGAGAAATCAGATACATCCACTAACAGCATTCACAACCACTGGAAATGCTATCTTTGACACCTAATATAGTTCCCTCGTAATCCCTGTCCACTTTCACCAGCGAGTTACGAATCACAGTGCGGTTGATGTTGAACATTGACGTCTGTATATGGCTTAAGTATGTAAACCGGCTCGCTTCCCAGGGCGACTTGGATCCCCCCCTCGTACTTACGTATGGGGGCCGGTCCGTCACGTTAACAGCGAGTACTAACGGGTCAATAGGTGAATTACGACAATGCCCCCCAAAAACGCCATTCCGAGGTGACTGCCACACCTCCCAAGCACACAACAACTTGCTACTCATGGTTAGCATACTTTTCGGGATTGCTGAATTTTAAAATCACGCAGGTCCAACATTTCATTTGGGTTGGCGCATCACCGCATCAACCGGTTCCAAGTCATTGAGTAGGGAACTTTCCTACCCCCAATTCTTACTAACTGTAATAATAGAAACGGCAATTTGAATCCCCAAAATATAATTTTTTATTTGCTTTTGGAAACCTAATATACAAGAAAAGAAGTAAAATATATACAACGAACAAGTACCCGGACATTCTTTCCTGCACCACCGGCGACATAGGATGGCTAGAAGGGCGCGTTTGGAGCTTTGATGGTGTTCGGATCGATGTGATGCAGCCTCCATCTCATCGCAGATATAAGGCTGATCTATTTTGGTCGGTATTTTTGGATTGGCGCCCCTACCGTCGTCGAAGTGCGGGGTAAATGTGTGGATGCGGCAGGATAAGCTCTTCCCCGGTTGGGTGGCTCAGATGCCCTGGACATCTCGGAAATCGCATCCGACGACCAATCATTTGTCGCTGAGGCGATTGACGGCATATTCCGTGGGCCCAAGGGCGAAACCCAAGGCACAGCGGCGCAGATCCTTGTCTCGGATCAAGGTGCCCTACGCTTTTGATTCGTCCCTGTTTCAGTTCCCCGCTTCTTCGGACGTATGGGAGTTGAGTCATGGAGCCACGTTGACAGTAAATCCGCCTGTGATTCAGTGGCGCTCCCGATGTGCCGGCGCCAATTGTGCTCCCGCAGTTGATCTGGAGAGCCAAGAATCAATCAATCGGCTTACACACAAGAGCAGCATTTCAGATGTAATAAACGTACTGTCACGTAATGCCATTGTCATTTTGTGTGTAGTGCGGAAAATAATCTGCCAATCCGTTGGCCGCCACGTCCTGCCGTTGGATTCAATCAGAATTACAGATTATTATTCCAGCTTTGTGATAGATGACCATCTGATTGATGAGTTTCTTTTGTCTCTTTTCGTTTATGTTGGATTCCATGGTTGTGTTAGCAAGACTTGTATGCGTGGAGGTCCCGCAAATGAGCATCCAAAAATGGCGGAACAGATACATGAGGTGGCGACGTGATCCAACTCAGAGCTAGACTATGAAGCGCAACAGCCTTAATCGACCGTGTCTAGATCGGTGACTGCATCTTATTTCCAATTATATCGCCGCTACAGGTGTTTCCAGAAGGGGAAATAACGACGTCAGGCTGGGACTGCGTGCACGTTGCAAAATTAGAAATGAACCGCCTATTTGGTGCGAATATTGAATGCTGTCATGGATATGGAATGCTGGACTCCTACCGGTGGTGATATGCGATGGGTGATCTGAGATGGGATGTTCCGTCGAAGCGGGGATGGAAGGGTGACGCCATTGCAAAATAAAGTTGACGAGGATCGCCGAAGGACTCCTCGGGCAAGCGGAGAATGAAATTGATTTGTTCCGTGGAGTATCAACAGTCTTTGATTCGATGATCCGAGGTCACGGGGCGAGCGCCAACGGTCGCGTTGCTTAACCATCGTTGAATCATTGGCGCAGATAACCGATCTGGCACACGTTTTCAAAGTGATTTCAACGAATGAATCGGCTTGTTGCTTTCCTCGGTCATCGTGGATCTGCCACGGAATTTGCCGTGGCTTGCGGTTTTGTTTCCCCGCACTCGGGAAAAGGACAGCCGCTCCTTCCGTCCGAAACAGTCACTCGGGCTTATCCCGATCGACATGCTCTTAGCCAACCACAAGCCTCCACCAGCAACCTTATTACTTGCGGCCACGTTTCTTTATTTTTGGGGATCAGCCACCAACCGACTAACCTGAACCAACCCCGCGTTCCGTTACAAGAACAAGCCAACGACCGTTTGGCAATCCCTGCATAAATCGCACTCTAAATCGCCATCTGTCCGGCGCCCCGGATTATGACCGTCATGCAATCGCGATTGGCGCGTCGGCAAAATGGGCGCAGTGGTTCCGCCGCACTGGGAAACTTCCCCGCACATTCGGGCACGATGCTCCCTATAAAGCAAGCCTCTGTCTCCAATACTGCTTTTCCTTGGTAGTTTCAGCAATGTCTCTCCTATTCGGCCTTTTTATCTTCACCATTCAATTCTGCCTCCTGATCACCGCGCAATCTACGGCCCCCATTGTCGATCTGGGATATGTCAAGGTGCAGGGCTGGACCAATACCACCTCCGGACTAAATTATTACCATGGCATTCAATATGCGCAAAATCCGGGAGGAGAAAATCGTTGGAAACGACCGATACCAGTTGAACTCAACGAGTCGTATGTTGGACAAGTTCTCAATGTAACTCAACGTGGACCCTCGTGTTTTCAAGCTGTTGCCTCCTGGGAGCCTGCAATTCCCCCAATCGATAACACCCTTTCCGAAGATTGTCTCATCCTCGACGTTATCACCCCGGCAAACCCAACTTCTTCACACATTGCAGTGCTTGTCGGCATTCATGGCGGAGGATACATCCAGGGAGATGTTACCTACCAACCTGGCGACTCGGCTGTCTATGCTGCCAACGGCAGTCTGCTTTTCGTCAACATTCAATATCGCCTAGGAGCCTACGGATTCTTAGGTGGTAGTCAAGTGCGGACAAACGGAGTTCTAAATGCCGGCTTATGGGACCAGCGTGCTGCTTTGGACTGGGTACAAAGACATATCTCTGCCTTCGGCGGTGATCCCAATCAGGTGACAATCGTAGGTACGAACCCATCGAGTTTTGATGCTAATATCAGGTGGCAGTGCTGGCGGTGGCAGCGTCCTCTATCAACTTATGGCTGGCGGCGGCTGGGGTCATCCACCTTTCCGGGCAGCAATTCCAGAATATCCTTGGACGCCAACCATGATAAATGAGACTGCCCAAGACCAGCAGTTCAACAACCTCCTTTCGCTCGCCAATTGCACTGATATCAACTGTCTTCGAACTATCCCCGAAGCACAATTCAACACCCTCCAACTCGCAAGCTATATCTCCGGCTCGGCAAATGACTTACCTGACTCCGGCATCGGTATCTTCTACTGGCAACCTGTCGTGGACGGCGAATTTTTGCAAGAATTTCCATCCTCCGCCTTCAAGAACGGAAGATTTTACCACGTTCCTATTCTCGTAGATCACGATGCACACGAAGGCGTATTATTTACCACCGACAATGTAACTACGGAATCAGAACAAGAAACCGATGCCCTTACCGACTTCCCCAACGGCAGTCCGGCATTCTTCAGTCGATTGTTCCAGATATATCCAGTCTCCAACTTCAACAATTCTGGTTTCAATCAACGTGCAGCTTGGTTCGGTGACTATAGTATAGCTTGTATTCTCCCTTGAAAAGATCTCTAACATCAGGTCCCACCTACTACACCGCCTACGGGGGTGCCACATTCAGCACCAACGGCTCCGCAGTATTCAAATTGATAAACAACATTGGAACCGGACTTCACGGTTCAGTCACTGGGTATATCTTCAGCGATGTTGCAGGACAGTTCCCTGGCGCTTCAAACCAGACCGTTGCCTCAATTCTCAGCACTTGGTATCTCAGTTTCATTTTGACGAAAGACCCAAATACGCTTCCTAACCCAGGTGCCCCGTTTTGGCCATCCTACTTTCCAAACTCGAATGGTGAGTTTACTATCATGTTGGTCAATGATACGTCCATAGCAGCAACTCCTGACGCACAATGGGATGCAAGCTACGGGTGCGAGTTCTGGGGTTCATACCAGAACATAGTCAGAAATTAGTTGGAATGGCGATGAAAATTTTAAAAAAGTAGCTTCTTGTATATATTCTTGATATCTTCTATTCAGTTGTAAATATTAAATTTCGGATACTTCTGGTTATAAAGTTTAGACGTCTACGAACCTTCTCTTTCTTGGATCGGTTGTCTGATAAGTGCGTTGCTCAAAGTTTACGAATCTCTCCGACAGAACACGGTCCATTGCCACTTCGCTTGGATAACGTAACCCATGCCGCCCAATTCGATCTCATTCTGGTTTTGTAATGCTGCATGTACATCCTTTGGAAGTGTTCTTCCTTTTGCCTTGGTTGTTTCATGGACCGTATGTCGAGTGTCGAAATGGCCGATCCGTACGACGATAGAGATGACGGAACATAATAGAAACAAGTATTCGTCAGATGATTTGTCAAAGGAAGACCCCAGAATGATTGAATTAGAAATGTGTTTTTAGTTCTATATAAAGGCTAGGTAGATTTCGTTTAAAGCCTCATCAACGATATTCGTCATCCAGAGGCCTTATAGTTGCAGCTTTCCTACGCCAAACCACAAATAACGCCATAATGCAAACAAGAAGCAAAGCGCCAAGCACGCCTCCCGCTATTCCACCAACCTCCCCTGACCTTAACCCGGGATCTTTTTGCCCCAAAGTATGGACTTAGATCTCGGTCCCTGTGAAAGTGTTTTTAAAGTTTTAGTGTATACAAGATTGTTAAAGTTTGTCATCTCGCGCAAATTTTCGAGTGAGGCAATAAAGATCGACTTCGACAAAAATAAAGTAAGCGACTTCGGCCAAGTGAAACAATCGAAGCCGGGGACGATATTTTTCAAACAATGGATGAATCATGCACTAGGCACTTGGCTGCCATCCTGCCTTCCTTCGCAGTGGCGAATTGTGACCAACTTCCGATCCTTGCGTCGAATCGTCCTGGCGGCACGTTGAAGGGATGGAAATGGGTGGACGGCTACAAAAGCTTTGAATACGGAGTCAGTGACGACGTTCACTATCAGGGACAAATGTCTTGTTATCCGATACGTGGGGCCTCCCGCGAACCCTCCTTTTCCTTATCCACTCCCTGCCTATCGTGCCACGGCCAGATTAACGCAAAACTTCAACGCGGTCCAATACCGCAGCAAGCGTATGAAATTTTCAGCTGTAATCAAGTCTGAAGGTCGCCAAGGTTCAGTAGCATTGGCAATGATTGTCAGCGGACTTTGTCAGGTATTTGCATACGATCAAAAGGACGGGAGGAATATTAGTGGAATTGCTGAATGGAAAAGGGCGGAAATAGTGCTTGATGTTCCAGGGGACTCTACTGGTATTCAATTTGGGTTTATAGTCCAGGGGAAAGCGGAAATTTGGGTCTCCAATGTGGTGGTTGAAGAGTCTACGGATGAGACGACAGGCATCAAGTTATATGAAGATGAACCACAGAATCTGGATTTCTCCGAGTAGCTGAGTTGGAGTGATTTGTTTTGGGGTGCTTAAATTGTTTTTGGTCTTGTATTGGAAAATATTTGGTAAGCTAAATAAGGGAAAGGAATGACAATTCCAATGGCATGTTATTGTATTCACTGCCCATCTGGTGCTCTCGTCCTCACTCCAATGCCGAGTTCAATTAAAAGAGACCCTGTCCCTGATTCAAGCTACCAGAGTTAACTTGTTGTGCATGCCAATCCCAAGGCGGCTGAACCACTCCGGATCCAGCACACCTTCTGCTGTGCACATTCTTGAGTCGAGCAGCTAGGGGTGGATATACTACTCTAGAGAGTCAGCACTAACTTATTGAGTTTGACCTTTGTTTCCAAGAAGTTGTATATTTCCACGAGGGAGATATTAGTCAACATATTAGCCGTCACTTCGTTCCAAAACGTCGCATTCAAGGGGTTATCTGCTCCCCATTTATTTAGAGGATCGTAAGCCGCTCTGGCATCATACTCAAAGTTCCACTCCGGTGTTGTCCACGTATTCGATTCCGACACGTTGGCGTAATAAGTTTGATGATTGACCACCGAAAACGTGCTTGTATCAACCTGATACATGCGCCATCCGGCGTTATATCCAGTATGGGGAGTAACGGACGGACCGACAAACCCAACGTTTAAGGGCGCAGTATAATCAACGTCGGTTGTGTTGCGCAATCCTGACGGAGACAAGGATGATGGATTGTAATCGTAATAGATCATAAGTTCATCGGTGTGGTCGTGCCCGTAGAAAATCCCGGCGATGGTAGCTGGCGAAAACCGGGCGACGATGGAGTAGAACAGAGCCGTAGGATTTGGTAAAGGCTCGGTTCCACTGTATCCGCTCAAGACATGCCCGATAATCCAGACCTCTTGTCAGATTTACACACATAGAAGATACCCTTTGGTTTATCTTTTCAGATGCTTCGAGTTCAGAAATCAAGAAACGCAGAATTCCAGAATTATCAGGATTTGTAAAATTGTAATAGTCTGATGGTCAGTGGATAATTTCAAGAAGACTTACTGAAGACATTGTCGACATACCAGAAATCGGTGTTGAGACTTACAATTTTGAGGCCTTGAGGAGTTGTGTATGCGTATGCGCCGTAGTGTGTTGCCGAGTAGCTTGCTGTCGAAGCGTTGATCCAACCCGCAGACAACCAGAGACTGGAAAGGAGTTCGTAATTCCACGAAAACTCATTCGGACCCGGGCGAAGACTATTAGGAGTGTTGAAGGCTTCTGGCAAAGAATCATGATTGCCCAAGGTTGCATATAAAGGCTAGATTAGTATTCGAAACAAGCAGAGTTACAATATTCCCCAGCCATGCTTGGAAGGTCTGGAAACTCACGACTTCCTCGTATTCAACGTATGCACGGCTCAATTGATCGACCAGATCATGAGAGACAATATCACCAGTGAATATAGAAAATGAGATGTCAGACATGTTGACAAAGTTGGGCATCTCAGTGAAGACTGAGAGAGCAAGATCAGCGGGAGTGTCGCACAAAAGAGAACCGAAGCGTGAGGCGAGTACTGATGCATTTGATGAGCCTGTGCCAAGGACCGTATTGATGCTGTCGGGTCTGCAACAGAGAGCACTTGTACAATTTGCTTCCGACCCGATGTCATATCGAGGATCGAGATGCCAGTCGGAAAGATGCAGTACATTGATCGTCTCGCCAGATGGCTGCGGGGGAACACCTCCTTCTGGTTTTGGACTGAACCAGTCGCTCTCGTTTATCTGGATAAGAGGTGGTGCATCGCAGACGTTGAATTGATAGTAACACCATGCTTGCATGTCTCCTGTGGTCTGACTCATCTTTGCAAATAACTGCGCCAAATAGGGACCGAAGCCTCCAGATCCGGAGAATTCTTCGGCACAGCTCGATGCAACAAGAGGGAATTTGAGTGCCTCACATGCGAGGACGAGGAGATTGGTGATCGTTTCAGGAGGTTGCGTGAGGGCAGTGATATGAAGGATTTCGGTGAATGCGATACACTTGGTGCAGGCATCGGGAAAAGTACTTTCGATGGCCCCGATTTCAGTAAAGATTAGATCCTGTATCTCGGTTGTACTGGTCATAAGCGATGATTATTAACGTGGAGTTACCTTAAAGGAGGTAAGGGCTGGGGAATTGGCGACAGCAGACCGTACGGAGGGACGGGGCCTGACCCGTTGTAGAAGAGAGTCGGTCCATTCCCATTTGAAACAGTGTTTGTAAGTTGTGGATTGAAAGCAGGAGGAATTGCCTGTTGGCTTACCACAGGTTGAACGAATGTCCACAGAACGAGTGAAGAGAGAAGGAGCGACGCCATATTGTCTTCAGGGAAAGAGATTGTAACCTCTTTAAGAGTCCATAATCAATCGTGACAATCCAAAAATTGTGGATGGACGATCGCGAAGCCGCTGCGCCGAGGAAATTGCGGATCGGAGGCCTTGCCTCTTTTGGTTTGCACAAGCGTCTCTTCACCCACTGACACATGTGACATCCCACTCAGATCAGCATTGAATGCACCGATTTGAGCATCCATTAATAGAAGACAACAAGATAAATTACTGTCTCGTGGCGAAGGTCTCTATGTCTCCAAATAAATTATCGATCCACGATGTATCCGCGCTATCCCACGCTGCAAGGCTCAAATCCCTTCCATCCATACAAATTGTATTTGAATTGTCGTCTTGCTCACCCGATTTCGATGTGGGATCTAACAATTACTCACGATAATTCAGCAGGCCTTACCACGTACAACGCTGAATAAAAGTTGTTCTTCAACTTTACGTAGAAAAGAGAACGGGACTTCGACGGCAAGATCGCGGCCGGTGGATGTTTCCAACACTTCCATGGACAATTGCCATGCTCTCGCTATTGCTGTTTCATTCAAACTCGATTTCAAAGTCGAACACAGTTTTGCGGCGATAAATACACTCAAAGCATGAAATATGTCTTCATTAGACCATCGTATAAACAGGGAATACAGTGAAGAGGATGACTCGATTTCGTGACGAGTTTATCTTTGACATAAACAATATCGACAGCTTCGATGGAAATTTCGACACACTGGACTGCGACGCGACGCACAGCATCATCCACATGTCCTTTCAACGTCGTTCTCGACTCATTTGTCTGACCGTGAGATTGTTGTTCCTCGTCCAAGAGCAATAGCAATCCCGGTCGGTAAAGCAAACAAAGGCAATAAAGATATCTACCATCAATCTTCGCAAAACGAGGCATAACTTCAATCTCAAAAGGTCGCACTGTCGCCGAATGCGGGCATCTGCAAAAGGGAATGACGCAATTCCATCGGACTTGAGATATGCAGGTAATAGAACGTACCAATCTTTCAACTTCGTTTCATACTCAAGGATCATCGAAAAATCTCCTCTGCGTAAACAAGTCATTCCAGCATCATCAGACTTGATGGAAGCACCGGAATAAAGTGCTTTGGACATGTCCGAAAGAATTTGATACAGCTCGACGCTCTTAACGAAGAAAGTTGTAATGGATGGAGTCGAAGATAATTGAAAATGAATAGTATGGTTTGTGATGCAATAATCATCGAGACATGCCGGGTAATCCATGCCAAAGGAGCGATCGTATATTAGTGCCGGTTGCCCGAAATAGACGGAAAGAACAGTGTCGAAATAAACG
>Ga0335073_10015529_pt1 | contig 10647 bp, 11 predicted proteins | sample Lox_Sample_22_FD_207093 | JGI IMG/M metagenome (GOLD analysis project Ga0335073, IMG submission 207093) | Soil microbial communities from Loxahatchee National Wildlife Refuge, Florida, United States - Lox_Sample_2.2 | ecosystem: Environmental > Terrestrial > Soil > Wetlands | place: USA...
TCTTGGCCTGGCCGGGCGTTTCTCGGGGCTAGCGGTATCGCCAACCGCATGTACTGCACTACTCGTGGGAGGACAGGCGGAGCTAGCCCGCCATGCCAGACGGTACGATCGCCCGCGATGTCCGGAAGGTTGAGGGTGCTGGGAAGGTTGAGGGTCGCGCCGCCGCTCGTGGCGCTCGCGCTGTCGGCGCTCGTGCTCGGGGGTTGCGGGTCGAGCTCACCGGGTACCTCGATCGACCCGGCAAAGGCAGTGCCCGCGTCAGCCGCGCTGTACGCGGGCGCAGTCGTGCGCCCCGAAGGCTCGCTGCAGAAGGCCGCGCGGACGGCGGGCCGAAAGCTCACCCACCAAGCGGATCCTTACCTGAAGCTGCTGGGCGCGCTGCAGACCCCTGGATCGCCGGCGCTGGACTTCAAGCGCGACGTCGCGCCGTGGCTGGGCCCGCGCGCAGGCGTGTTCCTCAGCGCGGCAGGCAGTGGGAGCGAAGCCGCAGTCTCGCGTCTGCTCGGGCTCGTCCAGCGTGGACTGTTGGGCGGCGGCAGCGGCAGCTCCTTCCCGTTCGCGTCGCGCTCGCTGGAAGGCGCGCTCGTGCTAGACACGCGCGACACTGCAAAGGCGCGCTCGTTCGTGCAAACGCTCGCCAAGCGAGCGGGGGCGCACTCGAGCAGCTATCGCGGCACCTCCTACCAGGTCGCAAACGGGATCGCGTTCGGCCTGACGAAGCGACTAGTCGTGATCGGCACGGAGCCCGCGTTTCACTCGGTGATCGACACCACGACGGGCGGCGGGCTCTCGCTCGCGGCATCGCCCAGCTACGCGAAGCTCCAGGCCGCGGCGCCGTCGGGCACGCTCGCTCACCTGTACGCGAACCCGGGCGCAGTCAGCGAAGGCGCGAATGCCGCCCACGTGCAGGGCGCGGCCTCGGCGCTGGCGCTGCTCGCGGGGCAGCGACTGGTGAACGTCTCGCTCGTGCCGAGCGAAAGCTCGTTCGCACTCGACGTCGACGCGGTTGCGCCCGAGAGCGGCGGCGGTGCGCCGGCTGGCCTGCTCGCCGTGAATCCTGAAGCGTCGCAAGCGCTGGGCGAGCTCCCCGGGGAATCGTGGCTCGCGATCGGACTCGGCGACGTAGGCAAAACGCTCGGCACGAATGCCCAGGCGTTGCAGGGCCTGACCTCGCTCGGCGGGCTGCTCGGTGGCGCGAGCTCCGGGACACCGAGCGCGGGGATCAGCCTGACGGGAATCGTGGAAGGCCTGCTCAAACCGCTGACAGTGCTCGGCGCGAACACGGCCGCGGTCAAGCGCGACTTCGCAAGCTGGATGGGCTCGGCGGGCGTGTTCACCTCAGGCACCGGCCTGCTCGAACTCAAGGGCGGGGTCGTGATCGACTCCAAGCACCCCGCGCTCTCGCGCGCGGCAGTAGCGAAGCTCGGCGCGATGCTGCGCGCAGACGGCAGCTCAGTGGAACGCACTTCGGTTCCCGGTACCGACGCGGCGATCGCGGTACACGTGAGCGGCCTACCAGTCGTGCTCGATATAGCCAACGGGCAAGACTCTTCGGGCAACACGAAATTCGTGATCGGCATCGGCGAACAGTCGGTGGAAGCGGCGCTGCACCCATCGAACACGCTCTCGGGGGCGGCCTCCTTCGGCAGTTCTGGCGCAGCGCTCGGGGAAGGCATCGAGCCGAACGTGATCGTCGAATTCCCCACGCTGCTCGGCCTGCTTGAAGGAGTCGGGCTAAGCGAAGACCCCTCGCTCTCGCCGTTCGTCCCATATCTGCGCTCGCTCGGGACCCTTTCCGGCGGGGGCAAGAGGCTGACGGACGGCGTCGAACGCTTCCGGCTCGTGCTCGGGCTGCAGGGCTCGGCCTAACCGACAGCGGATCGCCTCGGGGACCATGCCGGGCCGGGCCCGGGCCGAGCCGCTCGGTTCAAACCGACGCTCAGCGCGCGTCGAAGGCGCGGTAGAACACCTCGCGCCCGTCGCTGACACGATCGACGGCGTAGCGCGTGAGGGTGGTCTCGCCGCTTGCAAGCACCGAGTAGCGCCCGAGCACCGAGGCGCGGTCGCGCGTAGCGAAGAAGCGGTCGATCACGGTCTGGCGATCGTTGCCGCGATCGCCGGCGCGGCGGATTGCGTCGAGCACGACGCTCATCGCCTCATACCCGTAGAGGGCGTAGGGACCAGGGCTCCCGCCGAACTGGCGCCGGTAGTCGGCGAGAACCTTCGCGGCGGGGGGCGAATAGGCGGTGAGCGGGAGGATCGGCGTGGTGAGGTAGGTCCGCGTGGAAGCGTCCCCGATCGCGGTCGTGAAGGAAGGATCGGAGAGCGCGCTTGAGCCGAGCAGCAGCAGGTGCGGGTCGGCGTCATGCAAGGCGCGCCAGAGCGCGGCTGCAGGAGGCTTCGTTGGTCGCGCTAAGCGCGATGCTGTCGTGCGCGAGCACCGAGATGCCGGCGTGCTGTGCCTCGCCGACGAGGATTTCGGCAAGCGGCGTCTGGAACGGGTCTTGATCGTCGAGCACATAGAGCTTGCGCACGCCAAGCGCGTGCATCAACTGCACCTGCACGTCGGCCTCGGCGGGATCGCCGGGGTCCAGACGGGCGAAGTTACGTTTGCCGCTGGGATAGAAGCGCTCAGGCTCGTCTTGCCCGGCATCGAGCGAGGAGGTCAAGCCGACGTAGGGACTACCGGGGCTGACCTGCAAAATCCCAGCAGCATTGATCAGCGGCAGCGAGACGGCAGTGGCGGCCGAGCTGAGCTCGCCGATGTAGGCGATCGTGCTCGTATCCTGGGCGGCTGTCTTCGCGTTGCTGGAGGTGGCTTCGGGGTCGAGCTTGCCGCTTTGCGGGTTGGCGTCGTCGAGCGAGACGAAGCCGACTTTGTACTTTCCGACGTGACCGCCGGCCTGTGCGAGCGCGAGGCGCTCGCCGTCGACGATTTCAGCCGAGCTCGCAGCGCCGGGCCCTTGCAGCGGCAGGCTCGAGTAGACGGCGAGTTGGTTGCCGGTGGCTTCGCTGGCGCCCGAGACGCCCACTCCGCCACATCCGGCCACGGCAACGGCCGCGGCGGCGAGAGCGGCCAGACACAGCCAGCGCACGCCCACCGGACGCGCTAGCTGCGACGGCCCGGGAGGTAGCCGGAGAGGATCTTCAGCGAGGCGCCGACGAGGATGATCGCGGTGGCGAGCATGAACGAGTCAAAGCCCTTGGCCCCGAGCGCCCATAGCACGATCCACACAATCAGCCCAGCGGTGACGGTGAGAATGAATCCCATGCGGGGGGAATCCTATCTGGCCGGGGAACCGTCGGTCGCGGCAAGCGCGTCGGCCAGCTCGGCGACGAGCGCGCCGACCGCGCCCGCGGGATCCTCGGCCTCGGCGGCGGCCCGGACCAGGCGGGTGCCGACGATCACGCCGTCAGCCCCGGCCTGCGCGGCCTGCGCGGCCTGCGCGGGGCTGCTGATGCCAAAACCGAGCGCGACCGGTACCTGGGTGTTTGCCTTTGCACGCGCGACGACCTCGGCGAAGCGCTCCTGCAAGGCCTCACGCTCGCCGGTGGTGCCGACGACCGAGACCGTGTAGAGAAATCCGCGAGCGGCAGCGCCGATCATGCTCAGCCGCTCGGCGGTGGTGGTGGGCGCGACGAGCTGCACGAGCGCGAGCCCGTATCGCTCGCAAGCCGCGCTCACCTCCCCCGCCTCCTCGATCGGCAAGTCGGGGACGATCAACCCACAAGCGCCGGTGCGCGCAAGCCGCTCGAGGAAGGCATCCGCACCGGGCGCGAAGACCATGTTCGCGTAACACATCAGCACGACGGGGACACTCGGCGCGAGCGTGCGCGCGACCTCGAACACCCCCGCGACGTTCGCGCCCGCGGCGAGCGCGCGCGTGCCGGCCTCGTGGATCACGGGCCCGTCGGCGAGCGGATCGCTGTAGGGGACGCCCAGCTCGATCAGATCGGCGCCCGCGCGCACGCACGCTTCGCCGATCGCGACGGACTGCTCGAGCGAGGGGAAGCCCGCCATCAAGTAAGGCATCAGTGCCGCCCGACCACGCACGCGGTCGAACGCGTCGGCGATGCGCTCCACTCCAGTGACACCCCGAGCCTCAACCCTCGGCTCGCGGGCGGCCGGCGCGCTCGCGCCCGGCGCGCTCGCGAGCCCCCGGTCCCCCTCAGTCACGCGCGAGCACCTCGGCGAGGTCCTTATCGCCGCGCCCGGAGAGGCAGACGAGGTCTAGCTCACCGTCGCCCTGGGCGAGCACCCAGGCGAGCGCGTGGGCGGTCTCGAGCGCGGGGATGATTCCCTCCAGGCGCGCGACGAGCTTGAACGCGTCGAGCGCGTCGAGATCGCTGACGGCCTCGTAGCGAGCGCGACCACTGTCGCGCAGAAAGGCGTGCTGCGGGCCGGTGCCTGGATAATCGAGCCCGGCGGAGATCGAGTGGGCTTCAACGATCTGCCCCTCCTCGTCCTGCATCACGGCGGAGCGCGAGCCGTGCAGAACCCCAGCGCGGCCGCCGACGGTGAGCGGTGCGCCATGGCGAGGGGTGTCGATCCCCTCGCCCCCAGCCTCGATGCCGATCAGTTCCACTCCAGCGTCGTCAATGAAGGCGGCGAAGGTGCCGATCGCGTTAGAGCCCCCGCCGACGCAAGCGATCACGCGCGCGGGCAGCCTGCCCTCGGCAGCGAGCAACTGTTCGCGTGCCTCATCGCCGATCACCCGCTGCAGGTCTCGCACTAGCGAGGGGTAGGGCGCGGGACCGACCGCAGAGCCGATCACGTAATGCGTACTCTCCACGTTGGTGACCCAGTCGCGGATCGCGGCGGAGGTCGCCTCCTTGAGCGTCTGCGCCCCAGCGTCCACGGGCTGCACGGTGGCACCGAGCAGTTCCATCCGTTGCACGTTCGGGCGCTGGCGGCGGGTGTCCTCGACGCCCATGTAGACGACGCACTCCAGGTCGAGTAGCGCGCAGACGGTGGCCGTAGCGACCCCGTGCTGGCCCGCGCCGGTCTCGGCGATGATCCGCCGCTTGCCCATGCGCTTTGCCAGCAGCGCCTGACCGAGCGCGTTGTTGATCTTGTGCGAGCCGGTGTGGTTGAGGTCCTCGCGCTTGAGGTAGATCGGGCGCCCGACGCGCTCAGAGAGGCGCCGCGCTCGGTAGAGCGGGCTGGGCCTACCGGCATAGTCGCGTAGCAGCGCCTGCAGCTCGTCGCGATATCCGGGGTCGGCGCGCGCCTGCAACCACGCGCGCTCGAGCTCGGCGAGCGCGGGCATTAGCGTCTCGGGTACGTACTGCCCGCCGTACACGCCGAAGTGATGCTCGACTGCGGCTTCGGTCGCGGGTGGGCTCATGCCTCGGCGGCCGCAATCGCGGGGGCGGGCTCGGCCGAACGCGCAACGGCCGCGAAGAACTCGCGTAGCTTGTGAGGGTCCTTGCGCCCGGGCGCGGCCTCGGTCCCGCTGGCAGTATCGACCGCGTAGGGCGCGGTCGCAGCGATGGCCTGCTCGACATTCTCGGCGTTCAAGCCCCCGCTCAGGATCAGCGGCACCTCGGAACGGCGGGCGCGCACGAGCGTCCAATCGAAGGTCTCGCCTGTGCCGCCGCGCAGCGCCTGCCTGCGCGGATCCTTCGCGCGCGCGTCAAGCAGGTGGAAATCGACATGCCAGCGCTCCAAATCGCGGACGTCCCCAGCGCCTGAGACCTGTGCGGCCTTGATCACCCGAGCGCCGGTGCGGCGGGCGGCCTCGGCGCAAAACGAAGGGCCCTCATCCCCGTTGAACTGCAGCAACGTGAGCCCGAGCTGTTCGCTGCGGGCGAGGACCTGCTCGAGCGGAGCGTTGACGAAGACGCCGCACAACTCGACCTTCCGCCGCAACGCCGCGGCGATCAGCTCTGCCTCGGCGGTGGAGCAGCGACGCGGGCTTGCGTCGTAGAAGATCATCCCGAGCGCCCAGGCGCCGAGCTCGACGGCGAGCTCACCGTCGGCGAGGTTGGTGATCCCGCAGATCTTGACGTTGGGCGGCGCTTGGCTCACGCCCCAACGGTAGCGCCCGACTAGCCTTCAGGCGTGGTGGCGTTCGGCACGGAGTTGGGCCGACTGGCGAGCTTGACGCTGACGGTCTTGTGTTCGTAGCCACCCTTACCGTTCGCACGCAGTAGTCCGATCGAGACGGTGTCGTCGGGTTTCTTGGAGGAGACGTCATTGGAGAGGTCTTCGGAGCTAGTGACGGTTTTACCGGCGAAGGAGGTGATGATGTCTCCGCCGACGGCGACCTGGCCATTTTCGACGCTGCCGTTGACTGTGCCGCCACGAATCCCGGCCTTGTCGGCGGGCGTCCCATTCTGGACGCTCTGCACGAGCGCACCGCTTTTGACGGGGAGGTTAAGCGCCTGCAGCGAGCCGTCGATCGTGAGCGAGGTGAGGCCGAGGTAGGCACCGCGGACGGTGCCGCCCTTCTCGAGCTGGTCGATCTCGGACTTGGCGGTATTGATTGGGACGGCGAAGCCGATCCCAACGCTGCCGCCGCCGGAGCCGCCGGTCTCGATCTGCGAGTTGATACCGATCACCTTGCCGGCCTCGTCGAGCAGCGGCCCGCCCGAGTTGCCGGGGTTGATCGGCGCGTCGGTCTGCAGCACGTTGCCGATCGTGAAGCCGTTGGGCGCGGTGATCTGGCGCTGTAGTGCCGAGATAACGCCGGTCGTAAGCGTGCGTTCGAGGTCGAAGGGGTTGCCGATCGCAAGCACGGGGTCGCCGACCTGCACGCCGCTTGAGTTGCCGAGCGTGAGTGGGTGAAGCTGCAGCCCGTCGGGGTGGATGCGCAGGACGGCGAGGTCGTTGGAGGGGTCCTTGCCGACGACCTGAGCGTTGACAGTCTTGCCCTTTTCGAGGCTTACCGTGACCTTGATCGCGTTCTCGACGACGTGATAGTTGGTCAAGACAGTGCCGTCGTTGTCGATCACGATGCCCGAGCCGGTCGCCTGGCCCTGGCGCTGCTGTTCGCCGCCAAACAGATTGAAGGGCGATTCGCTTTTCTGCACGATGGTCGAGGTGATGAAGGCGACCCCGGGGGCGTCTTTGACGTAAATGTCATGAGGCGTAAGCCCCTTGCTCTGCTGCGAAGCGTTGGAGGGTGCGATCGGCGCGGCCTGCACGGTGGTGACGGTTTTTTCACCGTTGTCCAACCCGCCGAAAGCGGCGACGACGGCGACGACAACCGCGCCTCCGAGTAGGGCGGCGATGAAGGGGATGACGAACGATCGCTTCATTTGCGGGGTGAATGATGGGTGTGGCCTATGAAGGCGGCCTAAAGCCTACTGTCGGTGTGTCTAAAGCTTTTTGCGGGAAATCTAAACGCCGTCGAGCAGCATACGAAGCGCTTGCTCCGGCTCCTTGGCGCGCATCAAAAACTCGCCTACGAGCACGGCCTGTACTCTCTCGCGCGCGAGCTCGCGCAGCTGATTGGGCGAGGCAATGCCGGACTCGGAGACGACGGTGACCGCGTCGGGGATCGCCTCAAGCAGCTGATGGGTGCGGCGCACGTCAACGCTGAAGTCACGCAGATCGCGGTTGTTGACCCCGATCAGCTCGGCTCCGAGCCGTAGCGCACGAGCGAGCTCGTCGGCGTCGTGCACCTCAACTAGGACGTCGAGGCCAAGCTCGCGGGCAGTGCCATGGAGCGCAGCGAGCTCGCGATCGCCGAGCGCGGCGACGATTAGCAGGACCGCGTCGGCGCCAGCGACCCGCGCCTCGAGTAGCTGGTACTCGTCGAGCACGAAGTCCTTGCGCAGGATCGGCAGCTCACACGACTCTCGGGCAGCGCTCAGGTCGGCGAGTGAACCGGCGAAGTGCTCTTCCTCAGTGAGGATTGAGAGGGCGCGCGCTCCCGCGCGCGCGTACGCGCTAACGATCTCAGGCGGCTCGGCGCCCTCGCGCAGCACCCCGGCCGAAGGCGAGCCGCGCTTGAACTCGGCGATCACCGCGATGTCGGGTTTCTGCAGGGCGGCGCGGAAGCCGCGCGGAGGAGGCGCAGCGCCGATGCGCTCGCGAAGCTCTCCCGGCGGGATCGCGCGCTTTCGCTCCACGAGCGTTTCGCGCGTGCTCCGCAGGATCCCTGCGAGCACCGTGGGCGGGCTCGTGCTCATGAGCGCACCTCGCTCGGCGCGTTGGCGACGCTGGCCTCTACGTAGCGCACGAGCGCCTCAGAGGCACCGCCGTCCTGAATCGTGGCCCGCGCCCGCTCGACGCCCTCGGCGATCGAATCGGTGCTGCCCGCGACGTAGATCGCCGCGCCCGCATTGAGCACAGCAAGCTCGACCGCGGCGGGAGCGGCGCTGTCAGCGCCGAGGATCGCGCGCGCGACGCTCGCGTTCTCGGCGGGTGTGCCGCCTGCGCAATCCCGTTCGAGAATCTCGGTCGAGAACTGCTCGACGCCGGCCTCGCCCGGGACAAGCGTGTAGCGCGTGATCTCTTCGCCGTTGACCTCGACGACTTTGGTCGAGGCGGCGACCGACAGCTCATCGAGCCCATCCTCGCCAGAGACGACCAGCGCGCGATCGGTGCCGAGTCGCGCGAGCGCTCCGGCGATCGTCTCAAGGAACGAGGGGTCCGAGACGCCGATCACCTGCCGACGCGCACCCGCCGGGTTCGTGAGCGGGCCGAGGAAGTTGAAGATCGTGCGTACAGCTAGATCACGACGGACAGGGACCACATAGCGAGTGGCTTGATGATGCGCGGGGGCGAACATGAAGCCGAAGCCAGCGTCGTCGATGCAGCGGGCCACGGCCTCTGGGCCGAGGTCAATACGCGCGCCGAGCGCCTCGAGCAGGTCGGCCGAGCCGGAGGAGCTGGTCGCTGAGCGGTTGCCGTGCTTGGCGACCGCGCAGCCGGCCCCGGCCGCGATCAGCGCGGCGGTGGTGGAGACGTTGAACGTGCGACGCCCGCCGCCGGTACCCGCGGTGTCGAGCAGGTCTTGCCGCGCGGTGGGCACGTGCGCGGCGAGCTCGCGCATCGTGCGCGCGAGCCCGGCGAGCTCATCAACGGTCTCGCCCTTGGTGCGTAGCGCGATCAGGAACGCGGCGATCTGGGTCTCAGACACCTCGCCGTGCATGATCTCGGCAAGCACCTCGGCGGTCTCATCTGCGCTGAGGTCCCGGCGCGAGGCGAGCGCGTCGATCGCGCGCGTGAGGATCGCGTTCGCCATCAGCGCACACCGAGGAAGTTCGCGAGCAGATCCTTGCCCTCGGCGGTGAGCACGGACTCGGGATGGAACTGCACGCCCTCAGCGGGCAGCTCGCGATGGCGCACCCCCATCACGACCTCTCCCCCATGCGCCGATTCCTCCAGACAGTCGGGCAGGTCGGGGTCGACAACAAGCGAGTGATAGCGCCCGACCGTGAGCGGCGAGCTGACACCGGTGAAGATCGTGCGACCGTCGTGCTCGATCGTCGCGGACTTCCCATGAATCGGCCGGTGCAAGCTGACTTTTCCGCCGAACGCCTGGGCGAGCGCCTGGTGGCCGAGACAGACGCCGAGCGTCGGCACCCCGGCTTCGGGCATCCGGCGCACGAGCTCAAGCGAGATCCCAGCCTCGTTGGGCGTACACGGCCCAGGCGAGACGACGCAGCGCTCGTAGCCGCCCGCGAGTAGCTCGTCCACGGTCGCGCGGTCGTTGCGCACGGTGTCGATCTCTGCACCCAACTCCCCGAGGTACTGGACGAGGTTGTAGGTGAACGAGTCGTAGTTGTCGAGCACGAGGACGCGCATCAGGGCCAATCGGCTTGATCGCAGGCGAGCTCGATCGCACGAATCGCGGCGGTGGACTTCGCGACCGACTCCTCGTACTCGTACGCGGGCTTGGCGTCGGCGACGGTTCCGCCGCCGGCCTGGATGTGCGCGACGCCGTCTTTGATCACGACGGTGCGGATGTGGATCGCGGTGTCGAGGTCACCGCCGTAGCTGAGGTAGCCGATCGCACCTCCGTAACCACCGCGCTTGATCGGCTCGAGCTCGTCAATGATCTGCATCGCGCGCACCTTCGGCGCGCCGGAGAGCGTGCCCGCTGGCAGCACGGAGCGCAGCGCATCCATCGCGCCGACGCCGTCGCGCAGCGTCCCCGAGACCTCAGAGACGATGTGCATGACATGGCTGTAGGACTCGATCTCCATCAGCTCGTCCACGACGACGGTGCCGTACTCGCACACGCGCCCAAGGTCATTGCGCCCGAGGTCCACGAGCATCATGTGCTCAGCGCGCTCCTTCTCATCGGCAAGTAGCTCTTGGGCGATCTGTCGGTCCTCCTCGGGGGTCGCACCGCGATGCTTGGTTCCCGCGATCGGGCGCGTCATCACACGCCCAGCGCTGACGGTGAGCAGCGGCTCGGGGCTCGCCCCCGCGATCTGGAAGTCCCCGAAGTCCAGGTAGTACATATAGGGGCTCGGGTTGACCGCGCGCAGCCCGCGGTAGATCGAGAAGGCCTCGACCGGCACGGGGGCAGACCAGCGCTGGGAGGGCACTACCTGGAAGGCATCGCCCGCGAAGATGTACTCGACGATCCGCGCGACCATCGCCTCGAAGCTCTCGCGCGTCATGTTCGAGCTGAACTGTGGATGGGGGCGCGCGCCAGCGGGCGGCTCGGGCCGCGGCACGGGCCC
>Ga0335073_10015530_pt1 | contig 10647 bp, 4 predicted proteins | sample Lox_Sample_22_FD_207093 | JGI IMG/M metagenome (GOLD analysis project Ga0335073, IMG submission 207093) | Soil microbial communities from Loxahatchee National Wildlife Refuge, Florida, United States - Lox_Sample_2.2 | ecosystem: Environmental > Terrestrial > Soil > Wetlands | place: USA: Florida...
GGCTAGAAGCAGTTTCAAAACCCCCGGCCTACTGCGAAAGCCGATACTCTCGCTGCGCCGGGCAGCCTCGTCGCTCCGCTGCTCAACGTGCCTCAGAGGGCACGTTTCCGCTGCTCACTTCTCGGGTGCCCGGCTCGCTTCGGTCTCGGCTTTCTCGCGACGGCTGGGGGTTTTGAAACTACTTCTAGCGGCTCACGCCTTCACGAGCTGCCGCAGCACGTACGGCAGGATCCCGCCGTGCTTGAAGTACTCGACCTCGTCCGGCGTATCGAGCCGCGAGAGCACCTCGAACGTCTTGCCGTCGGCCTTCACCGTGAGCTTGCCGCCCGGTGAAGCGATCTTCGCGACGCCCGCCACCTCGAAGGTCTCCTTGCCGGTGAGGCCGAGCTTGGCCGCGTCCGCGCCCTCCTGGAACTGCAGCGGCAGGATGCCCATGCCCACGAGGTTGCTGCGGTGGATGCGCTCGAAGCTCGAGGCGATCACCGCCTGCACGCCGAGAAGCTTCGGCCCCTTGGCCGCCCAGTCGCGCGAGCTGCCCGAGCCGTACTCCTTGCCCGCGAGGATCACGAGCGGCACGCGCTCCTTCTGGTAGCGCATCGCCGCGTCGTAGATCGACAGCTTCTCCTGCGACGGCTGGTGCACCGTGACGCCGCCCTCCACGCCCGGCACCATCTGGTTCTTGATGCGGATGTTCGCGAACGTGCCGCGCACCATCACCTCGTGGTTGCCGCGGCGCGCGCCGTAGGAGTTGAAGTCCTTGGGGGCTACGCCGAGGCCCTGCAGGTACTTCCCGGCGGGGCCGTCGGCGGCGATGTTGCCCGCGGGCGAGATGTGATCGGTCGTGATCGAGTCGCCGAAGACGGCCAGCGCGCGCGCCCCCTTGATGTCCGCGAGCGGCGCGGGCTCGCGCGGCATGCCGTCGAAGTACGGCGCCTGCTTGATGTACGTCGACTTCTCGTCCCACGCGAAGCGCACGCCCTCGGGCACCTTCAAGGCCCGCCACAGGTCGTCGCCCTTGAAGACGTCGGCGTACACCTTCTCGAACATCTCCTTGCCCACCGAGTCGCGGACCGCGCTCTCGACCTCCTGCGGCGTGGGCCAGATGTCCTTCAGGTAGACGGGCTTGCCGTCCTTGCCGGCGCCGAGCGGGGCGCGCGCGAGGTCGATGTCCATGGTGCCCGCGAGCGCGTACGCCACCACCAGCGGCGGCGAGGCGAGGTAGTTCGCGCGCACGAGCGGGTTGATGCGCCCCTCGAAGTTCCGGTTGCCCGAGAGCACCGAGACCGCGACGAGATCGCCCTGCTTCACCGCGCCGGCGATGGGCTCCGGCAGGGGGCCGCTGTTGCCGATGCAGGTGGTGCAGCCGTAGCCCACCAGGTTGAAGCCGAGCGCGTCGAGCGGCCCGTCGAGGCCCGCCTTCGCGAGGTAGCTCGTGACCACCTTGGAACCCGGCGCGAGGCTCGTCTTCACCCAGGGCTTGCGCGTCAGCCCCTTCTCGACGGCCTTCTTCGCGAGGAGCCCGGCGGCGAGCATCACCGAGGGGTTCGAGGTGTTGGTGCACGAGGTGATGGCGGCGATCACCACCGAGCCCTGCGTGACCTCGGCCTTCTGGCCGTCGATCTGGACCGGCACGACCGTGCCGAGGTGCCCCAGGTCGTGCGGCTTGATGCTCTCGGTGATGGGGTCGCCGGGCTTGCCCCCCTCGCCGGTGAAGCGCGCGATGACCTCGCGCTTGGGGCCGCTCGCATCGCCATTCTTGAGGAGCTCCACGAGCGCGCCGCGCCACGCCCGCTGCGCGTTCGCGAGCGGCACGCGGTCCTGCGGCCGCTTGGGGCCGGCGAGGCTCGGCTCCACCGTGGCGAGGTCCAGGTCGAGCGTGCTCGAGTACTCGGCCTCCTTCTGCCCGGGCTCGTGGAAGAGCCCCTGCGCGCGGCAGTACGCCTCGACCAGCTCCACCTGCTCCGCGGCGCGGCCCGTGAAGCGCAGGTAGGCGAGCGTCTCCGCGTCCACCGGGAAGAAGCCCATCGTGGCGCCGTACTCGGGCGACATGTTGGCGAGCGTGGCGCGGTCGGCCACGCTCAGCGCCTTCAGTCCTTCGCCGAAGTACTCGACGAACTTGCCCACCACGCCCGCCTTGCGGAGCATCTGCGTGCAGGTGAGCACGAGGTCCGTGGCGGTCGCGCCGGCCGGGAGCTTGCCGCGCAGCCGGAAGCCCACGACCTCGGGGATGAGCATGGAGCACGGCTGGCCCAGCATGGCCGCCTCCGCCTCGATGCCGCCCACGCCCCAGCCGAGCACGCCCAGGCCGTTGATCATGGTGGTGTGGCTGTCGGTGCCGACCAGCGTGTCGGGCAGCGCCACGCCCTTCTCCACCGCCACGACGGACGCGAGGTACTCGAGGTTCACCTGGTGGACGATGCCCGTGTCGGGCGGCACGACGCGGAAGCGCTCGAACGCCTTCTGCCCCCAGCGCAGGAAGGCGTAGCGCTCCTGGTTGCGCCCCTGCTCCATCTTGGCGTTGATCGAGAACGAGTCCTTGCCGCCGAAGGCGTCCACCTGCACCGAGTGGTCGATGACGAGGTCGACCGGCTGCAGCGGGTTGATGGCCGAGGGGTTGCCGCCCATGGCGACGAGCGCGTCGCGCATCGCCGCGAGGTCGACCACCGCCGGGACGCCGGTGAAGTCCTGCAGCAGCACGCGCGCGGGCATGAAGGCGATCTCCTTCTCCGGCTTCGCCTTGGGGTCCCAGCGCAGGATGGCCTCGATGTCCGCGCGCTTCACCGTGCGGCCGTCCTCGCGGCGCACCAGGTTCTCGAGCAGGATGCGCAGCGACGTGGGCAGCCGCGCCAGGTCCTTCGAGACGGCGGGCAGCGAGAACCAGTCGTAGCTCTTCTTGCCGACCTTCAGGGTCTGGCGCGCGTGGAAGCTGTCGAGGGTGGACGAGGGCATGGCGACCTCCTGGGAGAGCGGCCTAACTTGTGCACTTCACCGGCGCGAGTCAACGAGCTACTGGAGCTCGAGGATCGCGTCCTCGGCCTGGTCGGAGATGAAGAGCGTGCCGGCCGGCCCCAGGGCGAGCCCCGACGGCACGTTCAGGCGGCCCGGGAGCGGCCCGAGGAGCACGCCCTGGACATTGGGAACGCCGGCGAGCAGCGAGACGTTTCCGGGACCCGCGATCAGCCGCACCGTCGCATCTCCCTGGTCCGCGACGTACACATCGCCCTGGCCATCCGCGGCCAGGGCGTACGGAGCGACGAAGCCGTTGGCGTACGTGGTCTGCTTCAGTGTGGCGGGATCGATCTGCACGACCCGCGTTCCCTCGACGGCATAGAGGGAGGCCCCGCCGTAGGCCACCGCGTCGACGCCGGCATCCAGCGTGGTGACCGTGGCGCCGGCGTCACCGATGGTGACGAGGCGCAAGACCCCGCGGTCCGCGACGTACAGGTCGCCGATCTGATCCGACGCGAGAGAGGTCGGACTGGAGAAGACCGCGGCCGGACCGGCGCCATCCACTGGACTGCCACAGCTCCCCGTGCCCGCGAGCGGGCTCATCTTGTGGCCGCCGGCGAGGCCGACCTGGTACAGCGTGCACGTGCCGGTGTCGGACACGTACACGTGCGTCGATCCCTTCGCGAGAGCCGAAGGCATCTGGAGATTCGTGGCGAGGGTCGTCACCGTCTCCGCAGCGACGGCGATGGCCCGCAACGATCCGTTCGCCGCGTCGGCCACGTAGAGCGTGCCCGTCTGAGAATCGTAGGCGAGCCCCTGCGGGTCGTCGAAGCCGGCATCGGGCCCGACGCCGTCGGCGTTGGACGGGTGAGGGAAGGCCCCCGCCAGGACCTGGGACTGGCCGGAGGTGAGCGAGTAGGCGCGGACCACGTCGTTCCCGGTGTCGGCGACGTACAGGGTCTGGGACGAGTCGATCGCGATCCCGCCGGGGTTCGAGTAAGGGGGGGCCGCCGCGGGCAGGGTGAAGACCGAGGGGGTGGGCGCGAGCGAGAGGCCGCGGATCTGCGGCTGTCCGTTGCTCGTGCTGGCCAGCTGGGTGAAGTACAGGGTTCCTCGGCCGTCGTAGGCGAGCGCCGCGGAGTTGAGGGAGCCGGTTCCGGCGCTCCCGTTCATGTCGCCGCAGGCGCCCGGGCCGCCCAGGAGCGTCGTGACGGCGGCCGTCGCCAGGACGATCCGACGCATCGCGCAGCCATCGGCGGCGTAGAGGCTTCCGGCTCCGTCGTAGGCGAGCCCGGCCAGCATCTCGAAGCCCGCGTCCGGGCCCACCCCGTCCTGCCCGCTGCAAGACTGGCTCCCCGCGAGCGTCGTCATCTGGCCGGTCGCGACGTCGATGGCCAGGATCTCGCAAAGCGCGGGAACGTAGAGCGAGCCCATGCCGTCGACGGCGAGCCCCGCCTGGAAGCTGATCGGCAACGGCGCCAGCGACACCTCCTGCGAGACGATGGAGGTCGCGAGGGCGACCTTGTCCACGCCCTGGTAGCCCAGCGCAAAGGCGAAGGGGCCATCCAGGGTGATCGCGAAATCCGAGCCGAGCCCCGTCGCCACCGTGGTGACGAGGCCGGAACCGGTCGCGATCCTGCGGAGCCGGGCGGTGCCGGTGTCCAGCACGTAGAGCCCCCCGTCCTGGTCCAGGGCCAGACCGCCGGGGCGATTCAGCCGGGCGACCCCTCCCATCCCGTCCGCGTCGCCAGCTCCCCCGAGCTGTCCCGCGAGCAGGGTGAGCTCCGTGGGCCCGGCGTCCGGGGGCCCGCCGGTGGTCGCGCCTCCGGTGCCGCCCGTCGATGCCGCGGAACCCGTCGTGCCGCTCGTGGACGAACCCGCTGCGCCGCCTCCGGTGCCGCTTCCGCTGGGCCCTGCCGTGGTCCCGCCGCTCGAGGCTGCACTGCCGCTCGCGCCTGCCGTGGTCCCGCCGCTCGAGGCCGCACTGCCGCTCGCGCCTGCCGCGGTCCCGCCGCTCGACGCTCCGCTGCCGCTGGAGCCGCCACCCGTGGAGGCGAGCGAACCGGTGGTGCCGCCCGCGGCGCACGTCGGGGGGGCCTGCCCGGCGGGCCAGCAGGCGCCGTCGCACCGGCAGGCCATGCCGTCCGGGCAGCTCCCGGCCGCGTCGCACAGGAGCGCGCCCGGCGCGTAGGCGGTGGGGGCGCACGCCGCCAGCGCGACGGCGGCGAGCGAGAGTCCGCGCCTCACCATGCGATGACGCCGCCCGCGATGCCGAGCGCTCCCGCCACCGCGAGCGGGATCCAGGCGATCGCCCAGCCGTTCGCGGTCGAGGCCGACGGCGTGCCGGCGCCGTACGCGGTCTGCCCGGGCTTCGCGTTCACGCCGTTCACGTACGAATCGTACTGGAGGAGCGCGACGCCGCCGTAGATGGCGACCGCCGCGGCCGCCGCGCCAATGGACACGAGGGTGATGCCGAGCGCATGCGAGCGGCCATGCCTCGGAGACGGCGCCGCCTCGGAGACGGCTGCGGCGGGCGCGCCCTCGGTGGGCCCCGGCGGGTTCCGGGCGACGCCGACGTCGGATCCGGCGAGCTGCCCCTCGAGCTCGTGGCGCGCCTCCTGGAACGCCAGTCGGGCCTTGGGCGACGCCTCGAGACCGACGTCGATCGCGGGGTCGATCAGCAGCGCCTTCTTGAACTCCGCGAGCGCGCCGTCGGGATCGGCGCGGTTCATGGCGATGAGCGCGAGGTACAGGTGGGCCTTGGCGGCGACGAGACGCGGCTGGGGGTGCCGCAACAGCGCGGTGAGCTCCGCCTGGCAGTGGGCGTCATCGAAGTCGTTGAAGTAGGCCACCGCGCGGCCCAGGCTCGGCTTCGCAGCCGCCTGTCCCAGGATCAAGGCCGCGAGCACAGCGGCGGGTGAGCCCATGGCGAATACGGTACCAAGAGGCCGCGCCCGGCGCCAGGCGAGGGGCCCCTGGGCAATTGACCGAGCGCGAGCGTCGCGGATACTCAGTCGATGGGCATGCGCCTCGGACCCACGCTCACGGGCGTCGCCGCCTTCCTCGCCGCGTGCCCGAGCTCGAGCACCACGCCGGTCTCGGGCGGGGGCAACGGCACCGGCGCCTGCACGACTTGCCGGCGCACCAGCGGCGGCACCGGCGGCGGTAGCACGGGCGGCGGCAACACGGACGGAAGCAGCACGAGCGGCACGACGGGCGGGACGACGGGCAGCTCCACCTCCGGCGGGAGCAGCGGCGCGCCGGACGGCGGCGATGCCGGCGCCTGCAACACGGTGGCGAATCCACCAGCCTTCCCGCTCGACTGCACGGGCGTCTCGCCGTTCTTCACCGGCGACGCCGGCACCTGCCCCGGCGACTGGTTCGGCACCGTCATCACGGACTACTCCACGTGCGACCCGGTCTGCGGCCTCACCTTCCAGCTCCTCGACTCGAATGCCCTACCGATCGCAGGCCTCTCGCAGCCGTCGGATTCGCCGACCGGCGAGGTCCACCTGTGCCTGCCGTCGGGCCTGACCTACACGCCGTCGGTCTCCGGCAACGGCTACGCCACCTACTACTGGGGCGAGATCCAGGGACAGGTGACCACGGACGTGCGAACGATCGGCGTCTTCAAGACCGTCGAGCTGCAGGCGCTGTCGAACGTCGTCCCCGGCGGCCTCGATCCCACCAAGGCCTCCGGCGAGATCGGGTTCCTCAACAGCGGCGCCAGCTGTCCCGCGAGAACCGGCTGGACGATCACCCTGGACGACCTCGACGGAGGCGCCTACCCGGCCGGATCGTATGAGGTCTTCTACACCGACTCGGACGGGATCCCGGACCCCACGCAGCAGAGCACGTCGTCCGACGGCGCGGCGTTCCTGGTGAACCTCGCCGTGCCGGCAGGCACGTTCGTCGTGCCGGTGTACCAGAACCCCGACGCCGGCGCCTGCGCCGTGCAGAACGAGGCGATCGGCTACACCGGACGGCTCTACATGGCCCCCGGCGACTTCTCCGAGCAGCTCATCTACCTCGAGTAGCGGCGCCGCGTCGCGCTTCGAAGGCCGCCTGGCCCCCTGGAAGGGGGGATGCGTTCATCCGAACGTCTCCCCTGAGAGGGCCGTGCGTCGCGCTTCAGTCCGCGTCGTACTGCGGCAGCGTCGTCCCGCTCGTGGCGGTCGCGTCCACGGCGATGCGGCCCGACGAGCCCGAGCCGCCGGGGACGTCGTCGGCGCAGGTGCAGTAGCCGCCGCCGGCGCCGTTGGAGGTGACGAGGTTCGCGCCGAGCGCGGCGTTGCTGCTGACGATCTGGATCGCGCCGCCCGCGCCGCCGCCGCCGCCGCCCATGCCGCAGCCGCCCGAGCCGCACGACGTGGAGTTGCCGTTGAGGCCGGCCGCGCCGTCCGCGGCGATCGCGCCGGTCACGGTGATGGAGTTCACGAAGAGGGCGCTGACGCCGCCGCCGTTGCCGCCCGCGCCGGGGTACGCGCAGTCCTCGTCGCCGCCGCCCTCGCCGCCCGCGCCGCCGAAGAGGGCCGCCGACAGCAGGTTGGGCAGGCCGTCGGCCGCGCCACCCGCGCCGCCCACGTGGGCGGTCGTGCAGCACGTGCCGCACAGGCCCCACGCGCCGCCTTGCAGGCCGTCCACGCCGTACGCGCCGCCGCCGCCCATGCCGCAGTCCTGCCCCTTCTGCCCGCCGCCTCCGCCCGCGCCGTTCGCGGTGACCAGCGCCGCGCCCGGACCGGCGGCCGATTCACCCTGGAAGCCGATGGTGCAGCGCTCGGCCGCGCCGCAGCCGGCCGGGGCGGTGCCGCGGAAGCCGAGGCCCACCGCGCTGATCGTCCCCGCCACGGTGACGCTGCCGCTCGCCATGAACGCGAGGATGCCGCCGGTCTGGCCGTTCCACGGGTTGGGCTCGAGCGTCGCGCCGGCGCCGATGGAGACCGTCGTGTACTGCGGCATGACGACCACCTGCGCGTGGTTGTTGGCGCCGGTCGAGGTGTAGCTGTTCACGAGCGGCGTCGCGAAGCTGAGCGTGGTGCCGGCGACGCCGGTGACGACGTTGGTCTCCCACGCGCCCGCCCCGGTGCCCTGGCTCTGCTGCAGCAGGACGGCCTGGCCGGCGGCGAAGCCCGCGGCGCTCGTGACCGTCGCGGTCGACTGCGTCGCGGTGCCGCTGACGGGCTCGTCGGGCGTGGTGAGGATGGTCGGGGCGCAGGCGCCCGCGCACGGCGGGACGTTGAGCCCGCCGCCGCTGCCGGTGCCGAAGGAGAAGCAGCTGCCCGCGACGCAGCTCTGCCCCGCGGCGCACACGTTGCCGCAGACGCCGCAGTTCTTGTCGTCGGTCTGCGTGTTGGTGCAGGTGCCCGCCGCGCCGCTGCCGCAGGCGTCGGGCGCCGAGGGCGGGCAGATGCACGCGCCCGAGAGGCAGCCGCCGCCGCTCGGACAGATGTTGCCGCACGTGCCGCAGTTCGACGGGTCGTCGCTCTCGTTGGTGCAGAACTGGTTGGGCGCGGTGCCGCACAGCGCGGGGTCGTTCGCCGGGCAGGTGCAGGTGCCGGTCTTGCAGCTCTGGCCGGTGGCGCACACGTCGCCGCAGCTGCCGCAGTTGTTCGGATCCTGCGAGAGGTTGGCGCAGTACGGCGCGCCCCCGCCCGAGACGCAGGGGACGAAGCCGGCGTCGACCGCGCAGGTCTCGGTGCACACGCCCGTGCCGTTGCAGCCCTGGCCGGGCGGGCAGACGTTGCCGCACGTCCCGCAGTTGTTGCTGTCGGTGAGCGTGTCGGTGCAGAAGGTGTTGGGCGCCGTGCCGCACAGGTTCGGCGTGTTGACGGGGCAGCTGCAGAGGCCGCCCGAGCAGCCCTCGCCGGTGGCGCAGGCCATCCCGCAGACGCCGCAGTCGTGCGGATCCGTCTGCGTGTCGGTGCAGAAGGTGGCCGGCGGCGTGCCGCACAGGTCGGGCGTCGTGCCCGGGCAGGTGCAGGCCCCGGTCACGCAGTTCTCGCCGATGGCGCAGGCGTCGCCGCAGCTGCCGCAGTTCGCGTCGTCGGTCTGCGTGTTGGTGCAGAAGGTGTTCGGCGCCGTGCCGCACAGGTTCGGGGTCGCGCCCGGGCAGCCGCAGACCCCGGCCGCGCAGCTCTGGCCCGCGGGGCACGCGTGGCCGCAGCTCCCGCAGTTGGTCGAGTCGGTCTGCGTGTTGGTGCAGAACGTGGCGGGCGCCGTGCCGCACAGGTTGGGCGTGGCGCCCGCGCACACGCACGCGCCGCCCGAGCAGCTCTGGCCCGAGGGGCACACGTTGCCGCAGCTCCCGCAGTTGGTCGAATCGGTCTGCGTGTTCGTGCAGAACGTGGCGGGCGCGGTGCCGCACAGCTCGGGCGTCGAGCCCGGACAGGCGCAGGCGCTGCCCACGCACGACTGGCCCGTGGGACAGGCGGCGCCGCAGCTGCCGCAGTTGTTCGTGTCGTCCGACAGGTTCGCGCAGTACGCCTGCCCGCCGTCGGGCGCGCAGGCCGAGAAGCCGGCGTCCGTGGCGCAGGTCTCCGAGCACGCGCCGAGCCCGTCGCAGATCTGCCCGCCGCCGCACACGGCGCCGCACGCGCCGCAGTTCTGCGAGTCGGTCTCTTCGTTCGTGCAGAAGGTGTTCGGCGCGGTGCCGCACAGGTTGGGCGTGGACCCCGGGCAGCTGCAGCCGCCGTCGGCGCACCCCTGGCCGGTGGGGCAGACGTCGCCGCAGCCGCCGCAGTTCTGGCCGTCGTTCCCGAGGTTGGCGCAGTACGCGGCGCCCGCGTCGGGCTCGCACGCCGAGAAGCCGGCGTCGCCCGCGCAGCCCGGCGCGCACACCCCGACGCCGTCGCAGAGCTCGCCGCTCGGGCAGACCTTGCCGCAGGAGCCGCAGTTGGAGGAGTCGGTCGCCTCGTCGGTGCAGAAGGTGTTGGGCGCGGCGCCGCAGAGGTTCGGCGTGCTCGTGGGGCACACGCAGGCGGAGCCCACGCAGCCCTGCCCGGTGGGGCACACCAGGCCGCAGGCGCCGCAGTTGTTGGAGTCGTCGCCGAGATCGGCGCAGTAGGGCTGCGCGCCTTGCGTGCAGGCGATGAAGCCGGCGTCGGCCGCGCAGTTGGCGGCGCAGTGCCCCTGGCCGTCGCAGATCTGGCCGGCGGCGCAGATCGTCCCGCAGCCGCCGCAGTTCTGCGAATCGGTGGCTTCGTTGGTGCAGAAGGTGGCCGGCGCGGTGCCGCACAGGTTGGGCGTGGGGCCCGGGCAGGCACAGTTGCCCAGCACGCAGCCCTCGCCGGTGGGGCACAGCGTGCCGCAGGCGCCGCAGTTGGTCGGATCGGTCTGGAGGTCGGAGCAGTAGGGCGACCCGCCGTCGAGGCCGCAGGCCGTCTCGCCGGAGCCCGCGGGGCACGTGGCCACGCACTGGCCGGTGATGTCGCAGAGCTCCCCGCCGGGGCAGCCGTTCGGGCCGCGGCAGCCGGGCTCGCAGTGGCCGCCCTGGCAGATCTCGCCGGGCTGGCACTCGGTGTCGTTGCCGCAGAGCCCGCCGTCGGGGCTGCCGCCGTCGGGGAAGCCGCCGTCGCCCACGCCGCTGTCGGGCGCGCCGCCGTCCTTGCCGCCATCCTCGAGGCCGCCGTCCTTGCCCCCGTCCTCGAGCCCGCCGTCCTTGCCGCCGTCCTCGAGGCCGCCGTCCTTGCCGCCGTCCTC
>Ga0335073_10015531_pt1 | contig 10645 bp, 11 predicted proteins | sample Lox_Sample_22_FD_207093 | JGI IMG/M metagenome (GOLD analysis project Ga0335073, IMG submission 207093) | Soil microbial communities from Loxahatchee National Wildlife Refuge, Florida, United States - Lox_Sample_2.2 | ecosystem: Environmental > Terrestrial > Soil > Wetlands | place: USA...
AGTGGCAGGCGCTGGCTGCGGCGGCCGGCGGTCATCGGCCCGGACTGTGGTATGTGTCTCCCCTGGTCCCGGCTGCTGCCTGGTCCTGGATGAGACGGCCCGGGTCACGGGCCGGCCGAAGGCCGGTCGCGCGGCGACGCGTAGCGCCCTTGAGCCGGGCCGGGCTCATCCGGCATCATCGGGCGGCGGGGACACGGGGACCGGCAGCGATCACATGGCGGCTTCTCCGTTCATGGGCTGATCCGGCTGGTCCCGCGGGTGAAGCGCCCAGGCTTATCTAGGTGCGCGGCGGCCGGTCATGCCGTCGGCGACATGATGGGGATCGGGTGCCTTCGGGCCCCGAGGGTGCGGCTGCTCAGTCTTGGACGGCTGTCCGGGCGTTGCGGGCACGCGGCCCGGCAGGCAGCAGGGCTTCGGGAGCCAGCCGCGGGTCATCAGCTGGACGGGCGCCGCCGCGGGTCAGCGGTGATGGCGGTCAGGCGGCCGGCGCCAGGGCGTCCTCGCCGAGGTCCCGCAGCGTGTGGTAGCAGCGGCGGGCGAGCTTGCGGGCCACCGACAGCAGCGCACGCTGGCCGTCGATCCGGTCCCGGACACCGCAGAAGTAGGCGTAGTCCGGCGAGGCCGGACGGGATGCGTACAGCGCCGCCTCATACAGCGCCCACCGCAGTACCGGGGGTCCTTGCCGGGCAATGTGACCCCTGGCGCGCTTGCCGTCCGAGTCGTAGATCGTGATGTCCAGGCCGGTGTGCCGCACCGCGTCGTCGGAGGAGGGGAACCGGCGGCAGTCGCCCAGCTCGGCCCACACCGCGACGGACAGCAGCCCGCCGATGCCGTAATGCGCCCGGCGCAGTGCCCGGCACCCGGGCTGGCGGGAGGACAGCCGCGCCAGCTCGCGGCGCAACGACGCCATCTCCTGGGTCAGCCGCTCGATCTGCCGCAGGCCGGCCTGGACCGCCCGGCGGCCCGCAGCGCTCAGCTCGGCCGCCTCCAGGCGCTGCTGCCCGTCCGCGGTGCCGAGCTTGGGCACCACCGGGATGCCCTGATGAAACAGCGTGGCGTGCACCCGCTGCTGCCAGCTGGTGCGCTCTTCCAGCAGATCCTTGTACAACCGCACCAGGGCGCGGGCCTCCAGCACGTGAGCCGGCGGGATCCACGACTCCGGTATCCGCCCGTCCAGCAGCAGATCACGAAGATGACGGGCATCAGCCCAGTCCGTCTTGGCGCGGCGCTTGCGGCCCCGCAGGCCCGCCGTCTCGGCGGGCTCGGCCAGGTGAGCAGTGATCCCGGCCCGCTGCAGTTCCTCGACCACGTAGCGCCACCCGGTGCACCCCTCGACCGCGAACTCCACGTCCGGCACGCCGTGGAACCGGCGCAGCCACCCGCGCAGGCTCTCCCGGTCCGCAGGACAGATCCGGCCACGCCAGCTCTCTCCCGTCCCGGTATCGACATAGTCGAACGTCAGCTGACCCCGGTGCAAATCCAATCCTCCAGCCACCGCCATCGCACACCTCCGGTCGACGCAGCGGAACCATTCCGCCCGCACATACCATCTTGGTGATCCGGCCGCGGATCACCGTGGTGTCGGACTCATAATGCCGCGGGGTCAGCCCGGCCCACGAGCACAGCCGGGCCGGGTGCCGGAACCGGGTGATGTCGCCGATCTCGGCGACGATGACCGCGCCGAGCACCGGCCCGATCCCGGGCAGTTCCTGGACCGCGCGGTAGGCGTCGTGCCCGGCCAGCAGGTCAGCGGTCACCTGCTCCAGCACGGTGATCTCGCTGGTCAGCCAGCCGGTCAGCTGCCGCAGCGAGGCGACCTTCCAGGAGTACGGCTGGGGCAGCGGGAGCTCGTCCAGCCACCGGGTTCCCCAGGCGCCGAAGATGTCCGAGCAGGTCACCTCGATGCCGAGCTTGGCCAGCACGCCGTGGACCTGGTCCTTGCAGCTGGTGCGGATATGCACCAGCTTGCCGCGGTACCTCGTGATCTCGCGCAGCTCGCGGATCTCCGGCGGGGCGACCCCGCGCTTCGGCCCCGCCCTACATCCCGGTCGGCCATTCGATCGCCGGCATCGTCGCCCGCCGGTTCTACGCGCATCACCCGGGCCTGGTGGCCGGGATGCTGCTGGTGGATTCCAGTCATGAACAGCAGGCAGCGCGGTTCGCCGGGCCGGGCTGGGCTGGCGGCGGGGTCGTGTGTCGTATCTCCGGGCTGCGATGCAGCGCCAGGCCCGGGTCCTGGGCGCCTTGCGGCTGGCGGCCTCAATAGGCCTGACGCGCGGACTCGACGCCGAGATCGCCCGCGAGGCACCCCCCGAGTACGCACGGGCCTACCGGGCGATCCTGCTGTCGTCGCGGGAGCGGCGGGTGGCGGTCCGGGAGATGCTCATGGTGGCGTTCATGCAAGGCGCCCCGCCCGGACTTGATTCCATCCCGTTGACGGTTCTCACCAGGGCACCCTCGACGCGGTGGGACTGGCCGGCGTGGGCGCGGATGCAGGACGAGCTGGCCGTGCTCTCCTCCGACAGCGAGCACATCAAGGCCCAGGCGCCGGGCACTACGTCCACCTCGACGAACCGGACCTGGTTATCCAGGCGATCCGCGATCTCGTCAGCCGCTGCCAGTGAACACCGTACCTATCGCAGAAAAGCCCGCCGAGTCAGACGGCGGCTGAGCCTGCGTTCCCGCAGAACGACGACCGCGCTACCGCAGAAAACGCCGCTTCCCGCAAGAAGCGCACTCGGTCAGGACACGAGGCGGTCACGAACTTGCATCAGGTTCGCCAGTCTTGTCCACCGTGTCACCTGGCCGGGCGTAGACCTGACGCGGGAAAGCGCGCCGGTGACGCCGTGCTGGGGGAGGGCCTTATGAGCTATCAACAGCCACCTGGATACGGGGCACCTACGGTGCCTCCGCCCGGCTGGTACCCCGATCCGTACGGACCGCAAGGGCTGCGCTGGTGGGATGGCGTCCAGTGGGGGCCACAGACGCAGCCGCAGCCATATACCGAGCCGGCCGCCCCGACGCCAGATCCCATTCCGGCGTCTGAGGCCGGATACGAGTCCGGCCCAGTCGGCCAGGAGGGCGCCGGGCGGCACCGGGCGCCCGGTGTACCGCCGGACGGCAGGTACACGCAAGAGCAGCCGCCAGTCCCTACGGCCGTCGCAGCCGTTCAGCGCACGGCGCCGAAGTCGCCTCCCTGGGCGTGGATGGTCGGCGCAGCACCGCTGGTGCAGCTGGGCGTCGCCATCGTGGCTGCGTTTGTCACCAGCCCCGACGACAATGTTGTCGGCTGCATGCTGGCCGGTGCGGCGGCCGCCTTCTTGTTCGCTATCTTCGCAGCTTTCAGGGACATCCGGGCGCTCAAGCTTACGGGCGAGTCCCTCAACCCCGCCCTAGCGTGGTGGTGCCTTCTCGTGCCGTGGGCCTACCTATGGGCAAGAGCCGTCAAGCGGCCCGGCCGGACGAATGCCGACTGGGGGCTCCTGGCCGGAACGGTGGCCGCATGGCTGCTAGTGGTCGTTATCTCCGCGCCCGTCATAAACAGCGTCACCACCAGCGCCGCGGTATTCGACCAGGCGAAGGTGCAGTTCGAGATCGCTCAGAACATCCAGGCCCAGAGCGGCGTCTCGGTCAGCGTCAGCTGCCCGGCCGACCCGCCGTTGAACCCGGGCTCGCAGTTCGAGTGCATTGCGACCACCGCTGATGGCTCCACGACCGCTGTCACCGTCACGATCCAGGACCGGCAGGGCGACATCATCTGGCAGACCGCCGGCTAGCTGCCGCATAAAGCAACCTAGCTGGCCTTCGCGTCGGCTGGGCCGTATAGGGGAGGACTAATGAGCTACCAGCAGCCACCAGACGAGCAATATCAGCAACAGCCCTGGCCGCCAGTCACCTCATACCGGCAGAGCCAGCCGGCCTACGGGCCAGGTGAGCAGCAGGGTCACCAGCAGCCCCAGCAGCCCTACTACGGCCGCGCTGACATGCAGTCCGCGCCGCCGCGTCAGCAGGGCTACCCGCTCGACCAGCGCCAATATCCGCCCCAAGGCATCCAGGCAGAGCATCCGGGTCACCGGGCTCAGCGTCAGGTCGCCGGGAAGCAGTACGCGCTCCGCGGCGCCGAGGCCTTCTGGTACGTCCTTGGATGCATCAGCTTCGGCGCGGCGTACTTCTCCAAACTGCCCGGCAAGAAGGCAGCGTGCGAGGTGTTCAGCGAGCTGCAGCTCGACGGGCAGGGACCCAGCCGAAGCTACTCGCTCCGCGGGATGGAGAGCTTCTGGTACGTGCTCATGTGCCTGGGGTTCGGCGCCGGCTACTTCGCTAAGGTGTCGGCGAAGAAAGCGCTGTGGGAGCTGGTCGGCATGGTGAAGGCTGCGCCCGGCGAGTACTCCGCGGCGATCAGCCGTGCCCTTTCCGGTTCAGCGGCATCCGGCCAGCCAAGGCACTGACCGGGCCGGCTCAGCACCACGGAAGAAAGGAACCAGGGAGTGAAACGCTCCGCTCGGGTTTGTGCATTGATGGCCACAGGCAGCTTGCTGGCTGCGGGCGTGATCGCCGCGGGCGCGGCGGCGGCCAGCGCCGGTACCACTTTCGCCTCGTGCAGCGCCCAGGGCGACTACGCTGTCTGCGACGCAGCCGGCACGGCCAACAGCCCGGTCACGATCACGGTGACCGTGACGTCCAGCCCCGACCAGCCGGTGTTCGTATCCTGGGATACCACGTGCTCGGAGGGCCTCTCGGCGGGCGGCTCATCAGGGAGTTTCACAGCGCAGACGCCGGTCAGCCGCACCATCTCCCACCCGTACAGCAAGCCCGATTCGTGCATCGTCTCCGCAGGTGCGCAGCTGCAGAACGGGGGCAACAGTATCCACATGTCGCTGTCCTACTCCCAGACCGCCGCGCCGAAGCCGGTATCCCGCGAGATCAAGGGGTACGCGGGCAGGTGCGTCGACGACAACGGCAACAGCGCCGCGCTGCGGACCAAGATCCAGATCTGGCAGTGCACGAACGGTGCCGCGCAGCAGTGGTCGTTCAGCGGCGGTGAGCTCAAGCACGGCAGCATGTGCGCGAACGCCAAGGGTACCGGCCGGTCCGGCAGCCCGGTCATCTTGTGGCGCTGCACCGGCAGCGGCAACGAGACCTGGACGCACAAGACCGACGGCGAGTACATCCTGAGGGCGACTGGGCTGTGCCTGGACGACCCGGCGTACTCCACGAAGAACGGGACGCAGCTGGCGGTCTATATCTGCAAGGACAGCTCCAACCAGCGCTGGAGCCTTCCGTAGCAGCCCCGGCGGCACGTCCGGTCACGCCGGACGCAGGCGGGGCTTGGCCGTCATGACCACCCGGGCATCGTGGGGTCGCTGCGGCGGCGTTTCACGAGGTGCTCACGGGCGCATAGGGCGCCCGGGCGGACGTGCTCCGCGAAATGGTCACGCCCCGGGTCCGTAGACAGCTGGGGCGACTTCACCGCGGCCAGAGAGCCGCGCTGTTCGGCTCCACCTGGCGGGCGGCGCCTGGGCGCACCGCCACCACTACCGGCGCCACGAACTGCACCCGAACCAGTACTACACCTACGGCTGCGGCTGGTACGGGTCGATCCAGCTCGCAGGCGGCTGCCGCGTCGATCATAAGCTGCAGGACCGCGCAAGGAGGCGGCGCCCTGCGGGTCCTGAGGCCTGCGGGGCGCCGACGCGTCGGCACACGCTCTCTGGCGTAGTGGCATGCGGCCCGGCCATAGGACACCGTCAGCGCGGTGATCCAGCGAAACCTTGATCTGAACGGAGACCCTTGGTGATACCGGACGACTATCTGGCCAGTTGTGACGCACGGCTGACCCAAGCGGACAAGCTCAATGATGGCACCGCGGCGGCGGTGAGAGCCGAGGCCCAGGTGAAGGCCATCGAAGAAGTGGCCGCTGCGATGACCATCTAGCAGAGGCGGTAGAAGCGCTGAATAACCGTTTAAGCACCGGATAAGACGATGCCCCGCCGTCCAAGGGCGGGGCATCGCGTCCCAGCGGTTCAGCCTGGCGTGGCGACGAATGTCCCGCGGCCATGGATAGTTGTGATCAACTCGCGGTCACGGAGCACCGGTCGTAGCTCACCTGGCATCCTTACCCGCATGCGATGGCATTGGGGAACATCGGATTGGCTGCAGCCGGGCTTGCTGCGCCCCTAGCAGCCGTCTTCGCCGTCAGTTACGCGATTGTCAAACGACAGGGTCCGGCGTGGCTGCAGGCCGTTCGCGAGCATGAGTCTGCCCAGGCAGACGCGGCGCGGGAGCACGCCGCCCTCGCCCGCGAGCAGGCTGAGCAGATCCGGCTGGACAGGCGCCGGTCCCTGCAAGGCTGGTCGCGGGGAGACCTGGCCACGTACGCGGTCGCCCCGGTCACCTCGGCTGCGGAGATGGACCGGGCTCGCGATGAGCTGACGAGCGGAGCGCCGAGTGACTACGTCATCCTCCGGGTAGCCGAAAGCGGCGAGAAGTACGACAATGTCAACGGAGCCCATTCGCTTCGCCAGCTGATCGAAACGGAGGGCCTGGTGACCGGGGCACCGGCAGCTGGTGAACGCGAAGCTCTGGAAACCGGACTCGACACCATGGGCGTTCGCTGGACAGGATCCGGCCGGGTGCATCTGCCGCAGGTGCAAGACGAGACGGACGGCTAGCGCGCGGCTTTACCAGTCGCCGCGATCGTCCAGCTTCTCCAAGTGCAGGTCGGGATCGACCTGCCAGTGCAGCCTAGCGTCATCGGTGAACCGCGCAGTCACTCGCGCTTTGGGGTACTCCTCTGTGCCCGCGTCAAAGACGAAGCTGGCCTCCTCGCTGGCCCGGATGAGCGGGATATGCGATCCGTCTGACAGGTCCAGGAACTTGCGGGGACCTGGGGATCTCGATAGAGCGGCGGGGATCTCGGCCTCGTAGTTCAGGCCGACCTGAACTGCCGCCCGCAGACTGCCGCCCGGCTCTGGCTCGATCCGGCAGGCAGCATTCCTTATCGGCCTGCGCGAACCGCTCACCACGTCGGCCATGTGTACCCTGTGCGTGACCTGGTGGTCTGAGCCGGGAACCGGGGTTGTGCGCGACGATCGCCGGACGTCAATCTCCTCGGCCTGCCGACGTTCGTAAGTCAGCGACCTCTGCTCGAGCTCCCGGAACTGGCCGGCGATGAGAGCGTCACGCTGCTTGTTCCGCTTTACTTCGCCCTTGAGGACGTCCTTCTGGTCGGCGAGCTGGCGGCGTTGCATGTCCAGCTGCCAGAGCGCGACCCCCCGCGCCGATGATCACGGCAACGAATCCAGCCCAGGTGTGGATGCCGTCCGGCAGGTCCATGCCCTTCGGCTCGTGCCAGGCAATCCTAATCACCAGACCGACCGCCAAGGCGGCGAGAATGGCTATCCCTGCTGAGCGCTTGCTCACGGCCAGAAATGCTAGCGATCCCGCTCGGCGCCGTCTGCAACATCGGGAATGGCCCAGGGGCCTGGCGTTGCCTAGTAAGGCAGCCGCACTTGGCATTGTGAGCTGGGCGAATGGGGCCCGGTGTGGTTGATGCAGCCTTGTTACGGGATGGGCCGGTGTGAACGCGGCCGCCTCGTGATCATGCCTGTGTGACGAGTACAAGAACCGAGGCGGCCGCTGCCGTCAGCATAGGCGCCAGGCTCGCGCTGCGGAGGCGGGATGAGCTGCTGGCGCTGCTGCGGCCGTGCTTTGCCCGGACCGAGCCGTGGCTGCAGGCCGGCAAGTACCTGTCGGCGCTGGCCAGCGAGCTGCCCAGGGTGAACGGGTGGAGCATCGCCCGGCGCGGCGGGGACCGGACGCCGGACCGGACCCAGCGGCTGCTCAACCACGCCAGCTGGGACACCTTCGCCGCGATGGCCGTGGTGCGCCGGTTCGCGGTGGCCGGGCTGGACGCGGCGGCCCGCCGCGGCAGGCGCCGCGGCGCGATGGTGATCGGCGCGATCGACGAGACGGGCCAGGAAAAGGCAGGCCAGGCCACCGCGGGCGTCAAACGCCAGTACCTGGGGTGCGCCGGGAAGGTGGCCAACGGGAACGGCACCGTGCACCTGTCCTACGTGCGGGAAGGCACCGGGCACGCGCTGATCGGCGCCCGCCAGTGGGTCCCCCGCGAGCAGATCGCCGACCCGGTGAGGTCCCTGGTCATGGGACTGCCGCTGGACCTGGCCTTCCGCACCAAGGGCCAGCTGGCTGTCGACCTCAGCACCGATGCCGCGGCCGACGGGATCCGGCCGGACTTCTACTGCGGCGACGAGACATCCGATGCGGTTAAGTTGTCAAGCTGCGTGCGGAAGTTTCCGGGTGCTGGCGGGGAAGGCGGTGGCTTCGTCGTAGTGCTGGCCGGTGGCCAGGCAGTGGTGCAGGCAGCCGAGCAGGCGGCTGAACAGGTTGCGCTGGGCGGCGGCGTGCCGGTCGCCGGCCTCGCGTCGCCGGTCGTAGTGGGCGCGGGCGCCGGGTGAGGCGGTCAGCGCGGCGAACGCCCAGGTGTAGCCGACGGCGGCGAGCCGGTTGTTTTTCACCTTCCGGTGCGTGACGGACCGGGTTTTTCCGCTGGCGCGGGTGATGGGGGCGGCTCCGGCGTAGGCCTTGAGGCCTTTAGCATCGGAGAAGCGGGACCGGTCATCGCCGGTCTCGGCGAGCACCCGGGCGCCGGTGAGCGGGCCGAGCCCTGGGAAGCTGGTGATGATCCCGGCGTCTGGGTGCTGGTTAAAAGACTCGATGGTGGCGTGCTCGAGGTCGTCGGCGGCCGCGCAGGCCGCGTCGAGCTGGCGGAGCAGGGCGAGGGCCTGCCGTCCCATGGCATCTTCGACGAGCGGCAGCTGGCGCATCTGCCCGACGCGGAGGGCGCCGCGCAGCCGGGTGGCTTCGGCGTCGATGCCGCGGCTGCGGCCGGCTTTTTGAGCAGGGCCCGCAGCTGGCTGAGGGTGAGCGCGGCTGCGGCGCCGGGGGTGGGGGCGGCAGCGAGGATGGTGCGGGCTTCGGGGCGCATGATGCCGCCGCGGGCGGCGGCGAAGGCGGCCAGGAAGCCCGGGAAGTATTCGCGCAGGTGAGAGCGGAGCTTGTTGTGCGCTTGGGTGCGGGCCCAGACCGCGTCTTGCTGGGCGCGGGCCAGGACCGCGATGGCCTGGGCGAGCTCGGAGTCACCTGGCAGCGGCCGGTGGGCGTGACTGTCGGTGCGCAGCACGTTGGCCAGGACGATGGAGTCCCCGGTGTCGGATTTGCGGCCGGCGATCGAGTGCCGGTCCCGGTAGCGGGCGACCGCCATCGGGTTGATGGGGTAGACCTTGCGGCCGGTGGCGCGCAGGCACGCGACCAGCAGCCCGCGGGGCGTCTCGATCGCTACCGGGACGGGCTGGTCGGCGCTGTCGCCGTGCTCGGCGAGCAGGTCTAGCAGGTTGGCCAGGCCGGCCGCGTCGTCGCTGATCCGGCGGCGGGCCAGCAGCTGGCCGTCCCGGTCCACCAGGGCGACGTCGTGGTGATCTTCGGCCCGGTCGATGCCGCAGAACACCTCCATTTTCATTGCGTTCTCCTCGATATGAGTGCTGTTCGTGCTGGTCTAAGCCGTGCAGGGCACGCACGCTCCCTAATGGAAGGGCTCAAGGGGCACCGCCATCCGATTAGCCGTTCGTGACCCCAGCTGCCCGCAGGCCCCGGTCTTGGGCGGAGCTCGGCGGCTCCGGCCGTGGTGAGGGGTTGCTCCTGGCGGGTGGCTCCGGCCACGACCAGCTATACCCCGGCACGAACAGTGGCCTGCGCAGATACCCGGCGGGGCTGGGCCTGTTGCCGTCCCGCGCCGGCCATTACCAGAAGGTGGCGGCTTCGCCGCCGCTCACCCATTGCTGCCCGCCACATCCTTGAGCGGGGCGGCGACGTGGGCGGCGAGTACCCGCACCGGGCTGGCCGTCCGCTCCGGGATTTGACAAGGGAACCCTCGCCAGGACCCTCACCGGGCTGTACGGGCAGGCGACAAGCCTGCCCGGCCGGCGGCAAGCCTACGGGTCCTCGCCCCTTGTCAAATCCCTGCACCCTTAACGCTGTCGCTCCTTCGTTCCCCGCCAGTGACGTTCCGGCGCTCGCGAGGAACGTCGCGTAACAACTGGCGCCCGCAGCGCGCCGGTGCCGGGACCCGGATCTCGTCATAAGAGTGATGCCCCTGGTCTACGGAGCGGGTTCCCGGCACCGGCGCCGTCCCCGGGATCCGCCCACGGTCTGCTGCTCGCAGCGGCTAATGTCTGGGTCAGGATGGATTCCGCGCATCGGCGGTTGTGGACCGATGTGGTTCGGCGGGCGCAGCCCGGGTACGTGGCGGCGCCCTGCATCCCTGCTCGTTTTGGCGGCCTGGTAGTCCGGTAATGGCGCAATGCAAGCTCGGCCGACCCGGCTGCGGCCGGTGGCGAGGGAGCCGCACGGCAGCAGCCCCGGCGTCCGTAGGGCCTGCGTCCGAAGGAGGCGAGCGAAGCTGATGTGACGCCAATCACGATGCAATTTCTCTGCTAGCGCATGCGCCGCCTGGTGGCCAGTGGCCTGCTGCCCGAGCGGGCCGGTCAGCCGGTCAAGGTCTGGGCGTTTGTCTCGCTGGCCGAGCTGCGCGCGCTGGATGACGGGTCGGTCTGGTCCGGCTGTGCGT
>Ga0335073_10015532_pt1 | contig 10645 bp, 6 predicted proteins | sample Lox_Sample_22_FD_207093 | JGI IMG/M metagenome (GOLD analysis project Ga0335073, IMG submission 207093) | Soil microbial communities from Loxahatchee National Wildlife Refuge, Florida, United States - Lox_Sample_2.2 | ecosystem: Environmental > Terrestrial > Soil > Wetlands | place: USA: Florida...
TCAAGGCGCGGAACGGCGGCCTGCCGGTTGGTCGTGGCGTAGCAGATATCGTCGCTGCCCGGCGCGCGCATCCGCGGGAACTTCTCGCGCAGCGCGCCCGACACGTCGGCCGCCTCGTCGATGGCGAGCGTGGTCTGCATCAGGTATGCGACCTTGGCCGGGTCGGGCACCGAGAGCCGGGCGACGTCCTCGGCGGTCTGCACCAGCACCGTCGACTCCGGCGCCTCGCCGAGCGTGCCCTCGACCTCCTCGTGCCCGGCGTGCCCGATCAGCGCCACCGTGTAGCCCTCGCGGGCGAACCGGCGCGCCTCCGCGTGGACCTTCGACACCAGCGGGCACGTCGCGTCGATCACGGACAGCCCGCGGTCGGACGCGTCCGTACGGACCGCGGGCGACACGCCGTGCGCGGAGAACACGACCGTCGCGCCGTCCGGCACCTCGTCGAGCTCGTCGACGAACACCGCGCCGCGCTGCTCCAGGTCAGCCACCACGCGGGTGTTGTGCACGATCTGCTTGCGCACGTACACCGGCGCGCCGCGCAGCTCAAGCGCGCGCTCCACGATCTCGATCGCCCGCTCCACGCCCGCGCAGAACGAGCGCGGCCCGGCCAGCAGGACCGTCCGCTCGCGGCACGCGGCCGCCCACTTCTCCGCGACAGGCGCCGCGGCCCGCAGCGACCGCAGCGCGGCGAGGCCGCCGCTGACCATGCCAGGACCGAAACCGGAGTCCGAGACCGCCCTGATGACGGCCAGCGGCCGGCCGTCCGCGGCGACGGCCGGGGCGGCGAGCAGCGCGGCCGTCTCCATGTCGGCGGCGAGGAATCCCGCGGCCGCCAGCTCCGCCCGCTGCGCCGACTTGATGAGCTTGCCGACCGTGCGGATCTTGCCGGCCCGGGCGGTCAGCCCGGCGCGGCGCAGCTCGGCGGCGAGCAGGTCGGCGCCGGGGAGCGGGATGCTGATCTCGCCATCGCTGACCTCAGAGGCGACAACCAGGTCTCCGGGGCGCAGGTCGCCGGTGAGGCCGGCCGCCGTGCCCATGACAACCAGCCCGCCGAACGAACCGAGGTGACTGTCTTCCGCGGATTTCCGCGCCACCGTTTTCTGGGCCCGGTCGGCGCCCATCCCGGTGCGCTCCACGCGGCTCGACGACTGGGTGAAGCCACGCCGGACCGCGTTGGCCTCAAGCCGGAGCGGCGCGAAGACCAGCAGCCCAGCGCCGGCGAGCGCGGTTTCCTGCAAGTCCGCGTCCGCTGCCGTAAGGGGCTGCGGAATGGTCTCAGTCATGTGAATTACCCCTCACATATCGGCTCTGCCACTTGCGGGGACGACCCCCCGCACCCCCGACAAAACCTGCCAAGGGCACTGACGGGGAACGCCAGCCGGTACAGGTGGTAGTTCAGGTAGAAATCACGCGGGAAGCCAGTCCCGGTGAAGTAGGGCTCGTCCCAGGTGCCGTCCGGGCGCTGGGTGGCGGCGAGCCAGCGGACGCCCCGCTCGACGGCGGCGGAGTCCCGCTCCCCCGCGGCGAGCAGCGCGAGCAGCGACCACGCGGTCTGCGACGCGGTGGACTCGCCGCGGCCCGACCAGGCCACGGGGTCGTCGTAGGAGCGGAGGTCCTCGCCCCAGCCGCCGTCCGCGTTCTGCCTGGACTCGAGGTAGGCGACGGCCCGGCGGATCTGCGGCTTGCCTGGCTTGACGCCGGCGGCGATCAGCGCGGGGACCACCGCGCCGGTGCCGTAGAGGTAGTTCGCGCCCCAGCGGCCGAACCACGAGCCGTCCGCCTCCTGGTTCTTCAGCAGCCAGATGACGCCGCGGCGGCAGGCGGTCTCGCAGGCCAGCCCCTCGGCCGCGAAGGCCTCGACGATGTGCGCGGTGACGTCCGCGCTCGGCGGGTCGATCACCGCGCCGAAGTCGCAGAACGGCAGCTTGTTGATCAGTTCCCGGGTGTTGTCCGCGTCGAAGGCGCCCCAGCCGCCGTCCTTGCACTGCATGCCTTCGAGCCAGCGCAGGCCCCGGCGGATCGCCGCGCGGTTGTCCGTGGTCCGTTCGCCGAGGTCGAGCCGGCGCAGCGCGAGGATGACCTCCGCCGTGTCGTCGGTGTCGGCGTAGTTATCGTTGTCGAACTCGAACGCCCAGCCGCCTACGTCGGTGTCCGGGCGGCGGACCTGCCAGTCGCCGGGCTGCCGGATCTCCTCATCCAGGACCCAGTGCGCGGCGCTCACCAGCGCCGGGTGGTCCGCGGCAAGCCCGGCGTCCTCGAGCGCGGTCATCGTCAGCACGGTGTCCCACACCGGGGACTGGCACGCCTCGAGGCGGCGCATGCCGTCCTCGCGGATCGTGAACCGGTCAATGCCGTCGAGCGCCTTCGCCACGATCGGGTTCGCGAGACCGTAGCCCATCAGGTGCAGCGCCATGATCGAGTACACCCACGGCGGCTGGATGCCGCCCCAGCAACCGTCGGCCTCCTGACGGGCGATGATCCAGTCAGCGCACCGCCGCAGGGCCGCGCGGCGGGCCCGGCGCGGGATGCGCGGGCCGATCTTGCGCATCGCCTTGTCCAGGGCGGTGAAGGCGAGCGACCACGGGTCCTTCTGATCCGCCTTGGGCGGCAGGCCGGGGACCTTCGCGTAGAGCTCGTCGATGGCGTACGGCAGCGGCTTGCAGGGCCGGTGCGCGGAGACGACCGCGAGGGCGACGATGGTCTGCCGCGCCCAGCAGCCCCAGTCGTAGATGTTGAGCGGGAACCACGACGGCAGGTAGATGACCTCCGGCGGGATCACCGGCAGCTCGTCCCAGGACCACAGGCCGGACAGCGCCAGCCACATCCGGGTGAACACGCGGGTCGCGGTGAGGCCGCCCTGCTCGGTGATCCAGTCGGCGGCGAGTTTCATGTGCGGCGCACCCGGCTCGTCCCCGGCCAGCCGCAGCGCGACGTACGCCTCGACCGTGGTGGACAGGTCGCCCGGGCCGCCGTAGAAGTTAGCCCAGGTGCCGTCCTCACGCTGCTGCGAGCGGATCCAGACCGCCGTCTCGGCCGCCTCGGTCGCGGTGAGGATGCCCAGGTACTGCCGCAGCAGCACGTCCTCGGCGTCCATCGTGACGTTGGTCTCGAGCTCGCCGATCCAGTAGCCGGCGCTTTCCTGGAGGCCGAGCAAGTGGTCGCGGGCCGCCGCTAGCGTTGCTTCGGCGACCTCGCGAATGCCGCGGTCAGGGAGGTCCCTGCCGCCGACCACGCCGTCTGCCGCCGCCGACCTGGACACCCCCGACCCGAAAGCACCCACCACGGAAACTGCCGCTCCGGCTGCTTCCGTCCCGCGCGTCGGCGCGCGGCCGCCGGATGCGGCTGGCACCACCGTCGTCATCGGGCGGCCTCCTGGGGGTGGGGGGTCTGGGTCATCGGGCTACCACTGGCGGGCGGTGATGAATTCGGCGATCGCGATGAACTCGGCGCGGACGTCGGCGGGGACGCCGATGCCGTCGAGGGAGGCGGCCGCGGCCGCCAGGCGGTCGTCGGCCTCCCGCTCCGCCCAGGCCTTGCCGCCCGCCGCGACGATCAGGTCGGCGGCGCGGACCAGGTCCTCCTCCGACAGGTCGTCCTCGCGGGCCAGCAGCGCCGACAGTTCGGCGGCCTCCGGCTTGCCGCTGGTCAGCGCGGCCACCACCGGCAGGGACTTCTTGCGGGCGCGCAGGTCGGCGCGGACCGGCTTGCCGGTCACCTCGGGGGCACCCCAGATGCCGAGCAGGTCGTCGGTGAGCTGGAACGCCAGGCCGACGTGGCCGCCGAATTCGGCCAGGCCCATCGCGAGCTCCGGCGGCGCGCCTACGTGCACCGCGCCGATCGTGCAGGCGCAGGACATCAGCGCGGCCGTCTTGTCGCCGGCCATCTCGATGCACTCCCGCAACGTCACGTCCGCGCGCGACTCGAAGGCCAGGTCCTCGCCCTGTCCGGCGATCAGCCGCTGCACGGCGGTGGACAGGCAGCGCGCCGCCCACGGGCCGCCGGGGGCGGTGTCCTCGAGGAGCAGGTCGTTGGCGAGCGCGAGCAGCGCGTCGCCGGCCAGGATCGCGGCGCCGACACCGAAGACGGTCCAGGCGGTCGGCCGGTGCCGCCGCTCGGTGTCTCCGTCCATGATGTCGTCGTGCAGCAGCGAGAAGTTGTGCACGAGCTCGACCGCGACCGCGGCGCTGACGCCGCGCTCAGGGGCGACGCCGGCGGCACGGGCCGAGAGCAGGGCGAGCGCCGGGCGCAGCGCCTTGCCGCTGCCCACGCGCACCGGGTTCCCCTCCGCGTCGGCGAGGCCGTAGTGGTAAGCCGCCACCCGGCGAACGCGCGGGGACAACCGGTTGATAGCGGCCTCCGTAGCGGGGCCGACCAGGTCACGCGCCACGGCGACGCCGGCAGGCATCACGACCGTCACGAGCGCACCTCCCTCTCTCCAGTTGGCGTCAGTTCCGTTGAGTCATCCAATTGAGACACAGCATCCACTTGAGTAACAGATGGTCGGGTCGCTTTATGCAGCGCCGTCTTGTGCAGGGCGATGACGGCGTTCAGCCCGCTGCGGACGGCGCCCTCCATCGTGTCCGGCCAGCCCGTGTCCGTCCACGAGCCGGCCAGGACCAGCCCGGGCATCTTAGTGTCCGGTTTGGGCCGCAGCTTCGCCGTGCCGGGAACCTGGCGGAACGTGGCCCGGCGCTCGCGGGTGACGAAGAACTCGGTGACCGTGGCCGCCCGGGCGGCGGGGAAGATGTCGGCGAGCGCCGCGGTGAACTTCTCGCGCAGCTCCGCCACGGTCATGTTCACGTACTCGTCGGCCGCCGACAGCGAGATCGCCAGGTACTGGCCGTTGTCGCCGCGGGCATGCATGCCCGAGATCCGCGTCCGGTCGAACACCCACTGCACCGGGGAGTCCACCGCCGCCGCGAACGGCACGTCCATCACCGGGCGGTCGTAGATCACGTGCACGTTCACGATCGGGGCCGCCCCCAGGCCCGTCCAGCCGTCGACCGTCGCCGCGGGCAGCGCGCCCGGCGGGATCAGCCGCGCGGCCTGCTCGTGCGGCACCGCCAGCACGACCGCGTCCACCAGCAGCACGTCGTCGCCAGCTCCTTCGGACTCGCCGGGAGCGGACTCGCCGGGAGCGGACTCGCCGGGAGCGGACTCAGTGGGTTGGGGGGTCGAGCGGGCTAGGCGGATGAGGAAGCCGGTGTCGCCCTTCGGCTCGATGGCGGCGACCTTCGTCTGGACGGCGACGCGGGCGCCGAGCTTGCCGAGCAGCCGCGCGGCGGCGGCCCCGTGCAGCTCGCCGAGCGACAGCGCGGGAACGCCGATGTCGGCGGCATCCGCGTCGCCGAGCAGGCCGGTCTTCACCACCACCGCGGCCAGGGACAGGGCCGCGTCATCGCCGGGGACATTCAGCGAGGAGACGGAGAAGAGGTCCCAGAGGACCCGCCGCGTGCGTTCGTCCTGTCCGTGGGCGGCCAGCCAGTCGCCGAGCCGGATCTCGTCCGTCGCCGGGTCTTCCTCCCTAAGGCGCTTGAAGGCGAGGGCGGCGCGTGAAATACGGGACCGTTCGGAAAAATTCAGGAAGGGGTACCCCAGCAGAGCCGGCAGCATGTGCAGCGGCGCGGGGACGCGGGCCCTGCGCATTCGCGCCTTGCGGTCCGGCGATAGCACGGTCACGTCGAAACGGTGCTGTATGGGCGCGTGCGCGGCCACCCCGAGGCGGTCGAGCAGCCCGCGGTAGGCCGTGCAGCAGCGCAGGAACACGTGCTGGCCGGTGTCGACGACCAGGCCGTCGCGGTTGAACGACATCGTGGCGCCGCCCAGCCGCGGCTTGGCCTCGAGCAGCGTGACGTCCTCGCCGGCCTGGGCGAGCGCGATCGCGGCCGTGATGCCGGCCAGGCCGCCGCCGATCACCGCCGTCTTCACTGGTTCGCCCCCTCTTCCGCGGGGCTTGCCCCGCTGCGGGGGGCCGCGAGGGGGACGTCGCCCCCGGCAAGACGGCCAGCGTACTTCCAGCGGTCGAAGCCGGCTAGCGCCTGGACGGCGACGAGGGCCTTCTCGCCGCCGGGGAGCGAGACGCGCATCCGCAGGGTGGCGCTCGGGTCCTTGTCGATGCGCTCGAGCAGGCGACGGTAGATGCCGGCCATCGCGCCGGTGCACGCCGCGCTGCGGCGGTCGACGGTGGCGAGCAGGCGCAGGCCGCTCGCGTACCATTCGCGGGCGCGCGCCGCCTCGAATTCGACCAGGGTGGCGAACCTCGCCTGCATCGCCTCCGACGGGAACGGCTCGGGCTCGCCGAACGGCGCGAACTCGATGCCGAACCGGTCGAGATCCTCTTGCGGCAGGTAGACGCGGTTGTTGCGGAAGTCCTCGCGGACGTCGCGGAGGATGTTGGTCAGCTGGAGCGCGACGCCGAGGTCGTCCGCGAGCACGGCCTGCTTCTCGGGCTGGGTGGGGCCGTAGATGCCGAGCGACAGCCGGCCGATCGAGCCCGCCACGCAGCGGCAGTACCACAGCAAGTCGTCGAAGGTCTCATAGGCGCGCTGGTGGACGTCGGCGAGACAGCCGTCGATGAGCTCGGTGAACGCTTCGAGCGGCACGGGAAACCGGGCGCCGGTGTCCGCGAGGGCGACCAGCACCGGGTCGGCGCCGTCGAGCCCCGCGTGGCCGGCGCCCGAGGCCGGGCTTGCGGATACCGTGGCCACGAGCGCGCGCACCTGCTGCCGGGCCGCTTCCAGCTGGTCCGTCTTGACCGCGGGGGCGAGGTCACCGTCGCCGATGTCGTCGATCCGGCGGGCGTACGCGTAGACGGCGGCCAGGGCGCGGCGCTTGGCCGGCGGGAGCAGCCGGATGCCGTAGGCGAAGTTCCTCGCCTGCTCCCACGTGATCCGCTCGCACTGCTCGTAGGCCTCGTCGACATTCACCGCGGACCGGTCACCTCCCCTTGACGAAACAGCTGGCCATCATCGCGATGGTGGCCGCCTTGCCTGGCTTCGGCGTGCTCCGCAGCACGTCGTAGTCACTGTCGCGGATCGCCTTGACAGCGGCCCGGCCGCCGGCGACGTAGCCGGCGATCGCCAGCCTCGCCGCCCCCTTGAGGGTGCCGATCAGCGGGGAACCCGCGTCGAGGAGGGCCGCCGCGCGGTCCACCTCGAACCTGACCAGGGCCCGGACAGCGTCGCGGGCGGTTGGCCGGGCGAGGTCCGCTTCGGCGACGCCGAACCGGCGCATGTCCTGCGCTGGCAGGTAGATCCGGCCGTTGCCGAAGTCCTCCGCCACGTCCTGACTGTGCTCGATGACCTGCAAAGCCGTGCAGATGCTATCGGACCTGGCCAGGCGGTCCGCGGTGGCGGAATTCACGATGTAGAGCACAACTGTGCCGACCGGGTTCGCGGACAGCTTGCAGTAGTCCGCGAGCTCGGCGTAGGTTTCGTACCTTTTGACCAGCTGGTCCTGACGGTTGGCCTCGATCAAGTCGTACAGCGGCTTGGCGGGGATGCCGCATTCCCGCACTGTTTTCTTAAGCGCCCGGATCGCGTCGAGCTGGGGCTCCGAGTCACCGTCGTAGATCCGCTGGACGTCGGCATGGAGGTCGTCGAGCAGCCGCAGGCGCGTCTGGGTGACCGTCTCCGCGTCCGCGTCCGCGGGCAGGCCCGGGAGCGGCTCGTCGCCGATGTCATCGGTGAGGCGGGCGAAACCATAGAGCGCGGTGAGGTTGGCGCGGTAGCGGCTGGGCAGCGCGCGCAGCGCGACGGGAAAGTTCTCCCCGGCAGCCTTGGCGGCGACCGCCAGCGAGACCTCCGCGGCGACCGCGATGTTCTCCTCGGTGCCGCGGTTCCCCGCACGGCCTCCGACTCCTCCGCCAGCCACCTGTCTATTTGGGCACAGGTCAGAAATAAATGCAAACAATGACAGGGTCGTCACCTGACACGTCCGTCGGGGAAGTGTGACGAGGCTGTCAGGGAAAGTGCCGGTACCGCTCGCCCGGCGCGGCATTACCGTCCTTTTTAGTTTGCATGAAGCATTGAAGATATGCTAGGGAATACGCAAAAGTGCCGTTGAACCAGTCGCTGATGTGGCGCTGAGCTGGGATGATGTGATCGTTTCCCGGTTAGTCACGGTGCCGGGGCGCGGCGCTGGCGGCGGGGGTCGACTAAGCGGGACGCGCGGGGACGGTACCCGTTCGGCAACCATTTCATGCGTCACTTCGGCCGGTTCCCGGTAATTCAGAAGAAAGCCATCGGCGAATCATCTTGACTCGGCGTGCCGTCGCGGACGCGTGGCGTCGCGGACGCGTGACGTGCCGGGTCATGACCGCCAGATAAGAACGAGAGCGCAGTCGTCACCGCTGCCGATGGTGCGCTGCATGGTGCTGACGAGTTCCGGAGCACCGGTCTTGAAGCCGGTCACGACCAGGCGCTCCGCCTCGCCGAGCAGCCGCTGGATGCCGTCGTCGATGTCCCGGCCCGGCGCTTCCACCAGGCCGTCGGTGTACAGCATGATCGCGTCGCCGCGGCGCAGCACGCCCTCGTCGGGGGAGTCAGGGACGCTGGCCAGGTCGGGAACGACCCCGAGGACGATGCCGCGGGCGGTCGACAGCCGCCACTGGCCGGTGTTCGCGTCGAATCGCGCCGCCGGCGGGTGACCGGCCGAGTTGACCGTGTACTCCCCCGACGCCAGGTCGATCGACAGGTGGACGGCGGTCACGAATCCTTCGTCCGCGCTGTCGCGCCGGACGTAGGCGTTGGCGGCGGGGAGGAAACGCTCCCTGGGCACCGAGCCGAGCACACCGCCGAACGCGCCGGACAGGAGCAGCGCCCTGGTCGCCGCGTCCATCCCCTTGCCCGACACGTCGACGAGCGCCACCTCGAGGGTTTTGTCGTCGCTGTGCGAGACGACGAAGTCCCCGCCGAACGAAGATCCGCCGGCCGGGCGCAGCACCACGGTCGATCCCCAGCCGTCGCCGAGCTCGGGCAGCGTGCCCTGGGCTCGGATCCGGTCCCGGAGCTCGATCATCATCCGGTCGGCGCGCAGGCCCCGGGTACCGAGTTTGCCGCGGGTGTTGGAGAGCACGTCGGCGAAATACGCGGTGGCCGCGATCGTCACCACGATGCTCGGACTCGCCCGGCCGTCGACGATGTCGTAAACCAGGCCGCCCGCGGCGATAGCGATCAGGATCCGCAGCGCCCGCGGCCAGAGCAGCAGGCCGCCGATCAGGATCGGCAGGACCATCACGCCCGGGGAGAACCACCACTCCGACAGGTGCACGGCGCCGAGCGCGATCCCGACCACGATCACGGTGAGGGCGAAGGCCACGCGGCGGTTCCGGGTGATGAACTGCTGCCGTACCCCTTCCGAGCACCAGTGAACAGCACGGCTCACCCCGCGCGCCGCCGCGCGTGCCGCCTGTAGTGGTGCCGGGATTCTCATGACGCGCGCAGATTATCCGCAGATCGTCCTTGCTGCACGCCGTCCATACCCCTTCTCCCTCGCCGTCGTGCCTCCTGCCAGCGAAAACGCGCCACGAAGAAAATAAGTTGGCATCCGCCGGGCCGACCGGGATAAGAAGACCATCATGACAGACCCGTATCCGATCCGTCCCATTAACAACGACGAATATGACGCGTTCCGCCGGGTCCAGGGCCACGCCTTCAACTCGGGTCCGGCGAGCGGGGTGCGCGCGGAGCGCGGCATCCGGCAGTTCGAGATCGAGCGATCGCTCGCCGCGTTCGATCCCGCGGCGCCCGCGGGGACCGCCGTCATCGGCACCGCGGGGATATTCAGCTTCCGGATGACCGTGCCTGGCGCGGTGCTGCCGGTCGCCGGCGTCACCATGGTGTCGGTGCTGCCCACCTACCGCCGGCGTGGCGTCCTGCGGTCGCTGATGCGCCGGCAGCTCGCCGACATCGCGGCGCGCGGCGAGGAGCCCGTGGCCGCGCTGTGGGCTTCCGAGACGCCGATCTACGGCCGCTACGGGTACGGGCGCGCGACAGAGCTCGCGCACTTCCAGTTCGGGCGCGACGAGGGAGCGCTCGACGCGTGGGCACCCGTCGATCCCGCGCTCACCTTGCGGCTCACCGAGCCGGCGGGCGCCGCCAGCGAGCTCGCCAAGGTTTACGACAGCGTGCTGCCCGGCCAGCCGGGGTTCTACGCCCGCGACGACGACTGGTGGGGCCGGCTATTGCATGACGACGCGCAAGAGCGGCCCGGCGCCGACCCGCTGCGCTGCCTGGTCGCCGAGGACGCCTCCGGGATACGCGGCTACGCCATCTACGTGACGACCCAGCGCTGGGATGACGCGGCGGGGCTGCCCGACTGCGCCATCTCCATCAGGGAGCTGCTGGCCACCGACCCCGCGGCGGGCGGCGCGCTCTGGCACAACCTGCTTACCAGGGACCTGGTGACCGAGGTGACAGCGGGGTTGCGGACGCCCAGCGACCCGCTGCTCTTTCAGCTGCTCGACCAGCGCCGGGCCCGGATGCGGGTCAGCGACGGGATCTGGGTGCGGATCGTCGACCTGCCCGCCGCCCTGACCCGGCGCGCGTACTCGTGCCCGGTCGACGTGGTGCTCGAGGTCACCGACGAGATCCTGCCCGGCAACGCGGGCCGCTGGCGGCTCACCGTCGTTGGCGGGCCGGGCGGT
>Ga0335073_10015533_pt1 | contig 10643 bp, 10 predicted proteins | sample Lox_Sample_22_FD_207093 | JGI IMG/M metagenome (GOLD analysis project Ga0335073, IMG submission 207093) | Soil microbial communities from Loxahatchee National Wildlife Refuge, Florida, United States - Lox_Sample_2.2 | ecosystem: Environmental > Terrestrial > Soil > Wetlands | place: USA...
CATTGCCGAGTTTGAACTGGAGCGTGGCGATGTCAAACTGCGCGTCAAGCGTGGCCAGCCCGCGCCAGCTACGCAGATTGTCGTGCCTTCGGCGCCGGCAGCGATCCCCGTGTCTTCCGCTTCTCTACCCGCAGGCGCTGGCGGTGCGGCGCCGCCCGAAGCGGCCAGGGAAACGCCCGCCCAGGAAAATCTTCATATTGTACGTTCTCCGATCGTGGGAACGTTCTATGAGTCACCCTCCCCGGGCTCGCCGCCCTTTGTAAATGTGGGCGACCGGGTGGAGGTGGGACAGGTGCTCTGCATCGTGGAAGCCATGAAGTTGATGAATGAGATCGAATGTGACGTAGCCGGGGAGGTCGTCAAGAAACTGGGCAGCAACGGCCAACCCATTGAGTACGGCCAGGAGCTGTTCGTGATCCGGCCGAAATGAGGACACGCTTGTGGAGGACGGGCGTCCCGCCCGTCGGCAGTCAACCCGCGAACCTGCATGTTTAAAAAGATCCTTATCGCCAACCGCGGGGAGATTGCCCTGCGTGTGATTTGCGCCTGCAAAGAGCTGGGCATCCGCACCGTCGCCATCTACAGCGAGGCCGATCGCCATTCGCTGCCCGTGCGCTTCGCCGATGAAGCCATCTGCGTTGGACCGCCTCAACTCTCGCAGAGCTACCTCAACATTCCCTCCGTTATCAGCGCAGCCGAAATTACCAACGTGGATGCTATTCATCCCGGCTATGGCCTGCTCGCCGAAAACGCCAACTTTGCCGAGGTCGCCGAGACCAGCAACATCAAGTTCATCGGTCCGCCACCGGAAGTGACGCGGCTGATGGGCGAGAAAGAGAAAGCCCGCGCGGAGATGAAACGGCATGGGGTTCCGATTTTGCCGGGCTCGGACGGCATCCTGGCAAATGAAGGCGAAGCCATGGAATGGGCACGGCAAGTCGGCTTTCCCGTGATCATTAAGGCTTCCGCGGGTGGCGGCGGGCGCGGTATGCGCATCGTACGCAATGAGGAAGAACTTCCCGGCCTGTTCAAGGCAGCGCAGTCCGAAGCCGCGGCTGCCTTCGGCAACGGCGATCTCTACATGGAGAAGTTCATCGAGCGCCCGCGCCATATTGAGTTCCAGATTCTCGCCGATCAGTATGGGAACGTCGTCAGCCTGGGAGAGCGCGAGTGCTCGATCCAGCGCCGCCACCAGAAGCTCCTGGAAGAGTCGCCTTCGACGCAAATGACTCCGCAGTTGCGGCAACAGATCGGCGAGATTCTGTCAAAGACACTGTCTGAGGTCGGCTACGTGAACGCGGGAACCATCGAATTCCTCATGGATGAAGATCAGAAGCTGTACTTCATCGAGATGAACACCCGCATTCAGGTGGAGCATCCGGTGACGGAGATGGTCACCGATGTTGACCTCGTGAAGAGCCAGATTCTGCTGGCCGCCGGTGAGCGCCTGGAAACCGTGCTGCACGGGCCCATCGTGCATCGTGGGCACGTTATTGAGTGCCGCATCAACGCCGAGCATCCCGAGAAATTTACTCCGTCGGCGGGCAAGATCACCGCCTTTCATCCCCCCGGCGGCACCGGGGTACGCATCGACACCGCCGCCTACGCGGAAGGCGTGATTCCCCCGTATTACGATTCGTTGATCGCCAAGCTGGTGGTGCGTGGCAAGGACCGGGATGAGGCCTGTTCGCGGATGGCTAGGGCGCTGGAGATGTTCATCATCGAGGGAATTTTTACTACCATCCCGTTGCACCGCAAGATTCTGGCCGATCCCGATTTCAAGGCGGGAAGAATCGACACCACGTTTATCGAGAGATTTCTGGCAAAGAACGGAAAAGAAAAGCGGCACTAGACACGCAGGCGAAGACCTCCTCGTCCGGGCAGGCGCGCCCAGTTCGGCGGGCAGGTCAGGACACCTGCCCCTACGCGATTCTTGCTGAGGCAAGCATGCTTCACCTCCCTCGCTTCTATGCGATTCTCGACAGCGCATGCTTTCCGCAGGCTGGCGCCTTGCTGGCGGCTGCGAAAGAGCTTTCGAGCGCCGGTGTGACCCTGCTGCAATACCGCAACAAGTCTGGCCAGCCCCGGGAAATGCTGGAAGCAGCACTGGAGTTCAAGCGTCTCTTCGGCAACACCGCCAAACTCATCATGAACGACCGCGCCGACCTGGCTCTGGCCGCGCATTTTGACGGAGTTCATGTAGGCCAGGATGATCTGTCTCCAGAGGGCGCGCGAAGGGTAATCGGCTCGAAGCTCTGGCTCGGTGTTTCCACCCACAACCCGGCGCAGGTCGGAGAAGCCGATGAGGCTTCCGCGGACTACATCGCCGTTGGCCCCGTCTTTGCGACCGCCAGCAAAACTAATCCTGATCCCGTAATCGGGCTCGATGGACTCCGCCGGGCGCGAACGCTGACTCCCAAGCCGCTGGTAGCGATCGGCGGCATCACCCGGCTGAATTGCCGCTCGGTCATCGATGCTGGGGCGGATTCTGTAGCGGTAATATCCGACTTGGTTCGCCAACCCCGGAAATCAGCAGAGGAATTTCTGCGCATCTTAGGATAAAGTAGCGCGGTCGGACAGCCGAGGCGGCTGTCCCCAGTGTGCTCAGGAGGTTTATTGGGTACCGACACGAAGATCCCAAATCCACCAGCAGTTGCCAGCGATTGGGACATCCACAGTCATCAGGACCAGGAGCTCGTCAAGGGACTCGGCCTCACCAGCGCCACCATGCTGGTGATGGGTTCGATGATCGGGTCAGGGATCTTCATCGTCTCCGCGGAAATCGCGCGGGAGGTGAATTCTCCCGGGCTGTTGATTGGGGCATGGGCGATTACCGGCTTCATGACCATCGTGGGCGCACTGAGTTATGGCGAACTAGCCGCCATGATGCCGCGAGCCGGCGGGCAATACGTTTATCTGCGCGAAGCTCTCGGACCGTTGTGGGGATTTCTCTACGGCTGGACGCTCTTTCTGGTGATTCAGACCGGAACCATCGCCGCCGTCGGCGTCGCTTTCGGAAAATTTCTCGGCGTTTTCTTCCCCTCGATTTCCTCCACTCACTGGATTGTCCATTTTTGGCGGGTTCCGCCGATCACCCTTGGCCCGATGGTTCTGGGAAACATGGATGTAGGGCTCAACACCCAGAATCTGGTGGCGATCCTGCTGGTGGTGGCGCTCTCGGTCATCAATATTTTCGGGATTAAAACTGGCGCCATCATCCAGAACATCTTTACTTTCGCCAAGGTGTCGGCTCTGTTGGGGCTCGTCTTATTTGGCATCTTTCTCGGACGGAACGCGCAAGCGCTGGCCGCGAACTTCCATGGAAACTTCTGGCGGAACGCTGGATTTAGCGCCATGCATGATATCGGAGGCGGAGTGCTGGTGAGCACGCTGACCGTGCTGGCGGTGGCGCAGGTGGGATCGCTTTTTTCCGCCGACGCCTGGAACAACGTGACATTCACTGCCGGAGAAGTAAAAAATCCCAGCCGCAATCTGCCTCTGTCCCTGGCCCTGGGAACGGGCGTGGTCATTGCGCTTTACATCGGGTGCAATTTCATCTACCTGAACGTGCTTCCCCTGGACGGGATTCGCAACGGCGCCACCATCCTCGAACGTGGTATTAAGTTCGCCACCGAGGACCGGGTGGCGACGGCGGTGCTTACACAAATGTTCGGCGCCGCCGGCGGGCTGCTCATGGCAATCGCCATCATGCTCTCCGGCTTCGGCTGTAATAACGGGCTCATTTTGGCTGGCGCCCGCGTGTACTACGCCATGGCGAAAGACGGCCTGTTCTTTCGTCGTGTCGCTAAATTGCACCCTGCTTATAAAACCCCAGCCGTCTCGTTGATGGTGCAGATGGTGTGGACGTGCGTGCTCTGTGTCTCGGGGAGCTATGGCCAGCTCCTGGACTACATTATTTTTGCCGTTCTGGTCTTCTACATACTGACCATCCTCGGATTATTCGTCTTGCGTCACACCCATGCAAACGCAGAGCGGCCCTACCGGGCTGTCGGTTATCCAATCCTGCCGGCGATTTATGTTGTCATGGCCGTATTTATCGATATTGTATTGTTGCGTTACAAACCGCAGTACACCTGGCCGGGGCTGATCATCGTACTTCTGGGAATCCCGGTGTACTACCTCTGGCGGGGAAGTGCGAACGAGGCCGTAGCCTCATGAGGAGAATGGAATGGCGAATCTTTGGGCCAGAAAACCGCTGAATTCGATTTTGTCGGAGGCGGCTGAAACCGGCGAGCACAGCCTGAGGCGCGCTCTCGGTCCCACCAACCTGATCTCGCTCGGCATTGGCGCGATCATCGGTACCGGCATCTTCGTGCTGACAGGAACCGCCTCCGCCAATCACGCCGGACCCGCCATCATTCTCTCCTTCAGCCTGGCTGCCGTGGCCTGCGTTTTTGCCGGATTCTGTTACGCCGAATTTGCCTCCATGATCCCCGTTGCAGGTTCAGCCTATACCTATGGCTACGCCACGCTCGGCGAGTTCATTGCCTGGATTATCGGCTGGGACCTGATTCTCGAATATGCCCTGGGCGCCGCGACAGTGGCCAGCGGCTGGAGCGGCTACGTACTCAGCTTTCTGGGCGACTTTGGCATCCGGCTTTCCCCCCGGCTGGCGGGCTCGCCGGGGACCGTCTTCCTCTTCTATCACGGTCATTGGGAACGGCTGACCGCGCAATTCCAGAAGGTGCTCAACTTGAATCACCTCGATGCCGCTACCCTGCCGCATCAAAATTCCGTCTTCAACCTGTTCGGATTCCTCGGAATTCTGATGGTCACCTGCATCCTGGTGATCGGCATCAAGGAATCGGCCGACTTCAATTCTTTCATTGTCATCGTCAAGGTGTGCGTCCTCCTGGTCTTCATTGGACTCGGCGCCAACTATATTTTGGGACATCGCGCCGAAGCCACTGCCAACTGGACTCCGTTCCTTCCGCCCAACACCGGCCACTACGGCAATTTTGGCTGGTCGGGAATCGCCACCGCCGCGGGCGTCATCTTCTTCGCTTACATCGGATTCGACGCCGTCTCTACCGCGGCGCAGGAAGCCAAGAATCCCAAGCGCGACATGCCGATCGGAATTTTGGGCTCGCTGGTCATCTGCACCATTCTGTACATACTCGTGGCTGCAGTGCTGACTGGCCTGGTGAAGTACACCAGCCTGGATGTGCCCGATCCGATCGCGATTGGCATCGACATCACCGGCGTCGCCTGGGGCAGCCGCCTGGTAAAACTGGGAGCGATCTGCGGGCTCAGCAGCACCATGGTCGTGATGCTGCTCGGGCAGTCGCGCGTATTCTTCTCCATGTCGAAAGATGGGTTGTTGCCCAAGTGGGCTTCTGCCGTCCACCCTCGCTTCCGCACTCCCTACATCTCAACCATCCTGGTAGGGGGTTGCGTGGCCACGGTTGCTGCCCTGACGCCGATCAATGTGCTGGGTGAGTTGGTCTCGATCGGGACGCTGCTGGCGTTTGTCATCGTGTGCAGCGGGGTTTGGATTTTGCGCCGGCGCGGAACCGATGTGCCACGGGCTTTTGTCGCGCCCTGGATCCCATTTACCCCAATCATGGGGATTGTGGTCTCGCTGTTGATGATGTTCAGCCTGGGATGGCAAACCTGGGCACGGCTGATCATCTGGCTGGCGATAGGGCTGGTAATTTATTTCACTTACGGCCGCCATCATAGCCGGGTGCAAGCCATGGCGGCAGCAACCGAGCCGCAAGGTGCACCCAGCATGGCTGACTGAACGCGGCGCTAGCTCAACGCCGAGCTCGCAAGTCTACTGACCTACGCACTCTCGTTCCACACGTAAAGAAAATTGGTGTCGCTGGCGGTCGCGACGCTCCGCCCGCTCTTGTGAATGGCGCGGTTCAATGCCGAGCGAACCTTCTCCTTGCTTTCGGCCAGTTCCGTCAACGGCACCTTCAAAGCGACACCGTTCGGCACCTGATCGAGGTCCGCGAGGACCTTGGTCACAATCTCCTTGTGTTTTCCATTTCTCCCCTGGGGGACATCGACTTGCGCCATGGTCTTGAAGTTCATGCGCGGGTTCTTAGATTTGTGGGTTTGCATTGGCCAATCTCCGTTGCGGCACTCAAACGCTAACCGAACGTTATCGTACCGTATCGTAACCATATCGTGCAACACGAAAAACAACTCGGTAAACGAGCAAATTTCAGGTGCCAAACTCTGCGGAAAAGGGCTGCTATTTCAGCGATTTAGAAAGGCTAGCGTGCGCCAGGCATTTCTCAAAAGATATAACCCGTATCATCCCCCGCCTGCTACTGTTCTTACCAAGGAAGAAGAGAGGGCAAGGTGTTGTATGTATTTCGAGCAGGTTCCGGTAGAGGTGGCAAAGAAAATTCTGGCGGATCAGGCCGCACAGGGCAGGGTCGCCGACCTAACCCCGAAGACCGACGCATCCGACCAGAAACCGCAAGGGCCAAGAGATCGGCTCTCCAGCAAGGATCTGAAAATCGACAATACGACTAAACCGCACCAACCTTCGCCCCACCGGGAAGCGGCATCGCAGGTTCGTACCGCCGACGGTGGCGAGTCCGCTGAATCCACCAAGCAGGGCGCCCCCACCCCCGAAGTCACCGCGCCCAACTGGCGCGAACTGGCGCAACAGATCCAGGAAGAGAAAGATCCGGCTCGCATGGTCAAACTTGCGGAGCAACTGATTGTCACCTTCGACGAAGAGACCCAGCGAAAGAATAAACGGGGAAACGACGAATAGAGCCCATGCCTTCCGATATCTCCCTCGCGCGTCCGTTCTTGAGGCGGTGCCAGGCCGACGTTGATCACTTGCTCCGTGCTGTTCCCGCAGTTTGTCCGATCACCAGAGGCGCCGACAGAGCGTCGTGAACCGTTTGCGGCAGCTTGTCAGCGTTAGCCACTAACAAACTCACCTGCCACATTTGCGTCTCGGAGAGTGCTGTGCGGAAGCCCGGCATACCCGTCAGGCGAATGCCATTGGCCACTTTCCAGTAGCTTTCTCCCGGCTCATCATCGGTGACCCCTTTTCCTTCCAGCAGCTTGGGAGGACGAGGAAACATGCCCGCGGCAATGGCCGTCTTCGGTTGCCCGGGGAGCCCGTGACAAACGGCACAATGTTCGCGATAGACCCCGGCGCCGGCGGCGAGGTTGGGCTCGTCCGGCTGCAGCGGAGCAGTCTTGGGCATCTCGCGTCCAATGATGGCATCCAGAGCCGCGTGCGCCAGTTTCTTTTCAAACGGCATTGGAGGCGCGGACGTTGCCACCGGAGCCTGCCCGGTCACGAAGTATAAGTAGACAGCGAGCGAGACGGCGGCGACTCCTAGAATCATGCCTGATACCAGCGTAAGCAATGCTCTCATCGAAAAAGGTCTCCTCGGTGAATATGAAATATTCTGCTGTTAATGGGACGAGCGTCCCGTCATCGTAGCCGCGCGGGCAACCCAGATGCTACAAGAATTCCTTCCCAGGTCTCACGCTGTGGAAGTTGAGGTCGTCGAGGCATACAAGGAGAAGCGCATACAGAGAGGCAGGTTTTGTTTTATATTCCAAGTTTGGTGAACAAGGATCAGGCACGGCGAGCTTTGCTGCGCCTGCCGGTTCCCATGAAACTAAGACGTCCGATATGAAGATCGTCACTGCAGCAGAGATGCGCGAGATTGATCGCGCGAGCAGCGAAAAGTTCGGCGTACCGTCTGCCAGTCTCATGGAAGAGGCTGGTACCGCGGTTGCGGATTTCATGTTGTCGCATTACCCGTCAGCCAAAACCATAGGCTTGATCTGTGGCAAGGGCAATAACGGCGGCGATGGTTTTGTTGTAGCCCGTAAATTACAAGCGGCGGGCGCGGAAGTGCAGGTGTTGCTTCTTGCCGAGCCTGCGGAACTGCGGGGCGATGCCGCGGAGATGTTCCGCAAGCTGCCCGTGGCCCCTGTAATCGCACGCTCTTCGGAAGAACTCAAAAGGGAAGCTGCGCGCGGCGTCTTGGCCTGCGACGTGCTGGTCGATGCCATCCTCGGGACCGGGTTTCGACCGCCGGTCAGTGGACTCTATGCCGAGGCAATCGCGATGCTGAACGCACGTCGCGCGCCGGTCGTTGCAGTGGATATCCCATCCGGCGCCGATGCCGACGTGATGGGCGAGCAGACTGGCGCCGTGGCTCGCGCCGATGCGATCGTGACTTTTACCGCCCCTCGGCCCGCTCACATATTTGGAAATCTCACACCGGGGCCGACGGTGATCGCTCCCATAGGCTCTCCCGGAGAAGCCATCACCTCCTACTTGCAACTCAACCTGATTACCGCATGCGATTTCGCGCCGCTGATCGCGCCACGTCCGGCAGCGTCCAACAAAGGCAATTTCGGACATGTTTTGGTGATCGGCGGTTCTCTGGGCAAGGCGGGTGCGGCGGCCATGGCTGGCATGGCTGCATTGCGCGCCGGGGCGGGACTCTCCACCGTGGCGACTCCTAAGTCTGTGCTGGCCACCGTCGCCGGCTTCCATCCCGAAATCATGACTGAACCGCTGGACGAAACGGCGCAAGGAAGCATCGCTCGCGGTGCGCTCGCCCGGATCGAGAATCTTGCCGCGGGGAAGACGGTAGTGGCTGTCGGTCCGGGAATTTCGCGGGTGCCGGAGACTTCTGAAGCGGTTCAAGAAATTGTGGGCAAGTATCAAACGCCTCTGGTTCTCGATGCCGACGGCCTCAATGCCTTCGCGGGACAGGCCGGCAAGTTGAATGGGGATGGGCGGTCGCTGGTCATTACGCCCCATCCGGGAGAGATGGCGCGGCTCACGGGGTCAAGTGTGTCCGCCATCCAGCGCGACCGCATCAACACGGCGCGGTCTTTCGCCTCGGAGCACGAGTTGACGGTTGTCCTCAAGGGCCATCGCACGCTCGTCTCGATTCCCAACGGGGACGTGTGGGTGAACACTACGGGAAATCCTGGCATGTCCACTGGCGGTACTGGCGACATTCTCACCGGCATGGTTGCCGGCTTCCTGGCACAGAATCCCGGGCGCGTTACCGAGGCAGTTATCGCGGCCGTTTATCTCCATGGCCTGGCCGGCGATGTCGCCCGGGAAAGCATGGGAGAACACTCTCTGGTGGCGACTGATCTTTTGACCGCCCTTCCAGAAGCCTTCCGGCGCGTCCGCTCATCGGCCCAATTGCCGTATGTGCTTCTCCCAGCTTGAGTTACGGGTGCCCGCCAGGACATCCACGAACTGAGCGAAAGTATCATTGCCGGTACGTCTCCATTCCAGCCTCCATACGGCTTCGGTAATCTCCTTAACTCCATTGGCTGTATGGCATAGTGACATTGGCATGACCCACTTTCCCCAGCCCAACCCTCAGAATCGCGCCACCCGTGTTCAGCTTCGCAACCGAGCTGCCGCCCTGGTGACTCTCGGTGACGGACAGCGCGCCAAAGCGAAACTGCAAACAGTTTCCGTGACCGGTGGCGTCCTGCAACTGGCGAGCGCACTCGAGGAAGGCGACTTTGTCGAGGTCGCATTCCAGACGACCTCTGGGCCGGTGCACGGCATGGCTGAAATGCTCCATCCGAGAAAAACCGCCTCAAACGCCTTTGTGCAGCCGTTCCGCTTCGTAGCGTTGGATGATGACGACCACAAAACGCTGAGCTTCGTGGTGGACACCACCACCGATCGCAACTTTCTCCTCGGCGCAAATACGGCGCCCAAGCAAGCCTAAGACATCGTTCCCTGCGGCGACTCTGGCTATACTGTCAGCGGATGCCGACCGAGGAATTCATTACCCACTCCGCCGAGGAAACCACCGCTTTGGGACGCAAGCTGGCGGCCAGGTTGCGTCCACCAGGAATCGTGCTGCTGCGCGGTGATCTGGGCGCAGGCAAAACTACGCTGGTAAAGGGGATCGCTGCCGGATTTCAGGCTGCCTCTGAAGAAGAGGTTACCAGCCCCACATTCACCCTCGTCCACGAATATCGCGGGCCCGAAGCCACCCTATATCACATCGACTTGTATCGCGTAGATACGCCACGCCAACTCGAAACCCTCGGCCTGGATGACCTGATCGCCGACAACAGCGTTCTGCTGATCGAGTGGGGAGAAAAATTTCCCAGATTCGAACGCGAGCGGGATGTGGAGATCGCGCTGGAGCGAGCCGGGGACAATGATAGGCGGGTCCGGTTGAGCATCTGACTTTTTCAGATTCAGAACCCCATGATGTTGTATCCGCAATCGACGTAAATGGTTTCGCCGGTGATGCCGGAGCTGGCATCTGAGGCGAGGAACACTCCCGTAGCCCCAACCTCGTTCACATCTACATTTCTTTGGAGAGGCGCGCGCTCGGCGTGCGACTTCTGCATGTCGCCAAAGCCGGCGATGCCGCGCGCGGCCAATGTCTTGATCGGGCCGGCGGAGATGGCGTTCACGCGAATCTTTTTTTTGCCCAGATCGTAGGCGAGATAGCGCACCGTGCATTCCAGAGCGGCTTTGGCGACACCCATCACGTTGTAGTGGGGCACGACTTTTTCGGCGCCGTAGTAGGTCATGGTCAGGATGCTGCCGCCGTCTTCCATCAGAGGCGCAACCCCTCGAGCCACAGCAATCAGCGAATACACGCTGACGTCGTGCGCAATGCGGAAGC